>Ga0334894_1000011_pt1 | contig 357927 bp, 314 predicted proteins | sample GraSluR3_MG_6_FD_207225 | JGI IMG/M metagenome (GOLD analysis project Ga0334894, IMG submission 207225) | Sludge microbial communities from methane-producing bioreactor in Wageningen University, Netherlands - Granular Sludge_12_05 R3 | ecosystem: Engineered > Bioreactor > Anaerobic >...
CCTCTCTAAGAGGCAGTCTTTTTTGTGTTTCATATACCTCAGCCTCCATGCAAATATCATCATGGATAACCTTCTGGTCCAATTCCTGAACAACATTTTTGATTCTTTGCAGTACAATGGAGACCCTTCCCTGTATTTCCCATCCGCGCATTGGACATCCTCCTAGGAATGAAATTCTTGAATTTTAGAGAGGGCTTGCTGAGCGGCGAACGCATATCCCTTTTTCTCATAGGTTTCCCAAAATACTACACTCTCTTTCGGGGCAGCGGTCGTACAGGAAAGCGGTTGTTGCAGGCACTTGTCATATGAGGTCTCACAATAGAAAAGAGACGGCAGTAATTTTTGAAACACCTTGTTGCCCTTTTGCGAATTAACCAGCACCAAGGAGACACCTTCTTGGTCATACATGTTTGCAAAAACTTGTTCAACGCCCCAGAAGTCTCCGATGGTAAGGTCCCCCGGTCTGTCGAGGTTCGAAAAAAGACACTCATAACAGCTAGGTCGAAGAGACAGTCTCTTGAGAAACAGTGTATAGAATGAGGAATCAGAAGCGTCAAGAACTTCGCTCTCGTTCTCATATTGGATTCTCATCGTCATCTTTTCCCAACCCCGTGATTTATCCCTGAATGAGCAATCAAGGATCTTTTGGCCTTTCTTCTCTTCTAGCAGCTTGAAATAATCAAAGAGAAGTTGGTCAGAAGCAACTCCATAGCAGATAAGGTCGACCAGCAGTAAAGACGCATACTCTTTTTGAAGAAAGTTTTGTAAGCCGGCTACCTGGCAAGGCGTACCGACAAAGAGCACCTGTCTATTCTGTATCAAATCGTCTTGTACTGCAAAAAATAGAGAGTCGACATTGCTTTGGGCATATTTTGACCCGCGCAGGTGATCTCGCTGTTCCTTTGTCGTGACACGTTGATGAACAAGATGCATCAGCTTGTCATATCCACAACCGTATACTACACCGTCCTGCTCAAGAAAATAATCGGAAAGAGCTGTGAAGGCTCCTCCACTGCTGCTCTGCATCCGTATTGAATCCTGTTTATGCTTTACTCCAAAAAATGTGACAGAAGAAGCTTTTGCATGATGATATCCTTGCAGATAGGGGCATACCGTCGTGCAAAGGCCGCAATCGATGCACTGATCTTCGTCTATATGTGGATACGCAAAACCCTTGCGGTCCTGCTTCATACAGATACTGGACGTTGGACAGATATGCGCACAGGCTGTGCATCCAAGACAATGCTCTTGTACCCGAGATATGGTATGCATGATGCGTCTTCCTCCATAATCAGTCATGATAGCATGGTTTTCTCTCTATACCAAACATACAAACCATAAAACAGTAAAAACATATATATATAAATTTGAAAACATATGTCTATTGACTTTTGCAGTGTCATCGACAACACTATTTCCTATATGGCCTGCTTTGATGCCAAAGGAAGGAAGGTATGGATATCAAGAAATACAGCAAAGAATTGAAGATGGATCGGTCCTATGATCTTGTGGTGGTGGGAGCCGGACCGGCCGGTGCTGCTGCAGCCGTTGCAGCGGGGAAAAGAGGCTTGAGTGTATTATTGCTTGAAGCAGGGACTCAGGTCGGGGGTATGGGAACTTCTGGTATGGTAAGCTCTTTTGCTCCGATGTCCGATGGCCTAAGACCGATTGCCGGAGGCCTGGCCCTATATCTTGTAGAAGAGCTGTATAGAAGAAAGGCCACGGGACCTCAGGTTGATCCCAGCTACTGGCTTAGTGCTTTGCAAAGATGGGTCCCGTATAGGCCGGAAGAACTTGCCTTGATATGGGACGAGCTGCTTGAAGATGCACACGTTGCCGTTCGGTATTGCTCTCGTGTTGTAGATGTCCTAAAAAACGACGAAGGATTGCTTGATTCTCTTGTGGTCTCTGATGTTACAGGATTGTACGCTGTAGGTGCAAAATTGTTTGTGGATGCAACAGGAGATGCTCAGCTTACTGCTTTTGCTGGATTTCCTACGCTTCGGGCGGGGAAGGATACCAAGAACATCATGCCACCGACTCTGTGTGCGTTATTTTCTGATATTTCATGGGATTCGATGCGTTTCAGCCCAAGTGGCAATCAGCCGTTGCGGCAGCAGGAGCTGCTCGAAAAAGCTCTCAGTGAACATCATTTCAGTCATAATGACAAACACCTGCCTGGTTTGTACAGAATCGGGAAGAGCACCGGTATGATGAATGCGGGACATCTCTTTAAGACCGATGCTCTTGATCGTGAAAGTCTTTCACAGGCTTATACGAAAGGAAGAAAGCTCATACGCGAATATCTTTCATTTTATAAAACCTATATTCCAGGTTGTGAAGATATGGATTTGCTAAGTAGTGCTCCTTTGTTGGGAGTTCGGGAATCAAGACGGATTGTAGGGGAATATGTCCTTAATTATGAAGATTACAAGGAAAGAAGACGGTTTGATGACAGCATTGGTCTCTGTGCGGGGTCTGTAGACATTCATATTTATGATGATACGGAAGAAGAATATCAACGATACTTTGATGAATTCAACATGCGAGATCGTATGCAAGAGGGAGAAAGCCTGTCTATCCCGTATAGAGCACTTATCCCGCTGGGTGCACAGAATTTGATTGTAGCCGGACGTTGTATATCCACCGATGTGAAGGTGCAGGGCGCGGTACGGATTCAGCCTGCCGCCACTGTAATGGGAGAAGCTTGTGGAGAGGCTGCCGCATTGGCTTTGCAAAGCGGAGTCTCTTTTCCTGCTGTTGATGTGAACAGGCTCCAGGAGGTTCTTTTGGAAAGAGAGGCTATTTTAGAATAAAAATAGGTTAACATACATTAAAAAATAAGTTTGACAATATTAAAAACATATGTTTATATGGAAGTATCATTCTCAGGAGGTTCTTTATGAAACGTACACAAGTTATTTCAATCATGTTGATCTTGTTGCTGTCTCTCTCTTTTTCAGTCTTTGCTCAAGGGGCGGCTGAAAAACCAAGTGCTGAAGAGCAACAAGTAACTATTCGCTTTCTCGTACCACGCTGGGCGTCAACCCAGGATGTCCGCATTGAACGGCAAGTAGCATTCCAAAGTGTAATCGATACCTTTGAAGCTCAATATCCTAATGTAAAGGTTGAGGAAGTTGTCTCTTCTGCAAGCAGTTACGATATGGATGTCGTGAATCAAATTGTCGATGGTACTGTAGATGTAGTATGGATCAACAGCCCTCTGTACCCAACCTTGCAGGAGCAAGGCAAGTTTGTTGATCTCAAACCATTGTTGAAAGCAGGGGATGATTCGGACTTCTTTGGTTGGACCTTTGATGCCTTGCAATCAGTTAATGGTGAACTGGGCGGACTTTGGCACAACACCGATGTAAGGCTATTCTTCTATCGATCTGATTTGATCGAAGAACCGGTGAAAACATTTGACGAACTGATTGCTATCTCAAGAAATTTGAAGCAGAGCAATCCTGCAATCTCTCCAGTCTTCTTTACTCTTGCACATACTGATTTCATGACTCATACCTGGGGAAATTATATAGCGCTTGGTGGGACAGCCTTGGATGAAAGCGGTCGCCCAATAGTACTTGAAGGGAAAAACAGAACCTATTGGGAGAAGATTTTTACTACATATAAAGCTATGTATGATGAAAGACTTTTGCATGAGTCCGCCATAGTAGCACGAGAAGCAGGTGCTGTACCTTTGCTGCTCTCAGGTTCTTTGGCCAGCTTCATAGCTAACTCCAACTATGGAGTGCGTGAGATCTCAGCCAAATTGCCAGCAGAAGAAGCATCTAAATGGAAGGCTTCCTTGTTGCCGGGTTTTGCAGATGCTCAAGGTAAGAGTGTAAGTGGTGGATGGGTGTTGTCTGCAAGAAAGAACTCGAATAAAGCGGTTGAGACTGCTGCTGCAAATTTTGTTCTGCATGCGACTTCTACAGCGTCACAGAGAAACGTCAATAAAGCCGGGGGCTGGACGCCTACCAGAACCAGCGTATTCTCATCTGACCCGTTCTTTGAAAATGATCCGTTCATGGTGGTAGCCAATGAGGCTCTAAAGACCTCACAAGTGCGCCCTCTCGTTCCCATCATGCCGATCATTACCGCCGAGCTAACCAAGGCTCTTGGAAGTTATGTCAGTGGAAGAAGTTCTTTGGATAGAGCTCTGAACGATGCTCAAACAATCATCCAGGAAGAGTACAAGGCTTTGTAATTTGAGTGCGGGAGGTAACCCTCCCGCATAGTAGGAGCTCTCATGAAAAGACAATCTTCATATCATCAACTGTTGGCATTCATGAAAGGCCCCGGCCCTTTTTTGATTCCTGCTATCATTATTCTTATCGGAATGAGAGCTTTTCCTTTTTTCTGGCAGTTCTGGCTTTCTATGACCAATATGCGCTTAGGAACCACCGGAAAATTCATTGGTTTACAAAATTATGCATTCATCTTCCGAAATCCCTCTTTTTTCCAATCCATAGGATACACTGTGGTTTTTTTGGTCTCGACTGTTGGAGCTCAGATGCTGTTGGGCCTTGCTCTTGCTCTGTTGCTCGAAAATGATTTCAAAGGAAAAGATATATACAGGATTTTCTTCCTCATTCCTTGGGTCGTAAGCGGCTTGGTCGTTGGCATCCTGTGGCAACTTATGCTGGTGGAAACACCCTATGGTCTTTTGAACGCCCTGCTCATTCGATTTGGAGGATCAAGCGTTGCTTGGTTGAGTAATCCCATGAATGCCAGGATTTCCGTCATCGTAGTCTATATATGGAAAGGTCTTGGTTTTTCTATGATTCTCTTAAGCAGTGGCCTTAAAACAGTTCCTTTGGAACTCATCGAGTCCGCTGACATTGACGGGGCGAGTTATATGCAAAAACTGTTGAAGATCAAGATTCCTATGATGAAGGACATCATTTCGGTAAACGTGATATTCGCAGTGATAGCTTCATTGAATTCGTATGAAACAGTCTATGTGCTTACCTCGGGGGGACCCGGGGGAGCAACGAACCTGATTGCTTTGTTGATGTTCCAGACAGCATTCGGGGATCGAAATCAGCTTGGAAGAGGTGCGGCAATTGGGGTTGTCATGTTCCTGATAAATCTGGTTTTTGTGCTCATCTATGTACGGAAGGTGCAATTCGGTAAAGGGGCAAGGTCATGAGCATTATACAGCACAGAAAAAGAAAACAAATAGTGAGCCATCTTGTAAGCCTGTTTGCCGTTCTGATTTTTGCCTATCCTGTGGTATGGATATTGTTGGCGTCTGTAAAGCCTGAAGTCCAGATCTATCGATATCCTTTGCAGCTTCTTCCTGCTACTTGGGATTTTTCGATATTCCAGAAGGTTTTTACTGCTGCTCCCATAGCCACGTATCTTGCAAACTCTCTGCTCTATAGTACAGGTGCTGTGGTGATATCGCTTGGATTTGCCTTGTGTGCAGCCTATGGTCTTTCCAGGCATCAATTCAGAGGCAAGCAACTTATCTTGATCCTCATCCTCGTAGTGCAGATGATTCCTGCTCTGGTTACGGTTATTCCGTTGTACTTGTTGATGAGGTCAATCGGGTTGTATGACTCCAGACTGGGCATGGTATTACTATATTCTGCATTGCGTATCCCTTGGGGTATTTGGATTTTGGTAGGATTTTTGGACCAGATTCCCATGGCACTCGATGAAGCCGCCTATATTGATGGGGCCGGACAGTGGACCATCCTCAGAAAAATCATTTTTCCCTTGGCCATTCCAGGCTTAGCCTCAGCTGCCATATTCACGTTTGTAGGTACATGGAACGAGTTTGCCATAGCCTCGATCATATTGCGCAGCACAAGCAATCTCTCGATTCCCGTAGGGAGTCTTGCCATGATTGCTGCCGACCCCAACGATTGGCGCCTCATAGCAGCAACTGCGACTATCAATCTACTGCCGGTCCTGTTTGTATTCAGCATGTTGCAGAAAAATATCATTGCTGGACTTACCAGAGGCGCTGTGAAGGAATGATTGCTTCAATTACGAAATAAAGGAAAAGCTCATGGCAAATATTGCATTTATCCAAAACCGGTTGGGCAGGACTGATGGTGTGTCCCTCGAAGTCGACAAATGGCGATGTATCCTTGAAAAGAAGGGGCATACTGTATTTTACCTGTCAGGAAACGATGATGTTGCCGGTAATATTGTAATACCTGAACTGTATGCTGCTCACCCATGGACAGCAAAAATCTTACGAAATGCATCTGTTGCATTGACGGATTATCCAAATGAAGCAGAGCTGGAAATGGATATCTACGCTCTTTCGGATGTCATTGAAGAGAAGCTGCTGGATTGCATCAAGACATATGCATTGGATGTATTGGTGCCGAACAACCTGTGTTCCGGAGGGTATCAGCCGGCAGCAGGCATAGCATTGCATCGGGTGATCAGGAAAACCGGACTGCGCACCATCATCCATAGCCATGATTTCTATTTTGAAGACTCTGGTGAAGTGAGAGCTACCTGTCAAACGGTCCAAAGTATCTATGATAGATATTTCCCTTGCAAGTTGCCGAATGTACAGCATGTGCTTATCAACCGATTGGCTCAGCGAGAACTGAAGCAACGCAAGAATATCGATTCACTGGTGGTGCCGAATGTATTCGACTTTGATCAAAAGCCTTGGAAGGAAGATGATTACAACTGTGATTTTCGATTTTCATTGGGCATAGCCGCCGATGATCTTGTGTTTTTGCAAGCAACGAGGATTCTCGATCGCAAAGGTATTGAACTGGCGATCGACACAGTCGCTGAATTGGGGAAAGACTTATATCGAAACAAGCTTTTTGGTGTGTCAACTGCAGCAGGTGGTGTGTTTTCTTCCTCTTCGAGGATCATCTTGCTTTGTGCAGGAATTGTGGAGACCATCGGCATATCAGCGATGTACTGGGAAAACCTGAAGAACAAGGCAGCTAGCTTAGGTGTGGATCTAGTGCAGGCTTCAGAGTATGTAGCACATTCACGGCATGTACGGGATGACGGGAGGAAAATATACAGCTTGTGGGACAGCTATGTTGCTTCTGACTTTGTGACGTATCCAAGTGTCTGGGAAGGGTGGGGTAATCAATTTGTGGAAGCTTTGTTTGCCAAATTGCCTGTGTTGCTTTTTAAATATCCGGTGTATATAAGTGACCTTGAAGATAAGCAATTTGAAGTAATTTCATTGGGAAACACGATTGCCGGGCATGATGAGCATGGTCTGGTAACTGTAGACCATAAGATTATTGTAAAGTGTGCAACAGAGATTGTAGAGGTCTTGACCAACCCAATACTAAGAAAACATATGGTTGAACATAACTATAAAATGGCTAAAAGTCATTTTTCCTTCATAAACCTAGAAGAATACATAGATATTCTTCTAGGGAATGCAGACATATAATGCGATGATGGAGTACAATCCGGCTATGAACAATGGGTACAAGTACAAACGGATAGCAGAGTCGCTGCGGCAAAGAATCAAGAACGGTGGGTACCAAGAGGAAAGTCTGTTACCGACAAGCAAGCTTTTGGCGAAAGAGTATAAGACAACGCCGGTAACCATCGATCGAGCTATTGGTATTCTTGTTCAGGAGTCCTTGGTGGCTCGTACTCCCGGTGTTGGCACAACAGTATTGAAGAGCTCAAAATCTCGCTCTGAGGACCATGGAAGCAAACATGAGCTTATCGGGGTGTTGTTGCAGGCCCAGACCGACAGCAGGTATTGGGAGAGATTGCTCGAAGGGGTGCAGGATGTACTAAGACCTGTGGGTATTGTCCCGATAATAGCCTACCACAACCAGAAAGCCGAAATCGCCTTGGATTATGTGCAGATGTTCAAAGAACAGGATGTCAGCGTAGTGCTTTTTGCCCCTTTTGATAGACCGGACAGCGAACAATATGAGAGAGACAATGCGGTCATCATAGAAACCATGCATGCAAATGGAATGCAGGTCATTATGATCGACCGCTACTTGGAGAGTGTTCCCGGGCATTTTGTAAGTGAATATTGTTATGCCTACGGAAGAAAGATGATACAAACGCTTATAGAAGCAGGGTATGAACAACCTGTATGTTTCAGTACCGATTATGTTTCTGTCATCGGTGCTCGAGAACAATCGATCCTGGATGGTTTCAAAGATACCAAAACGATAGACATCAGTCAGAGAATCAGCAGAATTCCCTTGCTCGATTATCAAGAAAACCGGTATGAAAAAATCTTGCAAGTACTCGATGAATATGATGAAGTTGATATTATCATCTGTCTCAATAGTAGGATCTTCAATACCTTGATTTATACCTTGGCAAAATATGATGTCCGCAAGAAATTCAAGAATATCAAGCTCTCTGGTTTTGTTGATATCGAGTTGATAGATATGGAACATGTCGTAGCATATGTTGAGCAACCGGTACGTGAGATGGGAAAGGCGGCTGGAAGAATGGTATGTGCACTCTTGTCAGAGCAAGTTCCAGAATATCGTCATGCATTGGTTCCCTGCGAGTTGCGCATCTTGTAGGGGGGGGTCATGGATATTGATGCTTCCCCTCATAAGCTCTTGCAAGATACGACTCTTAGCTTTTCCTGTCTCGGTTCTCCGATAGTCCATCCTGAGGGGTATGCTATGTTCAATGGGCTGGACGATGGAATATTTTTATCATACAACCCTCTAGCAGGCAGTACGCAGTTTTCCGTTAGTATTATGATGAGGCCCTGTAACGAGGGTTCGTTTGAACAGCGGTTTTTTCATATCCAGGACAAACATTCTGAAAATAGATTCCTTATGGAGATTCGCCTTCTCGATCAGGGGCTTTGGTATGCAGATACGTATTTTGAGGTGGATGGAGCCTCTGTTATGCTGCAAGAACCACGATTGTTGCATAAAAGCAATATCTGGAGCAGCTATTGCGTATTCTACGATGGCAAGCATCTCTCTCACTCAATAGATGGGGTTGTTGAATCATCAAAACCCTTTTTGAATGGCTTTTTGCCCGATGATGGGGTGACAAGCATCGGCATGAGAGCCAATCGCACATTTCCTTTTTATGGGGATATCGGTCAGATCCACGTATCAGATACCAGCAATACTAAGAAGATAAAGTATCCATCTGCCTTATGATATCTGAGATTTAGTTTTGATGATTTGTCTTTAAAAAGTACAATAATTGTTGACAAAAAGGGTACCTATAGGACAATTATATCCCAATATATATGACAAAGGATGGATTTCGTATGAAGAAAACGGTACTCGCTCTCATGATCTCAGCCCTGATGTTTTTTGTGTTTGTTGGATGTGATATGGCCATGGACCCTGATGGCTTGGTGTCAAGAAAAGCTGACCAGAATAAAGGAAAAGGACCAACTGAGTTTTCTGCAAGCGTACATCTGTATCAAGACATCAGCAGTGTGGTGACCGAACATAAGGGAAACAGCAACCATTACAAGACAGTTGAGGAGATACTGCAGAGTTTTGCATACGGACCTTTTGGAGGTACCATCAAATCTGATTGGGATCTGCTTGATGGAAAAAATGTAGTCATGAGCAATGTTACCAATTACAACCTCGATCCAACTACCGGATCTGTCAAGGGCACGAACCATAGCGTCATCAATATTTTGGATGAATCTAATCAGGTTGTGGCGGTACTGCAGGCCAATGGAAGAATCGAGGGGTCTTTGCTTGGTGCACAACTGACCATGAATTGGGTGCTCAAGGAGACTGCTGAAGGCAAGGTCAATGCACGAGGCAAGGTTGGGGGAGTGTTCACCTGGGCTGTCTTTGACTATGAAACAATGTCCATGCAATATATACTCCCAAACGGCACGTTTACCCTAAGCGGGACGTATAACTAAAGCTCCCACACTTGCACCTGGTCTCTGCCCAGGTGCTTTGCTTTATACAGAGCTTTATCCGCACCTTGAAGTAAAACTGACGTATCCTCATTGGTGTCAGGAACAAGACCGAAGACTCCAAAGCTCATGGTCAAAGAGCGAGAGATGCTTGTCTGTGGATCCTTGACCTCTTCTTCTCGTACGACAAGTCTGATTCTCTCTGCAATTTCTTTCGCCTGCATCATTGTTGTATCGGGAAGAATGACGGCAAATTCGTCACCTCCGTATCGAGCAAGAAAGTCGGAAGACCTTCGCAAGGCTCTGTTCATAGCTCTTGCTGCGTGATGCAGGCAGATGTCCCCGAATTTGTGCCCCAGTGTATCATTGATGATCTTAAACTTGTCAATGTCAGTCATGATCAATGAGATAGGTCCTTGTTTTTTAACAGCCTTTTCCCATTCACTTCTGAGAATGATGTCAAAATGACGACGATTTGCTATTGAAGTGAGCGCATCGAGGAATGCAAGTCGTTCAAGTTCGGCATTCTTTTTGGATAAGGTATGAATCAAATCCTTGTTTTCCATCTTCAAGGCGTAGAGTTGCATCACCTTGGCAAGTGCAATCGGAAGCGTATCACCTATGGTGCTTCCCTTTATCAGATAATCATCTGCACCTTTTTTGATTGCCTCGACTGCAGTGGATATTTCTGAGTCTACAGTCAATATGATGAGGGGAATATCCTTGTCGATGATACGCACTTGCTCAATCAACGTCATGCCGTCCATTACAGGCATATGCATATCGGTAATTATTGCATCGACAGGCTCTTCTTTCAGAATGTCCAATGCCTGTTGCCCCTCTTCTGCAAACTTCGTTGTATACCCAAGATCTTCAAGAATCTCACCGATCATCTCTCTTACGAAAGGATCATCGTCTGCGAGAACGATTTGTTTCTTATTTTGCATGGATTGCTCCTGTCAAGGTACGTATGGTTTGGATTAGATGTTCTTGGTCGAAGGAAGATTTGACGATATAGGCATCACAACCTGCTTCGATCCCCTTTCTACGGTCTTCAACCTTGTCGCGTGACGTAACTAAAATGATCGGGATGTGGCGATAAGCCTTTTCCTCTCTAAGTTTTTTTGTCAACTCAATACCATCCATCCGAGGCATCTCTATGTCGGTGATAATCAGATCAAACTGTTCTTCCTTTGCCGTCTCAAAGGCCTGTAGGCCATCGGAAGCGAGTTCAACACGGAAGCCATATGATTCAAGAATGCTTTTTTCTATGTCTCGAGTGCTTAAAGAATCGTCAACCACCAGGATGGATATTGGCTTTGCTATGCTCTTTTTCTCTTGCAGTGGTGCTCCGCTCTCACTCTTCACAGTTGAAAGACTCGAAAGGCAATGCGGATTGATAACATTGATGACCTGCTTGGCTGTACTGATTATGCATCCGCTGACGTACTGATTATCTTGCAGATAGGAAGGAAGGCTTTGAATGAGCGCATGGCTTTGTTCGACAATCTCATCTACAAGCAACGCTACTTCACCTTGTCCGCTTTCTACCACGACAAGGTAGGCCCTTTCCTGTTTGGCTGCATCATCGAGAAAGAACAACTGTCGTAACGACAAAATAGGTAGAAGCTGTTGCTCTAACCGTATTGCTTTTCTTTGGGCCACCTCGATAAAAGAGAATTCGTCACCTTGCATTACTTTTTTGATCGCACTCGCCGGCAAGGCTATTTTGTTTTTTCCCAACCCGAAAATAAAGACATCCATGACAGCTTGGTTCAAAGGTAGGAGCAGTGTGATTCGCGTCCCTTCATGTGCCTTGGTATCAATATGGATTTCTCCTGAGAGCTCGTCGACTATACATTGGTGAACTACATCCATCCCAACGCCTCTTCCAGAGGTTTCCGTTATCAAGGGAGCAGAAGAAAGACCTGGCAGACAGAGCAGAGACACCAATTGGGAGCTTGAAAGATTCCTGCCATATTCAGAGGCCTGTTGTTCTGAAATAAGGGAAAGCTTTTTCGCTTTCTCGATGAGTTTCTGACTTTCAATGCCTTTTCCATCATCACTGATTGTTATTTGGCACATTCCGTTGCTGTATCCTGCTTCGAGACTGATTGTCCCTATGGCCGGCTTGTTGCTTGCAATCCTGGCTTCTTTTGATTCTATGCCATGATCAAGCGCGTTTCTGATGATATGCAGCAAAGCCTGTTCCACTTTGTCCAGTATTGTTCGATCGAGTTCAGTATCAATGCCAGTGATGCTGAGCTGTACTTCTTTCTCCATTGCCAAGGCAGTATCACGGACAAAGCGTGGGATTTGGTCTGTAATCAGGGAGATAGGAACCATGCGCAAATCGATGAGATTATCCTGCAGCTCAGTTGATAATCGATTCAGGTCATAGACACCTTTTTGCATCTTATAAGCAAGATTCTCGGTAAAACTGCAGATTCCCTGCAGTCGGGGAGGAATACTTACTCCTTGTTTTTCTAGTTGGTGGGAAATATGGTGCAGTTCTTCAGCTATATGGTTCATTGCATCAATATTGCTCTTTTGATCCAAAGTCCAGACAGAAAGCTCGCTGATCTGCTTCATAAGCTCATCGAGCTTTTGTTCTGAAAGCGAGAAGTTTGTATTGCGTAAAGTATCCTGTTTTTGAATTGTGTCTTTTTTAGAGGATGTGGGAAGAGCTTGTTGTCCTTCTAAAGCACTCAGCAGTGCAGAAGGAACTGCAGCGATATCCTTCTGTTCTTCAGCATTCTTGATCATCAGCTGCAAATGATCGGCAGCTTGAAGCAAGACATCGGCAAGCTGCTTATCAAGTTGTTGATTGCCATCACGCATGTTGCTGAATACCTGCTCAATAGAGTGGGCAAATACACTGATTGGCTCGAGGCTGAGCATGCTTGCAGAGCCCTTGATCGTGTGAGCGCTCCGGAAGATGGTATTGATCATGTCTTTTTGCTGCGGATCTTTTTCCAACAGCATGATGCCTTCTCGCATCTGTTTCAGATGCTTTCGTGCCTCTTCGGCAAATCGGCTTAGAAACTTCTTCTTGTCAAATGCCACGGGCCCCCTCCTAGAGTCTATCCATTGCATAGCGACACAGATGGATAATCTGTTTCGAATCGATGCGATGAATCGGCAAGACCAGCACACTGTCTGTTGTGGTCTTTTGTTGGAGAATGTCCACAACCCTGGAAAAGAACGTACGAGCTAGTTGTTTCTCTCCAAGTTTTTGGAATACATCTGCAATATAATAGGCTGCTACCCAACAATCTTGATCCAGATACAGCGCCTTTTTGAACTCTCTTTGTGCTTGCTCATCTTCATTCTGTAGCCGAAGAATCATGGCATTGATGAGATACCCTTCCATTCGCAAGGCCTCTTTGTTTACCAACACGGCAGAGATTTCCAAGGCCTCGTCAAGACGGCTGAGAGAGTACAGGACGCATGCCTTCAAACAAGTGCCGTCGAAGGAAAGACTCTTTGCACCCCATTCAATCTGATTGATAATCAACAATGCTTGGGCATATTCTCCAGCCAACGCTAAGGCCTGGACCTCTTTTAACGTGTGTTTTGTTGTACTTGTTGCTTGTCTGGATACTAAAACTGGTTTTGGTGGAACTTGCAAAACAGTCTGGATATGATGGCTTCTCATGCCATGGGGCTTGAAATAAAAGAGTCCCTCGTAACTGGTCAGTTCCAATATGCCGAAATCATGGGATAAGGTCTCTGCACTTCCCGTTATCAAGGCACCCTGCTTGTCAAGACGTTGTGCAAGCGAGGTGAATACCTGAATTCTGGTTTGATTGTCAAAATAGATTGATACATTTCGATACAGCAGAATGTCTGCCAAGGGCAAGCGTGCAACCTGATTTGCATCAAGGAGGTTGATGTGCAAAAACTCAACAGCTTGTCGAATTGGGGTCATCACTTCATAAAGATTATTGTCCAGCGTATTGAAATAGGTCGATTTTCTTTTTTCGGAGAGGCCTCTGAGTGTAAAAGATGAATATATCCCGGCTCTTGCCTTGCGCAGAGCTTGCTTGTCGACATCGCAACCGATGATCTGGCATCGAGAGAGTATCTCTTTGCCAAGTGATTCCTCGATAGCCATCGCAATCGTATACGGTTCGGCGCCTATAGAACATCCTGCACTGAGGATGGTAAGGGATTTCTTTCTTTGTAAGATTGAAGTAATCAGCGTCCTCGTCAATAGATTCAGATAGCCGGGCTCCCGATAGAAATAAGTCTCTTTTATGGTTGATGCACTGATACACTTATCACGCTCCTCTTCAGAACTTTTGATCAATGCGAGGTATTCTTCGGAACTCTCAATTTGGTGCTCGAGCATTCTCTTTTGTACGATATGTTTCAATTCTTGGGAGCTTTGTTGCAATTTTGTTCCCAATATTGATTGAATATATGTACGAACAGGTTCAAAATTTTGTTCTTGGATCATCTCTGCCTCTCTTTACAGGCCAGAGCAACCAACGCAGGGCCGATTTTGTCCAGTGGGAGAACCTTGTGAGCAATATTTCGATCAATGACAGCTTTCGGCATACCGAAGACCGCACTGGTCTGCTCATCTTGTGCAATGACAACTCCACCTTGTAAAGCGATTTGCGAAGCTCCCTCTGCTCCGTCATCACCCATTCCGGTCAGCACAATAGCTACTGCACGGCTCCTGAATTCTTTAGCAAGTGAGGCAAAAAGATTATTTGCCGAAGGAACGTACATGTCTTGTGGCTTTCTCGAAGACAGTACTATTGTAGTATCTTGTATGATAAGATGAGAACCGGCAGGGGCAATATAAATGACAGCTCGAGAAATCTTCATACCTGCTTCTGCCAGCACAACATTTTTTTTGGTTGTTCGCTGCAGGAATGTTGCAAGCCCTTGGTCGAATTGCTTGCCGATATGTTGGGCTATGAAGATGGGACGGTCAAAGCTGGAAGGAAGAGATGAAAGCAACAGCGAAAGAGCCTTGGGGCCTCCTGTTGACGATGCGATGCCCACAACATCCACTGATGAGCATGCAGGCAAGCTGGTCCCTTGCATGGGGGCAACCTTGTTATTCTGTAAGTGCCTGATTACTCTCACTTTTGCCAAAAAACGAACCTTATACAGCAGTGAATCATATCCACTGTTGGCGATGTTCGCCTTATCAAAAACTTCCAGGGCTCCTGCAGCAATTGCAGCAAACCCCGACTGAGCATCAGCTTTGCTGGTGATGACAAGAATCGGGGTGGGCAAGCGATGCATTATCAGTCGTATTGCCTCTAGGCCATCCATATCAGGCATTGTGAGGTCCATGGTAATAAGATCAGGTTTCAGGACACTGGAAAGCTCAACAGCAGATCTCCCGTTCTTTGCTTCTCCTACCACTTTTATATGTGGATCAGAGGAAAGCGTTTCACAGATGAGGGAACGGGCAAAGCTGCTGTCGTCTACTACAAGTACCTTAATATCTTCCATAGTGGTCTCTAGTCTTCTTTTGTTTTGAATTCTGCAATAATGGTCGAAAGATTATTAGTAACCGAGCGATATTCAGCATCACTTTCACTGATGGACTGTATAGCTTCACTGTTCTGTCTGGCCCCTTCTGAGAGTTCCTTCAACCCGCTTTGTATCTGTAAAGCAGCAGTCTGTTGCTGCTGTACGGCAAGGACGATTTGTTTGGTCGCCTCATTTGACTTCTTGATGCTTCCCACTATTGTTTCAATGTTTTGCACCGAATCATCGGCAGCTTCCAGTCCGTGATGGATATTCTTCGTGGTTTTCTCACTAGCCATGACCATTTTGTCGGAAAGGGACTGGATTTCAGAAACGAGGTTGTCGATATCTGTAGTGGAGTGGATGACATCTTCTGTGAGTTTACGGATTTCTGCAGCAACAACGGCAAACCGCTTTCCTGCCTCTCCAGCACTTGAAGCCTCCAAAGCAGCATTGAAGCTGATGATCTTGGTTTGGTCACTGATTTTGTTGATGATTTCCATAATCTTGGAAATATCCTTGGATTTGGTTTTCAGCTGAGTTATATAATCGATATCCCTGGTGTTGTCTGTGTTGATGTCTCGCATTTTATGCGCTACAGAATCAATAAGATTCACACTTTCTGCAATCTTTTGGTAGATTTCATTGGTAAGCTTGGACACTTCTTCAACACTTTCGGACACTTGGGCGAATGAGGAAGTGAACTCATCCATGGTAGAGGAGATTTCAGTGATGGATCCTGCCTGTTCAACCGATATGGCTGATTGTTGTTCGACGCTTGCAAAAACAGTTGAACTGATTTGATTGGAAATGTTTACAGCTTCCTTGAGGCTGTTCATGATGGTTTTCCAGTGGATCACCATTTTTGCTGTTGTTTCCATCAGCAATCCTATCTCATCACCTCGTTCAGTTTCAGGGATGTTGGTAAGATCCCCTTCTGCGAGATGATTCATACTTACCGTCAGATTCTGGATCGGCTTGGCAATACTGGTGGCCAAGAACCGAGCGAAGAAAAACACTCCGATACCAACAAGGAGCATAACAATCAGGATGACTACCAGTTCATTGATAATAAGCTGGCGTACTTCAGAAGCTTGCATGGATGAAACCACCACCCAGGAAACTTCATTGGAGATGGTGCCCAGCTTGTCAAAGCGTACCGGGCTATATGAGCCGTATGTGCTAACAGACTGCTCCTCGATGATGGTCGAGTTTCGACTGGGGAAATTTTGCAGCGCCATCTGGACAAGAGCATGTTCACTGACAGATCCGAGATTCTTTGTTTGTGTTGGATGATTTGGTTGGGTGAGGATGACCGACCTGTTGTTGACAAGGATGGTGTCCCTGCTCTTGAATCTTCCATAATCTATCGACGTCATGAGGTTGATGAGCTCAAGATTATGGCCAGCTAAGAGAACATGGGAAAAATTGCCCGTGCTGTCGTAGAGTGGTATTGCATAATAGACAATGGAATGATCGATTGACCCCTGTATACTGGCATCCTTTATTACGGCAATACCACTGGTCCTGACCAGGTCTACCACTTCTTTTTGTGCCTTTTGGTCTGCTGTTGCCACTCTGTCAGAAAGACTTCTGCCGAAATCAGCATATGAGAGATTATAGTCAAAGAGCAGGGTTCCCTGCGTTCGTTCAAAGACGGCAAGCCTGATGAACCCGTTTTGGACAAACATCTGTTTGACAGGTATTCCCCAGTTGTTTGTCAGTATTCCAAACTGGCTTTCTCGTTCCTCTCCATTGGAAATATTCTGCAATCGTTGAAGCCCTTCAATGAAGGATGCTAGTTCTTGACTTTCAGATAATTGTTTTGTGGCTTGCAAATGTTCTGCAATATGAAGGGAAATTTGATCTGCTTTGGCGTCGCTCATGGTTTGCAGTTCACCCAACGTATTGTTCTTTGTGTCGTTGTAGGTATAAGTAAACACCAGAATCAATACTACCAGAATGGGAATCAGATAGGTCGACATGAACGACAATATCAACGTATTGCGTAAATTGTTCTTAATTGAAAAAATGCCCATGAGCATCCTCCTTCATGGTTGCAATTGCATGAGTATTGATGATAAGCGTTAATAATCCATCGTCTGAAAGGATTACCATCCGATCTAGAATCGGTGATATTTGTGTTGTAAGTACAGCAGGTAATGATGCTAGGCGTTCGGTCGGGATTTCTCTATAGTCTATCAAGGCATCTACAACAAGAGCTGTCAGTCCATCTTTTAGGATGGCATATACAGGATTTTTACTCTTGACGTCTTGTATATTCAACGCTCTTTGCACATCAAACAAAAAAAGAGAGTCATCACAAGTACTGCAAAAGCGATCGATGTCTTGAGCCTTCAAGGCAAAGGGCGTATCGCCGAAGAGACAATGTATGACATTCATGCCTGGCTCCCTTTGATCTGGTTGGCAAGATTCTCGGCGCTCAGCAAGAAAACAGGCTTGTCTTTCCAATTGAACAGGGCAATTGCACTTTTTTTTAGGTTGTCGGAAATGTTTGAGGGGACTTCTTGGTATGTTGCAGGTTCTACAAGAGCAAGATCCAAAACAGAATCGACTGCGAGGGCTGCTCGAATTGCATCAAATTCCATAAGAATCAACGTTTTTTTTCCTGAACGAGATTGTGTCGAATCACAAAGGAGCGCTTGAAGCTGCACCACAGCCTCGATTGCACCTTTGATGTGTACAATGCCCAAGATTGCTTGAGGACAGCCGGGGACAAAGGTAATGGCAGGGCAAGGCTCAACATACTTGATAGCATTTGATCTGATAGCATACAGTGATTGCTCCAAGCTGAAAATGCAAACCTGTTCAAGGCTTTGTTGTTCCATGAAAGACACCCCCTGTATAGTAACCCTATGATAAACAGAGGATTGGAGAGTTGCAACATATAAGAGTGATAGTTCTCAAATCGTGCTGTGATTCTTTCGGTACTCGTCGATAAGATTCTCCATCATTGAGATGAAGGATTCAAAAGAGGCTCTTCCTTCTACGGTTATCGTCAACAGTGTCTGTGGTTTTTTCTGTTTGAAACTTTTTGAAATACAGACAAGATTGTGTTTCTCAAGCAGTGTAAGATGTGATGAGAGATTTCCAGCGGTTAATCCTAGTTTTTTTTGGATGGCTGTAAAGGTGCACTCCTCTTGGGCATGACTTGCAAGAAAAGCGATGATGGACAGTCTGTTTTTGTCGTGCAACAGGGATTGTTGTTCATCCATGGCGTTTCTTCGATCCTTTGAAATCATATACGGCAATACCAAAAATAATGAATCCTCCTCCAAATCCTATGGAGGTCATTACCAAGGGAGTAAAGAGTGGGAAAAGAAGAGAAAAGGCACTGAATACAAAAAGCCAGAGCATGATGAATGTATATTCATTGAAAAGGAAGGATACCTGATAGAGCATGAAAACTATTGCCATGCCCAAACTCACGACAGGAATCACAAGGTGGTAATTTCCCCTCTGGAACGCCAAGATGGACGCAAACAGGGTAAATGCCATGATAAGCATTTGGTTCAGGAACACAGGATGTTCAGAGAGAGCTTCCAATGTATCTATCCACTTGCTCTTTGGATTTGTTTTTTGTGCAGCTTTTGCTACTGCCCTTGTTTTCCATACAGTCAGAGTGGCAATACTGATCACAGTAACTGCTGTAAGAAGAACAAGAAACACAGTGGGGATGCTTGCGAGTCTTCCATAGCGGTTGATCATAAAGTCCCAGCACAAGGGCAGCAGTAACGCCGCCAGCCCAAAAAAGAAGAAGAAGGAGCCGAATGTTGGAGCGAGTAGGATACGCTTGATGTCATGATTGTTTGAGCTGATTGCTTTTTTTATGATTTCAATGTCTGTCTCAAGTTTTTTCAGGGTCTCTTGTTCATGATCCATATAAGGCTCCTTTTCACAAAATAGTTTGTGATACAAAGTATATTAGTATGCAAAGTCTACATTGTCAATATCAAGAGTCTGCTGAATCCGATTTCCAAGGGCTCGCATTTTTGACCCATTATCAGTATATTCAGACTCATGCGTACCCACAAAAAATGTATACTGCCGACTTTTTTGATCTTATTGACCCTTGTCACCGGATGTACAAGCCTTGCTGTTCCTGTTTCGACTGATGAACGCAGCATTGATTTGCATACGTTGTATGCAACGTTGGAAAAAGAGCATAAGAATCTGTATCACCAAACCAGTAAAGAAGTGTTTCGAGCAGAGTATGAGAGTGCACTGCTGTCTGCACCTACGCTCAATGAAATTGATTTCTACTTCACTGCCAGCCGGCTAGCCGCGTTGGCAGGCGACTCGCACACATCGGTATCCTTGACAAGAGAACTTGCTCAATCACTGAATGTTTATCCGTTGCAAGTTGGGTATGTTGATGGAGCTTGGCGTCTTATTGTGACGGAAAGAGACCAGAGTTTCCTGCTTGGCAACGAAATCCTTTCAATCAATGGTGTTTCTTTTACAGAAATAGTCGAAAGAGCAAGACCTCTGGTCAGCTATGACAATGAGGTTTGGTTTCGTCAACGACTTTCTCAGATGCTCAATATAGCAGAGTTGTATCACTATCTTGGTGTTGTCGAACATGCTGGGCAGGCCCTTACCATCACCTTGGACAAGCAAGAAAACTATATTGTGGAGCCTCTGACTGTTGAAGCGTTTTATCAGGGGGAATACAGTACGCTCTATGATGTGAAACCGAGAACAGCTGCAAATCCTGTATATTATCGGTCGTTGCTTCTTGAACAGGACAGCATCCTTTTTGTTCAGTATAATGCCTGTGCCTCTGACAGTGAGTATCCTATAGACCAATTCATCGAAGAAACACTACAGCACATAGCTAAGCACCAGTTTAAGAAGGTTATCGTCGATCTTCGCTATAATGGAGGCGGGAACTCTCGATTGTTTGAGCCGATGATCAAAGGCCTTGCTGCGCTGCAAAAGGAGCTGAATTTCTCCCTTGATGTGCTCATCGGAGAACGTACCTTCAGCTCAGCCATCATGAATGCGGTGCAGTTGAAGCAAAGAACAGAGGCAAGGCTTGTTGGTTCAGAAACAGGGGGGAGTGTAAATCACTATGGAGAATTAAAATATTTCACCTTGCCGAACAGCTCTCTCGTTGTGCATTATTCCACCAAGTATTTCGTGATGGATAAGAGCCACGAGAGAGGATCCTTAAAGCCTGATTTGGTCATAGAGGCATCTGTCGATGATTTACTGAACGGCGTCGACACCGTAGTACAAGCTATCCTAGGCAGGGAAGATGATCAATGAAGTTTTGCAATCGTGTCCCTTCAGCTCTGATGGTGACATAGCCTTTGTCACTGATTGAAGTCAGTGGCATTTTTTTCCGTTTTTGCATACTCAGCCATTCCGAATCTCTTGCCACGATTTGCTGGCATCTTTGCACAAACACAGTCAGACAATCTTCACAGTCCTGGTATGCGTTTACATCCTGTGCGTCTGAAATTTCAGACATGAATGCTTCTTTCAACCTAGGATGATCGGACAACAGATGCAGAACAAATGTCGAGGTCTCCTCCGATAGAGGGGTGAACAAACTCAATTGCAACGTGGATGAGGTCTGTCCAAGCAGGTAGCCTGTTAAATCACCAAACTCTGCATAGGCCTGGGCAATAGCCGTTGCAGCGCTGCCGATTGCTTCGTTGCAAAGCTTTACTTGTTCATCAATGTTCATAGAAACTCCTGTTATTCCTAGGATGCGTTGTTTTATCTGGTTTTGCAAGTGTTGCTCAGTTCTTTCTACTAAGAGAGCCTTCTCTTCTGAAGATAGCTTTGGATGATTCGATTGGTGGTGACAAAACCGATGATTCCTGAATCTGAAGTTACCAAGAGAATGTTTGTTTTAGTAGTTTCCATAACCTCTAGAGCATCGAACATGGTTGCAGATCCAGGGATTGAAATATCCACAATCTTTGTCACTGATGAGATGGTTTGCACATTCTGGTCTTTCAATTGATAGAGATCCTTGTAGCTGACGGTGCCAAGTACTGATTTTCCGTCTACAACAGGTAGTAATCCAAGATTTTTCTCAAGCATGATGCGCAACACTGCATCTACAGAATCGGTAGGATGACAGGAAATTACATCAGATTTCATGATTTCCCGTACCAATACAGTTTTGAGGGTAGGAATGCGCTTGTCAAATTTTATTGGTATGCCTCTTCTGGTAAGCTTCTCTGTATACATGGTCTCGGGGTACAGCAACTGAGCAGTAAAGAAAGAGATGACTCCACTTAGGAGAAGCGGCAACATGATGGCGTAGTCCCTGGTCATCTCAAACACCATGATGATTGCAGTGAGAACTCCTCCTGTAACCCCTGAGACCAGAGCGGCCATACCTACAATGGCATAGGCAGCAATAGGACCGGTAGTACCGGGAAAGAGTGTATTGACAAGAATACCAACTGAGGCTCCCAAAGCACCCCCTAAAAACAATGAGGGTGCAAAAATGCCTCCTGAGCCTCCGGCTCCCAAGGTAATGGCGTTCGCCAGTATTTTCAGGAAGATGAGACTCAGCGGTACAAGAAGCACGGTTATCTGGTTGTCAAGGATAAGGTCCAGAAAATCATACCCAACGCCAAACACATGATAATTGCCAAAGATGAGCAGACAGCTGTAGCCTATGGCCCCGACGATTAGCCCACCCAGGATTGCCTTGAAGGTGGGGTTGATCTTCCAGCCATCAAAAAAATCTTCCAACCCGTAGACAGCCTTTATGAAGAGGACAGAGAGAAAGCCTGCGAGCAACCCTAATGCTATATAGAAAATAAGCTCAATAGGGGATTCCATTGCATATTCTGGAATGATGAACGAAGGCTTTGCTCCCATAAAAGTAGAGCTAACAGTAGTGGCAATGATTGCAGAAACAACCAAGGGCATAATGGTCATGATGCTGTATTCTGGTAGGATCAACTCCAAGGCAAACATGATGCCTCCTATAGGAGCGTTGAATGTAGCGCTGATACCCCCTGCAACACCCGCCCCCACCAAGATGATGGTATCCCTGCTGGAGAGTTTGAAGGCTTGCCCGATTGAAGAGCCGAAACTCGCTCCTATCTGCACGATGGGTCCTTCCTTGCCTGCTGAACCACCAGAGCCGATGGTGATTGCTGAAGCCAGCGACTTTACCAAAGCGACAACAGGCCTGATCTTTCCTTGCCTTTGCGTAACTGCGACCATGACCTCCGGAACTCCGTGTCCCTTTGCTTCTGGAGCCCATTTGGCAGTGATAAACCGTGAAAGGGCCATGCCGATTGCAGGCACTATGATGATGAACGGTCCCCATGGGGAGATAATCCCCCCTCGCTCGTGTGAAATGGAGAGCGTGCCGCTGAAGAATAGGTTATGAAAGAGGTCGATGAGGTAGCTGAACAATGTTGCTCCAAGGCCTGCAACTGCACCTACAATGACACATAACAAGCTGATATAGATGGTTTTTCGGATTTGAAAATCCTCATATGAACGCAATGTATCACTTGATTCAGTACGTTTTGTTTTTCTGTATTGCATGATGTGTATTCATACACAACTTTATAAAAAAGGTAAAGCTTGTCCTTCTTCGCAATGGTATGTCACGCATGGTTCCTTGACAATCCGACAACTTAGAGTGAATAATAGAGTTGTCGGTATAGGCAGATTTCTTAAAGTGTCACTCTGTGTGACAGCTGTCTATATTGTAGATGGGGGAAACAGCCCTTTTGTATGCACAGACTCTTTCTCTCATCTTTTCATAGAACCACTGAGGAGGCTTTTTTATGAAACGTACTTTATTGACGACAATGCTGATTCTCTTTGTCGCAACGACCATGGTCTTTGCGACTGGATCAAGAGAGACAGCACCAAGTGTGAAACAAATTCGCATAGCTGAACAGGTTCCTGGTTTGATTACCCCTGGTGTCTGGGATGGTCAGGCATTTTCCATGAACTCATCTATTTACGAATATTTGATCGAGATGAATGCTGAAACGGGAGCACTTGATCCCTGCTTAGCCACCAGCTGGGAAACAGTCGATGGCAGTGTCTGGACTTTCAAGCTCAGAGAAGGTGTTACCTTCCACGATGGATCATCCTTTACTGCAGAAGATGTCAAGTTCACCCTTGAACGGACTCAAGATCCTGCTGTCGGACACTTGAAGAAAGCAGATTTTGAAGTTGTAGAAAAAATTGAAACACCAGATGCCCATACCGTGGTAGTGTATCTCAAAGAGGCTCGTCCTACCTTTGTGTACCAATTGACCGATTACAACATGCCTATTCTCTCAAGCAGCTATGACTATGCCTCCTTTGGTGAGTCAAAGCCGATGGGAACAGGTCCCTTTAGAATGAAACAGTTGGTTCCAAAGGAATCAGCATTACTGGAACGCTATGAAGATTATTGGGCACCAGGCTTGCCCAAGGTGGACCAACTGGCAATTTATTTCGTTGCCGATATAGATGCAAGCATCTCGATGCTTGAATCAAACAGGGTGGATGTAGTTCCCTTTGTCACCCCGGTTATCAAACGACGTCTTGACGCAGTTGATGGGATATCAGTGATCAGCCCCTATCAGGAACAACGTTTTATTTCCATGCGTGTAGACCAGAAGCCTTTTGACGACAACCGTGTCCGCTTGGCGTTCAAATATGCAATGGACCCACAGGTAATTGCTCGCAGTGTTGCTCAGATGGACCTCAATGACGGTGTTTTCTATAATGAGACTCCGATCATGAACGCACTTGCCGAGTACAAGGATATTCCGTTGAGAGGACGTGATGTAGAGAAGGCGAAGCAACTGCTCAGAGAAGCGGGGTATCCAAACGGCCTGAAGGTGGAGTTGTATTACGCGTCAGATCATCCATTTGGAAGGGAATTGAGTCAAACAATCAAGGAATTGGCAATGGAAGCTGGGATTGATATTGACCTCAAAGGCTATACCAGGGACATCTACCTCTCACAGTACTGGCTCAATGTACCGATTTCTCTTACCGGGTGGGCTGGCCGGGTCGATCCGTCAATGTTGCTTGCACTTGCCTTTGCAGGAACTGGTCCTTGGAATGAATCACATCTCAATGATCAGGTAGTCAATGAATTGATTCGAAAGATTTCCTCACAAGCTGATCCTGCAATACGTACCGGGTATTATCATGAGCTGCAACAGTGGTTCCATGAAAATGGGCCATTGATCAATGTGCAGGTTCCTCTACTGGTGGCAATTAGTGATAAGATAGTTGATTACAAGCATCCTCTGTCTCAGTTGCCGCAGTATAAGTACATGGATATTCTATGAATAGATCAGCACAAATGATGCTTAGAAGACTGGGGTCGCTTATTGCGACCTTGGTCGTAATGTCTTTTATCATATTCTTATTGGTTGAAATCATGCCCGGGGATGTTGCCCAGATGATACTCGGACAGAGTGCCACTGAAGAGGCCGTTGCGGCCCTCAGGCAGGCACGTGGCTTGGACGACCCTCTCTTGCAACGGTATGGAAGATGGGTGAAAGGGGTGCTCGTCGGTGATCTGGGAGAATCTGTCTATATGCAGGGAGTCGCCATCAATTCAATCCTTTGGCGTAGGGTAGGACACTCATTGGTGTTGGCTTTCACTGCATTTATCATGTTTGTACCTCTCTCTATCTTTCTGGGAGTACTTGCCGGGGTGAAGGAAAAGAAACCTGCGGATTCTGTGATTTCATTTTTCGGCTTGGCTACCATGGCGCTTCCGGAGTTTGTCTCAGGGGTAATTCTTATTACAATATTTGCCGTCCAGCTGAATTGGTTTCCCATTGTCAGTGTGATCCCAATAGGGCAGACCCTGTTTCAAAACTTGGATATCTTGGTACTTCCTGCACTCTCCATTACCTTTGTTATGTTCGGCTACGTTTCACGGATGCAACGCTCTTCGATGATAGGCGTGATGAATTCCGACTATATTCGAAGTGCCATTCTCAAAGGAATGCCTAGAAAATATGTTATTTTCAGACATGCTCTGAAAAATGCCCTGCTACCTACCATTACGATCATCGGAATGAACATGGGCTGGCTGTTCGGAGGCCTGATTGTCGTGGAAACTTTATTTGGTTTCCCTGGTATGGGTTCTCTCTTGATGACGGCAATCAAGACTCGTGATGTTCCCTTGATTGAGGCCTGTGTACTTTTGATCACAATCATTTATTCACTCTCAACAATGATTACTGATATCCTGTACAGCTACCTAAATCCGAGGATCAGATTCCAAGGGGGACAACGATGAAGTACTTTCTCTATCAGCTAAAGAAGAATCCCTTGGCAATTGTCGGCATAGCAATCATTGTATTTTGGCTTTTTGCTGCATTCATCGGTCCGTCAATGATGAGTTTCACCCATACACAGATAGATGCAGATCATCAAATGGCCAGGCCCGGGACGAATGGACATCTGCTGGGAACAGACAGTCTTGGCCGCGACATCCTCAGCCGAATAGTCTATGGAAGCAGGTCGATTCTCACTGTTGCCTTGCTGACGTCGATTTTCTCTACGATTATTGGCATATTGCTAGGATTCAGTGCAGGGTATTTTGGCCAAAAGATTGATGCTCTGTTTCTCAGAACAATGGATATCCTCATGGCAATCCCGCCCTTGGTATTGTCGATGGTGGTATTGGGAATTCTAGGTGATTCTTCTATTCTTTCATTGACGATTATCGTATCGATTGCTTTCGTTCCTGCTACAGCCCGTGTTTCACGAGGTGTGTTGCTAACCGAAAAAAGTCAGGAATATGTCATGGCTGCCAGGATCAGGGGGGAGAGCCATTTGTACATCATGTTCATCGAGATCCTTCCCAATACAACCGGTCCCATCATTGTGGAGGCGACTGCAAGATTTGCTTATTCAATCATGATGGTAGCCTCTCTTGGTTTTTTGGGAGTTGGTTTACAACCTCCCACTCCTGATTGGGGAATGATGGTTATAGAAAACAAGCCCATCATCGACCAGGCTCCTTGGACAGTCCTGTTCCCAGCGTTGGCAATTGCCTCGTTGGTGATCGCCATCTCCATCTTCTCTGACTTTGTCAGCAAGGTATTGGTACATGAACGATAATATATTGGATATACAAAATCTCAATGTGCACTTCAGCACCTTTGATGGATTGTTCTCAGCTGTGAACAATGTTTCTCTTGCGTTGAAGAAGAATGAATCGATCGGGATCATTGGTGAGTCAGGTTGTGGAAAAAGTACTCTCTCATTCTCGATAATGGGATATCTGGCAAAGAACGCACAAGTAGATGGCTCCATCCTGTTCAAAGGTGAAGAGCTGCTTGGAAAGAGTGAGAAAGAGCTTGAGCCGTATCGAGGGAATCGCATCGCAATGGTGTTTCAGAATCCCTATTCGTCTTTGAACCCCTCTCTTACCATCGGGTTCCAGCTGGATGAGGTGAGCATGCATCATCAAAAGCTCTCTAAGAAAGAAGCCCGGGCCGCTACATTGCAAGCACTTGAAATGATGAATCTCGGTGATGCAAAAGGTATAGTGAGAAGATATCCACATCAAATCAGCGGAGGTATTCAGCAACGTATTTGTATTGCAATGGCCTTGCTTTGCAAACCGGATTTGTTGATCTTGGATGAGCCTACCACTGCCTTGGATGTCACCACCGAAGCCGTTATCCTTGAATCTATAAGCAAGCTCAAGGAATCATTGAATATGTCCTTGATCTATATCTCTCATGACATCGGGGTCATCAACAAAGTCGCTCAACAGATTGTGGTCATGTACAATGGGGAGATTGTCGAACAAGGGCCGAAGAAAGAGATCTTTGAGAATCCAAAGCATCCTTATACCAGAGCCTTGATCAATTGTATGCCCAGAGGAGGCGTGGTCAAGGAAAAAACAAAACTCAACACCATCGCAGGGTACGTTAAAAGAAGAGGAGCTAATGAAGGCGGGTGCCCCTTCTCCGATCGTTGTGAAAAAAAGAATGAGGTGTGTGAAGGCCAATACGGTATCAAGGAAGTCTCACCACGCCATCTTGCTGCTTGTGATCGTGCGTACGCAACGGATATTCCCGATGTATTTGCTGCAAAGCTTGCCCCTTTGAAACGTCAGGAAAGAAAGCAAGAGGAAGAGCAAGAAAACCTGCTTCAAATCAAAGATCTTCACAAGGTGTATGGAACAAGAAGAAAAGTATATGCAGTCAACGGTGTTGAGTTTGCTGTAAAGCCTCACTCTGTACTGGGTATTGTAGGTGAATCGGGTTGCGGAAAATCCACGACAGGGCATATGATCAGCGGTTTATACAAACCATCGAAAGGAAATATCCTATTCAGGGACACCGATATCTCCCTCTCTTGGAACAAGCGCGATAAAGAAACACTGAAGAACATTCAGCTGATTTTCCAAAACCCTGGAAGGAGCCTTAATCCTTCGCATACGGTAGAGCGTATCATCGGTCGAGCAATGCAAAAACTTGCAAACATCACCGATGAAAAAGAAAGAAGAGCTCGAATCATTGAGATATTGAAGAAGGTCGATCTTGGCGTTGAGTATCTTCAGAAGAAACCCAGCCAACTCAGTGGAGGAGAGCAACAGAGGGTTGCTATTGCAAGAGCCCTGTCCATTTCTCCGAGCTTGATTGTTTGTGACGAACCTACCAGCGCCTTGGATGTCTCAGTACAGGCGTCAGTGCTCAATCTGCTTAATGATTTACAGATTGACACACATGTAGCATACGTATTTATCAGTCATGATTTGAATGTAATCAATTACTTGTGTGATTACATCATGGTGATGTATGCAGGCAAGATAGTGGAATATGGCAAACGAGACGAGGTGATGGAAAACCTGCATCACCCGTATACCGAAGCATTGCTCTCCGCAGTTCCGGAGGTCGACCCCACCAAGCAGAAGAAGCCGGTTGACCTGCAAGGCCAGCTACCTGATCCTGCAAAGAAGATACAGGGCTGTCCGTTTGCAGGGCGTTGCCATAAGCAGCTCGGGAGCATCTGTGAGAAGGAATTCCCACCCATGGTGCAGCTCAGTGATGATCATTACTATTATTGTCATATCAAAAAGTAGTATTTCACCAAAAACAAGCAATGTATTCCATGTAAAAGGGGCCTGAGGGGCCTCTTTTGCATGGAATGCGATAAATAGCCAACTTAAAGACAAGTAAATTAAACAATTAGCTATAAAAATCGAGTAAGTGGTGAAATTTTTTCACTTTTAGGCAGACGTTTTTCGTTGACAAGCCTAGAAGGCGTGGTATAATTCGACTAGGTGTTACGAAACACCTACGAAAAAGTGGGTGTTTAAATCGAAAATCTCAAAGGGGGAGAGTGATATGAAAAAATCACTTATGAAGGTCCTGGTTACTGGTCTCGCTCTATTGATGGTGAGCGGCGCACTTTTTGCTGCCGGTGCTCAAGAACAAACAAGGGACAAAACTGTTAATATGTTCCAGCTCAAGGTAGAAATCAAGGATGCTTTGGATGCCTATGCAGCCAAGTATTCTGCAGCAACTCCTGGTGTGACAGTCAGAGTTGAAACACTCGGTGGCGGTGCTGATTTTGGTGGAGCCATGAGAGCTAAGTCTCAGGCTGACCAGATGCCAGACATCTTTGTTATCGAAGGCCGAGGGGGCTATGAAGTTTGGAAAGACTATATCGCCGACTTGAGTGATCAGCCTTGGGTTTCTGATACTGACCTTTCTTTCATCGTAGATGGCAAAGTGTATGGTTTCCCGGTAGCTATTGAAGGCTACGGTCTGGCCTACAACGCAGAAATTCTGCGCAAAGCCGGTATCGATCCGAAGAAATTGACCACCAGAGCTGCTTATGAAGAAGCATTCAAGATTCTTGATGCAAGAAAAGCAGAACTTGGCATTGATGCTCCTGTTGCCATGGCAGCTAGCGTAGCCGGCGGCATGTGGTGGGTTGCAGGACAGCACAACCTTGCTGCTTATTGGGGTGGTGGACTCGACTTCACAGATACTTCCATTATTGAAAAGGCACTCAGAGGCGAGCTTGATGAAGAGCGCTTTACCCAGTATGCAAAGTATGTACAACTCCTTTTCAAATATGCTGACAGAAGAATCCTGCTCAACGGCAGCTATGATGATCAGGTTGGTTCTTTTGCAAAGGGCAGAACTGCTTTCTTGCACCAGGGCAACTGGGTAGACCCCAACTTGGCTCAGCTTGGTGTTGATTTTGAGATTGGTTATGCTCCTCATGCCTTCCTCGACACAGAACAGACTGGTCTCTATCTCTTTGCTCCCAGCTGGTACTGCGTGAACAAGAATAGCCCTAATGCTGAAGCTGCAAAGGCATTCCTTACTGCAATGGCAACCACACCTGAGGGTCATGACTACATGGTAAATCAGGCTGGTATGATTCCTGCCTTCAAGTCAGTAACCTACAAGCCGGCCGGACAACTCAGCCAGGCTTTGATGGAAGCCAATGCGAAGGGCGGAAACTATGGTGTCTTCTTCGGTATGCTGCCTGATGGCGCAGGTATGAACGTATTTGCTCCAGTCTATGATCTGTTTGCACAGAATCCAAACGACTTGAACAGATTCATTGCTGATATGAAGAGGGCTGTTGCAAGTCTTCCCAGAATGTAATTGCACTGTTTTACTCCTGCAGAGGCCAGCCTTTGCAGGAGCTCTTTAATTATTCGGAGATAGGGGCAGAATTCTATGAAACAAAGCCGAACAACCAATATACTTTTTGTCGCGCCATGCGTCTTCGCATTCATCATGATTATTATCATTCCTTTCTTTTTCGGTCTGTATTACTCTATGACTGATTGGACAGGTATAGGTACGAAGGTTAATTTTGTAGGATTGCGAAATTTTAAAACCTTGCTTGATTCTCCATCATTCTATTATTCGTTTCTCATTACCGTAGGCTTTACCGCCATCAATATTCTGCTGGTCAATATAGTCAGTTTCTGCTTGTCCTTGATAGTTACCAGCAAGTTGAAACGGCGTAATTTCTACCGGGCTGGTTTCTTTGTTCCCTATCTCATCGGTGGTATTGTTCTTGGTTACATCTGGCAATTTTTGCTCAACAACATTCTTGTTGATCTTGGCAATGCCTTATCAATCAAGTTTCTCCAAACATCATTTCTCAGTCTTCCAAGTACCGTTATCTGGACAATGTCAGTGGTAAATACCTGGCAGTATGCTGGATATATCATGTTGATTTTCGTTGCCGCCATTCAAAGCATTCCTTCTTCACTTATGGAAGCTGCAAATGTTGATGGTGCCAACTATGTCACTCGTGTGTTCAAGATTCTCATTCCCATGATGGCTAATGCCTTCACAATCTCACTCTTCTTGACCTTGACTACTTCTTTCAAACAGTTTGACATGAACTTCACCCTCACAAATGGAGGTCCTGCAACCAGGTTCATGGGAGAGCCGGTAAAAGCCAGCCAGTTGCTGGCAATGGATATCTTCAGTACCGCTACAGCGAACCGTATGGCAGAAGCTCAGGCTAAAGCTGTCGTTTTGTTTGTTGCCCTATTGATTGTGGCTCTTCTTCAAGTCACTGCAAACAAGAAAAAAGAAGTGGAGATGTAAGAGCATGAAAATAAAAAAAGACTCAATCAGTGTTGTAAAGCCGGAAATGATTGTTCTGGAAGTTGTAACGGTCATATTATTCATCTTGTTTATGATACCGTTTGGCATGGTAGTGATAAACTCCGCAAAGTCTTCAAGGGAAATTATTTTCAATGCCATTGCATTACCGAATAATTGGGGACAATTGTGGGTCAACATATCTTCCATATTCAATAATCCCACAGTCGATTATGGTGGGGCATTTGTTGACAGTACAGTGATTACGATTCTATCTTTGATAGTAATCTCAATTTTTTCGTCTATGTGTGCCTGGGTCTTGGTAAGAAATAAGACTGTTTGGTCGACCGTATTGTTTCTTGCCTTTGTTTCAGCAATGGTTATTCCTTTCCAGGTTCTGATGTATCCTTTGATCCGATGGATGCGTGTAAGTGGATCTTTTTTGAATATTAGACTTTTGGGCACCTATACAGGTATTGTGTTTGCCTATCTTGGTTTTGGAAGCCCGCTTTCCATATTCATATTCCATGGTTTTATCAAGAACATTCCTTTGGAGATTGAGGAGTCGGCTACCATTGATGGTTGTTCAAGAGCGAGAACGTTCTTCAATATCGTCTTTCCTTTGTTGCAGCCGATCATTGTAACTGTTCTCATTTTGAATGGTATCTGGATATGGAACGACTATCTTTTACCTGTCTTGATGCTTGGTTCGAGCGGAAGGGTGCAGACGATTCCTATCGCAGTTACTGCTTTTGCCGGTGCATACCTGAAACAGTGGGACTTGATTCTCACCTCGACGCTAATTGCGATGCTTCCCGTGATTGTTCTCTACGTTTTTGCCCAGAGATATATTATCAAAGGCATGGTTGAGGGATCTATCAAGTAAGCCTGTCGTTGAATATTAAAGCACAATACTAAATTTCCTTGATGAGGTGCCAAGGCTCATCATCAAGGAAAAAGATTTTCCTCATCAGTATACGATGTTGGATAACGCAAGAGAGTTCCTTTGCTATAAAAGCAAAAATGTAAAAATTGAGCTAGGTACAAAACTCAATTTTTACTAAGATGAGCCTATGTCCACAATAAAAGATATTGCAAAAAAAGCAGGGGTGAGTCCGACAACCGTTGCGAACGTCCTTCATGGAAAAACAAACAAGGTTTCTCCTGCCACCTCTAAAAAAGTGCAAGCTATCATAGATTCAGAAAACTATGCTCCAAACATGGGTGCCATGATTTTGGTCCGGAACAACTCGCGCATCATCGGTGTAATCATGTTCATGAAGCCGAGACAGGGGGAATCTGTTTTGGAAGACCCTTTCTCCTCTGCCATCCTTGGAGCAATGGAACAAGAAATCAGAATGAACGGTTATTACATGATGCTCTGTATAACCAGTGACGAGAACGAAGTGGTGAGACTTTCCAAGGCTTGGAAGATGGAAGGTTTGATTTTGGTTTGGGTTCCGGGGACCATCTGTCGCATAATCAACCAAAGCATCGATACCCCACTTGTATATATCGATTGTTATTTCACGGATGAGGACCATCTTTATCACAATATTGGTTTGCAAGATCGCGAAGGAGGGCAGGAGATTGCCCGTTATTTGGTCGCTATGGGACATCGGTCGCTGATGTTCTTGGCAAATAATGTCAATGTTCTAGGAGGGGACCCCCAAAGATTTTTTGGATGCCAGGAAGTGTTTCTCGAACATGGTTTACAACTGGAGGACTCTTCATTTTGTCCCTTGCCGGACAATCGAAAGGATAGAAGCCGTTTTTATCGTACTCTGGTCGAACAGAATTTTCCCTATACTGCTCTTGTGTTTTCTTCGGATTATCTTGCGGCAGAGGCTCTTACCTATTTCAAGGAACATGGCATCGAGGTGCCTGATCAGATTTCCATCACAGGCTTTGATGACAATATGTACTCACGTCTGGTCACCCCGCGTATTACTACCATTCATCAGGATTCAAGAGAAAAAGGTCGTCTGGCAATATGCATGCTCATGAAACTTTTGCATAATGAGGAAGTGGAGAATCCAAACATTTTGCTTCCTGTAAAGCTGGTGATTAGAGAATCAGTGAAGGATCTCCGAAGCTGAGGTTTCTATGGCAGTTTGGCGTCGTTTCGTTGTGTTTATTCTCTGTGTGCTTTTTATCGTACTGTTCATGTATTTCATGCAGCAAGCAATCAATTATTTTAGTTATGATCTTGCAGGGCCATCATATATTGTAATAGAACCTTTAGTGGCTATTGGCATTGCAGAGGATGCTGCACGTGCCATATATTGGTATTTCTTGCAGCTTCTCATATCCTTGGTTCTTGTTGCTCTTCTGTACAAGGGGGATTTTGTTGAAGCAGGTTTCAACACAAGGCAAATCAGGCTGTCTAGGAGGATTATCGGATGGTTTGTCACCCTCTACCCTCTGTTGGTGGCCGGTTCTTGGCTCCTTATATACTTCATAGCGGGTATCGAAGCATTGACAGGACTAGAGGCCGGTAAATCTTTTTCGTATATCATGCAGGACCTCCTGGTATTCGGATTGCTCCCAGGCCTCGGCGAAGAGCCCTTTTTCCGTATCGTGGTTCTCAAGGTGCTCTCCCTCTCTTTACTCAGGACAGTCTTCGATGCAAATAGGCTTCAGAGGGGGTTGTTGATTCTAACCTCAGCTTTGTTGTTTTCTATTGGACATATCTATGTCCATTCTCTGCAACCTTTTGTTATTTCCTATAATTCTCTTCAATTAGCTACGGCCTTCGCACTCGGTCTTTTCTATGCTTACAGTTATCTGAAAACAAGGAGCATCCTATCTGCGGTGGTTTGTCATAATTATTCCGATTTTATTGTGAGGCTCTTTTTTCATATCTTGGTAGCTCGGCAGTGACGGCGTGTGCTATCCTATACCAACATGATAGACGAACAACGAATTACCCTGCTTAACGAAAAGCCATTGCTTAGAGAGCGCTCATTCATTGTGTATTGGATGCAGGCCTCTCAGAGGGTCAGGCAAAATGAAGCTTTGTCTTATGCAATAGAGAACGCAAATGCCCTGCGAAAGCCCTTGATTGTGTATTTTGGTCTGGTTTCTGACTTCCCACAGGCTACAAGACGGCATTATGCCTTCATGCTTGAGGGATTGAAGGAGGTCGAGGCTTCTTTGGCAGAACGGAATATTCCTCTATTTGTCTGCACTGAAGGTATGATTCAAGGCCTTTCGAAGCTTGCCGAACATATGGCTTTGCTTGTGGTTGATGCTTCATACAGCCGTCTGGAACGCAGTTGGAGAAGCCAAGCCTCAAGGATAGTTGCATGTGCTTGTCATATGGTGGAGGCCAATGTAGTGGTTCCCCTGCGTGCGGTGACGGACAAAGAGGAGTACTCTGCAGCTACCTTAAGGCGCAAGATTGAACCGATGATCTCCTATTTCGCCCAGAAGGTAGAGATCCCGCAAGTACAGGTATCCTCTCTTGAAGTTGATTGCCCTTTCTCTTGTGCCTCATTGCATGATGTAAAGGCACTTTTGGACAGCCTGCATCTAAAGAAGCTGCAATCTAACTATTATCGGCAAAAACCGGGCGAGAAGGCTGCCCTCGAAAGGCTTGCCTCTTTCATTGAACATAGCCTCGATGGGTATAGCGACAAACGCAACGATCCTGCACTTGATCATGCATCAGAGTTGAGTGCGTACTTGCACTTTGGCCAGATAAGCAGTATCACAATCTATCATGCAGTTAAGGATATAGATCTTGAGGATGTTCCTGCTTTTCTTGAGCAATTGATCGTTCGTCGTGAACTGGCCTGCAATTATGTCTTCTTCAATCCTTACTATGATAGGTATGAAGGACTGCCTTCTTGGGCTAGGGCCAGTTTGGATGCTCATGCACAGGACCCAAGGCCCGTGACATACACATACGATCAACTAGAGGCGGGAGAGACCCATGATCGCTATTGGAATGCTGCACAGCACCAGCTTGTACGACTTGGTACGATGCATAATTATATGCGCATGTATTGGGGCAAGAAAATCCTGCAGTGGAGCAACAGTGCGCCGATAGCTTTTGAGACCGCTCTTTCGTTGAACAACACCTATCAGATGGATGGTCGCGACCCTAACGGATATGCCGGGGTCGCATGGTGTTTCGGCAAGCATGACCGACCTTGGGTGGAACGCCCTATATTCGGCTCCATACGATACATGAATGACAAAGGCTTGGAAAGGAAATTCAACATGCAACGGTATATCAAAAAGGTGGAAAAAGAGATTGAGGCTACGATCCAACCTTGAGAAGATGCTGAACCTCAACAATCAAAGCGCCTTGGTCGTTCTGTATGACGCCCGAAACCCAAAGAGGCCATCGAGAGGAGAGCAGAGGATAGTACTTTTCAAAGAGTAGCGGAAAGAGTACCGTCTCATACAATGCCGTCTCATCCTCGAATGAAACAAAACTCATGCTTTGCCCCCCTTTTGTCAAGACTTGCTTCTGGGTGATCGGGTATCCGACCAAGGTGACGTAGCGTCCTTCATAGAGTTTCATGTCACATGCCATGATACGTGCACATCCCTGTAGGTGCCGCTTGAAGAGCACCAAGGGATGATGGTCACGTAGAAAGCCGAGGGCGGAGAACTCCCTGAGCAGTTCATCCTCTGTAGTGCTTGTCCGTACAGCTACAGTCTTGCTTGCAGGAACCTTGGCGGTGAATTGAAACAGTTCAGCCTGCATCTCGTTTTTGTCTGAAAAGCCTGTGGTCAGTAGGATTTTCAGTTGTTCGCTGCGTCTATACTGGGGTGCTAATGAGTCAAAGGCTCCTGCGGCGACCAATGCGTTGTAGTCATCACGTGAGAGAGACAAGCGAAGTGCGGCTTCTCTCAAGGAGCTGAAAGGGCCTTCCTTGTGTCGTTGTACAACTATTTTTTGAGATCCCTGGCTAGTGAGGTTTGCAATTGCCATGAAGCCGACGATGAGAGAATTGCCTTGTGCATGGTAGGTAACCCTGCTTTTGTTGATGTCGGGGCCTATGATTGTGATGCCCATTCTTCTTGCTTCGCTGATATAGGCATCAGGACGATAATAACCTCCTTGGTTGGTAAGTACGGATGCCATGAAGTATGGACCATGATGGGTCCTTAGGTAGGCGCTTTGGAAGGAGACCATTGCATAAGAGGCGGAGTGTGGCTTGCAAAAGGAGTACCCGTCGAAAGAGAGCATCATCTGCCATATTTCCTCGATTACGGGCTCTGTCACCTTGTTCTTACGGCAACCTGTGAAGAATTGCTCTTTGTAGACCTTCAGCCGTTGATGGGCTGTCTTCTTTGCGATGATCTTGCGAAGGTTGTCTGCATCTGCCTCGCTGAAACCAGCCAAGGCGACAGCTGTCTTGGAGACATCTTCCTGGTAGCAGAGAATGCCGTAGGTTTCGTCGAGGATGTAAGAGAGACGTGGATGCAACGGTTGCCACTTTTTTCCCTTCAGGCGCTGTACGTATTCAGCAATGTAGGCATTCGCTGCAGGTCGGATGATGGATGAATGGATGATGATGTGCTCGAAATCACCCTTGTTGGTCTTCTTCTGCAACTGTCTCATCGCCGGTGATTCAATATAGAAGACACCCATGGTGTCCCCCAAGGCCAATGACTCCCTCGTCTTTGCATCTTCCTGGGGGTGCCAGGTTCTCTCATTGATGAACAGACCTTCTTCTGCAAGGTTTGCCAATGTGTCTCGAATGACAGCCAAGGACCGGTTGCCCAGAAGGTCAATTTTTACAAAACCCGCGGCCTCCGCTCCTTCTTTTTCCCAGCATAGCAACGGGTAGCCTTGTGCAGAATGAAGGACGGGTGCATGGTTGTATAGTGCTCTACTTGTGATGATCAGGCCCCCGCAGTGCATGGATAGTTCTTTGGGAAGTCCCTCAAGTTGCGTAGCGATTGTGATGATATCCTGCCACAAAGGATCGGTCAGGCTTCCTTTTTCTTTGAAAAACAACTCGTTTTCCGCTTTTGTAATCTGCGTATCAGTCAGTCCATGACACCGTGCAGTCTCCCTGAGAGCCGATCGGAGACGGAATTTGTTGTGGTTTGCAACCCTAGCGCAGTGCTCAAGGCCGAATCGTGCAAAGACCTGTGCAAAAACGCCGTCACGTTCATCCCAGGCAAAATCAACATCGATGTCCGGAGGGTCGAGCCGGGACGGGGAGAGAAACCGTTCAAAATATAAATGATGGGCAATCGGGTCCACATTGGTGATATAAAGGCTGTAGGAAACAATCGAGGCGGCTGCAGATCCTCTGCCACAGGTGCGACTGCTCATCTGTACAATGTCGTGCATGACCAAAAAGTAGGGGGCAAACCCTTTTTCTTGTATTATGGTCAGTTCATATTCAATGCGATCTATGATTGCATCGTTGAGCTCACCATAGCGTCGCTCGGCACCGATGAATACGCGGTTTCTTAGTTCCTGCGCATCGGTGATACCGTTCTCAGGTCTATAGGAAGGGAAGATATGCCCTTTTGAAAAGGGGTCGTAGGGTTTCAACAAGGATGCCTCTCGTACCGCTTCATCCCAACAAGAAAAGGAGGCCTCCCACTGTTGCTGGTCCAGCAACAACCCCCCATGGCTTCTGTACTCTTCTTCAGAGAGTGTGCCAAGGGTCTTTTTCAAGGCAATGGCCCTGAGCACCTTGTGAATGGCACGCTGCTCTTCGGTCAGCAGAAAGGCATCATCAACTGCAAGAAGTGGAACCTTCAGTGATCGTGCAGTGGCAATGCAGCCGAGAAAGAAGGGGGTTACCGCCCCATAGAGCAGAGGCACATGATGGGCTAGCGTAGTGAGTATCTCTTTGTCGGTAGTCGCCAGTGCCAAACCCTCTGCATTCTCCAGCAGATCGCCAAGATATGAGTAGGTGCTGTCATGGTGGCGTTTGGTCAATAGGAGACAGAGCCTTTCATACCCCTGTTGGTTTTGGACAAAAGCATAGATTTCCTTCTCCCCTTCAGTCAGCAAAGCTGAACAATGTAGAGAGATGCCCCATTTTTGAGCCTCTTCTCTGCATGCTGGATAGCCGCATAATGAATCTCTGTCAGTGATGGCCGCGACTGTTGTGTGTAGTGTTGCAAGTTTCTCAAAAAGATCTTCAAGCTTCAGAACTCCCCACAGCAGGGAATACCCGCTTATGATGCCCAGTCTACTGCTCATGATAAAGTGCCGTGGCATGGGTGAGAATGCCGGATCCGAATCTGCTGCGCATGGCATCAACAGAGGCTTGCAGGTTTCCCGTTCTCTTTTCTGAGAACAGAGAAAAAAGGTCCTGCTGTTTCAGATTCGGTTCAAGGTCTGATAGGCCTATGGTGAACGCAAGCAGACTTACCCTGCGTTCTAGTGCATCCATGCAGCACAAAAAAAGCTCAGCTTCGATTTCATGGTCATAGATCCACTGTCCTTTTGTTTTACGTGTTGCCTCGCTTTTTCTTCCATCACTCCAAAGCAGCGCCACTGAGAGTTTGGAACACCCAAGATCTTGACTTCTCATCTCTGAAGCGGCATCCTCAGCTGCCCTGACCAGAGAAGCCTGCAAAGCATCGCGATGAAAGACAGGCTGGGAAAAGTATACCTTTCTTTTGATGGTGCGTTGTTCATACAGTCGGTCATGCACCACACTTACGTCCAAGCCACGGGCTGCATCGCGCAGGGCAAGGCCTCGTTTGCCAAGGAAGGCAATGACCTGACTGTCATCCAAAGCGGCTATCTCTCCAATTTGGGTGATGCCCGCCGTATTGAGCAGGGCCTTTGTCGCACGGCCGATACCGCAAAGCAGGCTGACATCCTGACTGGCAAGAAAACTTGCCTCATCACCTTGCCTGATCTGGGTCAAGCCAAAAGGACGGACAGCCCGTGTTCCGATTTTTGCTACAAGCTTGTTTGATGCCACCGCCACAGAGCTTTCAAGGCAGGCTTGTTCCCTGATCTGCCGCCTAAGACGAAGTGCACTGTCCACTACCGGTCCAAAGAGCCGGGTGGTCCCGCTCATGTCGAGATATGCATGGCCATTCTTGTCGCAACGATAGTGGGGTGAATAGGCTTGTACTATCGAGGCGATCACTTGGTCGGCTTTTGCGATGGCCTGGACATCAGGAGGCAGTACCTGCAACTTGGGGAGCATCCTTTGTGCCGTCGAAACGGCCATACCGGGGCGAATACCCTCCTCCCATGCCCGTCTTGAAGGGGTAATGATCACCCGTTGGGCAGAGCCTTCAAGAGCAATGGCAAAACACGTGTCAGCCAGACTGGGGTTCTTTGCCACCGTGACAGCTGCAGTATACTCAGTTACATTGACATGGATGATGCAAGATTCTTTCTCCTTCATGGCATCTCTCCTGTGCCTTTTGCCTCAAGCATTGCTTGCAGGTGTTTTGCATTCTCGACAGCCTGTCCCCTACGGTGGTTGTTGAAATAAATCAAGACTTTCTCCGTTCCTATCGCCAAGGAGCGGATTCGCTCAAGCAGAACCAGAAGTTCCTTGTCACTGTAGTGATAGTCATAGCGGCTGCTGCTGTCAGAGCCCCACCAAGTCTCCTTGTTTCTCCCATGCAGGCGGAAGTAGGAAAAGGGTGCAGTCGAAACATCCATCATCGGGGGGTTCCCTGCAACAAGAGGGAGATCGAGCGATACGAAGGCGACTTTTCGTTCACGCAAGGCGTCCAGCGTACGGTTGTTGTACCATTTGCTGTTTCTGAACTCCACAGCCAAAGGCAGGGAAGCAAAACATCTGAGCAGGCTATCAAGATACCGTCTTTGTTCCACCTCATAGTGGAAGGAAAAAGGGAATTGAAAGAGCACCGCCTCAAGCACCCCTGCATTGCAAAGCGGCACAAGCGCACGACGAAAGAGCCCTGCCTGTTCTTTGTAGCTTTGCCTATCTATCTGGTGGGTGAGGCTTTGGTGGGCCTTTATGGAAAACCGAAGAGCAGGAGCCGTCTGGTGCATCATTGCCAGCTGACTGGCTTCTGGCATTCGGTAATAACTGTAGTTCAGTTCCACCGTAGCAAAGAGCTCAGCATAGCAAGACAGAAACTCTTCTGGCTTTGTTCCTTTTGGGTAGACGGGACCTACCCATTCGGTATAGCTATAGCCGGATGTACCGATCAAAAGTGCACTCATACTGAAGATATACTATATAAATGTTAAGTAATCAAGACTCTTGTTAGGTAACCTTTCTTCCCATCGCTCTGTCTTTTCCTGTTTTTTTTGCATTGTATAGAGCTAAATCAGCACTCTCTAGAAGTGTTTTAAGGGTTGTACAACATTGTTCGGTGGAAAGAACATATCCTGCGCTGATGGAAATATTGTCAATCGATTTTTCTTTATACATGACCGAGAGCGAATGCACACGTTCAACCAAGGATTGTGCAGTTGATGCAAGTTTGGGTAGAGAAATCTGAGGTATCAGAACGGTGAATTCATCACCACCATAGCGACAGACGGTACAAGAGAGATCGAAATGGTCAATCAAAAGATTGGCAACTGAAACAAGCACTGCATCACCCGCGTCATGTCCATAAGAGTCATTTATCTTTTTGAAATGATCAATGTCTATGAGAATCAGGCCTAAATTTCTTGTCTCTGGTTGGATGCGCCTTAATTTTATGGTAAGAGTCTCTTCAAAATAGCGTCGGTTGAAGAGTCCTGTAAGATAATCTTGAATTGCTAGTTTCTTGAGTTGTTGCAACTGGTTATTGATCAAGGTGTTTGCAACGATGCTCAGCGTGCAGACAAAGAGGATGAAAATTGAGAAGCTCGCCCAGTTTTGAGTATGAAAAACAGGCATTGTTGCAAGTATGAAACCAAAAGCAACGAGTTGCAGAATCATAAGGACCGTAGCTGCAAAGGTTGGAAGGAAGATGCTTGCAAGCATAATGGGAATCACGCCATAACAGAGGGGAAGTAGTTCATAAACACCCACGAGCAAGTTGATATAGACGGCGTACCAAGTTCCAATCAGCGGTATGAGAATAGTCAAGATGACTGAAAATAGATAGAAATTCATTTTAAGCAGAATCCCTGCACTCAGTACAAGCACGAGTAATAGAGAAATAAGCAGAACATATGCTGTTTGGTCCTTCTGGCCAACGGAGGAAAGGCTCAACACAGCAAATAAGGAAATCAACAGAGCCGCGAGCATGCAAGGATGGATGTAGAAAAGCAATTTTTTTTGTATCTCAATTGGTTGTATATGCATAAGACTCCTTTGATACTCTGTAATATATCACACGAAAGGCAGGATGATAACAGGATAATCCCTTGCAATATACTTTGAATATGCAATACTGAAATTGCAATATGTATAAAGGAGGATCGTATATGGCAGACCGAGATGGACGTGATGATGCAAAGAAGAAACCTTTGACTTCAATTAGTGGCCGGCCGATAGCTCAGAATGAGAATATTCAGACAGCTGGAAAACGAGGTCCTGTTACATTGCAGGACACATGGTATCTTGAGAAGATGGCGCATTTTGATCGTGAGGTGATACCCGAGCGAAGAATGCACGCAAAAGGCAGCGGAGCCTTCGGGACGTTTACCGTGACCAAGGACATTAGTCAATGGACCAAGGCAAGTATTTTTTCCGAGGTAGGAAAACAAACAGAGATGTTTGTCCGTTTTTCCACCGTGGCCGGGGAACGGGGCGCTGCAGACGCAGAGCGAGATATTCGCGGCTTTGCGATGAAGTTTTATACCGATGAAGGCAACTGGGATCTGGTGGGCAACAATACGCCCGTTTTTTTCTTCCGTGATCCGATGCTCTTTCCTGACCTCAACCATGCGGTGAAACGAGACCCTAGGACGAATATGCGCTCAGCTCAGAACAACTGGGATTTCTGGTCAGCTTTGCCTGAGGCCCTGCATCAGGTGACCATCACCATGGGAGATCGGGGAATCCCTAAAACCTATCGTCATATGAACGGCTATGGGTCTCACACCTACTCATTCATCAATGCTGAGAACAAGCGTGTGTGGGTGAAGTTTACACTCAAGACTCAGCAGGGTATCGAGAATCTGACTGATATGGAGGCTGCAGAGATTGTTGCCAATGATCGAGAGAGTCATCAAAGAGACTTGTTTGAGTCGATTGAGAAAGGTGCCTTTCCCCGTTGGACGATGTATGTCCAGATCATGAGCGAAGAGCAGGCTGCGAGTCATCCTGATAATCCTTTTGATCTTACCAAGGTTTGGTATCATGACCAGTATCCCTTGCACGAGGTCGGTTACTTCGAACTCAACCGAAATCCGGACAATTATTTCATGGATGTTGAGCAAGCAGCCTTCAATCCTGCAAACAGTGTACCCGGCATCGGCTATTCGCCTGATCGTATGCTGCAGGGGCGTCTTTTCTCCTACGGGGATGCACAGCGTTATCGTCTTGGGGTGAACCATTACCAGATTCCTGTAAATAGGAGCAGAGTGGAGACGCATCACTTCCATCGCGATGGGGCTATGCGCCTAGATGGTAATTTTGGTGGCAGTGTGCATTACAACCCCAACTCCTATGGAATGTGGAAGGATCAGAACAATCTTACTGAACCAGCCTATGATGGAAACGGCCCTGTTGATCATTACGACTTTCGTGAGGATGATGCAAATTACTTTGAGCAGGCCGGGAAGTTGTTCAACCTCATGGGAGAAGATGAAAAACAACGGCTCTTTGATAATACAATGCGTAATATGCAGGGTACCACCATCTTGGTGCAGAAACGGCATATCAGGCACTGTTATCTAGCTGATAAGGCTTACGGTGAGGGTGTTGCAAAAGCCTTGGGAATTCCCCTTGCCGAGGTGGACATGGACAATCTGTATGGAGCGCGGGGATAGGCTCATACAAGCTTGCAGGAACTGTTATAATCCTCCATACTGATGCCCATCGTATGGAGGGTTGTTGTGAGGACTTACAAGGGCATTTTTTTCTGTGATGTTGATGGAACGATACTTCCCCATGGACAGAAGGAGGTGCCAAGAGAGTTTTTTTCGCTGGTGGATGAAGCAGATGCCGCTGGCTACCTGTTTTGCATCTCCAGTGGTCGATTTGACAAATCCTTGATTCGGTTGTTTCCTGGTCTTACGCAGAAAGTAGTCTTCTCTGCTTCCAATGGCTGTCTTGTGCTCTATCAAGACAAGGTGCTGTTACCCAGCTATACCATAGACAGGCCCACCGCAAAAGAAATAACAAACGCCTTGCTTTCTTGGGATGCCATTCCCCTTATTTCCACTACCGGGGCCATCTATCTTCCTGTGTCAGCGTATGAAAAAGAACAGGAAAAGACATATCTAGCCAAAGGCTACAACCGTTTTTTCTCTGATTTTTCTCAGGTTGAGGAGACTGTGTTGCAGATTACTGCAGTCTGTGAAGATCAGAAGGTTGCAATCCTTGAAAAGGCAAGAGCAGCATGGGGCGATAGGTTTGAGATATTCACCACAGGGAAACCGCTGTTTGATATCTGCCCGACAAACAAGGGATCTTCCCTTGTTGCAGTACGGAATCATTTTAAAATAAGAAGAGAGCATACCTATGCTTTCGGTGATGATGAGAATGATGTGAGCATGCTCAAAGAAGCGGGTAGGGGCTTTGTCATGGATACTGCTCATGAAGCAGTAAAGAGTCATGGTTTTGAGGTTTGTCATGATTTGTTTGGATTCATCAGAAGTCTGATCTCCAAGGATAAGTGATACTTGTTTGCACTAAGAGCTTGTGGTATCGTAAACGCATAAAGCTGGTTGCCTGGAGGAGTGTTGTGTGGTTTCAATATTTTTTCAAAATACACTCTTGATAGCAAGCCTGGTCATCCTTTTCTTGACATTGATCCTGCTTCTGGTTTTCATGCGTAAGTCAAGAACATGTCGGGTAGCTGTTCTTGCGTCCAACACTCTGCTCTCGCAACTTCCTGAAGGCTACATCGCACTAGATGAGCAAGGCCGTATCGTTGATGTCAATGATGTCTATCTCAAACTCAGTGGATACTCAAAAAAGGACCTCCTGGGAAAAGATTTGGCACAAGCGGGGGTTCTGGATAAAGAAAGATATGTTCTGGATCAGCTCAAGGAAGTCGTACAGAAAGAGCCCTATCTGAAGGAAGTCGTCCATCATGGCAAGGATGGAAGGCTCCTTCCTCTTGAGCTGTCGGTTATTGCCCTTCAAGAAGGTGAAATAGCATATCTATGCATCTATCGTGACATATCCAAACGAAAAAAGGCTGAAATTTCGCTTTTACACTCCCATGACCTTCTAAGGTACGTGATTGAACATACCAGAAGTTCCATTGCCGTGCATGATACCTCATTGCGATACATCTATGTAAGTCAAAAATATCTGGATGAATACAACCTCGGTAATGCTGAGTCAGTAATAGGAAGACATCATTATGACGTTCTTCCCGATCTTCCCCAGAAATGGAAGGATGTTCATCAACGGGCCTTGCAAGGTGAGGTGCTCAGCGCAGAAGACGATTTGTATATCCGTTCAAATGGGAAGGGTGAATATACCCGCTGGGAGTGCCGGCCTTGGTATACGGAAGCCGGCACTATCGGAGGAATCATCATCTATACGGATATGATCACCAAGCAGAAGGAATTTGAGCAGCAATTGAAACAGACCTCCGATTATCTAGAAACGTTGTTCAACAACACAAATGGTCCCATTCTTGTCTGGAACCAAGCTTATGAGATTACCAGGGCAAACAAAGCCTTTGAGGACCTTATGGGGCAAGAGGGAAGTTCTGTTGTCGGTAAGAAGGTATTTGAGGTGTTTTCCTTCGTCGACCTGAACGAGCAAAGAAAACTCCTCGATTCTCTTGTACAAAACAAGACAGTAGTAAACGATGAGCTTATCATTCCCTTACGTGATGGATCTATAAAAACAGTTCTTTGGAGCGCAAGCAGTATCTTTGACCCGCATGACGGGTCATATATTGGATCCATTGCCCAAGGTCAGGATATAACTGAAAGGAAATGTGTCGAAGAGGAGAATAAACGACAACTTGAAGAACTGAAACGTTGGTATGCGGTTATGTTAAACCGCGAAGAACGCATCCTGGAATTGAAACAAGAAGTAAACGAACAGCTAAAGATGCAAGGGAAAACCCTAAGATATCAGATTACCTCGGAGGTGCACCCTTGAAGATGGTTATGACGGTGCTCTTGGCCTTTTGTATGACGGTTCTTTCTGCCGTAGTACCTCAAGAGGAATTTCGCGCTTCTCTCTCTCTGGATCAACAACAATACCTGGACAGCCTTGATACGATTACCGTTTTGTTCGATCCCGGATGGGCTCCTATCGAGTACGTTAATACATTAGGTAGTCCGTCTGGTTATGCCAAGGAGTATTTAGATATAATCGGCACCTATACCGGTCTGCATTTTGAGCCTGTCTATCAGCATACATGGCACGAAGGGTTGCAGAAACTTTTCGCAGGAGAGATAGATATGGCAAGTTCTGTAAGTCCTACAGAACAGAGAGAGCGATTGCTTGTATTTACGAAACCATACCTTACTATCCCTGTCGTGCTTGTAGCAGGCCATAGTGTCGGGTACATTGGGGACCTCTCTGAGTTGGAGAACGAGGTTGTAGCGGTCGTGGAAGGTTATCCCTATGCTGAGTGGATCATGGCTGACTATCCACAATTGACTCTGCGCCCCGTCAGCAATGTAGAAGAAGGGTTGCGTCTTGTTGAGAAAGGGAAGGTTTTTGGTTTCGTTGAAAGCCTGCTTGTTGTCAACCATTATCTGACAAGCATGGGTTTGACGTCGTCCATCAAGGTTGTGGGCAAGACAGCATATGAGAACACTCTTTCCATGGCTGTGGGAACGCATCTTACTCCTCTTGTCCCCATCTTGGAAAAGGCGCTTGATACTATCAGTTTAGAAGATCGTAAGTCTTTCTATGAAAAACATATGCCTCTTAGGTATGAACTAAGGTTGAATCGAAATGCCATACTCTTGATATTTGGTTTCTCTTTTGTAGTACTGCTCGTACTTGCCATCTGGATTGTCGTGTTGCTCAGCGAACGACGTAAACGTGAGATGGCGGAACAAGAAAAAGAAAATATCAGAGAGGATTTTAGACATCTTTTTGAAAGCTCCCCGATTCCTATGGGGCGTCTTGGTTTGGACGGTACCGTCTTGGGAGCTAATAAGGCTTGGTTTTCTCTTTTCGGGTATGCGGAAAAAGAGATTCCCAATCTTGACTTGTGGTTTGCCAAAGCATATCCAGACCACGAATATCGAAAAACAGTACAGGAGCGTTGGAATAAGGCTTTGCACGATAAGGATACATCGCTCATCGAATCTGATGAGTATTATGTTACCACCAAGAGTGGTGATACCCTCATCTTGGAAATTTCGGGGACCATATTACAAGACTATGTACTGGTTTCGTTCATAGACATTACCAAGCTCAAACAATCGCTTGTGGAGTTGGAAGAACTGCACCAACAGGCTGAACGGAGCAGGATGATCATCCTCAGTGCTTTGGAGGATCAGAAAGATATTCAGCACTCACTCGCCCAGAGCAAGGCCACCTTGGACGCTGCGATAAACAGCATGACCGACGGAGTCTGTATTTGTGATCCCGATGGACGGTTCATTCTTTACAACAGGGCGTATCTTGCCTACTACCGCTTAGCAGATCTCATGCAAGAACCCGCTACGTTACAGGACCTTTCTTCCTATATTGAGGCATATCATGAGAACGGAAACCCGATTCCTCTTAAGCAATGGGTTGGCATGAGGGCTTTACGGGGAGAGCGTGGCAACGATGAATATCGATTGGTCAAGAAAGGATCAAAAGAGCGCTGGATCGGGTCATACAGCTATGGCCCCATCCTCAATGCACAGGGAACGTTGCTTGGTGCCGTAGTTGTATGCAGGGACATCACCCAAGTCAAGGCAGCAGAGCAAACGCTGCGCTACCAACGTAATCATGATTATCTTACTGGTTTGTACAGTAGGGTTTACATAGAGCATGAACTGCAACACTTGCGAAATGAGATACCCCTGACCATTGGGATTGTGGATATAAACGGGCTGAAGGTCCTCAATGATTCCTTTGGAAATGAGATGGGAGATGCCATTCTGAAAAAAACTGCTCAGTTGATGATTCAATGTGCAGATACAAGGGCAATTCTCGGCCGATATGGTGGTGATGAGTTTATCTTCATACTTCCCTCACTAAAGCTGGAGGCTGCACAGGCCTTCGTACAACGAATGGAAGAACTTGCAAAGGATGTTTGTGTAGAGGCCTATCATCTTTCCTTGTCCTTTGGCTATGCAGTACGAACCGATAGTAAGGAAACAGTCCAGCAGACACTCAGAAGGGCTGAGGATGTATTGGGAAGAAATAAGATATATGAGAGTGCCAGCGAAAAGAACAAGGCAATCGCTTTGGTGATAAACTCACTCTTTGCCAAGAGCAATCGTGAAAGCCAACACTCCAAGCGTGTCAGTTCTCTCTGTGCTTTTTTAGCCAAGAAATTGGAACTTTCTCAGCAGGACGTCAACAGGATGAGAATTGCGGGTTTAGTACATGACATCGGGAAAATCGGGGTGAATGAATCCATTCTGAATAAACCGGGAACTCTTGATATGCAGGAGTGGGAAGCTATCAAGAGACATCCTGAGATTGGATTTCGCATTCTTTCCTCCTCTGCAGAGTATAACGATCTTGCCTTGGCAGTTCTTGAACATCATGAGCGTTGGGATGGAACGGGCTATCCAAGAGGGTTGAAGGGGGAACAAGCCTCACTGCAGGCTCGTATCATCATGATTGCCGATTCATTCGACGCCATGACCAGTGAGCGGTCCTATAAGAAACCAATGAGCAAGGATGACGCCATTGCTGAGATTAAAAGATGCAGCGGTACCCACTACGATCCAATGCTTGTGAATCTCTTTGTTTCCTGCATTGATGAGTTTTCTCAGAATAATGAAAAACCATCATGAATTCAGAGCGCTTTGTCACCAGAGGTGAAGGAAGAAAAGAGATATGACAAAGTTTTCCAGGTGGCAATTCAGAACACTTAGCCTCTTTTTTTTCATTGTAGGCGGGGTGTTGCTCGTGGCCTCACTGCCTATTCCTTCCTTCAGCAGAGACGTTGCAATAGTACGGGGAGTTGCAAACCTCTCTTTTATGGAAAATGGCATCCGTTATCACCTCGATGGACAATGGAATTTAAGCATGGACGGCACAGAACGTAAGCTTGTGCAGGTCCCCTCTGTAGCCTGGAACAAGGGAAGCGGCGTATACAGCTTGATTTTACAATGGGATGGAAATCCCTCTGAATTTGAGCTTTTTACCACGAATGCAGGAACAAGTTATGAGCTTTGGGTGAATGGGGAAAGAGTTGGTGGTAGTGGTCTGTATGGAACGAGTAGAGAGCAGAGCATCCCAAGCGCAAGGCCTGAGGTTTTTTCTTTCTTTCTCCAAACAGGAGAGAATCAAATCCACATCAAGGTAAGTAATTTTGTCCATCCAAGAGCCGGGCTTTGGGAGCGGGTTTTTATTGCGAGAAAGCCCACTCTCTTGCAATGGTATCAGGGTAGGATCGCTCTCCAATACTTCATATTCGGGCAACTATTCCTGTTTTTCATACTTCAGATGGCTCTCGCTTTCTATTCTGGAAAAAAAGATGCCCATGTTTGGTTTGCTCTTGGTACGTTGTTCGTAGCAATTGGAAACTTGATGCGCAATGATCTGGCCCTCTATGTCTTGTTTCCCTCATTGGAGTATCTCTTGTTTAAACGGATGCAGATTGTTTCCTACTATCTGGCCTCAGGGTTCTTTATCTATGCATTTCGAAACCGGTTTCCCTCAGGAGTATTTTCATTTCTCTCTCAACTTTTTTGTGTTTTTTGTCTGGCCATCTCCGTTTTGACGTTCCTGCTATCCTATGATGTGGTGTATTGGTGGGCCATATCATTCTTCCCTTTCATGTTCCTCTTGTTGCTGTTTAGAATTTTTAAGCAACTTCATCGTGACCAAAGCTTGTTTGTTTTTTCAAAAGAAGGGATCGTTCTGCAAGTTGTAGCAGATATCTGTCTTTCTTATGGCATGGCGCATGATTTCATCTCAATAGCAACCGCACGATATGATATGCAAATGATTCCCTTGATGACCTATGTATATGTAGGGCTCTATACGTTGGTGCTTGCAAAGATATACATTTTTACCGATACACAAACAGAAGTGGCAAAGACTCAGATAATCCTCAATGCTTCCTATCAGAAAAAGCAGTTGGCTAATGACTTGCACGACGGAATAGGACAGTATCTTCATGCTCTGGATTTTATGATTGAAGGGCTTTTACAGGAGAACTCACAAAATATAGAGGTGTTGTCGACTATTCGGCAGACAAGCAAGCAAGCATTGAAACAGTTGGGTCATATCGTTGACGATTTGAATCCTGTCAGGTTTGGCAGTGCAACTCTTGCACAAACGTTATACCTATTGGCAGAACGAACCCAGAGTGTATATAAGGTTGAAGTGAGTTGTACAATCAAAGGAGTTGACCTGCGTTTTGATGGATTGCTTACCCAGAATCTATATTATGTGTATAGTGAAGCTGTCAAGAATGCAGTCTCACACGCCAAACCAACGTACATCATTATCCGGTTGGAAGTGCATGAAGCTACAATTGAAGGAAGTGTGGAAAATGATGGGCTGCACTCCTCGTCAAATCTCTCTGTTTCCAGCGGACATGGTATTGCCATCATGAATTATAGGATTGAAATGCTGGGAGGAATCTTTGAGATTTTCAAGAAAGATAAAGACACCTTCATTATGCAATTCAGAATCCCAAGGAGGTTGAACAATGATCAGAGTCATGCTCGTGGATGACCATGCCATAATTCGTGAAGGTATGAAAGTGTTGCTTGCCAACAGGCAGGATATGGCCATCACCGGAGAGGCAGGTAGTAAAAAAGAGCTCATGCAACACTTTCATGCATTAACCAATACCGACGTATTGGTGCTCGATATGTTCCTCGAGACTGAGGATGCAGGATTGCATCTCCTTGAGCAACTAAAAACAGACTTCCCCTCGTTGAAAATTCTTATTGTTTCGATGTTCACCAGTGCAACCCTTGTCGCAGAATGCATCGCAAAAGGAGCCCATGGCTATGTCACGAAGGGCGATGCCGCCCAATATCTTGCTCAGGCAATTAGTGCGGTTTCTGATGACCAAACTTTTATCAGCCCCTCGATAGTGGGGCGTGTGCTTGAGAGTCAAGGGAAAGAGCCGGATATGATTGCAACGCTTACCAATCGAGAACGGGATATATTGGACCTACTGGGCAAAGGTTTTACCACCCGTCGAATTTGTGAGCAATTATCCATAAGCAGCAGTACCGTAGGTACTCATATAGAGAATCTGAAATATAAACTCAACATACCCGATAAAAACTCACTTCTTAGATATGCAATAGAACGCACGCAGAGGACGGAAAGTAGAAAAAACTTATTTACAAACAGATAGTTGTCTTCTCAAATATATAGCTAGAAATATAGAAAATAGACGTCAAGCTATGATTGTCTAGCAGTATTTGCTAGAAAAAATCAAAAAAAATACGATATTCAAGTGTTTGAACATATTACAAACTATGTACAAGGCTTCAAGAAAGGGATGAAGGAAAAGCCCTGAGGCATGATGTTGATACATCTTGGGAGATTCTCAGGATGTGATACATTGCAGGAGGCTTGTATGATTCAGGCAAAAATGTGGCTTCGTATGGTTTTCTTGTTGCTTGCTTGTTCTCTGGTAAATGCTTCTTTATATGCAGAACAGTTGCTGTTTAAAATTAATCAACCTGATAATTCTGTTACTGCTTTCAGATATAGAATTGATGGTCAATCTTGGAAAGTAAGGGAAGCTGAGCAACATATCATCGAATTGATGGATTTCAATACAGACAATGATGTATTTTCTCTACAACAATATACAAGTACAGGTGGATGGGGTCCTGTTTTCAGCTATCGGTTCGACATTGCGAGTCAACGATGGGTCTTGCTTGATCAAACGCAAACAGAGAAAAACTATGAGAATTATGCAATAGAATCATCACTTAGTTTAGGTATTTATGCTGTGGTGCATAAGAGCTCTTCTTCCGTGGAACATCTCTATTCATTCAGTTACGGCCTCGGTTTGCAAGGCTTCTTGCCTATCTCCTTTGCAAGACGATTCATTACAGTCTTTGATGTCCAGACACAGTATGCTCAATCCAACAATCTCTGGACGGATTCTTTCCTGCTTGTCAATGCGAGTGTTGGGTTTGGCTATCAAATTGACTTGAATGAAATTATTTCAATACTCCCAACGCTGTCATATGGCGTGTTTCTTCACAATTGTGAAGAGAGTCTCAGTGGAACCTTGCAACGCTCTTGGTATGTTGATCAGCAGTTGCAGGGATCGATGCTCCTGATATTTCCTATTTCAAAGACAATCCAAGGAACCATACGGGTAAATGCAACCATGCTTATGGAAAACGAGAAGATCGGAATTCTCTATGGCTTAGGTGGCGGCATCCACTTCGGTGGCAGGAGGAGTGTGCTGTAATGAGAAAAACATCCCTTATTCTTTGTATAGTTATTGCAATATTGAGTATATGCTTCTATGGGTGCAGTGATTTGATTACGACCATGGCACAAGTGAAACTCACTGTGCAGTTGGATGATCATGAGATTCCTCTTGATTCTCAATTTACGCTCTATGGCTCTCAGCAAAACAGCTGTTCTTCCATTCAAAAACAACTAGGAGCATTGAAACAAGCTACCATCCTTCCCTTGGAACCAGGAGTATGGGAACTGAGCGTAGAGGCCAGAGTTGGAGGAGTTGTCAAAGCAAGCGGGAGCACCACTGTTACGCTCAAGGCAGGTAAGCAAGCCTCTGCTTTAATCAATCTAGCCTACCAATTCGACGTAACCTTCGATGCCAATGGTGGTGATCCTCCCTCATTGTCTGGCATAGATGTAATATATGATGATGTTTATGGTGTTCTGCCTACTACTACAAGATTAGGCTATACCTTCTTAGGTTGGTTCAATGCCGCCAGTGGTGGATCAAACATAGAAGAAACAACACTATTCAGAGAAACAACGAACCAAACTCTTTTCGCCCAATGGCAAGCAACCACCTATACAGTAACCTTTGATACCCAACAAGGTACTGGAGGTACTGCAACTACAACCGTTACCTATGACCAGAGCATGCCGGCTTCTTTATCGGCTCCAAGCAGAACCGGCTATACATTCAATGGATATTTTGATGATCAAGAGGCCGGTACCCAGTACTACACTCCAACCATGCAAAGCAGCAAGCCCTATGACAAGGTTGTCGATACCCAATTGTATGCACGATGGACACCGCTGAGTTTTACGGTGACCTTCGATGCTAATGGAGGAGATAATCCCGATACACCTACAAAGACAGTATCCTATGATGCCTCGTATGGTGCTCTTCCTTCTATCACCAGGACTGGTTATACCTTTGATGGATGGTGGACGACTAGCGGGAATCCTGTAACGCAAATCACTGAGAATGCCTTGGTTGCTCTCTCTGCCGACCAGATTCTCTATGCAAAGTGGACACCCAACTCCTATAAGGTTACCTTCGACGCTGAAGGAGGAGAGGCTGTAGACCCCGCTTTCAAGTATGTATCCTACGATGCCTTGTATGGGGTTCTCCCTTCGACCACTAGGACTGGCTATACCTTTGATGGATGGTGGACTTCATCAGGTGGGACAGGGTCGGAGATGGAAGAGGATACAACGGTTGCCATCACAGCGGAGCAAGTACTCTATGCTAAGTGGACCGGTTGTCAATATACAATCACATTCGATGCAAACGAAGGGATTTTAGGGTCATCTTCTACAACGGCAACCTATGGCTCTGCGATGCCGAGTCAACTTACTGCACCAAGCAGAAGCGGGTACGATTTTGTCGGGTATTTTGATAGCCAGGAAGGTGGAACAAAATACTATGATGCTTCCATGCAAGGCAGCAACAATTGGGACAAGGATGCGCCTGCAACGTTATATGCCCATTGGACGGAAGCCTCTTATACAGTCACCTTCGATGCAAATGGAGGAGAGGATGTAGACATTACCTCAAAATCAGTGATATTCAACAGCTCATATGACACTCTGGCCGTTGCATCCAGAGGTGGCTATACCTTAAGCGGGTGGAATACTCGATCAGATGGGGCGGGAAGTACCATAACAGCAGCTTCAACCGTTTCCCTCACGACCGATCATACGCTTTTTGCAATATGGACGGCAAACACCTATACAGTAACCTTCGATGCAAATGGAGGAGATGCTGTCAATTCTACAGAGATGACTGTGACGTACGCTTTAACTTATGGGACGTTGCCGAATGCTTCAAGGTCCGGATATGATTTGTCAGGTTGGAATACAGCATCCGATGGTGGTGGGAGTACCATAACAGCTTCAAGCATCGTAACAGAGGCTAAAAATCATACCCTGTATGCCCAGTGGACAGAAGCAAAGAGCTTTGTTGGGCTCTATGACAATACACGGTTCAATGCTGTATATGCAGTGCAGAATCAAGATATGCCGACGGTAAATACGACAGGAGCAGCGTTAACAGCTCCGACAAAGACTGGACACGCCTTCACAGGCATGTTCCTCAACAGCGTGCAATACTACAACGCTGATATGACAAGTGCCCGAAAATGGGATAAGCCGTATAACGATCAAGGATATTCATTGCTAGCAGGATGGACAGTGAACCAGTATACCATCACGCTTGATGCAAAAGGGGGAAATTCAGGGACCCAGAGCATTAGCGTTGATTATCAAGGTAATCTACCGCGTATCAATCTGCCTACAAGAACAGGATATTACTTTGAGGCTTATTACTACAATAAGTATACTGATCAGGGAGATCTATATTATCATGCTAAGTATTACGGGGATGGAGGTCCTACCAGTACCTACCTCGATCCAAGGATATTGACCTGGGAGTATGATACGGATGCAACCTTTGAGGCCACTTGGAAACCGTTGACAAGTACTGTTAAATTAATGAGAAATAGAACTTCTGCAGATACGGAATATTTTGGAAGCATTATAGCGACCTATGATCAAGCAATGCCTTCAAGTGGCTTGGGTTCACCACCAACAAGGACCGGGTATGCCTTTGCCGGTTTTTATGACACTGCCGACGGTACGGGCAATCAGTATTATTCAGATACCTTGGAAAGTACGAGGACCTGGGATAAGGTGACAAGTACTGCAAACCTCTATGCAAAATGGGTTGCACCAAGTACGGTAACGTTCGACAGCAATGGGGGAAGCAGTGTAGCGAGCATTGAGGATGTCGTATACAAATCAAAGATTTCAGCCCCTGCTGTTGCTCCTACTAAAGATCGCCAGCTCTTTGTAGGGTGGTATAAAGATGCTTCTTTGCAACATGCTTGGGATTTCGATCAGGATGTGGTGACCGCGGATATGACGCTCTATGCAAAGTGGAGGGACTATACTTTTGGGGATATCGGGCCGGCGGGAGGAGTCGTCTTCATTGTCAATTCTGATCAAAGTCTCAGCTGGAAGTATATGGAGGCGCGACTTGATAAGAAAGTTCATATTCCCTTCGCCCCATCCGATTCCTTAGGCGGGTATCAATTCGATCTAGGCGATGAAGTTGGTTCGGGGCAATCAAACACCTCTGCCATCTTGACCGCATATTCTGCATACACAGATACCAATTACGCTGCCTATTACTGTGATACGCTGAGCGTTGCACATGATGGGGAGACGTATTCTGATTGGTTCCTTCCCTCTGATGGGGAAGTGAGGGATTTGTTTGACAATTTGTTGTGGATGGATGAGTACCGATTCAATGACGATGAGATATGGACGTCCACTGATGACTATACATATGCATATTTAATAAGTACGTATGTATTTAGTGAAGATTATTCAAACAGATGGTATTGGGATAGTGCTCAAACAGAAAGGTGTTATGCAATCCCGGTAAGAACATTTTAGCCTCAAATAGAGCCTTGATACGATACGTTCAAGGCTCTCTAGTATGTACAAGCCATGAAAGAAGTGGAAAACTTTGTCCAAAAGCCTCTTCGCATTGATGACTCTTTTTACATAATCGTTTATACCACTATATACATGAACAAAGAAAAGATAGAAATCAGAAAGCATAGAAGAAATGCGATGGCTACCCGTGTCATTAGTGCCGTCTTATGTGTTGAACAGGGCCTCTACGGCTCTTTGTTCGTCAAAATTGGATCTATGCAGCAGAAGATATATTTTTTTAGTGCGCTCGTTGTTGGAGCCATGTTTCTTGCTACGTATCTGCTTCCTCTGTTGTATAAACCCAAAACAGGGTTGTTCTTGGGCTTTGCTGAAATGGTCCCTTTGGCTGTTGGGATGACAATTGCTTATTTAAGAATGATTTATGCTCCTGAACCGTTTCGAAGCATCCCCACGATTTACATGGCCGTTCTTTTTGGTGGCGCTGTTGTATTCATGCTGTCCTATCGGCAAAGTGCAATCTTGTACGGACTGTTCATTATTCTCTCCATTCTTGGAGTTGAGTCTGTCCTGAAGACAGATTCTACAATTCCTTTCAAGGCTGATTTTTTAATCAATGGAGTGATTGCTTGGGCAGTTTCAGCAATCAATTACCGGGCATTTTTAAGTCAGCAAGAGCAAAAAGTGCTCATTGAAGAACAAAATGCACAGTTGATACACCTCAGTGAGCGTGACTGGCTTACAGGAATTTTCAATCGGAGAAAGCTTGATGAGAGCATCCAAAAAGCAATGCTCAGTCATCCCGACCCCTGTCCTTATACCAGCCTAATCCTTTTCGATCTCGATTTTTTCAAGCAGATCAATGATTGTCATGGGCATCAAGCAGGAGACAACATACTAAAGGAATTGGTTCGCTTGGTATCAAAGCAGATTCAAGAGGACGAGATGTTTGGCCGATGGGGTGGTGAAGAGTTCATGATTCTTGCCAAACGTAATGGTAAGCAAGTTGCTGAAAATATCCGTAAAACGGTGCAACAGGCAAGTTTTCCACAAGGGGTTAATGTAACCGCCAGTTTCGGAGTTTGTGATTTTGAAGAGGTTGCAAGTGCACAATTGCTCATGAAGGCTGTTGATAAAGCATTGTATAGAGCAAAAGAACAAGGGCGTAACCAAGTAGTGGTCTCATCCTGTTGAAATATAACGAATTGTTATTCTCATAACTATTGTGTAGCGATTTGCATTGAAAATTAGACAGGGTAGCAACTCTTGTTGTTGACCGGTTTATAAAACCGGTTTAGTATTACTATATAATACATTGAGGTTGAAGAATCTTGGACAGCAAAACGACACGAAACGCGGGAATCCTGCTTCATATCACCAGCCTTCCTTCACGGTACGGCATTGGTGACCTTGGACAAGAAGCATATGAGATGGCCGATTGGATGCACAAGGCAAAAATCGGATTGTGGCAGATTCTGCCACTTGGGCCAACTGGGTTTGGAAATTCTCCCTATGCACCCCGTTCATCGTTTGCAGGCAACGAACTAATGATCAGCTTGGATCGGTTGCAAGAAGAGCAACTGCTTTTGGAGGCTGAACTGAGAGACTATCCTGACTGTCCTGAAGACAAGGTTGATTTCCCTCTTGTGCAAGAACATAAAATGAACATGCTCAAGCTGGCTGCCAAGCGGTTCAGGGAGAAGAAACTACATGAGAAGTCTGCGTTTTTAGCGTTCTGCAAAGAGCAAGCGTTCTGGTTGGATGACTATGCACTCTTCATGGTCTTCTATGAGCAATATCAGGATGCACGATGGTTCAGTCATTGGCCGAAAGCGTATGCAAAGCGTGATACAGTTGCATTGCAATCATTCAGCAAGGAACATGAGCAGGACATTCTTCAATGGAAAATACTCCAATATCTCTTTACAGATCAATGGAATGCGTTCAAGTCGCATGTGCATTCCAAACATATTCAGCTCATCGGGGACGTCCCGATATTTGTTGCTTCCGACAGTGCGGATACCTGGAGTAATCTTTCTCTCTTTAAAACAGATGCCCAAGGAAAGTTTTGTGCAGTCAGTGGAGTTCCCCCTGATTTTTTCAGTGCCACAGGACAGCTTTGGGGTAATCCTGTCTATGATTGGAGTGTTTTGCAGGAAACTGGCTATGGGTGGTGGATGAAGCGGCTGGAACGACAGTTTTCTTTGACCGATATTCTTAGGATAGATCATTTCAGAGGCTTCGATGCCTATTATGAGATCCCAGCAGGAGAACGTACTGCAGAGAAGGGCCAATGGGTTGATGTGGATGGTAAGGATTTCTTTAGAGCAGTGCGTGCCCATTTTGGTACAGTACCCATCATTGCAGAAGACCTTGGCATTGTAACAGAATCGGTTGAAGAACTCAGAGATTCCAATGCTTTTCCCGGCATGAAAATATTTCAATTTGGATTTACCCGTGATGCTCAAGGAAATCCGAATTATCGAGATGATTTCCTTCCTCATAATTGGGGTGAGAATTATGTTGCCTACACAGGTACGCACGACAACAACACAACCCTTGGTTGGTTTGATGCCTTGAAAGAGGAGGATAAGCAGATTGTACTGTCTTATCTTGATTGCTCAGAAGAGGATGTAGTTTGGGAAATGATTAGGATGCTACTGCTTTCCCACGCTCGATATGCAATTATCCCCATGCAGGATGTCCTCAAAAAGGGAGAGCGGGCAAGAATGAACTATCCTTCTACCTGTAACGATGTCAATTGGAGCTGGCGTTTTTCTCTCTCTGAATGCACTGATGAGATTGCAAATACTCTTGCTCACTTGCTCACCATTTCATCAAGAACTACTTAGTATGATGTACACCACTTGGTGATAATCATATTCCTTCCTTGCAAGGCCGAAGTATTACACTTCGGCCTTGTGCCATCTTACTCTGCCTGCTAGCATACAGTATGGCACATATTCATATAGGTACCTGTTCGTGGAAATACCAAAGCTGGGAAAACCTGATATATCGACCGCACTCTGAACAATCGTATCTTGCCCAGTATGCTCAGCAGTACGATACCGTAGAGATTGACCAATGGTTTTGGTCTCTTGGGAAAAGCAGCTATGCTTTGCCTGATCGAAAGACTGTACTATCCTATGATGAGGATACCCCTTCCACGTTTCGCTTTACGGTCAAATGTCCCAATGCGCTCACCCAATATTTTGCCTATGGTTCAAAAAGTGAAAAGAACAAGTGGTTTCTTGATGCACAGACCATGTACCGGTTTTTGGACAGCCTGTCACCCCTTGCGATGAAAATTGGATGTCTGATGTTTCAGTTCAGTTATATCAATAAGAATATGTTTGCTCATGCACACCATTTTTATGAGCAGTTGGAAGAATTTTTTTCAGTACTTCCCGATTCATTCTCGTATGCTGTTGAACTGCGTAATCCAGCGTGGCTCGACCAACAGTGGTTCTCATTTTTGGCAAAGCAACAGGTTTGTCCTGTTTTGCTTGAAGGATATTGGATGGAGCCTGTTTCGCATCTGATTGCTAGATATGGACATCTTTTTACAGACTCTTTTGTGCTTCGGCTTCATGGAGATGACCGAGCTTTCATTGAAGATGCAAGCAAGGAAGAGTGGAATCAGTTGGTATTGCCAAAGGATGGTGAACTGGTAAAAATTGCTCCCCAATTGATAAAACTGGCACAGGAAGGCAAGACGATTTATGTAAATGTGAACAACCATTATGAAGGCAGTGCCCCCCTGACCATACGCAAGCTCGTTGATTTGCTTGGCATCGCGGAAAAAAAGGTATACGACTAGCTCTCTGTGTGATAGGGTATTGGTGAATGAGGAGGTGAGGATTCAGATGGTCTTACACCTGATGCCGTCCTGCAAGAAACCTACGGTTAGGTTTGAAATAGTTTTCAAGCCGTACTTTGATTTGGATAATGTGCAACAACAACGCTCCTGGAGATGCCAGGAGCGTTGTTGTTGAAAAGGAGGCAACCATGAGTGCTCGGGTTCTCTATCTCAGTCATGGAGGGGGCCCTCTCCCTCTACTTGGAGATCGTCTGCATACCAATCTGACAAAATTCCTTACTGAAATACCGAAGAGAATGCCGGTTCCAAAGGCAATAGTACTCATCAGTGCCCATTGGGAAGAGCGACAACTGACGATTACCGCAAGTGAAAAACCTGCCTTGATCTACGACTATTATGGGTTTCCCAAAGAGGCATATCGACTGACCTATCCAGTACAAGGAAGTGGCCAACTTGCCAAACAAATCTCAATGCTGTACGAGGGCAGTGTTCTCTCACAGAACAGAGGCTTTGATCATGGTGTGTATATACCTTTGAGCCTGATGTATCCGCACGCTGACATCCCAGTGGTCCAGATTTCCCTGCTCTCGAGTCTCGATGCGTATGCTCACTATCAAATGGGTAGAGCTCTCAGCAGTTTGCTCAAAGAAGATATACTGGTCATTGGATCGGGGTTTTCATTCCACAACATGCAACAGTTTTGGAAGGAAGATGATGAGAAAAACAATGCATTCCAGAACTATTTGATTCATAGTTGTTGCAGTAATTTAAGCGAACAAGAACGTATGGATGCCTTGGTTCATTGGGAGCAAGCTCCCTTTGCTCGGTATTGTCATCCTCGAGAAGAACACTTGCTACCCCTGCACGTCTGCTCAGGCATGGCCAAAAATGCGGCGAAGTTGGTGTTCGACGACCAAATCATCAAAAGAAGAGCAGTGGGCTTTTTATGGGAAAACCTATGACAATCAGACATGTCCGAAGGGGGTATGCATGAATAAGATTAATCACTATTCAAATGGACAAGTGCAACAAAGCCAGAGAGGGAACATACTTACCCAGTTTTACAAAGAGGGTACCATAAAGGCACAAGGACCGATAAAAGATAACCTGATGGATGGATTATGGCACTTTTATCGGGAGAATGGAATTGTCAGTGAGGCTGGAACGTTCAAAAAAGGCCTGAAGCACGGACCTTGGGTGGAATATGACAAAATCGGTTCTGTTGTAGCTGAGATTCAGTATGAAGAGGGAGTAGAAGTATCTAAACGCTTATATCACTAGCAGCGACACTGTTCAGCGTACGTTAGTGGTGGTACAGTGTATGTATCACACACATCGACTCAAAAGAGCCGAAAACCAGGAGCGTACTATGAAAAGAAACAGTTTCAGGACATCTGTGCTGTTGCTTTTGATGCTCTGCCTCAGCTTGGGTCTTCTTTTTGCCCAGCCGATAGCTGAAACACCGAAAGCTCAACACCTTGTCATTCTGGCAACCACAGACATTCATGGCAATGTTTGGGGTTACAGCTATGAGAATGACAAAGAAACCACCAACAATGGCATGGCCCGTATTGCCAGTTACATTGAACAGGTGCGTGCAGATTACGATCATGTGATTCTCGCCGATAATGGTGATACCATCCAAGGGAGCATCTTAACCGATGATCTGTACAATAAACGAGAAGGCAATCATCCTGTTATCCATGCGATGAACCTTTTGCGTTATGACAGCATGACGTTGGGGAATCATGAGTTCAATTTTGGAGAGGACCTGATCAAGAGAATCCAGACACTTGCCAACTTTCCGATCCTTGCAGCTAATATGGCTCGAGTTGATGGAAAGATGGCATCTTTACCCTATACCATAGTTGAACGCGCCGATGTCAAGGTTGGAATCATCGGACTGACCAATCCCAATGCTCCTCGTTGGGATGGTGAGAAGACAGACCCCTTCCTCTTTGCCCCCGTCGGCCCTGCAGCAAGAAGGGTTGTCGATATCATAGCTGACAAGGTTGATATAATTGTTGTGGTTGCTCATGTGGGCCTATATCCAGAGTATGACGAAGAAGGTGGCAGTGACGGAGCCTTGAAAATACTTGAACTCTGTCCTGAGATCGATGTCTTGATTGTCGGGCACGATCATAGTCCAATTGCTCAAATTCAGGGCAACACCGTCATCGGCGGAGCTCGCAATCTAGGGCGTGATGTCATCCGTATCGATCTTTCCCTGAATGAAAAAAAGGAAGTAGTTGACAGAAAGGTCATCTTGGTCGATATGGCAGAGTATGAGAACAGCCCCTTGATACGGGAGAACCCATTCATCATACAAGCGCATCAGACTACAAGGGATTTTATCTCTACAGGAGCTCCCTCAGCTGATGGTACCCCGTCAGGTGGTATTTTCGGGTATGCAGCGGTTACCTTCCAGCCTGAGAACGAGATCAAGGGAATACCTGAAGGGAAACTGCGCGATACTGCCGTGATGGATTTGATCAACGAAGTTCAGCTAAAGAACAGCAATGCCGATGTGTCGGCTGCTGCGCTGTTTGCCGATACTTCCGATATTCCTGAAGGCCCTATCAATTATGGGACCATTTTCGGCATCTATAAATTTGACAATACCCTGTACAGGGTTCCTGTCACCGGAGCCGAACTCAAAGCGTATATGGAATGGTCTGCTTCTTGCTACAATCAGTATAAGCAAGGTGATGTGTCCATAAGCTTTAATTCCGATAAACCTGGGTATCTGTATGATATGTTTGCTGGGGTTGACTATGAGATTGATCTTTCACAACCGGTCGGAAGCAGAATCAAGAATGTCCTGTTCAAGGGAAAACCACTTAAGGATGATCAATTGCTTACATTGGCTGTGAATAATTACCGATATTCCTCAGCTTTGAAAGCACAGAAACTTGTTGCCGGAACAAAAGAGTGGGAGAGTCCAAATTCAATCAGGGACATGCTTGTTGCCCATATAAGGGAACAGGAGGTCATATATCCAAAGGTTGACAATAATTGGCGGATCGTTGGTGTTGATTTGAGATCTCCATATCGTGATGAGTTGATCAGGATGGTCAATGAGGGAAAACTCGAGATTCCCTATGCAAAAAGCCTGAATGTCAATGAGCTGAGAAGCAAGGGTGTCATCAAGTAAACCAAATAATGCGGGGGACCATGTAGTGTGGTCCCCCTGCTAGGTCAGTCATACGTTTGTTCGTCATCAATGGTTTTCTTTCTTCGCTTGCGCACACAATCGGTAAGAAGGAATTCTATCTGGCCGTTTATGGATCTGAAATCATCTTCAGCCCAAGAGGCCAATTCTTCCCACAGTGATGACGACAGACGCAGCAAGACCTGTTTTTTAGCTTTCTCTTTTGCATCCATACGTCATCTTCCTTCCACCTTAATAGATTGAACCACTATTGACTATCGGCTGGGCGTCGCGATTGCCGCAGAGAACGACCAAGAGGTTACTCACCATGGCGGCTTTTCTTTCTTCATCAAGTTCGACCACATTGTTCTGGGAGAGTTGCTGAAGAGCCATTTCCACCATACCAACAGCACCTTCCACAATCTTCTGTCTCGCAGCGATGATTGCAGATGCCTGTTGCCTCTGAAGCATTGCCGCTGCAATTTCCGGCGCATAGGATAGATGGGTGATACGAGCCTCAAGAATCTCAATACCGGCAACATCTACCTTCTGCTGCAACTCTTCAAGCAGATCTTGGGCGACTTCCTTGCTGCTTCCTCTCAAGGATTTTTCATCTTCCTCAGAATCATAGGGAAAGAGCCTGACCACATTTCTGAGGGCGGAGTCACACTGGATGGAGAGATAGTCCATATAGTTGTCAACACTAAAGACAGCTTTTGCTGTATCGATTACCTTCCAGATGACTACAACGCCGATGATTATCGGATTGCCGCTGGCATCATTGACCTTTTGCTTGTCATTGTTCAGGGTCATTGCCTTTAAGGAGATTCGTTTTCTAGGAAGTTGGATGGAGTATGCGGTGCCTGTCTTGGAACTATCCGATTTCGTTTCAGTCTTCACAGCAGCGCTGCTTTCATTGTTTGAAGCAGGGTCTACTGCACTGACAAAGGGATTTACGAAGAAAAATCCATCTTTCTTGATCGTCCCATAATACTTTCCAAAGAGGGTAAGCACCAAGGCTTCATTTGGTTTTACAATCTTCAGTCCGATGTATAGGATCGGACCGATGATGAAGCCATAAAGAATTGATCCGATCATGAGCACCGCTCGAAGAAGAGGCGAAAGGTTTAAAGCAATGCTTAAGATGAAAATTCCTATACAAAGCAAGATGACCAATGAGTTGATAAGAAGAAATGTCATGCCACTCGCAGGATGGGCGATGATCTTCTCTTGTGTATATGCTGAGTCTTGCATACAGGGTACCTCCAAGGGTGATAATACATAAAGATATCAAAATGATATCATCTAGATATTCTATCATTTCCCCTGCTTTGTCAAGAGACAAGCTGTCCTTCACGTACAGTGTGCACACCTATTATTTTCTGATATACTCAAACCAAAATATGCCTAGGGGGATCCATGGAAACATTCACAAGAGAAGAAGCCGAATCTCTTTATCATATAAATGCTTGGGGAAATGGGTATTTTCACATTTCTGATGAAGGTGAGGTCGAGGTCCGTTTGAAGGATAAAAAGCCGCAGTCATCAATCAGCCTCATATCCATCGCAAAGGGGTTGCAGGAGCGTGGCATGAAAATGCCTGTGCTGCTGAGGTTCTCCAACATTCTTGACGATCGCATCAAGCACATAAATGAAAGCTTTTTGCAAGCCATCAGTGATGCAGGCTATCAAGGAACGTATCGAGGGGTATATCCAATCAAGGTTAACCAGCAGCAACAAGTCGTTGAAGAAATCTGTAAATACGGCAAACAGTATCATCATGGCCTTGAGACAGGAAGCAAGGCAGAATTGATTATTGCTCTAGCTCATATTGATGACCCTGATGCCTATGTTGTTTGCAACGGGTACAAGGATGAGGAATACATTGACCTGGCATTGCGAGGGTTGAGTCTGGGTATTCAGACCGTTCTGGTCATCGAGATGCCCGGAGAGGTTTCAATCATTCTTGAACGATCCAGAGCCTTGGGCATAAAGCCGAATATCGGCCTGCGTATGAAGCCATCCACTATAGCAAGCGGACACTGGACAGATAGCGGTGGTGATCGTTCTGTCTTCGGGCTTAACACGACCCAGGTCATCTCTGTAGTTGACCATCTTAGAAGAGAGGGCATGCTCGATTGCCTGAAACTCTTGCATTATCATCTAGGCAGCCAGATTCCCAATATCCATGATATTCGCATGGGTGCGACCGAAGCTGCTAGGCTGTATGCCGGCCTGGTTCATGAAGGAGCCGAAATGGGCCTTTTGGATATAGGTGGTGGCTTGGCTATCGATTATGATGGGTCGCACACAAATTCCAGTAACAGTCGAAACTATTCAACCAAAGAGTATTGTGATGATGTGGTTGAAGAAATCATGACTATTTGCAAGGAGGAGAAGATTGCTCATCCTACCTTGATCAGTGAATCAGGCAGAGCGTTGGTATCGTATTATTCTGTATTGCTGATGAACATCCTCGATACCAACATCTTCTGGGATGGGAAAAACTTTGAGCACAAGTATGATACCGCTGCTCTTCCTGCTCTGGAGAATCTGTTGTATGTACGGACGATGCTCAATGAGAAAACAGCACAGGAGTGTTTGAACGACTTGAATTATTACCGTGAGGAAATTCGAAAAAAATTCCTCTATGGGAAGGTCAATATGCGTGAACGTGCAGCTGCAGAACATGTATATTGGAGTATTGTCGCAGAAATTCAACAAAAGTATGGGGATTTGCATGCTCCTGAAATCAAAGATTTGGAACACCAACTCTCAGACATCTACTATGGGAATTTCAGTCTGTTTCAATCTCTTCCCGATGTCTGGGCCATTGATCAACTATTTCCCATCATGCCGATTCACCTGCTCAATACCCGTCCTGACAGAAGAGCTGTCTTATCCGATATCACCTGTGACAGTGAAGGGAAGATAGACCGATTCATTGGAAATAGGAGAGTGGAACATACCCTTGCGTTGCATAGCCCTCCAGCTGATGAAGATTATATTCTTGGGGTCTTTCTCGTCGGTGCTTATCAGGAAACCTTGGGTGATTTGCACAATCTTCTCGGGGATACCAACGTTGCTTCGGTGACCTATGAAAACGGTTCATTCAGTTTGCATAGTGAATTGGAAGGAGATACTGTTGCCGATGTCCTCAGTTATGTGGAGTATGAACCAAAGAGACTTGAGGCCATGATTCGGATTAAAGCTGAGAAAGCAGTACAGGAAGGCAGGATTACTGCATTGGAAAGAAGGAAAATCATCAGTGCCTATACCGCTGGACTGAGAGGGTATACGTATTATGAAACAGACCAAGAGGAGTAAATGATGCAAAAGAAACGTTTGATGATCATAGGCGCCGGTGGCGTCGGTAATGTAGCAGTTCGAAAAGCAGCGAGGATGGAGGATCTGTATGATTGTATCATGCTAGCAAGTCGAACCAAGGCAAAATGTGATGCCATAGCCAAGGAAGCAGGTCCAGTGCCTATTCTTACTGAAGCAATAGATGCGGATGATGTATCGGCGTTGGTAGCGTTGATTGAATCCTTTAAGCCTGATCTGCTCTTGAATGTCGCCTTGCCGTACCAGGATCTGCCCATCATGGAAGCCTGTTTACAAACAGGTGTCCATTATATCGATACAGCCAATTATGAACCCAAGGACAAAGCTCATTTTGAGTATTCGTACCAGTGGGCATATCATGAAAAATTTGAAAAAGCCGGGCTTACTGCATTGCTTGGAAGTGGTTTTGATCCAGGCGTGACTAATGTGTTTACAGCATATGCGGTTAAGCATTATTTTGATGAGTTGCACTATCTTGATATCGTCGATTGCAATGCAGGAGACCACGGAAAGAGTTTTGCAACAAACTTCAATCCGGAGATAAATATCAGGGAGATCACCCAACATGGTCGTTACTATGAGAACGGGTCTTGGAAGACGACCGAGCCTCTTGAGATTCATCAAAAGGTTGATTATCCGAGAATCGGGGCAAAAGAGAGCTATTTGCTGTTTCATGAAGAACTAGAATCCTTGGTAAAACACTTTCCTACCGTAAAGAGAGCCCGTTTCTGGATGACTTTCAGCCAACAATACATCACGTACTTGAAAGTACTTGAAGATATAGGTATGACAAGTATCGAGCCGATTACCTACCAAGGTATCCAGATACAACCCCTTCAATTTCTCAAGGCCGTGCTTCCAGAGCCATCGTCCCTCGGTCCCAACTATCAAGGACAGACCTCTATAGGTTGTCAGATGCGCGGAATCAAGGACGGCAAAGAACGCAGTGTCTATATCTTCAATAACTGCAGTCATCAGATGGCCTATCAGGATACCAAGGCTCAGGCAGTATCCTATACGACTGGTGTCCCAGCTGCCTTAGGTGCCAGCTTGGTAGCACGTGGCATATGGCAAAAGAGCGGGGTGTGGAACATGGAACAGTTTGACCCCGATCCGTTCCTTGCAGAACTAGGACCCCTGGGACTTCCCTGGGAAGTAGTAGTCGACGGCAAGCTTGCTTTTGAGAAATAGTGTATGATTAACCCAACCATGATCAGCAACACTCCAGCTTTTGTGCTGGAGTATGCTTTGCTGCAAGAGAACCTGCAGAAAATCAAAGAATTGCAGGAACGATTGCCCGTATCGTTCTTATTTGCCTTGAAAGGTTTTGCCATGCATGCGGTATTCGATGAAATTGCATCCTGTGCTGTTGGGGCTACTGCTTCCTCTCTCAACGAATTATTGCTTGCTGCTCCCTATTTTGGACAGGTGCATGCCTATGCCCCTGTTTACAGTGAGCGTGAGTTTCCCGCTATTGCAAATATTGCGAAACACATAACATTCAATTCACTGGCTCAGTTTGAGAAACACAAAGACCAATTGAGGGGGGTTGAGATGAGTATCAGGATCAACCCTCTCTATGCAACGGTGCAAACCGAGTTGTATAATCCCTGCAGTGTTGGTTCTCGCTTGGGTGTTCTCCCTCACCAGCTGATGTCGTTGCCGGCAGGCATAGTCGGTTTGCACTGCCATAACTTATGCGAGAGTTCTGCAGAGGATACCGTCAATACCCTTCAATCCATACAGAAGCATTGGGCTCATCTGTTGCCCGACATCAAGTATCTTAATCTGGGAGGAGGGCATCTGGTTACCCGCAAGGGCTATGATACGGAACTTTTCTCCAAAGGTATCCTTGATTTTCACCATCGTTTTCCACACATTGCATTATTTCTTGAGCCAGGAGCTGCTTTTGTATGGGAAACGGGATATTTGGTAACAGAAATTCTTGATATTGTGAAAAATGGTCCGATTACCACGTTGATGCTCGACACTTCGTTTGCAGCACATATGCCTGACTGCCTTGAAATGCCTTACTCCCCACAGGTGGTGGGAGCAAGACTGGTAGAAGAGGGTGGCTATAGACTTGGTGGATGCAGTTGCCTTGCCGGAGATTGGGTCGGCTCCTATCTTTTTGATCATGAGGTCAAAGTCAAAGATCGGCTCATCATCAAGGATATGATGCATTATACGATGGTCAAGACTACCATGTTCAACGGTATTGCTTTGCCTGATATAGGAATCGTCAAGGATGATATCTACAGGGTAGTGAAATCTTTTGGTTTTGACGACTATCAAAGAAGGCTTTCCTAGGAGGTGTGCTGCTATGGAACATTGGTTTCTTGATTCTGAGTTTCCAAACTCTGAGATGGACAAGGCTCGTTTTCATGTGATCCCGTTTCCCTTGGAAGCTAGTGTGTCCTATGAAGGGGGAACCGCGTTCGGCCCTGAAGCCTTGATCAGGGCATCATCGCAGTTGGAACAGTTGGTTGAAGGATATGGGAACCCGGGATTGTTGGGGATCCATACCACAGAAGCTGTACCCACAGATGAGGGCCCTGCTGTAGCTATACAGAGAGCACAAGCGTTGCTGAAACAAGCTTATGCGTGCAAGGCAATTCCGGTGATGTTGGGAGGAGAACACTCGATCAGCAATGCAGCTATCGCTTTACTCAAGGATTGTTATGCAGAGGGTGAAGTGGGAGTTCTCCAGTTTGATGCACATATGGATTTGCGCTTTGCCTATGAAGGCAACCCGCTCAGCCATGCCTCGGTCATGAGAAGAATGGTTGAAGCAGGAATTCCTCTTTTTCAAGTAGGTATACGCAATTATAGCGAAGAAGAACAACAAGCGCGCATACAGTACAAGATTGGCCACTATGATGCTTCTTTTCTGTATACCAAGCAGAGAGTGGATGGTTTTGGTTCTCTTGCTCTACCACAGGATTTTCCAAAGAAGTTGTATATCAGCTTTGATGTGGATGCCTTTGATGCATCCTTGATGAGTGCAACAGGAACACCCGATCCGGGCGGGCTTTTTTGGTGGGACAGCATCGTACTGTTGCAGCAGCTTACAGAAGGACGCACCATCATCGGTTTCGATGTTGTCGAGCTTGCAGTGAATCAACTGCATCATCCGTCTTATACCGCAAGCAAACTGACGTACTTTCTGATGGGGTTGTCGAGTAAACGCTACTGAGGCGTGTTTTTGCTCATGGTGATGATTTTATCCAGTTTTCTGGCCATGATGGATGTTGCTCCCCACCGTTCAGTTGCTTGCCTGTAGGCCCATTGGAAGATAGCCAACGAATCATCATGATTGCCCAATTTTCGATAACATCTGCCAATGTGTGCAAGGAGACTTATTTTTTCAGCCTCGGTAGCAAAATCTTTTTCTACATCGAGATAAGAACGTATGACAATATAATCAGCGAGTGCTTTCTTCCATAGTTTCAGTTTTTCAAGACAAAGTGCCCGTCCGCAACGAGCCATGATGGTCTGGTTGGAAGCGCTGCCCTCGAACTCTTGGAGTATTGCACATACGTGATCGCGAATCGGCAACTCAGTCAGATACTCTTCCTTGGCATGATGAATATCTGCCTGCAAGCAAAGAGTATCGATGTATAAATCATAGGAAGGGCCTTCATTTTCAGTCCAGCTGCGCTCTAGAAGACCTGTTGCAATTGCTTGTGCTTCTTCTATCTGAGCATCGTCCAAATAGGAAGAAGCCAGCGCAATCAATGCCTCGATGGTAAATTCACTTTCTTCGCCGTTGATGGAACTGCATATTTGGTACAATTGCTGGGCAATTTCCAATTCACGTGCAGTGTCACGCAAATTGTAGTAGGCCATATTCAATTCCCCCATGAGGGTGACATAGTACTGATTCATCGGGCCGTGTTCGTTGAAGTGCTCTACAAGTTTCTTCTCAAGCTTGGCAATGGTGTTGTGTGTATGGGCAAAGTACACAGGATCGTCCAACTCACTGGCTAGCAACAGGCGTGCAAAATAGTTCTCCATCGTTTCAGTATACACAGAGTGGGGACCGCTCTACAAGCTGTCAGTGCATTTCTTGGCGCGTACGGCAAGATAGCAGTCTTGTAGAAAACTGTCGATCAACATGAAGCCAGCCTTGTCTGTGTACATATCAGTAAGAATGAAACCACTGTCGGTAAGGCCACAGAGCAAGTCTTGGAGGGTATGGCTGAATTCAATGGTGTCGTGCTGTTTCATTCTTCTTTCCAACTCCTTTTTGCTTATGCTGGTGAGGTCACAGTAGGGAAGGGTGTATTTGACTTTGAGTCTGTTTTTCATAACCTTCTTTTCATCGAATAGATAGAGTGCAGGATTTGTGATGGAAGTAAGGAAATACCCCCCAGGTTTGAGTATTCTATAAACTTGGCGGTATACATGAACCACATCGGCTATAAAGCAGGTGGAAGTAGGATTGTAAATCATGTCGAACTGGTTGTCATGAAACATACTCAAATCTTGCATGTCTCCTTGGATGCATGTGAGTTTCAAGCCTAGCTTCTGAGCGTAGTGTTGGTCTTGCGCCAACTGCTTGGCTGATATATCGAACACCGTTACGTCTGCTTTCGCCAGTGATAGAAGTACTCCCTGCTGTCCCCCTCCGCATGCAAGAGCCAGCACATTCTTTCCTTCCACGTCTTTGACCCAACGAGGAGGGACTTGTTTGAAAGGGGAAAGGATCATCTCAAGTTCCCCGTTTTTAGCCTTTTCTATCTGGCTCTGTGTGCATCCATCTGTCCAAATATTGTGTCTTTCAACTTCCCAGTCCCAAGCTTTCGCATTATGTTCTACATAGCTATCCATGGCCAGAGCATATCATTCGTGAGAAGAGTATGCAATAAGGATAAAAATAACTATAAATAATGTATTAATTTAGAATTCAATGGAGTGTACGTGAGTCTTCCAGCTACAGAATGTGAAAGCATCAAGCTAAGGTCTTTTGGGTAAGCAGAAAAACTGGTATCTTGTTTGAGTATCACCCCTTGGGCTCTTCGGAAAAGAGTCAAATGAGCAGTGAATCGAGTATCAGCTATTGCAATTGATTGTGCTCGTATCGCCTTGGTCAATGTTTTTTGCACAGCCGATAGTTCGTCGTTTTCTTGTATGCCACTGTAAATGACCAGACCATCTGGTTTTCGAAAGGCGCCGATGTGGTTGAAGGTCAGCTTGAAAGATGGAATTTCCAGGCTCTTGAGCACTGAGTTGAGTTTTGGAATTCTTGATTGGGGTTGTTCCCCGAGAAAACAAAGTGTCACATGGAAGTTCTCAAATGCGGTTTTTTTGCCTTTATGCAACAAGACTTGCTGTTGCTGTTGCAGCCTGGCAATCTGATCAAGACAGTCGTCAGAGAAGGTGAGTGCATAAAACAGTCTCATAGGGTGAGTATATAAGATTCTTTATCTAAAACATAGCTGTCAAGAATGTCTATTTTGTTCTATACTCCTGTCAAGGAGAATATTCAAAATGAACATTGTGCTTATCGGGGCAGGAAGTGCCCAGTTTGGTTTAGGTACTTTAGGAGATTTGATGCAGTCAAGCGTATTGGTGGGAAGTACCATCACGCTTGTAGATATTAACGAAGAAGCTTTGCTCAATGTACATAACAAGGCACTGGCGTTTGTAAAGGAACAGAATCTTCCTTTTACCATTGCAGCTACAACCAATCGTGTTGAGGCTCTCAGAGGAGCTGAAGCTGTTGTTATTTCCATTGAGGTGGGCAAGCGTTTTCCTCTTTGGGATGAGGATTGGAGCTTTCCACAACAGTATGGGTTCAAACAGGTGTATGGAGAAAACGGGGGCCCCGGAGGAGTGTTTCACTCACTAAGGATTACCCCGGTAATAGTAGAAATTTGTGATGACATCATGGATATCTGCCCGGATGCCTGGGTCTTCTGTTACTCTAATCCGATGACAGCTATTGTAACTACAGTATTGAGAAAACACCCAAATCTCAAATTTGTGGGGATGTGTCATGAAATAGCATCGTTGGAACGATACCTTCCCTCTATCCTTGAAACTCCGTTTTCCAATTTGCAGTTACGCAGTGGTGGCTTGAACCACTTCAGCGTGTTGCTTCAGGCAACCTATCGCGATTCAGGCAAGGATGCATATCCCGATATCCTTGCAAAAGCTCCTGCCTTTTTTGAAAAGGAACCGGGATACTCTGACATTTTATCGTATATTCGGGAACACAATGTCATGTTCACAACTGAAGGATCAACCCATCGCTCTTTGCCTGAAGGGTATAGAAGCAAAAAACCTTGGGCTGACAGAACGCTCTTCAAGGAGATATTAGAACGCTATCACCTTCTTCCGATTACAGTAGACAGCCATCTAGGTGAATATGTCGGCTGGGCGCATGAAATTGCAGATCATAAAGGAATCAAGGATTTCTACACACTGTATCAGATGATGCTATCCAGGAGCGAGCCTTCCATCGAATTGGAAGTCAAAGAGCGCTTGGTCTATATCCTGGAAGGTATCGTGCAGAACAGCGGGTACGAAGAGATTGCAGTAAATATCAGAAACGATGGATACATCAAGGAGCTTCCCAATTGGGTAGCGGTAGAAATTCCTGCAAAAGTATACACTGATGGTTTAGAAGGCATCGCCTTCGATACCTATCCGAAAGGCTTTGCTGCATTGCTGAGAAACTATTGTGGCGTATATGATTTGACAGCAGAGGCTGTGCTTGCAAAGAAAAAGGAGTATGTCATCCAAGCGTTGCTGGCCAATCCTGTCGTACATGAAACAAAGCATGTTCCTGAGCTCGTTGACTTGATGATTGAAAGACAACAACGGTGGCTGGGTTACTTGAAGTAAGCCTTTGTTTGGTCAAAAAAAAACCTCCTTGGATTTCCAAAGGAGGTTTTTTTAGCGGCAAAGGGACTCGGACCCCTGACCGAACGGATATGAGCCGTTTGCTCTACCAACTGAGCTATGCCGCCGTAACAACTCTTGCACTATAGCCAAAGGCCGCTCTGTTAGTCAAGGGGGTTTTTCTCTTTTTCCTCCATGCAAACTATGATAGAGTATATTTCATGGAAAAGAAGCAGTATGTATGCCCCAAATGTGGTTGTACCCACTATGAGAGTGATCGTTTACAAGCTACCGGTGGCAATTTTGCCAAGATTTTTGATATCCAGAACAAGCGATTCATTACCATCAGTTGTAAGAATTGTGGGTATACAGAGCTATTCAAACAGAATGAGCAGACTGGATGGAATATTCTTGATTTCCTTATTAAATAGTCAAACCCTTCTTAGCAAAACATCTTGCTTTCATTGCAGGCTATGAGTACTCTTGTACCATGACTGGATTCTTTCTAAAAAAAGCATTTTTTGATGGCTGGGACAATCTGATTTCGATGGTAGTCCTCAACCTTGGGTATCTACTCATACTGCTTGCCTTGCTAGGTAGTATGTCGTTGATAGGCATGCACGGATTTCTAGGCATTCTTGCACTGCTATCTAGTGCAGGACTCTTTGCCTTCTACAGTGCAGGAACGGCGGCCTCAACGTGGTCATACGCCAAGTATGAACGACCTGGGTGGGAAGTTTTCAAACGGGGCATCCGACAGTCTTGGAGGCATGCCTTGTTGTATTGGCTTCTTCTAGTGGTGGATGCCTCCCTGTTGCTCTTTGTCATACCTTTCTACCTTAGCTATGGCACAATAGTGGGAACTTTGCTCGCTGTAGTTCTTTTTTGGGTTTTCCTTGGGTTGACTTTTGCCATGTTTTACTATCTACCCTTGTTTCAGGCAATGCAGGGTGATAGACCCACCAAGACATTGAAGAAGAGTTTTATCATTGTAATGGACAACTTGTTTTTTACTCTTTTTTTCGCTGTGTACCAGATCATCAATTTAGCTATATCTGCGTTGCTTGCAGGTCTTGCCCCCGGCTTCACCGGTATGGCCCTTGCCTCTAGTGATGCTGTGAAATTGCTTATGTACAAATATGACTACCTGGAAGAGCATCCAGAGGCGGACCGTAAGCACCTGCCATGGGATGAGCTGTTGTACGAAGAGCGTGAATGTGTAGGACACCGGTCACTGAAGAATATGATTTTCCCATGGAAGGATTAACATGGCTTGGGAAGTTGAAGTAAAGGCCCATGTAGAGGATCCTCTCACGCTTCAAAACAAAATAGAATCCCTTCACGGCATCTCTGATAGAGTATGTGAAGAAAAGGATGACATCTATTACTCGGTCCCTGGAAAAAAGGCACTCTTTCGGATGCGAAAAGAGGTTGCAGGACCTTCCTTTGAACAGGGGGAAGGAGTTGTGATTTTTACCCGTAAGCATAAATCCATCGAAGAGGGTATAGAGCTGAACCAGGAAATTGAGTTTACTGCTGATCTTTCACAGTTTGAGAGTGCCCATGCCTTCTTTCTCAGTTTGGGCTATGTGGAATATGTCCGTAAAACAAAACGCGGGTATCGCTATGATTATTGCTGCGAACCAGACATCGTTCCCCTGCATATAGAGCTCGTGCACGTAGCATCTTTGGGATGGTTTTTGGAGATGGAGTTCGTATTGCCCTCAAAAGAGCAGATCCCTCTTGCGAGGAATCTGCTGCGTTCGGTTCTGAAAGATTTGGGAGTATCGGATACAGCAATAGAGGATCGTTACTATATGGACCTCTTGAAACATCAAGAACTCGATACGTGAACAACCTCATCAACTTCAAGAAAACGGCTTATGCACCGGACCAAGACTGCGTGGTCTTCAATATCGGTAAGACCGGAAACCATTGCTGCTGCCACAACACCAACACCGTCAACAAAAATTGGAAACCCGCCGCCACATGTAACAAACTGTGTTGGATCCAGGCCTCGGTCTGACAACGTGCCTCCCTTTGCCTTCAGAAGGTATGCATACTGTAAAGTACTGATCTCAAAATGTTTTACAGTATTGAATTTACGGTCTATCCACCCTTGCGATCCATAGCAGGTGCCTTCACATGCATAATAAAAGAGGATTTTTCCACTCATGCTTCGAATGGAAACTGCTATACTCAGGTCCCTGTCCATGGCATCAGCGACAAAGATCTTGCCCAACTCCCATGCATCTTCGGCGGTGAATGATTCGAAGTGCAAGGCCTCTTCTTGTTGTTTCAGAATTGAGATTGCTTCTTGTATTTCCATCGATCTACTCCATTGGGAACTTGATTTGCCATTGAGAACGCAAGGTATCCATCACTTCCATTACCTTGATGATTTCACTGTGCGGCATCTGCTTGAGCTCAAGAGATCCCTCTTCAATGGCTTTTCTGCAAGCCTCAACCTGATGTTCAAATCCTGTGATATATTTGAAAGGTTTGTACGTCTCAACCAGATTGTAATCACGGTCATACACGTTGATCCCTTCACAGTTGTTGATATTCATAAATTCAATGAATCCCCTGGATCCAAAAATTGCACCACGCCTGTCGGATGTGCTGAGCATTGAAGAGTGCAGGACAGCTATCTTGTCGCCTTTAAAGGTAAGAGTGATGGAGTTTGATTCATCAACACCAGAGTCTGTCTTGACGCAGGATGAAGCAATGCTCTCAATTTCAGATCCAAATACCATCATGGCGAAGTTTATCGGATATACCCCAAGGTCAAGCAAGGCTCCCCCTGCTAGTTCAGGATCCATCAACCGTTTGACACCCTTTACGGGATAACAAAGATTTGCAGTCAAGGAATGAGGTTCTCCGATGACACGTCGTTCCAAGATCTGGTCAAGCACCAGACGCATCGGAAGATATCTGGTCCATATCGCTTCTGCTGCAAGCAAATTATGCTCCTTGGCATAAGAAAGCACCTCTTTGGCTTGTGCTGCATTGACCGTGAAGGATTTCTCACAAAGAACATGCTTCCCACTCTTGAGAGCCATCATCATATGTTCGTAATGCAATGAGTGGGGAGTACAAATATAGACAAGATCGACATTGTTGTCGCCGAGCATCTGCTCATACGAACCGTAAGCCTTGTTGATATTCCACTTCTTGGCAAATTCTATAGCTTTATCCAGCTCTCGCGATGCTACGGCATAGGCCTCGACGTGTTCCATCTGAGCAAGGGTTGTCGCCATCTTTCGGGCAATATTACCAGCTCCTAAAATCGCAACCTTCATATTGGTCCTCCTGTTTCATTCAGTATAAAGGCAGGAAGAAGGAAAATAAAGCTAAATCAACAGCATGATGGAGAGCTCGAAGGAGAATGCAATCAAGCCGATCAAGGCAAAGATTGAATTGCTGCTCATCCTCGATTCTGGTTTGGCAAAGAGGGCGATCGCAGACCAAAGGCTGAAGAGCAAACACCGAACCAAGGCATCTAGGGAGAAAAAACCCATCAAGGATATGAAAGGCAATATACTCGCTGCTGCTAGACTTGCCTGCCTGGAGAGCTTGGTTCTTCCCGAAAGAAAGAGCAGACTTACTGCAACAGCAATCAGACTTAACGATCGTGATAACGTTTGAAGCGGCAACTGCCCAAACCCTATGGTAGTGCTATTGATCAGGGCAAGGGACAAGATTTTTGCAGTCTCTTTGAGATAATAGAATACTTGGTTGGTTCTGCTGTCCCTGTTGAAAAAATGATATGTTGCCGAGAGAGAAAAAAAGGTGATCAGCATTGCATAGCTGAGAATAAACGGTATATCGGTTCTTGTTTCCCTAAGAAGCAGGACCAGCAACAATGCTACTGCACCGATTGCCCCGACGATGTCGACAATTGCATTGGAGACGGAAAGAGGGCGGTATTCTTGTTTATCCCCTTGGGCTCGTGCAAACTTGTCTGCATTGTAGACAAAATTGAACGATGTCCCGTTTTTTAAATCTGCCTTGAAGTTGACAGTGGATACCTGCTTTGCATGCAAGGCAATTTCATTCACCTGATTCTTGAAATCAGAAAAGATTCGATCCAATTCATCCATATTCAACTCCAGAATTTGTCGGTCTTGATTTCCTTGATCAAACCTTCGATAGTCTCTCTCAGTTCATCAAGAATTAATTTTCGACTTGTTTCATATTGTTCCTTTGCACAAGAGAGAGCTTTTGGAAAGTGCATCGGTTTTCCAATATTTGCATAATAGTTTCTGCTGACCACAGTCATGGTCCTTCCTGCCGTCTTGCTCAGCTTACTACGCACCCTGCGTTTTGGCGAGACCAACCCTATAGGAATTATGGGACACTCGGTTGCCAAATAAATGTCGGCAATGCCTGCTTTGAAGTCCATCAATGTTTCTTGGCTGTTGAGCATGCCTTCAGGAAATATATAGATGGATTCTCCCTTCTTGAGGTACCTTATTGCCTCAGAAACGACTTGCTTACGATCTTCCTTGCTAAGTGCCTTAATCTGCTCAGTCCATCTCAGAAAAGATCCAATGACAGGAATAGAGAACCCAGGTCCTATAACCATGTGCAGTACATCATCGGTCAAGGTAGTAACGAAATGCGCATCGCTGCTGCTGAAATGATTGGAACAGAATATCTTAGGGCCCTTTGGAAGAGGCTCTGCCTCCCATGTCTGGAAATCATAATTCAAAGCCAGCAATATTTTCACCACTTTGCGATAGATGCGATGGAGAATGCGACTCGTAGTTTTCATGAGGCTTCCTATTGCCAGCTTGGCATCCAAAGAGATCGTCCAAGACTCGGGTCAAAGATTTCATGGGTTTCTATATGGTATACCGCTCTCAATAAATCTTTGCTGAATACTTGTCCCGTCGGTCCAAAACTAACTACTTTCCCTGCTTTTAACACCAAGGCGATCTCACTGTATACCTGGGCAAGCAGAAGATCATGCAAAACACAAATAACCGTGTACCCTTTCTTGACCAAAGAAGATAGTAATATCATCATTTGTCTTTGATGGCGTACATCCAGATGGTTTACCGGCTCATCCAAAAGCAATATTTTCCCATCCTGACACAGGGCACGAGCTAGGAATACCCTTTGCATTTCTCCACCGCTGAGCTCTGTGACAATGGTGTGCTCAAGATGCTCGATGTCGCACAATTGCATTGCATGCTCTACTGCTTTACTGTCGTCTGTTCCCCCAAAAACATAACGGCCCATCTCTACAGCTTCCCTGACAGTAAAAGCATACTCGAGTCTTCCGTTCTGGGCAACAAACCCGATTTCTTTTGCCAATTCTTTTTGCTTGAGATGTTTAAGGTTGTGGTCCTTGAGGTATATAGCACCACCGGTTGGTTTAATCTGCTTGTATATAAATTTCAACAAAGTGCTTTTTCCGCTTCCGTTCGGCCCTGTAAGCGCGATGAAGGACCCCAGCGGCAAAACTATGTTGAGATCTTTGAAGACCATGTGGTGATCGTATCCCCCGTTCAGGTTTTCAAAACGCAGGCTATCCATAATGATATCTTCCTTTGCGAAGGAGATAAATGAACAGAGGGACGCCGAGCAAGCTGGTTATGATTCCTACAGGAAGTTCTCCAGATCGTAACAGGATTCTGGACAAGGTATCGCTAGCGAGAAGCAAGAACCCGCCGAACAATGCAGCAGGCAAGAGTAGTCTTTTGTGTTTTGGGCCGACGAGCAGTCTTGTAACATGTGGTGCCATGAGGCCTATGAAACCAATGACTCCGTAATAAGAGACACAAATGGCGGTTGCCAGCGAAGCAAGCAATAAAAGCCCGATTCTGACCTTTTGTACAGACAGCCCCCCTGCTCGTGCCGACCCATCATCAAGTAAAAGCATATCCATTTCCCTATGCAGAAAACTGAGAGTGATGATCATACACAGCAAGGTGAAAAATACAACCCTCACCTGAGTATAGGTGCTGGTTGAAAAACTCCCCAGCGTCCAATAGAGGATCCTCTGATATTGCTCCCTATGCAGGAACATCAAAAGAGTCATGGCAGCAGAGAGAATATAATTGACGGCAACTCCGGTAAGTAAAAGGGTCGTATTGCTGCTTTTTCTCTGTACAGCGGCAGATACGATGAATAGAGTAGTACACAAGGCACCTATAAGAGCACTGAGAGGAAATCCCAGTATGGGCGTAAGGCCTAAAAACAGTGCTATCGCAACACCGAAGGAAGCTCCGCTGCTGATGCCGAGTATGAAGGGGTCGGCCATGGGGTTTTTAAGAGCTGCCTGGAAGACGACCCCAGCACAACCTAGAATCGAACCGCTGAAGAACGAGGAAAGAATACGAGGGAGCCTGAGCTGAAAAATAATGTACTGTTGATTGGCCTGTACCTCTTGACCAGTAAGAACCCGCACAGTTGTTGCCAAGTCTATGTGAGAAGGACCAAGGGTGAGTGACAGCAACATAAGAAAAGCACTAGCAAAAGTGAGGGCTGTTGTGAGCGTTTTGCTCATTGCTTAGGCTCCTGAGCCTGATGAATCAAGAAAAAGAGTTGTTGCAATGCCTGCGCACTGCGAGGGCCTTGCCGGCTGATCAAATCAGCATCGAAGACTCTGATGCTGGCAGTAAGATCGCTGTAAGGTTTTGTGGTGGTGAATTCCTTCAATGTTTGCTCTTCAGTATCTCCCCAACGGGGGTTGAGCAGGATAACCTCTGGTTCGCTGGCTACCAGCAGTTCCTTGTTGAAGGTCCAGTTTCTTGCCTCTTTTGCTACATTGATGCCTCCAGCAAGTTCAATCATATCATGCAAGAAGGTATCTCCTGTTGCTGTTGCGTCAAAAGAACCGAAATCTATTGCGACATAGACAGAGACCTTGTTCATGGTATTAGCCTTCAGTGCAACAGTTCGCACATCATTCTGCATCTGGAGAATGAGCAACTCTGCTTCACTCTCCTTGTGTACAGCATCTGCAATCTGTCTGATCAGACTATAGGTTCCCTGGAATGTTTGTTGTGTGTCCAAAGAAAGAACCTCTATGCCTGCATTCTCGATGGCTTGTAAAAATTGTTCGGGCACAAAAGCACTGCTGATCACCAAGGTGGGCTCAAGACTGAGCAAACGCTCCAGACTAGGATTGTACAAGGTTCCAACAGAAGGAAGCTCGAGTGCTTGTTCAGGATAATTACAGTAATCACTACGCCCAACCAATAGATTTCCAGCCTCAAGAGCAAAAATAGTCTCGGTTACATTAGGAGATAAACTCACGATTCTTTGGGTTTGTTCGACTGTTGTAGCCTTTGTGGATCTCATCTCCAATATCGGCAGAGCTGATAGGCGGCTGAGCATCATGCAAAAGAGAAAACCAAGTAAAAGAATTTGGTGACGGAAGTGTCGGTTGTGCATAGCTATCCTTGCAAACAGGCATGAGACACGCCTTGACCTATACTCCGTAGGTCGTCGGAATTTTTTCTATGGAAAGTGTACGCTTGAAAACTGCTGGAGTTCAAAACTACCTGATATATACAATTTTCTGTCTTGTAAATGGTAAAAAAACCACTTCCACCAACCATAGACAACTTATCCTACGAGCTAGCGTGTAAGCTGTCAAGGCTTAAGATAGTTGACCTGTTCAGTTGCCTATATTAGTATCCGCTTTATGAGCTATAAAGAAATTGAAATCTATACCGATGGTGGTTGTTTCGGCAATCCAGGGCCGGGTGGTTGGGCGTACGTGCTGAAGGCAGACGGTGTGTTCGAGAAAGAGGCAAGTGGGTTTGAAAAGGAAACTACGAACAATCGTATGGAGTTGAGGGCGGTCATCGAAGCTTTAAAGGCCTGCAAACAACTAGGGGGTGCTTCAATAAAAATCAATACAGACAGCCAATACGTAAAAAACGGAATAACGAATTGGATCCATACATGGAAGGTGAATGGTTGGCGTACAGCAAGCAAAAGTCCTGTTAAAAACCAGTCTTACTGGATTGAGCTGGATGCTTTGAACAGTGCGTTGCCTGTTACATGGAATTGGGTCAAGGGCCATGCAGGTATTGCGGGCAATGAACGTTGTGATACATTGGTCAAAGAGGCAATCAATCGAGGATGAAAAAGATTCAAGATGTTACGTTGTGGCAACTGTTTTTTTCATTTTTCAAAATCGGGGCTTTTACCTATGGCGGTGGCTATGCCATGCTGCCGATGCTTATGCGCGAGGTGATCGACAAGCATCACTGGGCCACAGAAGAAGAGGTTTTGGACATATATGCTATCGGACAAGTGACCCCGGGCATCATAGCAGTGAATACTGCGACAATGATAGGCTATCGAAAACGAGGGGTGCTTGGAGCCCTTGCAGCGACATTTGGAGAGGTTGCTCCTTCCTTGATCATCATCACCATGCTTGCAGCCATTCTCCATGAAGTGAGGGATTCCCTTCTTGTACAGCGAGCGTTTTCAGGAATCAGAGTAGCGGTTTGTGCTCTGATTACACAATCTGTAATCAATCTAGCAAAAAAAAGCCTGATCGATCTTCCTACAGTCATTCTGTTTCTGGCGACAGTTGTTGCCACAATGGTGTTTAGTCTCTCCCCGATTTGGGTAGTCGTGTGTGCAATCCTGTCTGGACTTGTTCTGAAACAGATCAAGCGAGAGAGCCTATGATGTATCTTGAGTTGTTTTGGGAGTTCTTTAAAATTGGATTGTTTTCCCTTGGGGGCGGATTGGCCACGCTTCCTTTCCTTTACAACCTTGCTGTTACTCATCCACATTGGATAGCAGCCCATGATATTGCCGATATGCTTGCCATCAGCGAATCAACTCCTGGGCCCATCGGCATCAACATGGCTACGTATGCAGGCTTTCAGGCATTAGGTCCATTGGGAGGTTTTGTCGCAACAATGGGCTTGGTCTGTCCAAGCATACTGATCATACTCATCATTGCACGTTTTTTAGGTCAGTTCGACCAAAACAAGTATGTAAAACATGCCTTTTATGGGTTGCGTGCAGCTGTCGTTGGCCTGATCACCTTCGCCGGTCTGAAACTCTTTTCAGTTACGATGCTCGATGGCTCTCATTTGAGGTTGGCAGAGAGTGTTTTGTTTGTAGTGATGCTTGTCTTCATCCTCTTTTTCAAGAAGATTCATCCTCTTTTCTGGATAATTGCAGGTGCAGTCATAGCTCTTTTGTTGCAGTTTCCTCTCTGAGGTACCTCAAAATAAAAGCAGGCCAACTGTTTGGTCCTTGCAGTTGCTCCAAAGCCAGGAGTGCTTGTTCTTCCTGTTGGTGTGCGGACAATAAACGAAGAGCCAAGGCTTCTGCCTCTTCTCTAAAACCCCAATCAAGAGCTTGTTGCATAACCAAGGCCTGTAGTTCATAGGATCCGGGGTTTTCTTCAAATAGTTGGGCATACACCTTCAGTGCCTCACTCTTATTGTCCTGTTCCTTCAGTACTCTTGCCTTCAAGAGCAAAAAGCGCTGATGATAAGGAAAGAGAAGCAGACTCTCATCTACAAGAATGAGAGTCTGCTCATAATCTTGCGATGCTAGTAGAGCCAATCCAAGATTGTATCGATGAGCAACCGATTGCGGCTCAAGTAAAAGGGCTTTGGAAAACAGTTCTGCAGACAAGAGACTGTTGCCCTGATGCAACTCATCAATGGCCTGAGCTGCATAGGCTGAGGCCATATCCTTGTTGTTGCCTGTTTGGCAGGAGATGCACAGCAGGCACAAGAGTATCAGGGCCGGCAGCAAGAGGCTTTTCATCATCGATCCAGGACGGTCTGTTCTATCTGCCTGACTTGTGAGCGATAGAGATTGGTGATTGCAGATCCGTAGTCTGCTATCAGCTGGATGATGTTGCGAGGGTTGTTTTCACCGTCTTTGCCGTTGAGTCGATCACCGGCATCACCGAGGCCGGGGAGTATGTAGGCAGCATCATTGAGCACGGGATCCATCCAAAGTGTGTAAACCTGTGCACCTTCTATAGCTCTTGCAATTCTCAAGGAGCCTTTGAGGGCACTGATAACATTGATGAATTTCACTGATTTTGGTTTCACCCCATGATCTTTTAAATACGATACGATGGTCACCAAGGATCCTCCGGTTGCATTCATCGGGTCTGCAAAAATTAGGTCCTTACCATCAAGTTGTTCAAGATTGAAGTACGATTTGTCCAAATCCAGGATGTAGTCCATGTTTGCCTCTTTCTTCGAATCATCCCGCTTAATCTTGAATAGGGCAAAGGGAGTGACAAAATCATCAGAGGAGTATTCCTGGATTTCCTTACTTAGAATCATTGAGGGAAGCAGGGCGCCTCTGAGCATCACACACATGACACTGTTTTTTATGAAAGAATCAACATCCGGAATACGGTGTACTGCATAGTTGCGTACCGGGCTTGTTACAGGAGTTTTTGTAATGATTGAGCGCTTTGACGGCAAAGCAGCGTCTGCATATACATGCGAAAAGAGCATTTCATACGCTCTTTGGATATAATACAGAAATTCTTCGTGCTCAGTACCGGGATCTCTGAGCTTGCTGATCAAGCGGCTTGCCTGACCATGTTGTTCCTGTGGTGTCTCAAAGGAATAGACGTGAATGGCGCTCTCTTCGGCGCATACCTCCTTGAGGTACCGACCGATCTCTTTTGCACTATCTACCAAGCCTTTGCGGGCATCCTCGAGTTGCATGACATCACTTGCATTCTCCAAGACTGCGCAATGATTGAGCGATTTTTTGTATAACTCGTTTACATGATTGATTTTTTCTTTATCTGATTCTTTGAGGTATCCATCAAGATCCGTTGCATGCAGTACTATTTTATTCATATACTCTTTTCTCCTGTGATTGCAAAAGATTCTATCCCAACTGAGCCACTCTGTCACCCCTTTACAGAACCGGAGGTGACGCCCTTTATAAATTGGCTTGACATTGCAAGATACAGTAAAAGAACAGGAATGGCAGAGAGGGTGAGTACTGCAAGTACCCTTGACCAATCGGTCTGATATTGCCCAAACAATCTTGTTACCCCTAAGAGCAGCGTCTTCTCTTTTTCTTCATTGATGAAAATCAAGGGGAACCATAAGTCATTCCAAAAAGGAATGAGATTGTAGATTGCGGTACTGGCCAAAGCCGGACGTACCAAAGGCAGCACTATCTGTCTATAGATATTCCAAGAAGAGGATCCATCGATCAAGGCAGCCTCATACAGTTCTTCTGGCAGGTCCTTTATGAATGCAGTAAGGATGAAGATGCCGACAGGAAGGCCCATCGCCACGTAAATGGGAGGTAGCGCCCATATGGTGTTCAACAGGCCAAGAGCCCTGATCAACTCCAGCAGCTTGATGGATGCTATCTTGATTGGGACCATCATCCCTGCGATGAAGAAAAAGTAGTATGCCTGTGCAAAGCGATTCTTGTATCGAGCCAGTGCATACGCTGCCAAGGATGCAAAAAAGGTGACGAGAAGCAATGAGGCGGAAACTACAATAAAACTATTTTTGAAGTATGTCAAAAAATCACCATCTCTGATTACCGTCTGGTAGTTCGAGAAGTTCCAGGTTTTAGGAATCCAGAATGGGTTGTCATAAATGGTCAATCGGGTTTTGAATGAGTTGATGACCAAGGTCCACAGCGGAAAGAGCACTATCAAGCTCCAGGTGACCAAGACGATGTGTGAGACGATATGCTTGTTTGCTCGTTTGAGGGAGGCTTGCATCCTATGCTCCTCCTTTCTGGGTTTTCTTTAGTGTCGGTATAACGACACACAACAGCAGCAACAGGGTAATGACTGCAATGGCTGATCCCAATCCTGCGTCAGGAATTCCAATAGGATGTTGTCCTGCTATGCCATAGCGGTAGAATAGGGTGCCTATCAGATCGGTTGCATATTCCGGGGCGCCATTGACATTGGTCATCGCAAATACAATGTCGAATGCATTGAAGTTGTTCACAAAGGTCAATACTGCAATGATTCCTACTACCGGCTTGATCAGAGGGAGCTTGATCAAAAAGAAAGTCTTGCAGTTTCCGGCGCCTTCGAGCAAAGCGGCTTCAAGCAACTCGACACTGATGTTTCTCAATGCGGCAACGAACATCATGGTAGGAATGCCTAGCCATTGCCAGCAGGATACGAGGGATACTGCAATCAAAGCGGTTTTTGTATCCCCGAGCCATGGATGCCTCAAAAACGGCAGTCCGATCGAAACAAAAAAATCGCCGGACCAGACAGGGTTGAGCATGAGTTTCCAAAGATATCCAGTGATAAGGACTGCAAAGGTCGTGGGGATGAAGATTATAGTCTGATAGACGTGTCTTGCCTTCATCGTATCAAACGTGAGCATGACTGCAAACAGAATCCCCAATCCATTTTGCACTACAAGGTGGATCAAAAAGAAAACCCAGGTATTGAAAAAGGCAGACCAGTAGCGTTGTGATATTTGTGGATCTGTGAAGAGCTTCTCAAAGTTCCCAAAGCCGACATAGACCCTGGTAGCCGGATTATTTCCAGTGAAGAAGCTTAGTCTGAGAGAATCAAGCAAGGGATAAGCCATGAACAGAGAGTACATGATCAATGCCGGTGCAAGATAGAGCAGCCACACAAGGTGGTGTGTACGATGGTTGCGCATACATCTCCTAAAGTAGGATTCCCGAGCATATACCCGGGAATCATTCTCGTCAGATTCTACCTAAGCGCTTGGACTGAGTCGGCAGCCGCTTGCGCAGATATTTGTCCTTTCATGACACGGATGACTGCTTGGTTCATCGGTGCATACAGGTGCATCAGCTTCGGCCAGACAAACCGTGCATCGGTCTCTTTCCCTGCATTCAATGCCAAAAATTCATTTGCATGAAGATTTTCCAGCTTGATGGGGAATTTGATCATCGGAAAGTATCCACTTGGGAGGTTCTTGCTGGCGGTAGTTGCCCCTTGTTCTGTGCAAAGCCAAGCCAAGAAGGCCTTCGCCTCTTCTGGGTGTTTGGTTTTGGTATTCATGGTGATTGCCATGTCAGGATGGAAGCAGATTGCAGTATGTTTGCCTTTCGGTGCAGGTATGGCAAAAATACCCCACTCAAATGAAGCATCCTTGTAGACGCCGGCTGTCCAGCTGCCATCTACGAACATGACGGCTCTTTGGCTGTTGAAAAGTACCTGACTGTCGTTGTATGTTACTGATTCAAAGCCTCTGGGACAGAATTGTGCAACATCTGCCATTGCTTGGTATGCTGCAACAAAATTTCTGTCATTGAGCTTCAGCTCTCCACTTTCATAGCGTACTCGCTGATCAGCAGTTCCTACATAATTGGGCAGGAGGCCAAAGAAAAAGGTTTCAAGAATGTCCCATTCATCGGCAAGTCCGTTTGCAAGAGGTGTATATCCCCTGCTCTTGAGTGTTGTGCATAGAGCGAGGAAGTCCTCCCATGTATTCGGTATACCTAATCCTTCTTTTCTGAAGATATCCTTGTTGTAATACACACCATGACTGACTGCAGCAAAGGGCACTGCGAACATACGTCCGTCTGCCGTCTGCCAAGGGGCCAAATTGCTGGCACTGAAATTGTCCATCAAACCGGGGATGTCTGTACAATCAGCAAAATACCCAGCGTTGAACAACTCCAAACCGGCACCATAGGATCGAGCATACATGAGATCCGGTCCGGTATTGCTGTCCAGTTGCAGCCGCAGGGTTGCATTGTAGTCAGGAGGATTTGTAGGCTGGAATCTGATGGTGACATCAGGTGCGATTTTCTTGTACTCGCTCAGAAGGCGGTTCATCTGCTCTACATCATCCGTTCTCCAGGAGCCCATTGTCAGTGTGACCGCTTTTGTTGATGTTTCTCTTGCCGGCTGTGCAGTTATCGGGAGCATGAGGCAGAGCAAAGCAAGAGATACGAGGACCACGTTCAATCGTTTCATAATTACACTCCTTTTGTATGATTATTGAGTTCAGTATATCACTGTTTTGCTATAAGACCAGATAGTCATGCCTAATTGGGAATACTCTGTTTCCTGGCAACCAGGAATCGATCGAACCAAGAGAGGTAGTCACTCTTGTGCAGGCTGTTTTTAAGGCATACAAAGTAGAAAGCACGGATTATGGAGAAATCTTTGATGTCTATCATACACAATGAACCATCTCGCAGCTCTCTTTCTACTGTAGCTTTATATAAGAAGGTGATGCCACTGCCTCTTTTTACGAGTTCTTTGATGGCTTGCATGTCGCTGATCTCGCATTTTTTAGAAAAACTGTCCAGACGCAAATTCTTCTGCCAAAGGAATTGCTCAAGGATTTCTCTTGTTCCAGATCCACTCTCACGTACAATCAAGCGTTCTTTCATCAATGCTTCAATTGTGCAGGATGTTTTGCTTAATGCCGAGTCTGCCTGGCATACAGCAATGAATTGTTCTTCGCTGAAAAGCCTCCACTCGTATTTGGTCTTGTCAAAAAAGCCTTCTATACAGGCGAACCCAATTTCTCCAGTTTCAAGTTTTGCAAGCAACGTCTGTGTGTTTTCCACCAACATGCTGAATGTTGCTGTATTCTGGTTCTTCATGAGATTACTGAGTATGGGAGGCATCATATAAGATCCTATACTCAAGGTAGCTCCAAATTGTACTGTATCAGGTTCTTTTTCGCACTTTTCAAGCATCGCTTGCAAGCGTACGCTGTCAGCATGAACTGTCATCACTGAACGATACAGTAATGAGCCTTTTGCGGTGAGTTTGAGGGTCTTGCCTTTACGGATGAAGAGCTTTCCTGCATATGCCTCTTCAAGGTATTTGATGTGTTGCGAGACTGCAGGTTGGGTAATGTGCAATGCTTGTGCTGTTTTTGTGTAATTCCCTATTGAACAGAGTGCCAAGAATGTTTCATGTCGGGTGTCTATCATGCTTTTACCTATAAGAAGAATTTATCGAATAATAAAAAAATATAATTTTATATTATTTCAAAAAAGTGATAGCATCAAGACCTAAATTCTTTGGAGGTGTCTCATGACCGTAATGTTTGAGTATGGGTATGGCATTGGCTTATCAATCTTGTTGGCCCTGTTTGCTATGTTCATCAGTTCTTTCATCCCGTATCATCTTGTCAGCGCGAGCGTTTTTGCTCTGCTTATAGGCATGTGCCTGCAGCCTCTGGTAATGCAGCATGCCTGTTTTAAAAAAGGTTTGGGATTCGTCTCAAAACATTTGCTTCGATTTTCGATAATCCTGATGGGCCTGAACCTGACTTTCTCGCAGGTATTGAAGGTCGGTGGGTATTCCTTGTTTGTCATGCTTTTTACTCTGTTTACAGCGTTTGGAGGAGGATTCCTCTTGGGAAAGATGCTTGGTCTTCCTTGGAAGTTGTCTTCTTTGATCAGTGCAGGAACTGGTATTTGCGGTGGCTCTGCAATCCTCGCCATCTCTGGGGTGATCGATGCAGAGAACAAGGATGTCGCATATGCAATTTCTGCTACCTTTCTTTTTGATGTTTTTATGGTACTTGCTTTTCCCTTGCTTGGAAGAGCTTTGCATCTTAGTGATTTGGGGTACGGGCTCTGGACAGGAACAGCCGTCAACGATACATCGAGCGTTGTTGCGGCAGGGTATGCCTTCAGTGACGCAGCCGGTGCGTACTCGGTGATTGTGAAACTCACTCGAACCTTGGCAATCATCCCCACAGTCTTAGTCTTTTCTTATATCAATGCTAGAAAGCAATCTGAGAAAAAACGAGTAGCAGCGCATCAGATATTTCCCTATTTCATCCTCCTTTTTTTAGTGATGGTGGGCATAAAAAGTACCAACTTGGTACCCGAATCGATCACGATGCAACTCTCTGAGTTATCAAAATTCTTGATGGTGATGTCCCTTGGCTCGATAGGGATGAGAACGAATTTCAGACAAATGGCCTCTTCTGGCTTTAAACCGATGTTTCATGGTTTTTTGATATCACTGTCTGTAGTCGTTGTTTCCTATGTAGTACAATGTATGCTGCATCAGATTTGATATCAAACAATTTATGGCAAACATGTCTTACAAATAAGGACAAAAGCACATCGATGTGCTACGATTGTAACAACTATTGTTGTGAGGTGAACCATGAATCTAGTATTTCTAGGCCCTCCGGGTGCCGGAAAAGGGACGATAGCGTCCGAGGCTAAGACCCATTTTGACATTCCCCATATCTCAACCGGGGACTTGTTTCGCAGTCATATCAAAGGAGAAACCGAGCTGGGTAAGCAGGTGAAGGCCATTCTTGCCAGTGGATCATTGGTCCCTGATTCTGTGACTATTGAGATGGTCAAAGAGCGATTCAAGGAAGATGATGCCCAAAAAGGGTTCATCCTTGACGGATTTCCCAGAACCATTGTGCAGGCTGATGCCCTTTCTGAGATGAAAAAGTTGGATGCAGTGGTGAATTTTGTACTCGGTCGTGAGCAGATCATCGCCAGGTTGAGTGGCAGGCGTGTATGCAAGTCGACAGGAAGGACGTATCATGTTCTCTATAATCCCCCGAAGGTTGAAGGAATCGATGATGAAACCGGTGAACCTCTGATTCAGCGGGATGATGATAAGCCTGAGGCCATTTTGCATCGTCTAGAGGTATATGAAGAACAGACAGAGCCCCTTATTGCCTATTACCGGGAAAAAGGGTTGCTCATTGATATTGATGCCTCCGTCTCTGTCCAAGAAGTGCTCGCTAGCATGGTTGAAAAACTGAAAGCGTGACTAATTGAAAGAAGAGAGTGATTTTCGCTTCATCAGTGAATGAGGCATCTGGATATGGACGCTTTGAAGTGGCTCGTTGTGGATCTTATGAAACAAGGCCTCAGCAGCAAGGCGTCCTTTTTCTATGGCCGGCTGACGTACCGTCGTCAATTGGGGTTCGATAAGCGATGCCTCATTGATATCATCAAACCCTACTACAGAAATATCGTTGGGAACGCTGAGTCCCCTGTCTTTGATAGCCAGTATGCACCCGATGGCAACGATGTCACTCATTGTCACTATGCAGGTGGGGCGCTGTGCGAGTTCCAAGATTTTTAAGGCTTGCACCTCGCCATCTTCAAGGGTGCATTCACTGATACATATTGGTACCGACGATGGCAAAATGCCATATTCGGAGAGTGCCTTAAAAAATCCCCGCATTCTTCTGACTGGAACACTATCGGTTTTTGTCGTAGAGCAAAGGCTGTCGTCATTTAGGTTGATTATGGCGATACTGCGATGACCGTTCTCAAGTACCAGACTCATCAGGTCATAGGCTGCCTGTTCGTCATCGATATTTACGCTGGGCATCTGCACGTCTGCAGTACCATCGATGGTGACATAGCTAAGTTGTCTTGCCTGCATGATCGATACGATGTCCATCCCCACTTGCATTCCCAAGGTAATCAATCCGTCTACAGCAGCATTGCGCACTGCCAGGGCAACACTTTCATTCAAGGGAGGAATCAATGTCAGGGTGTATCCATATTTTTCACACACGGATCCTATGCCGAGCATTACTTGCTGGGTATAAGGATTGCTCAATGAGTATTGTACAATCTGGGGAAGAAGAAATCCAATGGAGAGATGTCTTCTCAAGCTGAAATTTCGAGCCATAGGATCGGGGATGTATCCCAGTCGATGGGCGGTATCAAGAATCTGCAGGCGTGCTTTTTCGCTGATTCGAGTGCTGTCGTTGAACGCAAAGGAAACTGCAGTCTTGCTGTATCCGCTTTCCCGAGCAATATCATTGATTGTAGGTCGTTTGGAGGTCTTCTTTTCCTGCATGTATCATCATCCATCTTTTACTGAAATTTGTCTGCTTGCACTGGTTGTATTGTTGGTATACACTGATACTAAACCGGTTTTCTAGTCGAGTCAACGGATATTTTCTGCATACGAAGAGAGGCTCTCATGAAAGACAAGTATTGGATGCAAACCATAGACAGTTCAGTAAGCGCACCGTATGTACAGCCCCTGTACCCAAAGAAAAAGAGCAAGATTTCCATTTCATTGCAAGTCGGCAGGGATGAGGACCTGCTGGATATCAGGTTGGTAAGTTTTCAGCTCGGACGGGAAATGCAGTTCACCATGACCTTCGTAGAAGAGAAGAATACAATCTGTTACTACCAAGCTGAAATAGACTTAGTAGATGAGAAACTCTATTACTATTTTTTTGTTATTGCAAAAGATAGAGCCTATTCATACAGCAAGACAGGTCTTAAGGCCTCTGTTCCTCCTTTAGTGGAATGTTTCTCTTTGAAAGCGAATTTGCATGAGGTCGCGTGGGTTTCAGAGGCCTCCTGTTATCAGGTATTCCCTGATCGATTTAAAAATGGCGATCCCGATGTTGGAGCAAAAGAGGGGCAGTACAGCTTTAACGGTGGAATAGTCAGCGTCCATGGGTTTGATGAGCTTCCCCTGACATTCGAGCAGGCTCGTTGTCTTGATTTCTTCAACGGTGATCTCAAGGGAATTGAGATGTCCATCGAGCACTTCAAGTCCTTGGGTATCAACACGCTGTATCTCAATCCGATTGGATGCAGCAGAACCACCCATCGGTATGACTGCATAGATTTTTTTCATATTGATGAAAAGCTTGGTGGGGATGCCGCGTTCGAGAGCTTGTGCAGGACCCTGCATGAGAACGGCATGAAGGTTATTGTTGATATCTCAATAAATCATACCGGTACCGATCATCCATGGTACCAAAAAGCGCTCTCCGATCCGGACAGTGAGGAGGCATCATTCTTCTATATCAATAAGGATGGTACGGTGGCCTTTTGGCAGGATGTCCCTACCTTGCCGCAACTGAATTACAATAGTAAAACATTAAGAGACCTTATCTATCGAGACAGTGATTCTGTAATGCGGTCATTTCTCAAGGAACCCTATCTGCAAGACGGCTGGAGGCTCGATGTGGCCAGTGAAGTAGGGCGAAAAGGGGAAGATCAGTTGTGTGAGGAAATTTGGAGGGAGGTGAGAACCTCATTGAAGAAAGAGCGAGAAGACGTCTATCTCGTAGGCGAGGACTGGGTGGATTCTACACCGTTTTTACAAGGTGATATGTGGGATGCAACCATGAACTATCTTGGAAGCAGCCGGCCGATGAGATCCTGGATGGGAGAGACTGACCGCCAGCTCTCAGAGGGTTGGGGACAAACACCACAGCCTTGCAGGGCTTTCGATGGTGATGAATTCGCCCAAGCCTTGCTTAGTCATCTCAGCTCGATGCCTGAACAGATGTTGTGCATGCAGATGAATCTGATCAACAGTCATGATACGCCGAGATTGTATGAGCATAGTGCTATATTTGATTTCCGTATTTACAGCGGTTTGGTGAAATTATTGTATGTGCTCCCTGGAATGCCCAGCATCTACTACGGTGAGGAAATTGGCCTGCAAGGACCGAACGAATCGGTTCAGACGAGCAGGTATCCGATGCAGTGGGATACAAAACGGTGGAAGATGGATTTCTATGCATTGTATAAAAGCGTCGGTAAATTTCGTCAAACGTATAAATCTTTGCTCAAAAATGGCGCGTGGGCAATATTGTACAGCGATCGATACTCTTTGGTCTTTGCAAGATATGACAAAGCCAAGGCTCTGCTTTGTGCAATGAGCAAGAAGAAGGGTAAGCATGAAATCAGATTCAGTAATGCGATGGTATGCATGACGGAAATTATTTCTTCAGAAGCGTTGCAGGTTACGCTCGATCAAGATTTCTGTACAGTTGTACTTGAAGAATGTGAATCTGCACTTATAGTTGCTAATCGCTTTATGTGAGAAAAAAATGCAACATATTTGTTGCAGAGAGCTTGCAATATTTCATTAATAACACCAAAATACAGTGCCAAAACCCTCCTAAGGAGTTGCGTGATGGCCTATATTTTTGATGAACCCAGCCGTACCTTCAGCGAGTACCTTCTGGTACCCGGATATTCTGATGCCTCTTGTATTCCTGACAATGTTTCATTGCACACCCCGTTGGTCAAGTATAAGAAAGGGGAAAAACCCTCTCTCTCCTTACGAATACCTCTTGTCAGTGCAATCATGCAGTCGGTCAGCGGTGAAAGAATGGCGATCGCTCTGGCTCGCGAAGGTGGTTTAAGTTTCATTTATGGGTCTCAGACCATCGAGGCTCAATGTGAGATGGTGAGGCGGGTGAAATCCTTCAAGGCTGGGTTTGTACGTTCTGATTCCAATCTCAGGCCGGAGCAGACGCTCAAAGACTTAATTGAGTTGAAAGCCCGTAAAGGGCATAACACGATTGCAATAACTGATGATGGCAGTGCCAACGGGCGATTGCTGGGAGTGGTTAGCAGTCGCGACTGGAGACCCAGCAGGATGGCTTTGGATACTCCGATTCATACATTCATGACAAAGTTTGATAAGCTTGTATATGCTCGTGAAGGAGTCTCTCTTTCTGAGGCCAATGATATTATCTGGGAACATAAGCTCAATAGTCTGCCTATCGTTGATGATCTGGGAAAATTGAAGTTCTTTGTATTCAGAAAAGATTATGATAGTCACAAGGAGAACCCTGAAGAGTTGCTCGATGACCATAAGCGATACTTGGTTGGAGCAGGCATTAACACCAGAGATTATGAACAGAGAGTTCCTGCTTTGGTTGAAAGTGGTGCTGATGTATTGTGTATCGATTCTTCCGAGGGCTTCAGCGAGTGGCAGCGTCGTACCCTTATTTGGATCAAGGATCGATATGGCGATACTGTTAAAGTGGGAGCGGGCAATGTGGTTGACCGTGAAGGATTTTTATTCCTTGCTCAAAGCGGTGCAGATTTTGTAAAGGTCGGTATCGGGGGAGGTTCGATCTGCATCACCCGCGAGACAAAGGGAATCGGTAGAGGCCAGGCAACAGCCGTGATAGAGGTGGCAAAGGCGAGGGATGAATATTTTGAACAGACGGGAACGTATATTCCCATTTGTTCAGATGGCGGAATCGTATTGGACTACCATATGACTCTTGCCCTCTCCATGGGAGCTGATTTTTTGATGCTTGGACGTTACTTTGCCCGCTTCGATGAAAGTCCAACAGAGAAGGTGAATGTAAAGGGCGCCTATATGAAGGAGTATTGGGGAGAGGGATCGGTAAGAGCCAGAAACTGGCAACGTTATGATCTTGGAGGCGATTCGAAGTTGAGTTTTGCAGAGGGGGTCGATTCGTACGTTCCGTATGCTGGAGCCTTGAAAACCAATGTGCAGCTTACACTGAGCAAAATTAAGTCGACTATGTGCAATTGTGGTTCATTGACGATTTCCCATTTACAGGAACATGCTAAACTGACACTGGTATCCTCAACATCCATCATAGAAGGCGGTGCCCATGATGTAGTTTTGAAGGATTCGAATGAACGGCCTCGAACTTAGAATCTTCTAACATGGACAATACTTCTTACATATAATATGGTATATAGCTATACTGGTTTCTATGCAAGGTGTGAGAGGTATGGACAAAGTCGATCATAAGACAGTACAGCAGCAATCACTGCTCGCCATCAACAAACTTCCTGGCGGGGTGGGGATTCTTCAGCTTGGTCAATCAGTAGAGGTTCAGTACATGAGCCGAGGTCTTGCCAAGCTCTTAGGCTATAGCGCAGCCCAATTCAAGAAGTATCGAACCCAGTCAATGCTTGACGTAGTGCATCCACTTGATCTTGATCGGGTACAGTCGAAGCTGTTGTCCCATGCACACAATCGAAAGGCCTTGGATTTGGAATTCAGGTTGTCAGTAAAAAAGAACCGTTGGATTCGTTTGCAAGGAAGGTGCTCCCGGCAAGATGAATCAAGCTCACTCTATTATGTGGTTGCCAGTGACATCACCGAAGCCAAGGAGAATGCTCTGAAGCTGGAGATGGTGCATGCAAGGTTGCAGTTTGCGCTTACCCATTCTACCTTGGAAATTTGGGAATATAGAATCAAAGAGGACTCTATACAAACCCTCACACCGACCATATGCAGTGGACATCCTGCACTTAGATTCAATAACCCTTGCGCATATCTTCTTGAACAGGGATTTGTTCATCCTCAATTTTCGAAGACGGTCGAATATGATTTCATGCTTCTCAAAGAGCGAACAGCTGTGACCTCAATCATGAGGGTGAGAGCGCTTGATGGTCAGTTTCGATGGATGAAAATCAGTTACTCTTTCATGCATGATGCGATTGATGTTGCTCTTGGGATGTTTCAGGATGTTGATGATGAGATCGAGACCAGATTGCATCTCATCGGAGAGGAATGCATCTTTTTTGCAGCGTTCGATATAGAGACGGGAAGACCTGTTCTTGCCGACAACCAAAGTTGGGATTGGTTCGGTGGTTTGGATGCAAATCTGTTTGAAAGCTACGACGAACTGTTTGAAAGGGCTATCGGAAAATATCCTCCAAAAGAATTTGAGACGATTAAAACCGTCGAGGCATTGCGTTCATTTTTGGCAACTTCACAAAAGGAGTTGGTGATTGAGGCCAAGATGATCCATCCTTTCAAGATGAATGAGGGAAAGCGATGGTATCGGTTCTATCTCAGTTGCAGCTCAAGCAATACCGGTTCCTTCGTTTATATAGGTATCAAGGATATTGACCAAACGAAACAGGAGACATTGTTGCTGCAAAGTCGTGCACAATTCGACCCTCTTACACGATTGCTCAATCGGTACAGTCTTGAGGATACTGTAAGCAATACCCTTATGCATGCAGAACAATCTTCTGTAGCCTTCTTTCTTATCGATATAGATAATTTTAAGCAGGTCAATGATACCTGGGGACACAAGATAGGGGACAGGGTCTTGATTCGGCTCGCAGCATTGATGAAGCTGCATTTCCCTCACGACAGTTTGATTGGTCGACTAGGGGGAGATGAGTTTGTTGTATGTTGTTGTGTTGCAGATGATGTGCAGCATGCTTTTACCCTAGGCAGGGATTTCTGCAATCTTGTTTCGAGAGATGCTGAAATGGTCGGCCCCGTTACTGTTTCCATCGGCCTGAGTCTGAAGAGTGAGGCCGAAGCAAGTTTTTCAGAGCTCTATCAACATGCAGATGTTGCCTTGTATGAAGCCAAGGACCAAGGAAGAAACCGCTGCCTCGTCTATAAAAGCCGGATGGGGCTCAAAAAAGTAGTTTCATGGTCGAACCATCAGATGGTATTGGATTCTCTTTCAGATGTGGTGTACGTGTGCGACCTGGAATCATATGAGCTGCTTTTTCTCAATAAAGAGGGCAGAGTCTTGTTTGGTTGCGACCAGCCGTACTCCCAGAAAAAATGCTATGAAGTATTATACAATAGACAATCGGTATGCCCCTTTTGCAAATTCAATTCTCTCAGTTATGATCACTTTTTATTCTGGGTGCATGAGACAGAAGAAGGAAAATCATTGCTTTAAAAAGAGAAATTGGTCTTGATTCATAATCGGACAGTGAAGCTTACTGTCTTGGTGGATCAGGTAAAGCAGTCGAGCGATATCTCAAAAACCATTTATGCACAGAAGCCGGTGCAGCACACAGCTCTGGTGCAATATCTTCAGTTGATTAATTTTGGAGGCCAGAGTTGGGATTATGATCTGAAATATGACATATTGACCTTTCAGGTATTCAAGGAGGGCAAGGTCGAAACCTTGCAGGTGCATTCGTATCTGAAGCAAGGAAAGATGCCGAATTTTCTGCACCCCGAGGATGGTCTTCTCCTGCGTGACTACATAGCTATGAAAACGATGAAAGAAAACAATGAGCCAATTGTAGTCCGCATACAAGAAACGTTGCACTCTTACAAGCCGATCATGCTGACCTCCTATCTGGCTCTGGATGATACTCAAACCATTTGCAGAGTCGGTGGTTTGATTGTGCCCTTTGTTTCTTTTGGGTTTGCCGAGCAACCAAGATACCTGCTTGAATTTTTCAATGCATTGAGTGTCGGGATGATCACATTCAGTTATGAAGAGCACAACGCGACACTGCTTTTCTACAACGATGAATTTCTTCGTATGTTTGCTGTAAAGGTAGAGGACCTTGTCAAAGATCCTCTCTTGTGGCTCTCCAGCGATGAAAAAGATTTGGTGTTTGAGCGTATACAATCCTTGCTTTCGTCGGATATGAGGTATGAAACATACCAACTGCAACAACAAAATCAGAGAACCCTTTCAATCACTTGTTATCTCGGCCCTTCCTTCTCTCGTTCCAGGACGGTTTCCTTGAGCATGATGGACATAGGAAACCTCACAAAATTGAAGCGATATAACCAGAACCTGCAATTGTTCATGGATCAGAGCCTGCAGGGCATAGGTGTTTTCCGATTGAGACCGGATAGTCTGCATCTTGAATATGTGAATGAGACTCTTGCGAAGATCCTTGGGTATGAGCGCAAGGAATTGACCCGTCAATTACTCGAAAATGGGATGCAGATTTTTTACCATGAAGATCGTTCCTTGCTTCTCTCCAGAATAGAGAAGTACATATTGACCTCGGACAAGGATGAACCTTTCCGTCTTCGATTGCTTGGAAAGCAGAAGCAGTTGATCTGGTGCGAAATCGTCTTCCGACAAATAGGGAAAAAAGGAAAATCAGAACCGTTCTCCTTGCTCTTTACCGACATCACCCAAAAATTACTTGATGAGAGGATGTTGCAGCAAACAATGCAGCAGCTTTCCTACGCATTGAGCCACAACCTTACAACTGGGTTGTACACCAGGCAGAAATTCTGTGAACAGGTGAGGCTCCTGTTGGATGAAAACATCGACGACTCCTTTTATATAGTGTATTGGAATGTGGAACGGTTTTCCGTTGTCAATGAGTTGCTGGGCTATGAAAGCGGCAATCAAGTTTTGCAGTTGATTGCTACATCAATGCGCACCTATTTTTCAGGAAAAAGTCTCTGTTGTTATGGACATCTTGAATCCGATCATTTTGCTGCTGTGCTGAAGTGTACAGATTGTACCACTCTACAGCTGCAACAGCTCATAGATCTCAAGGCCATCAGGGACTCAATCGGCTTTGCGATGACTGTGGCTATAGGCGTGTATCTGATAGAGGATAATACCCTGCAGGTCAGCCAGCTTATCGATCGGGCTCATAGCGCTGCAAAAAATTCTAGAAGACAGTTCGAGCACAACGTATCCTTGTACAAACCCTCTTTCCGATCTGATACGTTCAATGAGCAAGAGGTTTTGAACCAGATGCAGGGTGCTCTGGATGAAGGACAATTTACATTCTATTTGCAACCAATATATTCAGTTGAACATGGTCATATAGTTTCTGCTGAGGCTTTGGCACGATGGATCCATCCAAGCCGGGGCGTGATTGAACCGATCCAGTTCATTCCTGTCTTTGAGCGGTATGGGTTCATAACCACATTTGATTTGTACCTCATGGACAAAGTCTGCGACTTCTTGCAGGATCAACGTTCTCAAGGGCATACAGTGGTTCCTATTTCAATAAATCTTTCAAGAGTCGATCTGAGCAATCGCGAGATAGTCAACATGATTGCTCAAACCATAGAGCCATATGATTTTGACCGTAGTTTGTTGCAGCTTGAAGTTACAGAGTCCTGCTACATGGATAATCCTGAACACTTGTTGCAAGCATTACAATCTCTTAAGCAATTAGGGTTTACCATCTTGATGGATGATTTTGGCAGTGGCTACTCTTCTTTGCATATGCTGTATACGCTCGCCTTGGATGTCTTGAAGATTGATCGTATCTTTCTTGTTGACTTGGATGAGGAGCCTCGTTCAATACCAGTACTGAAGGCAATCGTTCAATTGGCGAAAGGCCTTGGATTGCCTGTGATTGCAGAAGGTGTTGAGACTGAGGATCAGCTTCAATGCCTCAAGCGTCTCGACTGTGATTTTGCTCAGGGGTATTACCTGTGTAAACCTGTGGAACAAGAGACATTTATTTCTCTTTTACATGGTTGACAGTACAAGGAGCTTTATGATACGTTCTTCCTTGTCGGCCGGATAGCTCAGCGGGAGAGCGGTTGCCTTACACGCAACTGGTCGGGGGTTCAAATCCCTCTCCGGTCAAAGACGCACCTTCGGGTGCGTTTTTTTGTTGCCTTGTCTTTTGTGATGATTCGTGATTATCTTTGGTTCATCGAGGAATAAGATGCGCATGGATTTGTTGATTTGTTCATTTTTCGTGTACGCAACAATAGGGTATATTGTAGAAGTTTTGTATTGTTCGCTGTTTTCCAGACGATTTGTAAATCGTGGGTTTCTTCATGGGCCATATCTTCCCATCTATGGGTTCGGGGCTTTGCTTGTAATCTATCTTTTCGAGGATTTTTCCTCAAATCCACTGCTTCTGTTTGTATTCGCTATGATCGGGACCAGTGCTTTGGAGTATCTGACCAGCTACTTGCTAGAGCAGTTTTTTCATACCAAGCTCTGGGATTACAGCCATTATCGGTTTCAGATCAGAGGACGGGTCTGTCTGCTCAACTCTACGCTGTTCGGAATTTTGGGATTGTGTATCATCTATATAGTCAATCCTGTGGTGCTTCAGGTTCTAGTACAGCTTGATGATGCCCTTCTTGCAACATTTTCGAATCTGGTCATCCTGATTATCGCAGTAGATACTACCAGTTCTGTATTCCGAATGGCTTCATTCCAAAAACAACTTACTGAGTTCAGACTCAAAAAAGCTGAAATTGAGGAGCGATTGCACATTCTTTCTCGTGTGAAGAGCAGTAAGGCGCTTGAAGGACTTCGCCTAACATTGGATACTGAGCTGGAGGAATTGCGAGGTAGACTCAATGCCTCTGCAAAACGAATTTTAGATGCTTTCCCCTCTATCACGAGCAGTAATGAGGAGAAACGACAACTCTTCGAAGTGCTTAAGCACAATGCAGAACAAATGAGAGAGAAAGAAAAAGCCTTGAGGGAACGATTGAAGGAAAAGCGAAGGAAACAGCATGATAAAACATAATTTGAAAGAGCAGCGCTCCAATATCTTGGAAGAAATGGCAGAGGCCGCACTGAAGGTAGGACGAAGGGCGAATGAAATTTCTCTCATGGCTGTAAGCAAACTGCATCCCTATGAGGAGATTCATGCTCTGTATGAGTTGGGTCAAACATTGTTTGGAGAGAACCGGGTTCAGGAGACCCAACAGAAATTTCCAATCGATCGGCCTGAGAAGATGAACGTGCATCTTATTGGACATCTTCAGTCAAACAAGGCAAAAAAGGCTCTTGAGTTGTTTGATTGCATCGACAGCGTCGATTCTTTAAAACTTGCACGGAAACTGGAAAGTCTTCTTGATAGGCCGTATCCCATACTGCTTGAGTTAAAAACGGCAGAAGAGGAAACAAAAAGCGGGTTTCCCAACGAAAAAGAGCTCTTGCATGCACTTGATGAGATAGCGGCATTCAAACATCTGAGGGTAAAGGGACTGATGACCATCGGGCCTCTTGAATGTGGTGAACGAGAGACTCGCTCGGCGTTTAATAGACTGTATACATTGTATAGCCAAATTGAAGTGAGATATCCTGAAATGGAACTCGATACTCTGAGCATGGGGATGAGTTCAGACTTCAGGTGGGCTATAGCCGAGGGGTCCACACTCATCAGGGTGGGGACAAAATTGTTTGGACAAAGGATATATGGATGAAGAAAATACTCGTAGTTCTCGTGCTCGTCCTCCTATTGACACCCTCATATTTGGTCAGTGAGCCCCTTAGAGGGTACGAACCATATGAAGAGAACGAGTTTCCCCTGTGGACATACAAACTCAGGCGAGCTGAGACTCTTTTCTTTGGTTCCATGGTACTTACTTTGCCAGCTGCCGCCTTGATTTGGAGCCTTGCCCAACGAGCGAACATGGTATCTCCTGCCTCTACGGAATTACAGAACTTATTGATTCAAGCCTCTATTGCTGCCACGATTTCTCTTGGAATTGCTACTGCAGACTATATCATCGGAGAAATTGGAGGACAGTGATGACTCAAGAGATGCGCACCATCGAGTTTGTAGTCGACGCTGTAGAACAAAAGATGCGCCTCGATGCGTATGTAGGGTCTCATACGCAAGAGATCAGCAGGTCTACGCTCAGCGATCCTTCGACCAACATCTTTCTCAACGGAAAAGAAGTGAAGAAAAGCAAGAAGGTGGGCGAAGGTGATCGGATCTGCATTCAGTACAGTCAGAGTTTTTTTGAAGGAATCGTTGCACAACCCATCCCCTTGAAGGTTCTCTACGAGGATCAGGATCTTTTGTTGCTGGACAAACAGCAGGGGATGGTTGTCCATCCTGCAAACGGAAATATGGACAATACTTTGGTGAATGCACTTGCCTTCCGGTATGGGCTGGAATTCTGCAAAAATTTTGAGGATGATGAAGAAGATGATGATCCTGATACCTTGCAAGGTCCCTTGGTACGTCCTGGTATCGTTCATCGCTTGGACAAGGATACCAGCGGTGTTATGGTCGTTGCCAGGACAAGGCAAAGTCAGAGACACTTGAGTCAACAGTTCAAGGAAAGGACGACCAAGAAAATCTATATTGCCTTGGCAAAAGGGGTATTCAGAGATAGCGCTGCTACGATCGAGAAGCACATCATCAGGGACAGTTCAGATAGAAAAAGGTACACCACCTGCTCAGAGAATGAAGGCAAAAGTGCAAAGACAACATATACTGTGCTTAAACAGTACAGCACTTGTGCTTTGCTCAGAATAACGCTTCATACTGGAAGAACACACCAAATAAGGGTTCATCTCAAATCAATTGGGCACCCGCTTGTTTCAGATCCGATATATGGCAAGGATGAACACGTAGGATTGATGCTTCATGCGATGCTTTTAGAGGTTGAGAGTCCTTCCACTGGGAAGAGGATCTGCTCTAGGGCACCTCTTCCTCCAAGGTTTGGCCAATACTTAAAAACTATTCGTCATCCCTCCAGTGTTCCCGTTCGGTCTCGATAGCGCCGAGTTGCAGAAGGTCATGGTTGAACATTCGTTCAATACGTATTTTGCTTGCAGTACCGTGGCCCGGAAAGATCAGGATGTTTTCATCGAGGGTCATCAGTCGTTGGTTTATTGATTTTAGCAATAATGCTTGCTCTCGATAGCCGGGGGTGGAGCCGATTCTGCCACAAAGCAGGGTATCGCCTGTAAAGAGGGCATGGTCAATTTTGTAAACCATGCTGTCCAGGCTATGGCCGGGGACGTGCAATACCTCAATCTCGAGGTCGCAAATCGTCAGTGTGCTTTTATCCTCAACAATTTGATAGGGAAAGGGAAATGCACTGAATGAGGAGGCATGTATTGTTACATCATAGATTTTTTTCAACGTCCATAATCCTTGGGTGTGGGCGGTGTGTCTGTGGGTGAGCAGTACATGATTGAGTTTATATTGGTTGGACTCAATGAGGTTGATCAATTCCAAATCGACATGCCCGGGATCGATCAAAAGCGCTTCAGATCCAGCTTTTTTGGCAACAAGGTAGGTATTGCAAAAGCCTACCACCGAAAAGTGTTGGTAGATGTTCAATGTCGGGCCTCCTCATAGTTGGAATAGCGAAAGGAGACCCTTCTCTGCTCGGTGAAGGTGAAGTCAGCCTTCTTGAGATTGCAGTCCTCAAAGGTTGTATCTCTTAGGAAACTGGAATTGAAGGTACTGAAATAGAGATCACTATCATTGAAATTGCATCTGTAGGTGTCAACACCACAAAAGTTTGTATGAATGATGGTCGAGTGCGAAAAATCGCAATCAATCATTTTACTGCCGCTGAAAACGGAATATCGGCTCACTATTGCATTGAAAGTGCATTGTTCAAACAGACAGAAATCAAAAAAGCTGTTATGCAGGGTAAGATTTGAAAAGTCAATATTACGAAAGGTGCACCAAGCCATATTTGAGCCGATGATCGCCTGCTTGGGAAGCTTTAGGTTCTCAAACTCGCTGTGCGTGATGGAAAAATCGACAACATCCTCACTGCTTGAGATTTTTTCTATACATTGCTGATGTACATATTCCTGATTGGGACTGTGACGAAAACAATAGACTCCGTCGTAACAGACATAGGTGCGACATTGAGGATGGCGGCAAGTCTTGAAATTGAACATAGCCTTACAGTATCAAATACCATCAGGTTGTCAAGAGCTTGTTTTGCAGATACAGTATTTCTTGGGAGCAAAGATGGAAGAATATACCGGGCTTATCACACGAGGCATCAACAATATCTATACTGTAAAAAACGGTGATAGAACCTATCTTTGTCGAATCAAAGGCAAGCAGTTGTCTCAGGTGCAAGGAGAATATAATCCACTTGCCGTTGGCGACCTTGTGCGGTTCGTGCAGAGCTCTGATGACCAAGGGCTGATCACCGAGCGTCTTGAGCGGAAAAACAGTTTCCAAAGATGGAATGTCAAAGGTTCGACAAACCAGACTGTCGTTGCAAATATGGATATGGTTGTCTGTATTTCCAGTGCAAACAATCCACCGTTCAGACCTCGGTTCATAGACAGGGTCATAGCTTGTTGTGAGAATGTTGAGGTTGCGATAGTGCTGAACAAGTGTGACTTTCTGCTTACTGAAGATGAGTATGAACGTTTTGTGCTCTATAAAAAGCTTGGGTATAAGATTCTGGGGGTAAGTGCAAAGACTGGGGAAAATCTTGACAAACTGGTCAAGTTGATACACAAAAAGACAGTCGCTTTTGTCGGTCAGAGCGGGGTAGGCAAGTCAACCTTGATCAACTGGATGCTCGATTCTGATCAACGGACTGCTCAGGTATGTGAAAAATTCAATCGGGGTCGTCATACAACCAACCATTCCTTGTTGCTCGAAGGCAAGGATTTCAATGTGGTTGATACCCCGGGAGTTCGGGAAATCATGGTGCCTCATAGAGACCCCCACTATCTAAGCCAAGCATTCGTGGAGTTTGCACCCTTTGCAGAACAATGCGCCTATGAAGGGTGTTTGCATGCAGATGAGCCTGGGTGTTCGGTCAAAGCAGCGGTTGAGGAAGATGCCATCCATTATGACCGCTACGAAAGCTATCTGAGGATGCTTGCCTCATTGGAAGAGAAACAACCAGATTGGGTGGGCAAGCATGATCGTTCAAAAAACTGGCATAATCGAATGGATAGAGATGAATCACAAGAGTATTGAAGAATTAGGATTTTTTCAGGTTTTGGCGCATATGAAGGCCAAAGCAATGAGTGAAGAAGGGAAAAGAAGACTTGATTCGTTGGGGTTTCTCCATGATCGAGACTTGCTTGTAAAACGGCAACAGCAAGTAGCTGGTGCGGTCGATTTATTAATTGGTGGTTTGTCTTTGGAATCGTTTCCTCCGATTGCACAGACATTGGAAAGCCTGAGCGACCCCATCAAGCAGATCGATTGTACAGCTTTGCTGGACATTGCTCTCTATATAAGGGCTGCAACACATCTTTGCCAAGCGGTTCACGCTGAAAGAGAGGACGATTCTTTAAGTAAGGCCTTGCATTCCTTGATGAGCAAGGAGCTTTCACCCGCTTTGCTCTCCTTGCAAAGATTGGTGCACGAGACTCTTGACGAGAGTGCTCAGGTGCGTACGACACATCCACGGCTGTTGCCTCTCTACAGGCAGGTTGAAGCTGCCAAGACCGAGCGTGCTCGGTTTTGCTCTCAATTCATCAAAAGCAATGTCCAGGCGGTTCAATCAGAGCAAGAAGCTCTCAGGGATGGACGGCTGGTTATTCCTGTCCGCAATGACCGAAGAGCCATGGTGCAAGGATTTATCAGCAGTACTTCTCAGACGGGAAATACTGTTTTTATGGAGCCTTATGCATTGGTTGAGATGAACAACAATGTGGTGTTGGCGCAAAATCAAATCCAAATAGAGATTGCAAGAATCTTAAAAAGCCTCAACGACGCAGCCCGTCAGCAACGAAATTCCATGCTGAGTCTTGCAGACCAAGTAGGTGATTTGGATGCAATTTTTTCCATTGCTGCATGGGTTCTTGAGTATCAGGCACAAATGACGGACCTTGACAGCAACAAGATCAAGCTCAAGAGTGCTCGGCATCCCTTGCTTGGTAAGAAAGCTGTTCCTATAACCATTTCGTTGGATGATGAGGTCAAAGCTGTTGTAATATCAGGACCTAATGCGGGAGGGAAAACGGTTACCATCAAGACGGTTGGCCTGTTTGCCCTGCTAAATCAGTTTTGCGGTTATCTTCCTGCCTCCCATCTGAGTAGTTTACCTCTGTTTGACGCCGTGTTCACTGATATAGGAGATGAACAATCCATCACCGAGGAACTGTCCACCTTCAGCGGTCATATGAAGCAAGTCGGTTCGATATTAGGCAAGATTACTCAAGACAGTCTGGTCATCCTTGATGAGCTGGGCAGCGGTACCGATCCTGTTGAAGGGTCAGCTCTCGCACGTGCAATACTGGAATACTGTCTGAAAAAAGCGAAGCTTACGTTGGTAAGCAGTCATCATGGAGTGCTGAAACAATTCGCCTATGCAAAAAAGGATGTGATCAACGCCTCGATGGAATTCAACGAGCATTCCCATATGCCTACCTTCAAGGTAATCCAAGGGCTTCCCGGGGAGAGTCATGCCTTAGATACTGCACGGCATATGAAACTTCCCTTACAGGTAATACATGCAGCAGAGCAATATTTGGGAAGTGAGGCTGTTGAGATAGGATCAATCATAAAGGACCTGGAGCGGATAAGGGGAGAGCTTAAGCAGAAAGAAGAGCAGATGAGAAGTCGTTATCTTTCAATGCAGAAGGAAGTCAAGGACTTGGAGCTGGCAAAGTTGAAGGTTAAGCAGAAAGAAGCGCAGCTAAGAAGTGAACAGACTACCGCCTTGGAGCGTTTCATGGTCGAAAAAAGAAAAGAGCTGGAGAACCTGGTAGGAGAACTGAGAAGGGAGGAGCTTACCAAAGAGAAAACCAGATGCGTGAAATCCTATCTCAAGAGTCTTGAAGATAAAGTCTTGGAATCACAGAGCATTGTTGAGGAACAACAAAATGAATTGGAAGGGCTTATAGATGTGCAAGATGAACAGCTGCAAGAGGGTATGGATGTTCTTTGCGGCAGCTCAAAACGTCTTGGCCGTATTTTGAAAAAGCAGGGAAAGAATAAGTATCTTGTGGCCATAGATTCTATCAGGATGACCATAGATGCAAAACAGCTGAGCATACCCAGACACGCACAAAGTAATGTTTCTGTATCGTACCACAGTAGTGCTCCTACACCTAAGATGGTCCTTGATGTCAGAGGCCTTACCTTGTCCGATACGTTGCAGTCGTTGGAGCAACAAATAGAGAGTGCGTTGGTGCATGGAATGAGTAGTTTTTCCATAATTCATGGCTATGGTGATGGTATTTTGAGCAAAGGTATTTCACAGTTTCTAGAGAAGAACAGGAATATAAAAGGCTATCGATATGCCCTGCCTGAAGATGGAGGAATGGGAAAAACATACGTAGAATTGTAATAATCGGGTGTGCCCCTCTTGTCGAGGGGCTTTTTACTGACTATACTAATTTAGTAAATTACTAAAAAGGATTGTCTATGATTGATAAGAAATCAATGAGAAGGCAGTATGAAGAGCAGGTGCATCCAATGGGTATTTATATGATAACCTCAAAGAACGCCGATATTAGATACATCGGCAGCAGCCTCAATGTACCTCAAACTAAAACCACTCTGTTCTTTCGCCTCAGTGTTGGTGCAATGGCAAGTTATCCTCAACTGCAGGACCTTTATAAACAGGAGGGAGAAGCAGCCATCTCTTTCGAGGTATTGGAGTTTCTAGACAAGCATACCAACTTGGAAGAAAGGGATAAGCAATTGGCAGCATTGAAGCAACTTTATTTGGAGCAATACAAAGAAGCCAAGGAGATACGCCTATGAATATACCGACGAATTTGAAACACAAACCGGTGATCGTGGTCCAAAATTATGAACAGGTAGCAGGAAGCGAAGCTGGAAACAGCGAGGCAAAAGGATTGTCGATCGGCCTTGCACAATGGAATGATCGTGGGCGTGTTGAGGCATCTGCAAAGGTGTGGAGGCATACCGGTGAAAAATGGTCTCGTCAGAGTGAGGAGATGCCTTTGACACGAGTGCTGGACCTTGCAATTTTAATCTGTCGAACAAATCTATACATGCAGGATGCGTATAGGTATCCCAAGTATTATGATCCCGAGCATACACAGATTGACCGCATTGGGTTACAAGGAGATGCGATGACAGTAGAAGTATGTACGGAGAATGAAATGATTGATACCGATATCAGATTACTCGCTGATGCCATCTCGCAAGATGGGGAAAGACTTGGAGAGAGAATGAGCATCCTCTCTTCTTTGCTTAACAAAATGGGTTACTGATGATACGATACTAGTATCTCTGACAGTAGGAGCAGCTGATGTCTGATTATATGAATGGAACCGGGGTGCAATATCATCTTCATATCAAGAGAGGTGATGTGGGCAGGTACGTAATCCTTCCTGGAGATCCCAAGAGGGTGAGCCAGATAGCCGAATATCTTGATGATGCTATATTTATCGCGGATAATCGAGAATATATAACCTATACAGGATTTCTTGATGGGGAGAAGGTGAGTGTCACCTCCACAGGTATTGGTGGGCCATCATCCTCGATAGCCGTTGAAGAGCTCTACAAGTGTGGAGCAGATACCTTTGTGCGTATGGGGACCTGCGGCGGAATTGATCTTGACGTTATCGGTGGAGATGTGGTGATTGCAACAGCTGCCGTGCGGATGGAGGGTACAAGCAGGGAGTATGCACCGATAGAATTTCCAGCTGTAGCCTCTTTTGATGTGGTTCAGGCTCTTGTGCAAGGTTCTGAGCAGTTGGGCAAACGATTTCACACGGGTGTCGTACAATGCAAGGACTCTTTTTATGGACAGCATGATCCCGCTCTTATGCCTGTAAGTTATGATCTGATCAACAAGTGGGAAGCTTGGAAAAGGTTGGGTGTCTTGGCCAGTGAGATGGAAAGTGCTGCCTTGTTTGTAGTTGCCGCACATCTGAAGGCTCGGTGTGGTAGTTGCTTCTTTGTTGTGGGTAATCAGGAACGGGAACTGCTGGGCATGGATAATCCAAAGCTGCACAATACTGAGGACGCCATAAAGGTTGCTGTTCAGGGTGTTCGTAACCTGATAGCAATGGATAGACAGAAAGCCAATCGAGCAAAACTCAGCAATTCTTGATTTTCAGTATTGACCAAAGCGGGATTGGCAGTTGTGCCGATCCTGTTTTTCCAAGCTCGCTGAAGCACCATGAGTGGTGATATAATTCAAAAGTGCCGCTGAGTCGATATTCTTTGCCTTTGCTGCTGAGTTTCTTGAAATAGACAAGAAGATCGGATGCACAAATCAATGATGCTTTTGAATCCAGGTAGGCTGCCAATGATGCAGCCTGTTTTTCATTTGCCTTGATAAGCATCTCCAAATGGTTTTCCACCAGTAAGTAGTCAATTAATACGATGGTATGCTTTTCGCAATACAGTTGTATTCCAAGAAGCAGGTGAAACGCTTCTTGATGGTCGCAAAACAGTCGCTTCTTGCTGTTTTTGCTGATTGTATGAAACATGATGCACTCCTTTTTTTGATGTAAAAAAAGAGAGAGTGCTATGGATATTGCTTCAATATAGTTTCTTATGTTTGTTTGCAAGGAGTGAGGTTTCATGCTTGCACAGCTTTGCAAGATCCATGCATTGGTCCTCTGTTTCCTTGTAGGGTTCGATTACGAAAAGCTCAAGACCCAATGTTTCATACTCTTTCTGAAGCACAGGATGATCAAATGTGCCAAGATCAAGTTGAAACCGAATTGCTTGGATATCATGTACAAATTGTTCACTTGGAACCAAAAGAATTCTCTCAGATTGCAGATTCTGGATTTTTAAGAGGCCTCTGGTGCTCTTCGTCTTATAGTGATGAGCATGTCTTTCATACAGGTGCATGGAACAAGCCTACAGATTAATGGATAGACTGTATACCGGATTCTGTTGAAAATGTTCTGATAAATGACAAGTTTTCCAAAAATCATCGTACAAATACCCGTTTGTGTGAATTAATGAATATGAATGAGTCCATAAATCACATTAGAAAAAATTGTCTTGAGAAATCTTGCACTTAGTGTTGCAATTTCTTTTTGGTTTTATGATAATTCAGTGGATGTGTCTTGGCCGAAACCTAGAGTTTCTTGCACAAGGCAACATAATCCCGTATCATGGTCCATAACGCATGAAGGTAGGAAATCAGATGGCTCAACAAATTCAAGATTTGGTTGCTTCTATCCGCAAGGATGGAGTCGAGGCTGCAGAAAAGCAAGCCTCTCAGATAATTGCTGATGCAAAAGCACAAGCAAAGGAACTTGTCAGCAAAGCGCAGAAGGAAGCAGCTCGTTTGATCGAAGACGCTCAGAAAGAGATTGATACTCGTGATCAGAGTGCCCGTTCAAGTTTGCAGCAGGCAAGCAGGGATGTACAACTTTCTTTGAAGAAACAAATCAGCGAAGTTCTGCAGCAGTTGCTTGTTGAGAAAGTCGAGAAGACCTATACAAGCAAAGAGTTCTCTGCTCTGATCATCAGTGTAGTGAATGCTCTTGGCGACAGTGAGCAGAAAGAAATTCAGCTGAGCGAAAAGGATTTTAAGGCGCTGGCAACCTCTTTGAAGAGTGAGCTGAGTGATAAGATCAAGAAAGGCTTGGAGATTAAAGCGGTGAGTTCTGTTTCCACTGGTTTCAGGGTTTCAGAGAAGGATGGATCTGCTTTTTATGACTTCAGTGCAGAAGAAACTGCCAATTTGCTGAAACCTTTCCTCTCACCGGCAATCGCAGAAATCGTCTTCTCCGAGGCGAAATAAGGAGCGTATAGTGGCTTCCTATTATTACTTGGTAGCAACCTTGCCTTCCTTGCGCTACGATGGGACTGTCCCCTTTTCTTGTTCACAGTTCCTTTCTCTTTGCAAAGAACAGGTGAGTGAGCGCCATTACCAGATTATCCGGGCAGCTGTGCAAGATGGTGATGCAAAAAATAAGTTTTTGTCTGACTATCAGCATTTCTGCTCCATGGTCAAAGGTGAATTGACTGAGCAGAGAAGCAGAAAACTGTCTGTATCAGATTCAGAGTACAAGAATACGAGTGATAAAGAGGCTCGTATCAGTGAGACTGTGCGTCAGGCCTTGGGCATGGATGATGTTTTACAAGCTGAATTACTGCTTTTGCAGTTGCATTGGAAATATGTAGATGATTTGGTGGCTCTTCATACCTTCGATATCGAGGGATTGTTGGCTTATGCGCTGAAGCTGAGATTGTTAGAGAGAAAGAATCTCTTTACTCGGGAAGAAGGAAATGCTGAGTTCAAGCGTCTTTTTTCCAATATTCAGACTGAAATCGAGAACAATTAGTGGAGTTGGATATGGCAAATACAAGTGGGCGTGTGCAAGGCGTCAACGGGAACATGGTTACAGTCGAGTTCGACAGCGCCATTTCGAAGAACGAGGTGGGATACATCATCGTTGGTGAAGATCGCCTCAAGGGTGAGGTAATCCGAATCAATGGCAATACAGCCAGCCTTCAGGTCTTCGAGATGACCGGAGGGATTAGTGTAGGGGACACTGTACAGTTTACCAGTGAGATGCTCAGTGTTGAACTCGGCCCTGGTTTGCTGCAGCAGATTTATGATGGACTACAGAATCCGTTGCCCCAACTGGCTGAACAATGTGGCTTTTTTCTGCAAAGAGGTGTCTACCTCGATCCAATTCCCAATAGAGAGTGGGAGTTTACCCCTGTTGCCAAAAAGGGCGATACACTGTATCCAGGCGATACCTTTGCAACAGTCGTCGAGGGCTTGTTCACCCACCAGATTATGATTCCTTTTACTCTGAGCAATGTTCCTTGGACTGTTGTGTCAATCAATAAAAAGGGTTCGTACTTGGTGCGTGATCATGTTTGTACCATCGAAGATGCAAAGGGAAACAAGAAAGAGCTTTCCATGGTGTTTACCTGGCCGGTAAAACGAGCCATTAAGTTATATGACGAGCGCTTGCGTCCTGATGAACCGTTGGTGACAAAAATCAGGATTATTGATACGTTCCTTCCTGTCGCCAAAGGGGGGACTTACTGTACTCCCGGTCCTTTCGGTGCTGGAAAAACAGTGCTTCAGCATATGACCAGTCGTAATGCTGACGTTGACATAGTCATCATCGCAGCCTGTGGAGAACGCGCTGGTGAAGTTGTAGAGGTTCTGAAGGAATTTCCGGAACTCACCGACCCCAAAACCGGCCGATCGCTGATGGAGCGGACAATTATCATCTGCAATACCTCATCAATGCCTGTAGCAAGCCGAGAAGCCTCCGTTTATACCGCAGTGACCATTGCAGAGTACTATCGTCAGATGGGATTGAATGTCTTGTTGCTCGCTGACTCTACCAGTCGTTGGGCACAGGCTATGAGAGAGATGAGTGGAAGACTGGAAGAGATTCCAGGAGAGGAAGCGTTCCCGGCATACTTGGAGAGTAGGATTGCAGAATTCTATGAACGAGCAGGAAAGGTTCGCCTGAAAGATGGAAGAATAGGTTCTGTCACCATTGGTGGAACTGTTAGCCCTGCTGGCGGTAACTTTGAGGAGCCTGTTACCCAGGCCACTTTGAAGGTTGTCGGTGCTTTCCATGGTCTTAGTCGTGAACGAAGTGATGCTAGAAAGTATCCTGCCATCGATCCATTGACTTCATGGTCGAAATATGTTGGTGTCATCAATCAGGATAAGGTGGATTATGCGAGAAAAATCTTGTTCAGAGGGAATGAAATCAATCAGATGATGAAGGTTGTCGGAGAGGAGGGGACTTCAGTTTCCGATTATGCGGTCTTCCAAAAAAGTGAATTGATCGATGCTTTTTATCTGCAACAGAACTCCTTTGATCCTGTAGACGCCTCAGTTCCCATCGATCGACAGCAATATACCTTTGATTTATTGTTCAAGGTGCTTGCCACCGAGTTTGATCTGGATGATAAGAAACAAGTGCGTTCCTTCTTCAATAAGATTCGACAGAAATTCCTTGACTGGAATAACGTTGAGTTTACCAGTGAGCGGTTCAAGCAGATTGAAGAGGAGATCGAGAATCTCTACAAGGGCAAGCAAAAAGAGATTGACCCTGACGCCAAGAAGTTGATCTAAGGGGCTTAAGATGCAAAAAGTATATTCCAAGATTGAATCCATTGTAGGAAATGTCATCACCGTTAGGGCCAAAGGCGTACGCAACAGCGAGCTTGCCTTGGTTACCAGTTCTTCGCAGGAAAGCTATGCGAACGTCATCAAGTTGGATGGGGATTTGGTCTCTCTCCAGGTCTTTTCAGGAGCCCAGGGTGTTTCTACAGGAGATAAGGTCCGATTTCTAGGAGTTCCGATGCGCGTCTCCTACACAGACAATCTTCTCGGTCGAGTATTTGATGGGACCGGCAATCCTCGTGATAATGGACCCAGCCTTACTGACAATATGATTGATATCGGGGGTCCTGCAGTCAATCCCGCCAAGAGAATTATTCCCAAGAACATGATCAGAACCGGTATCCCGATGATCGATGTATTCAATACTCTTGTCGAGAGTCAGAAGCTTCCTATATTCAGTGTCAGTGGTGAGCCATACAACCAGCTTCTTGCCAGGATAGCCATGCAGGCTGAGGTTGACTTGATCATCCTAGGTGGCATGGGATTAAAGTATGACGACTATCTCTTTTTCAAGGATACTCTTGAAAACAGCGGTGCTATGAGTCGTACCATCATGTTTGTACACACTGCAAGCGACCCTACTGTTGAGTGCATGCTCGTTCCTGATATGGCTCTTGCTGTAGCTGAACGCTTTGCTCTTGATGGCAAGAAAGTGCTGGTTTTGTTGACCGATATGACAAACTTTGCTGATGCAATGAAAGAAATGGCAATCACCATGGACCAAGTTCCCTCAAATCGTGGGTATCCAGGTGATTTATACAGCTCTCTCGCTGCTCGCTATGAAAAGGCTGTAGATTTTGAGGGTGCTGGATCTGTGACCATTCTTGCTGTAACCACCATGCCTGGTGATGATGTGACCCACCCGGTTCCTGACAACACAGGCTATATTACGGAGGGGCAGTATTATCTCAAAGGTGGCAGGATTGAGCCTTTCGGATCTTTGAGCCGATTGAAGCAACAGGTAAACAAGGATACGAGAGATGACCATCGTGCTCTTATGGATGGTATGATCAAGCTCTATGCATCGTACAAGGAGTCTGTTGAGAAGAAATCGATGGGTTTCATGATGACTGAGTGGGACGACAAATTGCTCAAGTATGGACGTTTATTTGAGAGCAAACTGATGGCCTTGAGTGTAAACATTCCTTTGGAACAGGCACTCGATCTTGGTTGGGAAATCCTTTCCGATTGTTTTGAGCCCAATGAAACAGGACTGAAGAGCGATCTGATCCTCAGCCGCTGGCCGAAAAAGTTGAACGACTAAGGAGATGAGATGGCCGTCAAACTGACGAAGAACGAGCAAAAACTGCAGAAAGACCGGCTGAAGCAGTATCAGCGGTATCTGCCTACCTTGCAGCTGAAAAAACAACAGTTGCAGATGGTTATCAGGCAGATAGAAGCTGAGGTTGCCTCCTTGCGTGCAAAGCAGGAAAAGCTTGTCTCTGATATGCAGAACTGGATTGCCGTCTATCATGAAAATTCGGCATTCAGCAAAGAAATGAAGATTGAGAAACTGATTAAGGTGGATAGGGTCGTCAAAGTAAAGGGCAACATTGCCGGAGTAGCGATTCCCATCTTTAAGGAATTAACCTTCATTCCTATATCTTATAATTTGTATGATTATCCTCTTTGGGTCGACAAGGCTCTTGAAAGCTTGAGGGATTGTGCTCGCTATGATGCACTGATAGCCACCTTGGAACAGCAGATCAAACTGCTTGGCAGGGAGCTCAGGGTGACAAGCCAGCGAGTGAATCTTTTCGAGAAGGTAAAAATTCCGGAGGCTAAAGAGAATATTCGAAGAATCGGAATCTATCTCGGGGATCAGCAGACAGCTGCTGTAGTACGAGGAAAGATTGCCAAGAAGAAACTGGTGCAGGGGGCCTGAGATGATTGTACCGATGAAAAAAGCATATATCGTTGTACAGGCGCATAACTTTCGCTCAATGCTCAGGGACTTGAGAAAAGCGGGCTTATTGCATATCAATACAAGTACGGTGCAATCCCAAGCCATTGAAGACCTGCAAAAACGGCATGATAGGATTTCGACGATTCTTTCTGTATTATTAGATATGCAGGACAAGAAGCAGCCGGTTCAGCAAAAGAGTGTTTCCGAGGAAGTGTTTGAAGAATTGTTCGAACGCTACGAGGGATTGCTTGCAGAACGGAAGAACCTTGAGCAAAGAGCCAAGGAAACGCGGTCTCGAATCGAGGAGTTGAAGGACTGGGGCGATTTTAATCCTCAGGAAATCCAGCAATTGCATGCACGGGGCATTGACCTGTATTTCTATACGATCAGTAAAAAAGATCTTCAGAAGTTGGATGAGAGGGTACAATACCTGCCTCTTGCTCCTGTGAAAGGTCTCGAGGCCATTGCTGTTGTAGGAGAACCATTGAGTTCTGATGTTCCTGCTACTCAGTTGGTGCTTGGAGAATATGGTCTTAGAGACCTGCAAAATCAGCTTTTGGCTGATGAAAAGCAGATGGCCAATATCCAAGATTCTCTGAAGCAGGGAGTAGCGTATCTAGACGCTTTTTCAGGGCAGCTGAAAAAACTTGAGATGGCAATGCGTTTTGAGCAGGTTTCCCAGACCATGGAGGGTGGTGAAGACGTAAGTTGGGCTATGGGATATCTTCCACAGACCAAGGAAGATCAATTCATTGCTTTGTGTGCTGAACAAAAGTGGGGGTATCTGCTTGAAGATGTCACAGAGGATGACGAACCTCCTACGTTGGTACAATACCCGAAGGGCGTGGGAATCATAAAGCCGGTGTTTGATATTTTGGGTACTGTCCCCGGATATCGTGAAAACGACATCAGTACTTGGTTTCTTCTCTTCTTTACCTTGTTCTTTGCGATGATTATTGGAGATGCCGGCTATGGGCTTGTATTTTTAATAGCAGCGCTTCTTTTGCACAAGAAGTTCAAAAAAGCCAATAATGCAGTTATGTTGCTCTATGTGTTGAGTTTGGCTACCATCGTTTGGGGTTCTTTGACCGGCACGTGGTTTGGTTCCATAAGGATTTTGAGTTCACTACCGTTTTTACAGAAGCTGGTGATACCTTCAATATCAAACTATCCTGAACTCTTTGGATTGACCGCTGTTGATGCACAAAACCAAGTGATGAAGTTCTGTTTCATCATTGGTACGGTTCAGCTTTCGTTGGCTTGTATCTTGAATGTACTGCACAAGATTCCAAAGAAGGATTTGAGTTTCGTTGCCGATATAGGCTGGTTGATAGATATTCTTTCTCTATATTTTGTCGTTTTGTTGCTTGTCATAGGAGAAAACGCCAATTTGCCTGTCATCGGAGCTCTCGTTGGTCTTGGTTTTACCTTGGTCATTGTCTTTGGTTCCCAAGGTCCGGGTATTCCCTTTGCCAAGGGGCTTGCAAGTGGTCTTGGTGGCTTGTTTACTACGTTCCTCAATACTATAAGTGCTTTTTCCAACATCATGAGTTATATCAGGCTTTTCGCTGTTGGAATGGCTTCTGTAGCTATTGCACAGAGTTTCAACAGTATGGCAAGTACCATGGACAGTGGTGTAGCTCTGATAGCAGGGATTCTTGTTTTGATAATCGGGCACAGTCTGAACTTGGTAATGGGCTTGCTCAGTGTGGTGGTGCATGGTGTGCGCCTCAACCTCTTGGAGTTCTCCGGGCAACTCGGTATGGAGTGGACCGGAATCGCATACGAGCCGTTTGCACAAACGGTGGAAGAAAATTGATCGTTGTTTGGTAACAACATAGGAGAAACACATGGGAAACTTGGAATTTATCGGATTGGCATGTGCCTTGGCTCTTTCGGCTCTCGGTTCAGGTCTTGGTGCAGGTTCTGCAGCCCAGGCAGCTGTCGGTGGGTGGAAGAAGTGCTATGCTAACGGCAAGCCGGCACCCTTTATCATGGTTGCTTTTGCTGGTGCTCCGCTGACCCAGACTATCTACGGCTTTTTGCTGATGAACTTCATTGCCGCAGCTATTGCAGCGGGTGCAGCTTCCACCCTCGCTTTGGGAGTAGGGGTTTTCGGAGGTGCTGCCATTGGTCTGTCTGCTTGGATGCAGGGAAAGACAGCAGCCTGTGCTTGTGATGCTTTGGCTGAAACAGGAAAAGGTACTGCCAACTACTTTATCGTAATCGGTATCGTAGAGACTGTTGCTCTCTTTACCTTGGTTTTCAGCTTGCTTGCCTTGCAATAAGAAAAGGCTACCGAACAACGGTTCATCATACAAAGGGGCACCCTCAAGGGTGCCTCTTACATTGTAGTTCAAGATCAAGAAGATATCGCTTCTTCTTCAGTCCTCCTGCATATCCTGTAAGAGAACCATCGCAGCCTATGACTCTATGACAAGGAACAATGATAGCCAGACGGTTTCTATTGTTCGCCGAGCCTACTGCTCGATATGCGTTTGGGTGTCCTATGATTCTTGCAATCTCTGCATAGCTTGCAACTTGTGCATACGGTATGTCTAAGAGAGCATTATATACCTTTTGTTGGAAGGGTGTTCCTCCGATAGATAATGGTAGCTCGAACCTTGTTCTTGTTCCAACAAAATACTGTTCGAGTTGCAATCTCGCCATTTCCAATATTTCAGTATCACAGTCATCTTGTACACTCTGCATCTCATGAGAAAAAAATACATCGGTAAGCATATTGTTTTCAGCTCGCAATACCAGAAAGCCTATTGGACTATTGCATGTCATCTGTGCCATGGAGATATCTTAGAGGATGCGCTGCCTGCAAGCAATACCATCATCGGCTCACGTTCTTGTAAGACTGTGTATTTGGGTATATCCTAGCTGAACTATGATATATGACTATACACATCAGATACATCGGTATTTTGGCCTTGAACAGGCTCTTGTAAAGATTCCTGAGTTGTTGCTTCAACCTTGGGAAGATGGGTTGTATACAGAAGGCTCTCTCGAGATTACTGTTGCTTCGTATATCCCACAACAGTTTCAACACTCTTTTTCTTCGTATAAGGAAAAAACAGTTTTTTATACTGTTTTAGAAGGGTCTGAGCTGGTTGTGACCGGATATAGGGCTCAGCGAATCGAAAGCAGTGGTGTCTCTGCATCCATACAAGCCAAACCGGGACGTTTCATGCTGTTTCTCCCAGGGGAGATTTTTTGTACTTCCCTTCTAGAACACGATCAAGAGGGTTTCGTTCGTAGCATGAAGGTCGGTTTTTTATAAAAAGCTACACAAGTGTGTAGGAAAAGCTTAACAAAACTACAGAATAGCAGTACAGTTAATTGAAGAAGGAGATCCATGATGACTGGTGATAATCCGGTAAAAATTGGTACGCATATGCTCAAGAGAGGTCTGCCTGTACTTGTGCAGACAATGTATGACAATCCCTTGCCCCATGACCAGAAAGATTTGGATGCACTGCTTAGGCGTATCAGTACCTTGCAAGCCATGGGTTGCGACATAATTCGGTTTTCTTATCCATCGAAGGACGATCATGAGGCTTTTTCCTATCTTTGTCGAAAAAGCCCCATCCCTGTGGTTGCAGATATTCATTTTGATTATCGTCTTGCACTGGATGCAATCTCTTGCGGTTGTCATAAAATACGAATTAATCCTGGTAATATAGGAGCACGATGGAAAGTTGATGAGGTTGTACGAAGTGCAAAGGATCATGATATTGCCATCAGAATCGGCTTGAACAGTGGGTCGTTGCCTAAAGGTTCTGATCGGGTGCCTGTTCTTATGAGTAACACTGCTTTGCAATACCTTGATTGGTTTGAGCAACTTCAGTTTTCAAATACTGTAGTCTCATTGAAGGCCAGCGACACCGAACTTACCTTGGAATCAAACCGATTATTCGCTAGTCAAAGTGATTATCCTCTCCATCTAGGAGTTACAGAGGCAGGATCTGTCGTCAGTGCGATTACACGGTCGACGTGGGCTTTAGGTCAATTGCTCAACGAAGGAATAGGCAATACGATTCGTATCAGCATCACCGGTGATATCGAGACTGAGGTACAGGCTGGTGTGGAGTTGTTGAGAACCCTGCATATGCGTAAGAAGGGTATTCGCGTGGTAAGCTGCCCTCGTTGCGGACGTCATAGTTTCGATTCACAAGGATTTTTAGCATCTGTTGAATCAGATTTGTTGAGTATCGACAAGGAACTTACTGTTGCCATCATGGGTTGCCAGGTAAATGGCCCTGGTGAGGCAAAAGCAGCCGATATTGCGATTACAGGTATTGGAAACAGCATTTTTCTGTATGAAAAAGGGAAGCTGATAAGGAAAGTGGCTGTGCAGGAGGCAAAGGCTGCACTTTTGGAAGCTATAGAACATGCATAGTAAATTAATCATTAAAGGTGCCCGTGAGCACAACTTGAAGAATTTGGATTTGGAGTTGACCAAGGACCAACTGATTGTCATCAGTGGTTTGAGTGGGAGTGGAAAGAGCTCTCTTGCTTTCGACACTATTTTTGCTGAGGGGCAGAGAAGGTATGTTGAAAGTCTTTCGAGTTACGCAAGAATGTTTCTTGATAAATTGGACAAGCCTGATGTTGATTACATGGAAGGGCTCAGTCCAGCCATAGCCATCGAACAGAAATCCTCTCACAGAAATCCACGTTCAACCGTTGGTACGGTCACTGAGATTTATGACTACTTTCGTCTTTTATGGTCAAGGATAGGGGTTGCTCATTGTCACGTCTGTCATCGAGAGATCAGCGAGATGAGCGTGGATCAGATTATAGATACGATTTTCAAGGCTTCCGAGGGGACCAGGATTATCGTAAGTGCTCCAGTTGCCATCCAAAAAAAAGGTGAATTCAAGAAGGTTTTCGAGGATGCCAAGAGTGCAGGATTTCAGAGAGTGAAGGTTGACGGTCAAATGATGGGGCTGGATGAACCAATCAAGTTGGACAAGCAGTACAAACATTCCATCGATGTGGTTGTTGACCGTCTGATCCTTTCTTCTGATATTCGCACCAGGCTAGCCTCCAGTATTGAAACCTGTATTGAGATGACCCAGGGACTGGTAAAGATCACCTTCTTGTCCACTGAAGAAACTGTTCATGATCATGAGGAAATCTTCAGCGAAAAGAATAGTTGTCCACACTGTGGCATCACCTTAGGGGAGATGGAGCCCCGCCTTTTCAGTTTCAACAATCCCTATGGAGCATGTCCAGAGTGCAATGGATTGGGCATCAAGACGGAATTCGATCCAGACTTGATCATTCCCGATCTTTCCAAGAGCTTCAATCAAGGGGCCATCGCAACCATGAATCCAGAGGCTCAATGGTCACGGTCTCAATTCAAGGCATTGGCAAAACATTATAATTTTGATCTTGACACCCCTTTTTCAGAACTTGATGAGTCAGTTCTCAAGAGCATTCTCTACGGAACTGATGAGAAGATTTTTGTGGAATACGTGAGGGAGAAGTCCAGCCAGACGTACAGGGTGGAAAAGCCGTTTCCTGGTGTCATTGTTGATTTGCAACGGCGCTATTATGAAACCAACAGCATGCAGATCAAGATGTGGATGAATGGTTTTCAGACTTCCAAGGTTTGTCCAGCCTGTCATGGAGACAGGCTGAGGCAGGAAGCCTTGGCTGTCACTATTCAGGATAAGAACATCATGGAGATTACAAGGCTTTCGGTAAAGCAGGCCTACTCGTTCTTTCATGATTTGCACCTTACTGAACAACAACAGTTGATAGCACACCAGGTACTGAAGGAAATCCGTAGTCGCTTGACATTCCTAAGGGATGTAGGATTGAACTATCTTACCCTTGACAGGAGCAGCGCCACGTTAAGCGGTGGTGAGGCTCAGCGGATTCGTTTAGCTACCCAAATAGGATCTGCCCTCAGTGGAGTTCTCTACGTCTTGGATGAACCCTCGATCGGTCTTCATCAGCGCGACAACCAGAAACTCATCGATACGCTTAAGAGACTGAGGGATTTGGGAAATACTGTTTTGGTTGTTGAGCATGATGAGGCAACCATCCGCGAGGCAGACTATTTGGTTGACCTGGGTCCGGGAGCAGGGGTGCATGGGGGGTATATCATCGCCCAAGGGACGCCCAGGGATGTAGAAAAAGAGGCCAAAAGTATCACCGGTCAATACCTAAGTGGAGTATTGTCCATGCAGATTCCCAAGAAGCGAAGAAAAGGATCGGGTAAGGTGATACATATTGGAGGTGCAAGCAGGAATAATCTCAAGGGTGTCGATGTAGATATTCCTTTGGGGAAACTTGTTGTTTTTACCGGTGTTTCCGGAAGCGGCAAAAGTTCCCTGCTTAATGAAGTCTTGCTCCCTGCAGTCAAGCGACAATTGGTGAAAAAGGCCCCGAATTATGATGGATATACCACGATCAGTGGTGTTGAGCATATCGACAAGGTGATCAATATTGATCAAAGTCCGATAGGGCGTACTCCAAGGAGCAATCCAGCTACCTATGTTGGTGTTTTTACCGCTATCAGGGAGTTGTTTGCTTCTCTTCCGGAAAGTAAGGCGCGTGGGTATAAGAGTGGACGATTCTCTTTTAATGTTGCCGGAGGGCGGTGTGAAAATTGCCAAGGAGATGGGAATCTCAAGATTGAGATGAATTTCCTCCCTGATGTCTACGTTACCTGTGATGTTTGTCACGGTAAACGTTTCAACAAGGAAACCCTTGCTGTGCGGTACAAGGGGAAAAACATCCATGAGGTCTTGGAGATGACCATGGAGGAGGCCTCTGAATTTTTTAGTGCGATTCCAAAAATCAAGAGAAAACTCGATACCTTGATTTCTGTCGGTCTTGAGTATATCAAGCTTGGCCAGAGCGCTCTTACACTCAGTGGCGGTGAAGCCCAACGAGTAAAATTGAGTCTGGAACTCTCCAAGGTTGGAACGGGAAAAACGTTATACGTTCTCGATGAGCCTACTACGGGATTGCATTTTGCGGACGTTAAAAAATTGATGGAAGTTCTTAATCGTCTTGTTGACGCAAAGAACACCGTCCTGCTCATAGAGCATAATCTCGATGTCATTGCCCAGGCAGATCATTTGATCGATCTAGGTCCTGAAGGTGGTGACGGTGGAGGTATGATTGTAGGTTCTGGAACTCCTGAGCAACTTTCCCTATGCAAGAACTCTCACACAGGGTATTATCTAGCTCAGATGTTCCATGAGAAAGGTTGAGAGAACTGTTAGGAAAAAAGTATTGCTGTGCGCCCTCTTTTTGTTGCTTGGGTGGTTTTTGCATGCAGATGTTTCTTCACTTCTCTTGGATCATAAGATTCGTACGGCTTCAAACAGTGAATTGGAGGATATGGTCGTACTGCGAAACCTGCCGATAGGAAGCAGCATTGAGATGCGCCAAGCTCTCTATGCTTTCCATGATCTTGCTGTGATTGACCAGATGACAGATGAAGTGCAGCAGGATACCTACCGTCTTACGATTGAGAGCGCCGACTCTCTCGAAACCGATAGTTCATCTTCATTGGTACTGCTTGAGGGAAATGTGAAAGTCTCCTTTTTTTTGGAAGGGGATAAGAATCAAAAAATTCTTCGCTCAGATGCAATGCTCATAGATCTTGAAAAGTCGTTGCTCAGTGCAACAGGATCTGTTGTATATGAGGATCAGGACGAGCAGGCCGCACTTTCTGCCATCGAAGGGAGCATCGTAAGCTTTAATTGGTCAAACAGAAACCTGATCATCAGCAATGCTACGACCTCAACCACCAAAACAAACAGCGATGATGTAGCGATTCATTTATTCACCTACGGAAAGCTGATTACCTATCGAGGAGAAGAGGGTGGTATCTTGTATGAGAGGGGATTTTTGGCTACAAGAGAGAAAGATCCTCTCTCTTCAATACGTGCAGAGCAGCTCGCATTTCTCAGTGGCGGCGATCTCATGGTTCGCAATGCCACTCTCAACATTGGCAGGATCCCTGTATTTTGGACTCCTTTTTTCTTTTTTCCCTCTAATCGGATGGTGGGAAATCCTTCTATAGGATTTGCCAGTGATCGAGGGATGTTTGTTTCCACCACATGGGAAATCTGGGGGACTTATCCACATTTCGCTACGTCTGACCAAAATAGTTTTACTCTCTTGCTAAGTGGGTCAGGCGATCAAGAGCTCTATCCATCAGGGGTGTTGTACACCTCCGGGCGCAAGAGCTCGGCAGTTGCAAATTGGGCTGCTCAAAGTAACTCTTATTTTACCTTGTTTGCGGATGCTTATGAGAGCAGTGGTTTATATTTCGGCTATGACAGCAAAAGTTCTTTCCAACAAAAGAAGATTGTATTGGACTCTACCTCTGCTTTTGCCGTTTATCCTGACGGTAAAGAGGTACTGAATACTACGGGCAGTGTTCCTACTCTGCGATATTGGGGAAGGCAGAGTGTAAGCATCGATACTTCTCTTATGAAAGTAACATTGCAGCTTCCTTATTACTCAGATCCTTCAGTTCTCAAGCTGTATGGCAACAGGCTTTCTGTGTTCAGTTTTGACGCTTTGCTCGGAAAGGAACAGGATTTTCCTACGACTTATAAGAGTGATGTTTCTTCTTACATCTGGAGTTTGAACAGCTCGATTCGTTTTCCAGTGCAGAGTGTAAGCCCTTATATATCAACTTTGTCCATCACCAAACTAGATGCTCAGGCAAACTGGGCATGGAAATCTGATAACGGTATTTATAAATATCAATTGCAAAAAGTTACCCTGCCTAGTCTGCACATGCGTGCAGGAGGAACGCTGTTCTCACTGAAAGGACAAAAGACCTCTTCTAGGCCGCAAGAGCAAGTGAGCAAAGAGATCGTTAGCCTCGATGAAGACTTGCTTCTACCTGCGGCTCTCGTCCCTTCTGTTGAGCAGGTTGCAGGGCGGTCGATTGCTGTATCGCGAAATCTCTCACTCAGCTACACATTCAATCAGCAGATTGAGCACACTCTTACCCTCAATCAAGGTAGTATCGATTGGCAGAATGATCGATATCTGTATGCATTGAGCAAGGGGTCCATCGTATTGCAGGGGGTGCCTGACAGCAGGTACTTCTCATTCAGCCAAGAGCTTTTACCTCAGTTCGATAGTACTGAAGATCAGAGCAAATTGATTTACCAGACACAGAAATTACAGCTCTTTTCCGTAACAAAAGCACAGATTCCGGTCTTAGGGCTAAGTTATCAACTCAGTCATCGCCTCTATAGAAGCGAGACCCAAAGAAAAGTGGACACTGATCCGACTTATATCGTGGATCCTTTTGCCTTTGACGCTTCTTCAGTCACTGTACATCAGGTAAAATTTGAGAGGTCCCTATCATTGGGAAAGGGTACTCTCAGGCCTTCTATTACTGCAAACCTGTATCCTTTGGTGCAAAGCATGCTGTATCAGGTTCGCTATACCCAATCCCCATACAGTGTGATGATGCAATATCGTGTCACTGATTCAAATGGGGCATTGAAGCCAGATTTGCTGAGTTCTGAGTTTGGTTATATAAAAGATTCTTTTTCCTTTACATTCCAACAAAGATACGATGCAAAAAGAGCTGTTTCTTCCTTTACTGATGCCCTCTCTTTCACAGTGAACAGCAGGCAATCGTTTTTTGATAAACGGGTGGAGCTCAGTCAACGAATCGTGTATCAGGTACTCTCTTCTGCACAGATTCGACACTATTTTGACCGTATAAGTCTTGAGGCAAAGCTGCCTAATTATGTCTTCACCTACAATGCGAAGGGCTCGTATGATGATTTGAAGCCTGTTTCCTTTCAGGCTAAATTCAACCTTGCAGAGTGGGAAAAACGCTGGTGGAGAAGACGTATTTCGGCGAATCTGGCTCTCGATACCAATCTTTTCTATTCCTTTGAGGATAGATATGCTTCTTATTTTGAGATACAAGCAAAATTCGGTTTGAGAATAGCAGAGTTTGCAGATTTTTATTTCTCTGCAGCAAGTGCAAATACAGGATTTTTCCATTACTTTGATGCTCAAGATGACTTTTCGTTGTCACTTCTTTGGAAGGATTTGCTCAGAAGCTTTGATTTCACTGGAGATGGTCGATACGATACCCAATTCAACCTCAGTTCGCTCTCTGTGGAGTTAGTGCATTATCTATCAGATTGGTCCTTGAATTGTAAATACACGGGAAGTGTTGTATTATCGAACAACCAATATGCTTGGGTTCCTACCTTTTCCGTTTTTTTGAAATGGATTACAATACCCGAATTGGATGTGGAGGAGACCTGGAAGCGTCCCGATTCTACGTGGATGCGCACCAGTACAACATAGGATTATGCATGGATAGAAGTGTGGTTTTTCCCGACGAGGAGCAGATGCAGCGAGTACTCGGCATCAATGACCGGAATCTGCCCTATATGGAAGCTCTCCTTGGTTGTGATTTATTTGCTAAAGGTACTATGCTCACGTGCTTGAGCAAGGATGAGCTGGTCGGTAATAGGTTCATCTCTTTGCTTGAAAGATTGAAACAATGCTCAATACATCAACATTATTTTAGTGAAGTTGAAATTTTCATGGAGTTCCAAAGTCTTAAGAGTGATCAGCCTCTTCAGCAGATATTGGATATTGAAGAGAGTGAAAAGACTTGCATCATGGTGCATAACAGGTATGCATATCCGAAAAGCGCACGTCAAGAAGCCTACATTAAGAGTATGGAAGCAAGTCAAATTGTGTTTGGCGTTGGTCCTGCAGGTACAGGGAAGACCTTTCTTGCGGTTGCATATGCCTTGAGCCAGCTGCTTTGTGGCAAGCGACATAAGTTGATACTTACCCGTCCTATTGTTGAGGCAGGTGAAAATCTTGGATTTCTTCCAGGTGATTTGGCACAAAAAATCAATCCATATCTCAGGCCCTTGTACGATGCAATGGAAGCGATGTTGAGCGTGCAGAATATCAGGCGGCTGGAAGAGTCCGGTTCGATAGAAATCGCTCCACTTGCCTACATGCGAGGAAGATCGCTTACCAATGCTGTTGTCATTTTGGATGAGGCGCAAAATACTACAAAAGAGCAGATGAAAATGTTTCTTACTCGCCTGGGGGAAAATTCCAAGGCAATTATTACCGGAGATATCAGTCAGATAGATCTTCCTAGGAATAAGGAGAGCGGGCTCATCCATGCCATGCATATCCTTGACGACATCCCAGGTCTGCAATTTATACGTTTTGACTCAAGGGATGTGGTTCGTTCAAAAATAGTTCAGCGTATCATCGATGCCTATGATGTGGACAGTGTTCCAAAGCAAAAGGATAGGCAATGAAAAAACGATCAGCCAACAAGGCGGTTTCTACCAAAACTCAGCGTCAGCTTTCACTGCTTTTAATGGTATTGACTGTTTTACTTGCAATGTTGGTTCCTGTGTTGAGTAATCGGACCAGCATGGGGAATGTCAGGGACATTACTCGAATGTATACAGCGGGGCAACTGGCGAATGAAGATTTCTTTGCTCCTGCGAGTTTTCAATATATTGATGAGAACAGTACTCGCATGCTTGTAGAGAAACAGCGGAAATCTGTAGAGCCGAGATTTGCTTACTCCTTGCTTGCGTCTACGAAGAATCTCTCTCGCATCGAAGATTTTTTCTCCTTGTTCTATGAAGGAAATTCTGGGAATACGGAAACGTTTCTTGCCAAGCACGCTCTAGTAGATAGAAGAAGTGTGTTCAGTCGTTTTGCCGCCATGAGTGAGGATGTTCGTCTGTATCATGAGCAGGTTCTGAAGGAAATTGCAGATGTTCTCTTATTGCAAGGCATTTTCTCAGAGGTTGAAATTTCTGCATTGGTTCAATTAGGCTATGATACCTTGGTTGTAAGCGATACGCTGCATGATAAGGGTGACCAGCTGCTCTCTTTTGATCAGATTGTCACCAAAGAGACTCTTGAGCGTTCTGTTAAAAAGCAACTTGATCAGTATAGTGACGAACGGTTCTCCCTCAATAGTGTTTTAATCACCGATATTCTCGATCTCTTATTGGTGGAGAATGTCAGGTATGAACGGCTGAAGACCCTTGCATTGCAGCAGGAAGCTGAAAGCAAGGTGCCTTTGCAGGTTGTCACCATAGAAAGAGGTGAGAGGCTCATTGCAAAAGATACTGTCATCACTGCTGAGCAGCTTGAAGTGCTACGAAGAATCGGTACACGCAGCGAAGGATTTTCTGCGTTGGAGTTGATAGGACGGGCACTTTTTATCTTGTTGGCCACCATGGTGTGCCTGTATGTGTTTTCTCATTTTCTTCATCAGGAAAAGCGATTATATCTCTATTTGAATTTGATGCTTTTCTCAACAATCCTGTCTTTGATAGCTTTATTGCTGATTACATCTCTTGTTCGTAGAGACGGCTCAGTCTTCCTCGATACGTACCTTCCTGTATTGTTTGCCCCTCTGTTTACTGCCCATATTACTAGTAAGAAACGGCTTGGTTTGGTAAATGCCTTCTTGCTTTCCTGTTATGTTTCCTTGATGCCTCAGGCTTCTTCCATGACATTTTTCTTCACTCTTACTGTCAGCGGCATTTGTCTCTACTTCTTCCAATACTCATTAAGAAGGCTCGAAGATTTGTACAATTGGTTTTTTGCCTGCGTGGTCAGTTGTTTTGCTGCCTTGGCTTTACACACCATCATAACACTGCCCTTTGATGCAGTACTGCCGCTTGCCGGTGCCATGATATTGAATATTACCGTAACCATGGTCCTTGTTCAGGCTTTTGTCCCGTTGTGTGAGCGATTGTTCAACATCCCTACTGCGTATCGTCTTCGTGAGTTGGCTTTTTCCGACAGCCCCTTGCTTGACAGGCTCAGCACCGTAGCGCAAGGAACATACAATCATAGTAGAAACGTCTCTGACCTTGCCTATCAAGGTGCTCGAGCTATAGGTGCGAACGCCATGCTTGCTCGAGTTGGTGGTTTGTTCCATGATGTTGGTAAGGCTGATCATCCAGAATACTTTATTGAAAACCAAGGAACAGAGAATAAGCATGACGACATCAAGCCCAGTCTTTCCGTTGCTATCATTAAAAGCCATGTAAAGCTTGGTCTTGAAAAGGGAAGGGAGGCTGGTCTTCCTCAGGAAGTCCTCGATATCATCTCTCAGCATCATGGAAATGACGTCATTCAATTCTTTTATAATGAGGCAAAAACACAGGCTATGGAGGCTGGTATCGAGGTAAACATCGATGATTACCGCTATAATGGAGTACCTCCTACTTTTGCCGAGTCTGCGATTGTGATGCTTGCCGATTGCGTAGAGGCTGCAAGCAGGACGGTTAAAAAGCCTAGTCATTCCAAATTTCAGAAGCTTGTTCACTCAATCATCATGGGGAAGATTGAGAGGCAGCAGTTGCAGCAGTCGCAACTTTCATTGACTGACCTTGACCATATAGAAGACGCCTTCATTCAAACTTTGATCGGACGAGACCATCATCGTATTGAGTATCCTAACGAACTGAATCCAAGACAGGGGTGAGTGTGATGAGAACATACTGTATTGATGTTTCCTATGATAGTGATGATATGAGGGAGATCGCCCCTGAGCAGACGGTGGTAGGGGTGCTCGAGCAGGTTCTTGAGAAGTTGGATCAAGACAGCTGTGAGTGTTCAGTGAGATTCGTCAGCGATGATACCATGCAACAATTGAACAAGGAATACAGGGATAAGGATGAACCTACTGATATTCTCTCTTTTGTGCAACAAGATGATATCCAAGATTTTTTATGGCCGGAACTGGATTCAGGATTTGATGATGGACAGCCTGGCGAAATTTCTATTCTTGGTGACATGGTGATTTCACTGGATACCTTGAAAAGAAACGCACTATCCTTTAGTGTAGAACCAGATGAAGAGTTGTTCCGGGTACTCATTCATGGCTTGTTGCATCTTCTCGGTGAAGATCATGCAACAAACAATATTGATGAGCCCATGTTGCAACAACAGGAACAGCTTCTGCTGCAAGTGAGGGGGAGCAAACGTTGAGCTTGCCATGGAAAGACTTGTTTAAGAAACATGTCGAAAAAGGGGAGCGGGAAGAGAAGGCCAAGGTCGTTTCTGAAGAACGACAGACTATGATTGAAGGCATCAAGGAATTGAGGGACAAGACAGTCAAAGAGATAATGGTCCCGAGAGTTGATGTACAGTTCATCAGTAGTGATATAGTCCTTGAGGAGTTGTATCCCATAATCCAAGAACAGGGTTATTCCCGATATCCCGTATATGAGCAGACAATTGATAACATTGTAGGTGTTTTGTATGTAAAGGATATTCTCAGGCAGGGAATATCCAATGAATTCAATGTAAAAACACTGATGCGCAAACCGTATTTTATTCCTGAGAGCAAGCATCTTGATGATTTGCTCAGAGAATTCAAGCTTCGAAAGGTACATATTGCCATTGCCATCGATGAATATGGTGGTGTGAGTGGGATTGTGTGCATGGAGGATGTCCTTGAGGTAATCGTCGGAGATATTCAGGATGAATTTGATGACGATGAGGATGATGGGGTATGCAAACTTGACGATACTACCTACGTAGTTGATGCACGTACTTCGATTGAAGAGGTGAATGAAGCTGTCGGTATTCATCTTTCTGAGGATGATTTCGAAACAGTGGGTGGCTATGTCTTTGAATTGTTCGGAAGGATACCCTTGAAGGATGAGTCCATAGAGGATGATGAGGCTATCTTTACGGTAGAGGATATCGACGGGCATAAGATCAACCAGCTGAAATTGGTTGTTAAATCATAAGTATATGCGTTGACCCTTGCTTAGGGAAAACAGTATATTAATATCGATACACAAAAAGAATTCCCGGAGGAAACAAACAATGAAAATTGCAATTAATGGTTTCGGAAGAATCGGACGCAACGTCTTCAAGATCGCATTTGAGGATAAGAATATCGAGATCGTAGGAATCAATGACCTTACCGATCCCAAGACTCTCGCCCATCTTCTGAAATACGACTCTACTTATGGAGTATATTCCAAGAGCGTTGAAGTCGCTGAGAACGCTATTGTCGTTGACGGCAAAACTATTCCTGTGTATGCTCTTCGCAATCCTGCTGAACTTCCTTGGGGTGAGCTTGGGGTGGATGTAGCTATTGAGTCCACTGGTGTATTCACTGCAGCAGAGAGCCCGAAGGGTGGTTATAAGGATCACATCAAGGCTGGTGCAAAGAAAGTCATTCTTACTGTTCCTGCCAAGGACAAGATTGACCAGACCATCGTATGCGGTGTAAACGACGATGCTATCGATCATAGCTTGCTTGCATATTCAAACGCTTCCTGCACAACAAACTGTTTGGCTCCTGTTGCAAAGGTTCTCAATGACAACTTCGGCATCGTTGAAGGTTTGATGACCACTGTCCACGCTTATACCAACGACCAGGTCATGCTTGACCAGCCTCATAAGGACCTCAGAAGAGCAAGAGCCGGCGCTCTTTCCATCATTCCTACCACCACTGGAGCAGCCAAGGCTGTAAGTGAAGTTATTCCTGAGTTGAAGGGCAAGCTCAACGGTATGGCAATGCGCGTTCCCACCCCAACCGGTTCTGTTGTTGACTTGGTTGTTACCTTGGGCAAGGATGCAACTGTTGCTGAAGTGAACGCAGCTGTCAAGGCCGCTGCTGATGGCGCGATGAAGGGAGTACTTGAGTACACTGAAGACCCAATCGTAAGTCGTGACATCGTTGCCAATACCCATTCTTCAATTTTTGATGCTGCATTGACCATGAAGATCGGCGAAAAGATGTTCAAGGTTATCAGCTGGTATGACAACGAGATGGGATATTCCAATCGTGTTGTTGACCTTGCAAAGAAGTTGGTGAAATAACAATTGTTGCTAGATGGAGTCAGGCCTGTACAACAGGCCTGATTTCCTTGCTAGGCACTACTGAACAAAAGAGGAAAGATATGAAACTGAATACTATCTTGGAGTGTGATTTCTCCAATAAGAAAGCATTGGTTCGTGTTGATTTTAATGTTCCCATCAAAGATGGCGTTGTAACTGACGATACCCGTATCAAGGCGGCTCTTCCCACCCTTACCTATTTGCTTGACAAGGGAGCTGCTGTTATCGTGATGAGTCACTTCGGCCGACCGAAAGGAAAGAAAAATCCAGAATTTTCGATGGCCCCAATTGCGAAGCGTTTCTCAGAATTGCTCGCAAAAGAGGTGCTTCTTGCACCCGATGTGATTGGTCCTGAGGTGGAAATGCAGGTTTCCAAGCTCAAAGCTGGTGATGTTTTACTCTTGGAGAATGTACGTTTTTATGCTGAAGAAGAGAAGAACGATCCGGAATTTGCAAAGAGTTTGGCTTCCTTTGGTGACGTGTATGTAAACGACGCCTTTGGTACTGCTCACCGCGCTCATGCTTCTACTGAAGGAGTAGCTCACTATCTTCCTTCCTATGCTGGTTTCCTGATCGAGAAAGAAGTGAAGTTCATGGCACCTCTTTTGGACAGTCCAGAGAAGCCTTTTGTCGCTATCATTGGCGGTTCAAAGGTATCCAGCAAGATAAGTGTTCTTGAGAGTCTTGTCCGTACTTGTGATACCATTGTCATCGGTGGCGGTATGGCGTATACCTTCCTTTCTGTTCAGGGCTATTCCATCGGAAAGAGCCTCGTTGAAGAAGAATACAAGGATGTAGCAGCTTCTTTCCTTGCAAAGGCAAAAGAGAAGGGTGTTTCTGTAATTCTTCCGGTAGACCACCTTTGCGGTGCACAGTTCAAGGAAGATACAGAAGCGGTTGCTATAGATACTACTGATATTCCTGCTGATTTAATCGGTATGGATATCGGCAAGAATACCATCGCCTTGATTGTTGATGCACTTAAGAGTGCGAAGAGCGTTGTATGGAACGGTCCGATGGGTGTGTTTGAGTTTGATGCATTTGCAGAGGGTACTCTTACGGTGGCAAAAGCACTGAGTGAAAGTGATGCCATTACTGTCGTTGGTGGTGGTGATTCAGTTGCTGCAATCAACAAGTTCAATCTGGCTGACAAAATCAGTCACGTCAGTACCGGCGGTGGTGCTTCTCTTGAGTTCCTCGAGGGTAAGGTGCTTCCCGGTATCAAGGCATTGGAGAAATAAGATGAGAAAAGCCTATATTGCAGGAAACTGGAAAATGAATATGACTCCTAGCGAAGGTGTTGCCTTTGCAAAGGAGCTTGCTGAAGCTGTCAAAGGATTGGATACCAAGGTAATGGTTGCTCCTCCTTTTGTTACCATCCCCGCTGTAGTTGAAGCTCTTAAGGGTTCTTCAATCATTGTTGCAGCACAGAACATGAGTGACAATCTCAGTGGCGCTTTTACCGGTGAGGTAAGTGCACTCATGCTCAAAGATCTTGGTGTAACCAATGTAATCCTGGGGCATAGTGAAAGACGCAGCCTCTATGGAGAAACTGACCAGTTCATCAACAAAAAAGTATTGCTTGCTCTTGCTCAGGGCATGGATGTCGATTTGTGCATTGGTGAAACTCTTGAGGAAAGAGAGGCTGGCAAGCTCGAAGAAGTGCTGACCAGACAGGTTACAGAAGGTTTGAAGGGTGTCAGTGCTGAAGATATGGCCCATATCACTTTGGCATATGAGCCTGTTTGGGCAATTGGTACCGGCAAGACGGCTACTCCCGAAGATGCTGACGATGCACATGCATTTATCCGAAAACTCATAGAAAAACTCTACACTAAGGGTGTTGCAGAAGAGCTCATTATACAGTATGGTGGTTCAGTGAAGGCTTCGAATGTGAAAGCCTTGATGTCAAAGGAGCATATCGATGGTGCCTTGGTTGGTGGCGCTTCTCTTTCTGTGGAGCAGTTCCTTCCTATTGTTGCCTTCGATAAGTAAATAACCGGAGTAGAGAAAATGGGTGTTTTGAGCATTATTCTGTTGGTCTTATTCGTGATAGTCAGCCTTCTTTTAATCTTCCTTGTCGCTGTACAAGACGAGCAAAGCGAAGGATTGGGCGGTATTTTTGGTGGTGGCAGCAATACTGCCTTCGGTTCTCACACTAGTAGTGTCGTTACCAAGGCCACTGGAATGCTTGCGGTGTTGTTTTTGGTACTGGCTCTTGTTGTCGCCTTTATCAACAAGACACCATCTCAGGATGCACTGCTCGACTCCGTAACCACTCAACAAGTTCAGCAGACGACCAATTGGTGGGTGACAAATGAGGCGACAGGTACTGAGCCGTCGTCCGCCAACTAGGACGGTAGCTGTATTATCACTATCGACTACCGGCCGCAGAAGTGCGGTCGGTAGCTGTTTCAAGGGAGTGTCTCTATGAAAGTGTGTGTTCTTTACGCACCGGCAACAAAGGGCAATGAAAAGATGAAATTAATTGCCAAAGCCCTCGCTGAAGGTATTGGTGCCCAAGGTCATATGGTTGATGTCTTTGATATGTCTCTTGAGAGCGGAAAAATTGTCTCCTACTATGACTATTTGATCATCGGTACTGAAAACACGACTTTCTTTGGTGGCAAGATACCCAACACCGTCGCAACGTTTCTCAAGAGTGCAGGAACGATAAGCGGAAAGCGCTGTATGGCTTTCATTACCAAAGGGGGCATCAGGTCGATGAAGACGTTGCAAACCCTCATGAAAGCTATGGAGAAAGAGGGAATGTTTCTCAAGAAAAGTGAGATAATTGCTAAAGTTGACATGGCACGTGCTGTTGGCAAGCACGTGCAAATATGATTGATGCGAATGGTATGGATTTTTTCATATCTTAGGAGTATAGAATGACGAAACGTAAGGCGATTGTATTGGTTTCTCTTTTGCTCATGAGCTCTGTAGTGTATGCGTCTGTCCTTGGTGCACCTGCAGCAACAGTTAGGTTGACAAGTACAACTGTGATAACCATGGCTCAGTTGGATGCCGAGGTCAATGAATATAAGGCTGCAGCTTCTGAAGCTGGCCAAGATCCCAATGCAGTGGATCCTTTACAAGTGTTGAATCTCTTGATCAACAATGAACTGTTCCGTCAGGGCGCAGCCCGGGACGGGGTTAGAATCACCGATGCAATGATAGACAGTGCTGTAGAATCGCAGAAAGCCAATATCGAGGCTACCTATGGCCAGCAATTCACCACCGAACAATTCAATCAGATCATTGCCCAGAATTTTGGATCTCTGGACGCATACCGAAAAATGATTGGTGAACAACTGATGGTTGACAGTTATGTTCGAATGAAAAAAGATGCGATGCTTAATCAGAGGATCACGATCAGCGATACAGAGATTACTTCCTTCTACCGAAGAAATAGATCTCAGTTCGTGAGTCCGGAGACAGTAAAGCTCAGTCATATCTTCATCCCTCTCAGTGGAGATGCTCAGAAGGATAGAGAGAATAAGGCACTGCTTGACGGCGTTGCATCAAGAATCAAGGCTGGTTCCTTGAGTTTTGAACGAGCAGTCATCGATTATTCACAAGACTTGCAGAGCAAGAATAAGGCAGGTGATATCGGTTGGTTGACCATGGATAACACAGAAGCCTTGATGGGTCTTGGGGATGAGTTCTTTGATGTAGCTTTTACTACGGATGTGGGAAGTGTCAGCTCAGTAGTGGTTTCCAATACTGGTTATCATATTCTGAAGGTTCTGGCATACAGTGAAGCTAAGATTCTTGGTCTTGATGACGCAATCAGTCCCAATACCACAGCTACTATTCGCGAGTATATTCGCAGTGAACTGACTGCTACGAGACAACAGGAAGTGTATTATCAGGCTATTAACAGCTTGGTTGACGATTTAAGAAAGTCCGCCACTGTGAACATCCTCTATAAGAGATAAGATGAAAACAAGACATAAAGCACGAGAATTAGCGCTTCAGACTCTCTATGCCATGGATTTCAACCATGTATTGGGATATGAAGGACTTCCAACCATCTTCAGTGGAATCACTGAAGATGAATATTCACAACTTGAGGATGAAGTAAAGATTTACGGTATGTACCTGGTTCGTGGTACTGTGGAAAATCTTGATGAAATTGATGATTTAATAAGTACATATTCTTTGAATAGACCACTACAAAAAATTGATCTTGTCGACCGTAATATCTTGAGGATGAGCGTCTTCAGTCTTTTGCAAGCGGATATCCACCCTCATATCGTCATTGATGAGGCTGTGAAACTCAGTCAGGACTTTTCTACTGAGGTCAATTACAAATTCATCAACGGTATCCTCGATACCATGCAAAAGAAACTTTTCCCTGTACAGGAGCAACATAGTAATGATAAGACTGAAGAATGAGGAACAGATCAAGTGGATTCGTGAAGCATGTCGTTTGACAGCCGAACTTATGCGAGACCTTCCTTCCTTCATCGAACCTGGAATTTCTACATATGATATAGACCAATATTGCTATAACTTTATTATTTCCCATAAGGGTGTTCCCGCTTTCCTTCACTATGAAGGATTTCCTGCTACCGCTTGCATATCAGTCAACGAAGAAGTCATTCATGGAATCCCTTCAAAGAAGCGGATTATCAGAGAAGGTGACTTGGTTGATGTCGATCTAGGCATCAACCTGAAAGGGCATTTTTCCGATATGGCTAGGACCTTTATCGTAGGTTCTACCAGTGAGGAAAATAGAAAACTGTGTGAAGTGACCGAGCAAAGTCTTCGTCTTGGTATTGAGGCTGCATCCCAAAAGGGTGCACGTATTCAGGATATTGGTACAGCAGTGTACAAGCATGCGCGAAAACACTGCTATGGTGTCGTCCGTGATTATTGCGGACATGGCGTTGGTCTTGATGTACATGAAGAACCAGAGATTCCCAATTATGCATCCAGCTATCTTCCCAATCCAAGGATCAGGGAGGGGATGGTTCTAGCCATCGAGCCAATGATCAATTTGGGGACTCACAAAGTGAAGGTTCTTTCCAATGACTGGACAGTTGTCACTGCTGATGGGTTGCCTTCTGCACATTTTGAGGATACTGTAGCCTATACAAAAGATGGTCTTGAAGTTTTAACTGTAATCTGAAACTGTGGGGAGCCTGTATGGTGGTTAAGGAATTTATTACTTGTGATGAGATTCGTGACAGTGCTTTGAAGCTGGCACACAAAATGTACAAACAGGACCACTTCGTACCGGATATCATCTACGCATCCTTGCGTGGCGGGGCCTATATGGCCAACGTCTTTAGTGAATACTATAAGATGGTCCGAATCCGTGAACAAGGACGTCCTGTCTTCTACGCCGCAGTGGTTGCACGTAGTTACGGCTACCTCCGTAGCCAGACGAACGTCATGGTCGACGGATGGACGTACTCTCCTGAGCATCTGAGAACCGGCGACAAGATTCTTGTTGTCGATGATATTTTTGATACCGGCAAGACGGTGAACGCCTTGGCTCAGATCATCATGTACAAAGGCATTCCAAGGGAAGACATCAAGATCGCAGTATACGATTACAAGGTTCCTCTCTATAAGAGTGAAGAGCCACTTCCCATTCAACCTGATTATTATTGCAGAAAACACGTCCTCAACAGTCCTGATGACGAACGATGGATACATTACAACTGTCATGAATTCCTCGGTCTCACTTCACAAGAAATTGATGAGCAATTCCAAGACGAAGAAGTGAGGGAAATCTTGCATGAGGTGCGTGGAGACTGAAAAACACCCTATGATGCCAATAAAAAACACCCCAACAAAAGGGGTGTTTTTTAGAGCTCTGAAATCTCCTAGAACACGTATTGTTCCGATCCAGAAGAGCTGCCGTTATCAGAGCTGTCCTCATTTGCCTTGGTAGGTTCTATAGTAATACTGAACATTCCATTGTCAGCTGTTGCTACAAGAAGTTGGTTTAAAGCTTTCTCATACGCACTGACAATCTCAACTGAATCAAGATTGCCGGCATAGCCTGCACGTATCGATTTTCCTGAAGCAGAGGTGGGTGTAGCTGTATCTACAGTCAAGACGTAGATAGGATCAATTTTGCTCTTTGATTTGGTAATGAGATGCACCTTCGTTCCATCATCAACACCATAAGCAAAGGCATTTACATCGTAGGTCTTTGAAGCATTGACCAGCTGGGTGAAAGATGTTTCATCTTCGTCATTTCCATAGAAAAGTCTTCCATCTGTAGTAAGAAGCAATAAGGCAGTATTGTTTTTGTAAAAATTTGCAATTCGAAGATCTTCTAGTTTCAAAGAAGCAATATTGGTAGTAGTGGATAGTTGAGTTACAGCTGGATCAACAAAATAATACTTATACTTGCCACTTTGGTCTACAAACCCTACTATAATCGGTTTTGCTATAGATACTGCTTTTGTATCGTGTCCTGTCATCTGGATTACAGACTCAAGACTGTAGCCATCCAAATCAGGAAAGGTAGCTATGACTGCGTTATTATCATATTGAACCAAGGAAAATTGTCTTTTTGAATCATTAATTCCTTGAATCATTGCTAATCCATTAGGGTAAAAGTTAAGCAGTTTTACAGAAGTAAGAGCAGGATCAGTTGGTGTCTTAGGAACCGTATTATTTAATAAATATACATTATTAGTAGAAGGCAATCTATTTTTTATATAGGCAATTGTGTCAGTAGTATTAAAATGTGCTGCCTGAATGATGTCTTTATGGGTATTGCTTATCAGTACAGTATTTGTACCAGTACTCTTATCCCGTACTTCAATTCCCTTAAGTGTAGAGAAATAGAGCTTGGTGCCATCAATTCCCAGAATCTGCTTGTATTTGATGCCAACAGGAGCTATCGACTGACTGATTTGTCTATAGAGTCCAAGAGAAGCATCTGCATTACAGGAGGTAAAGAACAGGGTGAAGATGCTGAAAAGTATGAGGGAAAGGGTTATCTTTTTCTTGGTCATAGTGTGTTGCTCCTATTGGCGGTATGTTATCGAGAGGGTGATGGGCATGAAACCGCCTATTGCATTGTCCTGTTTCAAGTCGTCTTTATAGTTGAACTCAGGGATCAACCAAAGACCTGTATTGAGCCCGAAGCCCCAGTTGGTACCTGGATACCAGGTAACGCCTACTTCCAAGTTAGTGTACAGGGTCATCAATGCAGCATCATTGTATTTGATGTATGTGCCGCCTATACCGACAGAAAGGGGGATGTCCCAACTACCTTGTACTGGGAAGTAGCTGTATTTTGCATAGAAGGGGACAGCAGTGAACAAGATGTTGGCTGCACTGTAGTTGAAGTTGTATCCGATCTCACCTCCAACGGCAGTCTTGTCTGTGTTGAACACCTGATAGCTGATTGCTCCATAGCCTCCAACTTTTGCACCGGTATTTCCTTGTCCTGGACCTACGACGAAGTTGTTGTCTGAGAAAAAGTAGGTAAAGGTAGGCACGGTTGTGCCGAATTTAAATGATAAGAGCTGACTGCCCTTATCATACACAGGGGCTGCTGATACGCTCGTAAGTGTCATCAAAACTATAAGAAGAAGCGCTAGTCGTTTGTTCATTCGGTACCTCAGTATCTAGTTACAGAACACACAATAAGTTTGTTCGTTACAGTACCATTGTCATCGATGGTATGCAAGGGTGTGTTGTAGTTGAGTATAGTGAGACTAGAAAAGAATTGCAAACCAAAGGCATGAAGAATGTATGGAGTTTGTTGCCATGATTCCCTGTTTTGGGGTACTGTACAGGCACAAAGCATCAAGGAGTCAATCATGCAGGTACTGACAGGAAAGGAAGTAGCAGAGAGTGTCTATGCAACATTGAAACAAGAGACCAACTCATTTATCGATGAACATGGGTATCCTCCAACACTTGCCGTCATCCTCGTCGGAGACGATCCAGCGAGTACCAGTTATGTAGCTGGGAAAAAGAAAGCGTGTCTCTCTCTTGGTTTTGGACACAAGGATTTTCATCTCTCTGATAGCACGACACAAGAACAGTTGCTTGATTTGGTGGAAGCCTTGAATAATGATGAGTCAATCCATGGGATTCTGGTACAGATGCCGTTGCCCAAAGGCTTGGATGCTGATCAGGTAATTCAAAAAATCAGCGTCGAAAAAGATGTAGATGGATTTCATCCCCAGAGTGTAGGAAATCTGCTCATCGGCAAGCCAAGTTTCGTAAGCTGCACTCCGCTAGGAGTGTTACAAATGCTCGATTATTATAAAATAGAGACACAGGGAAAGCATGTGGTGATCTTGGGCAGGAGCAATATCGTGGGAAAACCGATGGCCTCCTTGTTGATACAGAAAGGCAGGGACGCAACCGTTACCGTCTGTCATTCAAGAACGAAGGACCTTGCGTCAATCACAAGACAGGCAGACATCCTCATAGCAGCTATTGGACAACCACTTTTTGTAAAGAAGGATATGGTAAAAGAAGGTTGCACAGTCATAGATGTCGGGATCAACCGCGTTGACGATGCGAGTCGAACACGTGGCTATCGATTGGTAGGGGATGTTGATTATGCTGCTGTCGCTCCTGTTTGCAGCGCCGTTACTCCGGTTCCAGGAGGGGTTGGGATAATGACCATAGCCATGTTGATGAAAAATACATTGCAAGCTGCCTTGCAACTTGCAAATAAGGAAACGAAATGATACATACGTATTGGCTTGAGACCTACGGCTGTCAAATGAACATTGCTGAGAGCAATGCACTTGAACTGCAGCTTAAAGGTGCAGGTCTCATTCCAGCAGAAACTGCTGAACAAGCAGACTGTGCAATACTAAATACTTGTACAGTCAGAAAGAGTGCTGATAATCGCATATGGGGAAGGTTGGGCTTCTTTGCCCATATAAAACAGTCCAAGCCGCTTACCTTGATCGTAACCGGCTGTATGGCTGAACGCCTGCAAGAGGAGCTGAAAGATCAAGCGCCTCAAGTTGATTATGTAATTGGTACCAATGACAAACAACGCATCGTGAACATCCTTACCTCGATCGACGGCAAGATGGATGAACACAATCAGTCCTATGAGTTTGGAACCTCCTATTATCAAGAAGGAGAATACAGTTCATTTATTCCAATCATGAATGGATGTAATAACTTTTGCAGTTATTGCATCGTTCCGTATGTTCGGGGAAGAGAGGTATCCCGACCTGTCGAGGATATCTTGGCAGAACTTGCATTCCTCGACGAGAGGGGTGTGAAGGAAGTAACCTTGTTGGGGCAGAATGTAAACAGCTATACCTACGTTGAGGAAGATGGGACCATCATTAATTTCCCCAAACTGCTCAGACGCATCTGTGCTCAAAAAAACTCTATCCAATGGATTCGGTTTGAAAGTCCTCATCCCAAGGACTTTACTGATGAACTGATTCAGGTGATCAAAGAAGAAAAGAAAATCGCACGTCATCTGCATATTCCCATGCAAAGTGGGTCAACTCGGATACTCTCTTTGATGAATCGCAAATATAGCAGAGAACAATTTCAACTGCTCATAGAAAAACTTCGCATCGCCGATAGCGAGATCACCTTCTCTACCGACGTCATGGTAGGCTTCCCCTCAGAGACGGAAGAGGAGTATCAAGAGACGCTGAGCATGCTCGGCATGATGCGTTGCTTGGAGGCGTTCATGTATTACTTCAACCCCAGAGAGGGGACGAAGGCTGTAGATATGGATCAGCAAATCGGGGAAGAGGAAAAAAGCAGACGTCTTTCTGCCTTGATCGAATACCAACATGGTATAATGGCAGAAGAAAAACAGAAGCGAATTGATAGACAAGCTGTTGTCTTGGTGACACAAATTTCCAAGCATGATACTTCCTGCATGTTAGGGAGAACCGAGCATAATGAGATGGTTGTGTTCCCCTCAAATGCCAAAATTGGAACTATGCTGACGGTAGAGCTCCAGCAACTGGTTGGAAATACCTATAAAGGACGGGCGGTATAGGAGGCAGTGATGGACAAGCCGGCTCTATTTGAGAAGAAGTTCGCAACCCTCAAGGGGATGATCAAAGGATCGAGACAGATGGTGGTCCTCACCGGGGCAGGTATTTCTACGCTCAGCGGTATTCCGGATTTTCGTTCTGCAAAGGGTGTGTATACCAAAAAGTGGAATGAAATTTCTGTTGAGCGTCTGTTGAGTATTGGCTATTTTGAACAACATCCTGAAGTTTTCTATGCCTGGGCAAAGGAATATTGGTATCGATTGGATACGTTTGAACCCAATGTAGTCCATCGAGCTTTGGCATTGCTCGAACAAAAAGGGTATATTCGAGGGGTTTTTACTCAGAACATTGATATGTTGCACAAGAAAGCAGGCAGCAAAAAGTGCTATGAGTTGCACGGCAGTGCAGAACACCATCACTGCACGATGTGCAATGCCTACTATCCTTACGAACAGATGAAAGCCATTGTCCTAAAAGACGAGGTGCCTCGATGCAGAGAATGCAACGCAGTGATCAAGCCCGATATTGTGTTCTATGGCGAGAATCTGGATCGTAATCTTCTCTCAATCGCGTATGAGATGTTTAGCCACGCAGATCTGGTATTGGTTCTCGGTTCATCTCTTTTAGTCCAACCTGCAGCAAATCTTCCCTCCTATGCATTGCAGAACAGTGCTCCGCTTGTTATCGTCAATGCACAAAAGACAAGTTATGACAGCTCAGCGACGCTTCTCTTCTCAGATCTACAACAGCTAGGAGAAGCTCTTGAGTTGTATGCACAAGGGCTAGAGGCAAGAAAAGTATTGCTTTGACTTTAATAAAGGTGCATTTGACCGTACAATGGACGGTATGAAAGTACTTGTTGCAGATGATGAAGAACGTGTATGCGCCTTGATTTGTGCCCTGATCGACTGGAAAGGGTTGGCTCTTGAGAAGGTGGGGACTGCCTTTGATGGTATTTCGGCTCTCTCCCTCATTGAACAGAAAAAACCGGATCTGGTTATAACCGACATCAGAATGCCAGGTCTTGATGGCTTGGAATTGATTCGTCGAGCCAAGGAAGTTCAACCTCATCTGCAGTTTATCATCATAAGCGGCCATAAGCAGTTTGATTATGCTCAAAGTGCCATCAAATATGGCGTAGCAGAATACTTGCTTAAACCTATCAAGCAAATCGAGCTCAATCAGACATTAAGCAGGATGAAGAAACACTATGAAGATCTGCAACAGTCACATATGGCCAAGCAACAATTCAAAGATGGACAGACATATGTGAGACGCACTGCTTTTGCTTCCTTTTTGAAAAGCTTGGATGTTCAAATACTGAAGCCTTGGCTACTCGATGATGCTATACACGCAATAGCAATTGTTTCAGTTCATGGGCAGAGCAGTAGTCATGTTATTGAGTTGTTGCAAGAAAAGTTATTACAAACTCTGGAAAGGCACACCGTCGACAATATACTGAATCTCTATGATGATACACTATATATCTTATTCTCTTTTAAAAAAGAACAAGCAGAACACGTTGAAGAACTCTGTTGTATGTTGATGGAAGTGCTCAAGACGCAAGTGCAGATTTTTCAGGATCTGTACTGCAGTCTTGCTCTTGGAATTGCCTCGGACAACTTGGTTGACTCTCTTTTATCAGCACGACAAGCCATGTATCAACGTTTGATCAAGGGGCATCAGCAATGCTTTTTTGCTAAACAACTTGTAAACTATTCCATCGAAGAGTTTCTCAGTTTTGCAGCCTCTGGGTTTGAGCAACTATGTGTACAGGAACAATGTTCTTCCCAAAAGTTTGTTTCTGATCTATATCTCTTATTTGACCAGAAGAAAGCAAGTTTGGCAGCAATGGTGGAGAGCCTCGAAGAATCATATCAGAAAGCATATGATTTTGTGAAATCTCAGAACGCTGGGGACATGGTCAATGTGCTTACAAGAAAGCAACTCATGGATGTCACTAGTCTCTTAGAATTAAAAAAGAAGTATGAGTCAGGATTGGATTCCTTGCTGATTGCATATCAGGAAGGAAGAGAAGCAAATTTCTCCAAGCCCATAAAGAGTGCCTTGAATTATCTGAACCACAATTATACTGATGAATTACTCAGCCTTGAACAAGTAAGTGAGATAGTCAATCTGAACAGTTCATACTTCAGTGCATTGTTCAAGAAACGGATGGGACAGGGGTTTTCCGAATATGTGCTTCAGTTGAGGATTCAGAAGGCAAAAGAGCTGCTGGTGCAAACCAATCTAAACATAGCACAGATTGCCCAGCGAGTAGGCTATCATGACCCAAAACACTTCAGCAAACTCTTCAAAAAGCAATGTCAGATCAAACCAAACGAGTACAGGAAGTTGTATGGCTAAGAAACAATCATACCTGGAAACGCGAATACTGGTGTTTCTTCTGGTTTTTGGTATGTTGCTGTTCTTCAGCATCGTATTGCATACCGTCAATGCTCGATCCCCCTTGTTCTCTCTGGTTTTACCGATTGTGTTGTTGATTCTCACCCTGTTTTTGATTGTCTTGTTTTATTATCAATGCATATTGCCCTATAAGAGGAACAAGCATATCTGGCAACTGTTTGCCACTGGGTATACGCTGAACACCATTGCAGATCAACAGGTTCCTTTGAACAAGGAAATGCTCATGGTCAATGAAGCACTCATAAACCTTTTAAACACAGACCAACTTATGAACGCAAGCAAGAGACAAGCACAATTCTTGGCCTTGCAAAACCAAATCAACCCACATTTTTTATATAACACGTTGGAAGGTATTCGCAGTGAAGCTCTTTTGGCAGGATTGGATTCTGTGGCCACGATGACAGAAGCGCTGTCAACATTCTTTCGCTATACGATCAGCAATGTTGAAAATCTGGTTACTTTGGAACAGGAACTAGAGAATACAAAAAACTATTTTTTCATACAGCAGTTTCGTTTTGGGAGTAGAATCAAACTCAATATAATTTTTGATGATGAAGATATGCAACAATTGCTCGGATATAGGATTCCTAAGCTCACCCTACAGCCGATTGTTGAGAATTGCATTGTTCATGGCCTTGAATGCAAGGTAGGAGAGGGCAATCTTCTTATTAGCGTTGAGCAAAGTCAATCAAGACTCCTGATTACAGTACGTGATGACGGGGTCGGAATGAGTGGTGAGATGCTCGACAAAATTCAAAAACACTTGAGCCGCCGCAGTATAGAATATGTAAAACGCGAAGAGCATGAGGGAGGTATTGCGTTGGTGAACGTAAACAATCGGATAAAACTTCTCTTTGGGGAGCAATACGGACTTACTGTCACCAGCGAAATCGGCGTAGGCACTGATGTAATGATCATGCTCCCCAAAAGCAAGGAAAAGGAAGTATAGCAGTGAAAGAAGAAGTGTTCAGACTTGAGCAAGTCTCTCTTCCTCCCTATCTCTATGATATCAATATGCATTTGTATCGCGGTGAGGTAGTCGGTCTTTTGGGTATCAATGCCTTGGGAATCGATGAGTTGCTGACTATATTACAGAAGAATATCTCTTTACACTATGGACATGTCTACTGCAATGATTCTTTAGTCAACGACTATCTGTTGACGTACAAGAGAGAGAACAACGTCACAATTATTGAACGTTCATCATTGCTTATTGAGACAATGAGTGTTGAAGAGAATTTGTTCATCCTCAAGAAAGGATGCAAACAGCATTTGATTCGGTATTCCTTGCTTTCTAATCAGATGGAATCGTTGTTGCAACCATATGATCTGACTATCGAGAAACGCACCTTGGTAAAAGACCTCAGTCAATTTGAAAAAATGGTGGTCCAATTCATAAAAGCGAAACTTACGAGAAGTTCTTTGGTTATTCTCAAGGATTTATCTTCGTTTATAAGTGAAAATGATTTGTTGCGTCTTGAACCGATCATGAAGCAACTCTGTAAAGAAGGAATGACGTTCTTGTATGTCTGCAATCATCACCAGGAAGCGTTTCGTTTTTGCAGCAGGTGTTATCTGTTGCGGGACGGGAGAATCATAAAACACCTTCTCTCCGATCAAATGACAGATAGGATAATCAATACCTATGCGAATGCGTTCACTCAATTGGTCGAACTCGGAGACAGGCAGGATCAGTACAGTGAACAGAAGAGTTGTGAAGCACTACTTCGCTGTGACCAGGTAGCGTACAAGAATCTCCAGAACTTGACATTTGAAGTAGGCAGGGGCGAAACAGTGGTTCTTCTTGATAGTGAAAATCTTGCCCTTGATTCCGTGTTTTCGTTACTGAGTGGTACTAGTTTGCCGAAAAAAGGTTCTTTGTTGATAGATGGAAAAATACCTTCTCTGAAAAATCGAGATATAGCACTTGTTCCGAGCAAGCCTGATAAACATTTGGTTTTCAACCAACTTTCTTTGTTGGACAATTTACTGTTCACCGCTGACCATAAGTTGAAACGCCTATGGTTGAAAAAATCACGCAGAAGAGCCCTCGGTAGAGAAATGGAAGAACTTTTCGGTAAAAGACTTGATGCACTCGATCCTTATTCATTTGAGAGAGATGCGCGATTACGGTTGGTATATCAACGGTTGTTTTTACAAAACCCTTCCTTTTTATGTGTTGTACAACCTTTCAGCAGTGTAGATATGTATCAGAGGATTGAGCTGATCACATATTTCGATCGGTTCAAACAAAAAGGTGCTTCTATCTTGATTTTGGCGGTGTCCTTATCCGATACACTTCAGATAGCCGACCGATTGTTGGTCATGAAAGAGGGTAGGATAGAGCGCGAATTGCTGAGAAGAGATTTTGCCCAATACCAAGGATTAGCAGGTTCCGTGCCCTCATTATCCAAAAAATAACCCCCTGTTTCCAAAGAAACATGCCCTATCGATATCAAAATACTCATGCAAGACTAATAGATATGAACAGCACACCATATATTGTAGAGATGGAACATATTTCCAAAACTTTCCCAGGAGTGAAAGCTTTGGACGATGTACAGTTTCGCTTGCAGCCTGGAGAAGTCATGGCGCTGCTCGGAGAGAACGGAGCAGGAAAATCGACATTGGTCAAGATCATCAGTGGCGTGTATACACGAGACAGTGGTTCTTTGAAACTCTTTGGTCAGGACATTGAGGGTGACCTGAACCCTAAGCGTGCACAAGAACTCGGGGTTTCCATCATACACCAAGAGTTGAACATGTGTTCCCATCTTACGGTGGCACAGAATATCTTTCTTGGTCATGAAAAAACCAGAGGCACTGTGCTTGATAACCGTTCAATGCATGAAGATGCCAAGGCTGTGCTCGATTCATTGGAAATCGACCTTGACCCTGACACCTTGGTTGGCGATCTGGCAGTATCAAAACAACAAATGGTTGAGATAGCAAAGGCGTTGCAAGCCAATGCAAAAGTCCTGATCATGGATGAGCCGACCAGTGCCCTTACCAGTGTGGAGATACAACAACTCTTTGTTTTGATACAAAGTCTTAAAAGAAAGGGAGTTGGCATAATCTATATCAGTCATCGTCTTGAAGAGCTTGTCCATATAGTAGACCAAGTAACCATCATGAGGGATGGGAAGTTCATAATCGAGAAGCCATTTTCTCAGCTGAGTATGAATCAAATCATATCGTATATGGTTGGCCGAGAAATCAAGGACAAGTTTCCTCGATTTGAAACTGAACGTGGAAAGAAAGTGCTTTCTGTAAAAAATATACGAGCAGGAAGAATGGTACGAGACGTCAGTTTTGATCTGTTTGAAGGAGAGATACTTGGAATAGCTGGGTTGATGGGAGCTGGAAGGACCGAAACACTAAGAGCAATTTTCGGAGCTGATGCGAAGGAAAGCGGAACCATCGAACTGCAAGGGCAACCTATTACCATCTCTTGTCCTCAGGATGCAATAAGCCAAGGGCTTGTGCTTGCTCCTGAAGATAGGAAAAAAGATGGGCTTTGTACAAAACTCTCGATTCGTGAGAATATTGCACTCCCGAATCTTGATAAGATCTGCTCTAGGTTCGGAGTTGTCAATTTCAATAGAGAAAAAGAAGTTGTCAACAAGGTTGTAGGCGAGCTGAAAGTCAAGCTTGCCAGTGCAGAAACAGATGCTGCCGCTCTTTCTGGGGGAAACCAACAGAAGGTAGTTGTCGGGAAATGGCTTGCGAGAAACAGTAAGGTTGTGATGTTTGATGAACCAACAAGAGGTATTGATGTAGCAGCTAAGGTTGAGATTTATCAGCTCATGAACCAGTTGAAGAAAAATGGTATCGGGGTTCTCTTCATCTCCAGTGAAATGCCGGAAGTCCTTGGAATTGCCGACAGGATTCTCGTGATGTGTGACGGCAGAATTACAGGGGAACTGATGCGACAAGAGGCTACCCAAGAGAAGATTTTGGAAATGGCTACACGCTTTGAGAATAAGTTTGAGAAACAGATAGGGTGAGGAAATCGTAATGAAAACCATATTGCAAAGGCCCCTTAAAAAATTGATGGGCATTCGCGGAATCGGACAGGTGCTTACAGTCACGGCAGGATTGATCGTTTTGAGTATCGTCTTCGGACTCATGAATCCAATATTTTTCTCATCTCGAAATGTCGCTAATTTACTTAGGCAGATAGCGCCGATTCTTCTCATAGGAATTGGACAATCCTATGTCTTGATCACCGGTAATATTGATCTGTCGATAGGGTCGGTCGTGGGCATGAGTACGATGATCAGTGCAACGCTGATGACAAAAGGAGTCGACCCCTGGATAGCGGTACTGATTACTATCGTATGCTGTCTGGCAGTTGGGCTTTCAAATGGGTTGCTCGTTTCTTTTGCAAAATTGCCGCCGTTCATTGCAACTCTTGGAACTATGACCATTGCGCGAGGCATTGCACAGATAGCAAACAATAACTACAACACCGATTCCATCGGTGAAGCGGCGCAAGGATTCAGGGATTTTTTCTATTATGGAAGAACCTTCGGGATGTTCAATACCATTTGGATAGCAATTGCATTATGGCTGGTGTTCAACTTCATCTTGACCCGTACCCGAACAGGTCGACATATCTATGCGATCGGTTCAAACGCTGAGGCGGCAAGATTAAGTGGTGTTAATTTAATAGCGACCACGACAAAAGCATATTTGGTTTCAGCTTTTGTTAGTTGCGTAGTTGGTCTGATAACTACAGCTACCAGTGGTATGGGAACGATGGATGCCGGAAATACCTATGAACTATATGCCGTTGCCGCATCCGTCATCGGCGGGGTATCTACACTCGGTGGACAAGGAATGCTCTTTGGTACGGTCATCGGTGCTTCAATCTGGGGTGTATTGCAAAATGGTTTGCAATTTGCAGGAGCTCCGGTTGCTATAAGAAATATCGTAATCGGAATCATCGTAGTTGTATCGGTCTTGCTTGACGTGATTGTTCGCTCCGGTAAAGGAGCGAGGAAAAAGAAAGCTGAAAGTAACTTGTAATACATTCACCGTAGGGTGATGGAAAATAAAGGAGATATCAGTATGAAGAAACTGAGTATTGTGTTGTTGGTTCTTGTGATGGTTTCAGCTCTGTTTGCACAGGGCGCAAAAGAGGATGCTTCTGCTTACAAGATTTATCTTATTACCATGGATCAGATGGACCAACACTGGGTAAATGTTGACAAGGGTGCAAAAGATGCGGTTGCCGAGCTTGGAGGAATCTCCTATCGATGGCTGGCTCCTGATGTAAAGGATGACGCAAAGCAAATTGAGAGCATCAACAACGCTGTAGCCGGTGGGGCAAATGCAATCTTGCTTGCCGCAAACGGTCCTAATGCAGTTACCTCTGCGCTGAGAGAGGCTGAAAGAGCTGGTGTGAAAATTGTATACGTTGACTCTGCTGCAAATTATCCTGCTGTGCAGACTCTTGCAACTGACAATGAAGCTGCAGGCCATACCGCTGGTATGAAACTGAGAGATGCTTTGGAATCAAAGGGTGTCAAATCTGGAAAGATTGGTATCATCAGTGTAAATACTGCTACTGCTTCCACCGTCGCACGTGAGGCTGGCTTTAGAAAGGCATTTGCAGGAACTGGTTTTACCCTGTTGGAGACTCAGTATGCTGATGGTGATGCTGCTCGCTCCAAGGATGCCGGTGCAAACTTCATCACACAGGGTGTAGTTGGTCTTTTTGGTGCCAATGAAGGTTCTACCGTTGGTGTAGGCAATGCGATTGCTGAAGCAGGTAAGGATGTTGTCGGTGTTGGCTTTGATAAGAGTGACATGATTCTCTCCTTGATCAAAAGTGGTCATATCCTTGCAACCATGGCACAAAATCCAGACGTTATGGGATATGAAGGTGTCAAGACTGCCTATAAGGCTCTCAAAGGCGAGACAATAGCAGCTTCCTATGTCGATACAGGGGTTTCTGTATTGACAAAAGCAAATCTCTAATTGCTCACACAGCCTATGCAGGGAGGCGTTCGCTTCCCTGCTTGCTTTTTTCTCTTATGATGAGTACTATATGAATACCTCAAGGGTGATGCCCATTGGGGGTGTTTCGGTTTCGACTGGCGGAAGATCAGGCCAGTGGCTGCAAGCGGAGCGCCAACTCCTAAAACTAGCAAAAAATTTAACTGCCAAAAAAGAAGACGAAGTCTCCTTCGAAGCAGAATACGCCCTCGCTGCTTAATAGCACGATGACGTACAGGCCCGTAAGCTGCCGCTCTTAAGCTACGGATCCCTGTAAAAGTAAGGGCTTACCCGACTCAGTGCCTATGGGAGAAGGGGAAACTAAAGTAGGCTATGAAGGGTAGACGTCTTGTTGGTGAACCCAATATCCTTCAGAACTTTTGATCACCGACTAAGCTTGTAGACGTCCCTGGGTGGCACGTTAGGACGGGGGTTCGAATCCCCCCACCTCCATCAATTACCCGCTTTGTAGAGATAATCTCCAGAGCGGGTTTTTTGTGTCTTTGTAAAAGTGTATTGAGAAGTATGTACTAAAAGCCTACAATGCAGGGTAAGGAGCATTCATGAAAATCCTTCACACATCTGACTGGCTAAAGCTCGACGACAAAAAAGTTGAATGCAAAGTCAGGTTGTTTCTCCTTCTTTCCATGTATATATAAATACTTCTGTTAATTCCGACGAGGTATATGAAAGGATTTTTGAACAGGCTGAAAATTCTAAAAAATATCGGAGGGCTACATAGCTATGAGCGGCGAGATAAAGAAAATAGATTCGATTAAAAACAGGGCAGTTTTCAGGACTTCCGATGGGCGTCATCTGTCAAGGATGACGACAACAACATCGCTGAGTTTAAACAGGTTCAGTCTCAGACAAATATAGTTCACCAAAGTTTCATTGGTGCTGAAGTGCAGACAATCAATTCATTCGCCATCTTGGGTGAAGACAATACAAAGCTTGAGGAAGAAATCGAAAACATGAAGGCGAGCTTGGCAGAGAAGAAGACAAGTCTATACTGCTGGGAGTTTTTGGGTTTGCCTGGGAACTAGAAATGCTGATGCAGTATTTAAAATCAGGAGTGGATGATCCGCTTACCGGCGTTGAATTGGTTGCGGCATTTTACGAGAACGACAACACCATTTTTTAAGATGTGCGATGACTGTAGCGGCAATATTAGGGATGTATTCCGTTATGATGCCAAAGAACTCTTTATCGACTATGCCAAACATTGTAACGACAAAGAAAAAAAATGCAGACATCATTCTCAAGGTAAATTAAGATGTGAATTACGGCATCCGGGACAGGTATCAAAACTGGGGAGGTGTGGAATGAAAAAAGGTAAAGACAAACAGCTTCAGAAGTCAGGAAAAAAAGAGACTGCCCTTATCCGTTCTTCGGCAGCCGAATACCTGACCTTTGTTGCGGCCGCTGGCAGCTCGGAAACAAGTGTGGAGATGCGCTATGAGGATGAGAATATCTGGTTGACCCAGAAAATGATGGCAACCCTGTATAATGTTTCGGTTTCAGCTGTCAATCAACACCTGAAGCGCATTTATTCTGATAACGAGCTGACCCGAGAGGCAACTATTAAGAAATACTTAATAGTTCAAACCGAGGGTAACAGGCAGATAAAACGTGAGGTGGATCACTACAGTTTACAGGCTATTATCGCAGTAGGCTTCAAGATTGAAAATGAGCGTGCTGTTCAGTTCCGCAAGTGGGCTAACCAGATTGTCAAGGACTACACCATTCAGGGGTGGACCATGGATGTCGAGCGTCTTAAGCATGGCGGAAGCGTCTTGGATAACGATTTTTTCGAACGCCAACTGGAAAAGGTTCGGGAAATACGGCTTTCCGAGCGCAAGTTCTACCAGAAAATCACCGATATCTACGCCACTGCCCTGGACTACGATCCGTCTGCTGCGGCTACCAAGCGTTTCTTCGCCGCGGTCCAGAACAAGATGCATTACGCCATCTATGGCAATACATCGGCTGAGGTTATCATAAATCGCGCAGACCACCAAAAAGAAAACATGGGGCTTACCAGCTGGGATGGAGCTCCAAAAGGAAAAATTCACAAATACGATGTTTCCATCGATAAGAATTACCTTTCAGAATTCGAACTTGGACAGATGCAGCGAATCGTGTCGGCCTATCTGGACATGGCGGAAATGCAGGCCATGCGAAAAATCCCTATGACCATGGCTGACTGGGAAGAACGCTTAGGTGGTTTCCTGAAACTCTGGGATAGAGAAATCCTGCAAGACGCCGGAAAGGTGACTGCAGAGCTGGCAAAGGCTCATGCTGAAAGTGAATTTGAGAAATATCGAATTAAACAGGATCGGCTCTTTGAAAGCGACTTTGACCTATTGCTTAAACAGATTGAACACAAAGACGAGGAATGATCTGCTATTCTTGCGACAAATTAACGACAGAACTTGTGAAACGGAGGGAATTATAAAAAAAAATATAGCCGGTTATGCGGTGCTCCGTTTCGGTCAGATCTTGGAATGAAAATAGAACACATTAACGGAGATGAATCATGATTTATGAAACCTACCACAGATGTAAAGCCATCATCAAAGGCGTTTCTGATGACAAGACCAAGGATTTGCTACTGAACTTTTAAAAGCGCTGGAGTACTGCATGGAGGAAAATTCTGTTTAACGGGAGGTGCTCAGGGATGATTTTCACTGCAATCAGGTTAATCTCTCAAGCCAGCAGAAAAAGCGCCTGTCTCAAAAGGTAATCTGCTTGGACAAACATACTTTGGAAGACGTTGCCGGAATATTCAAGCCTGAGATTATATCTTGGCTGGCCAGAAGACCGATGCCTTCGATGGTTTCCTTCTGTGGAAAAAATCTGATTCATGATTGGGACCCGCTCCACACAAAGCAGTTTGATGCAATTATGAAAAGCTTCCGTACAGGCCGGAATGTAGCGCAAGAAAACGGGGAGCATGGTTAAACAGATTTCTCGGTTCAAACAGAGGTATGCGTTGTTTTGGCAAGTTCGATTAAAACTTGGAACCCTCCATCAATTACCCGCTTTGTAGAGATATTCTCTAGAGCGGGTTTTTTGTGTCTTTGTAAAAGTGTATTGAGAAGTATGTACTAAAAGCCTACAATGCAGGGTAAGGAGCATTCATGAAAATCCTTCACACATCTGACTGGCATCTCGGCAGGTCCTTATATGGAAGAAAACGCTATGAGGAATTTGAAGCTTTTTTGAATTGGTTGATCCAAACCATTGAAGACCAACAGGTTGATGCATTGCTTATAGCAGGAGATATATTCGATACCAGTACGCCCAGTAACAAAGCCCAAGAGCTTTACTATCGATTTTTGTATCGTGTCGCCTCTTCTTGCTGCAATCATGTAGTGATAATTTGTGGCAATCATGACTCCCCGTCTTTTCTGGATGCTCCTAAACAAGTGCTTCGTGCCCTGAATGTATATGTGGTCGGCTCGATGACCGAAGCTTTGGAGGATGAGGTATTTGTTCTTCACACAGATGATAAGCCGAAGGCCATCATCTGTGCTGTGCCGTATCTGCGCGACAAGGATATTCGAATCAGTGAAGCTGGAGAAACCATCGATGACAAAAATGCTAAGCTTCTAGAAGGACTGAAAGACCATTACAAGGGGGTCTGCGCTCTTGCAGAACAAAAACGGGAAGAACTGCAAAGAGCAGGGAATGACGCCATACCAATCATAGCCATGGGACACCTGTTTACCGCAGGAGGGAAGACGGTTGATCAGGATGGGGTGCGTGAACTGTATGTGGGCTCTCTCGCTCATGTCGAAGTAAGCGCGTTCCCTCCTGTTATCGACTATCTTGCCCTCGGTCATCTGCATGTTCCCCAGACGATTGGCAAAGCTGAACATATACGCTACTGTGGATCTCCTATTCCCATGGGCTTTGGTGAAGCTACTCAGAAGAAACAGGTGGTACTTGTAGAATTTTCTGACATAACCCCAACGATACACGAGATTGCTGTACCGTGTTTTCAACAATTGATTCGCATTGCTGGCTCTCTAGATGAAATTTACGCAAAACTGGAAGCTCTTAAAGTGGAGCAAAGCTCAGCGTGGCTGGAAATTGAATACAACTCGAAAGAAATCATCGCCAACTTGCGCCAATTGCTTGAAGAGGCCATATCCGGTTCTTCCATGGAGCTTCTCAGAATCAAGAACAACACTGTCATGGATCGAGTAATCAGTTTGGTCTCGGAACAGGAAACCTTAGACGATTTGGATGAAGAAGATGTGTTTATCCGCTGTCTTGATGCCTTTGAAGTGCCAGAGGAGGACAGGAAAGAATTGATGGTCTCCTATAAGGAGATTGTCAAGACAATTCATGAAGAAGACGTTAATGAAACATAAAGGGGCCGGTCATGAAAATACTTGAACTGCGATTCAAAAACCTCAACTCGTTGTATGGAGAATGGATTATAGACTTTACCGATCCCGAGTATGTATCAAACGGAATCTTTGCCCTTACCGGTCCGACCGGAGCAGGGAAGTCAACGATTCTCGATGCCATATGTCTGGCTCTCTATGGAGCAACTCCTCGTCTTGGTAAGATTACCAAGAGTGGAAATGAGATTATGTCCCGTCAAACAGGAGAATGTTATGCTGAGGTACTGTTCCAGTCGCAGGAGGGGACGTTTCGCTGTCACTGGGAACAACGCCGAGCGAGAAAAAAACCTGATGGAGCGTTACAGGATCAAGAGCATCAGATCGTGGAAGCACAGAGCGGAAAACCGATTGAAACAAAAAAGAGCCTCGTAGGGCGGGTTATAGAAGAAAAAACAGGGATGGACTTTGAACGGTTTACTCGTTCCATTTTGTTGGCACAAGGTGGTTTCGATACATTCTTGAAGGCAGATGAAGAGCAAAAATCAAAAATACTCGAACAAATTACCGGTACCACGATTTATTCTGAGATCTCTCGTCGCGTTCACGAACGGATGCGTGAGGAGAGGGAAAAATTACAGCGCCTGTTGGACCAAAACTCAGGTATTGTAGTTTTGGATCCAGAACAGGAACAAGAGATTCAAGACAATCTTTTAGGCAAGCAAAAAGAGGAAGCAGAGCTCAGCATTCAATCAAAGAATGCTAGTCAGGCCATCTCTTGGCTTACCAATATAGAACAACTGAAGAGCGAGCTACACAACCTTGGGGATGAACAACGCTCTCTGGATACTGCTATGCAGGAATTTGAGCCAAAGCGAGAGAAACTGCTAGTGGCTTGTAAAGCCGATGTTTTGGAAGGAACGTACGCAACAATTTCCGCACTTAGCGAACAACAAGCCGAGGATCAAGCCTCTTTGCAAATAAAAGAAGCAGAGCTCATTGAGCTAAAAGCATCGGAACATACACAAGTTTTGGTTTTCAACGCGGAGCAACAGCGTACACTGAAAGCCAAAGAGGAACTAAATACACAAGCGCCGTTGATTCGTAAAATTCGGTCACTCGATCAAACAATAGCTGAGCAGGCTCAAGCTGCATCAGAGAGCGAAGAGACTTGCTCCAAGGAAGAGAAAAAGATCAACAGCGACAAGCAAGCACGGGTGAAGGAACAAAAGAAACGAGATGAAGCAGAGACAACGCTAAAGGATGTACAGCGATACCTCGAGGAAAATGCACGCGATGAGTGGTTGGTCAGTAATCTAGCTGGTGTTGATGAACAATGTAACAGCTTGCTCTCCATGCAACAGGAAATTTCTGAGAAAGAGGCAGAAAAAGAGAAAGTAGATACAGCCGTAAACGAAGTCAAAAAGAAGGTGGATGTTGCATCTAAGCGGTGTGCTCAAAAAAAAGAAGAGCTCGAAACAGCTACAGAAAACCTTCAAAAAGGCAAGAATACCTTGAGTGAAATGCTAGGCGGAAAACTGCTTCGGGAATATCGCACCGAGAAAGACACCCTACTTCGTGAGATGGCCTTCATCAAGAAAATCGAGGAACTTGAAAATCATCGGACCAAACTTGAAGACGGAAAACCGTGTCCTCTCTGTGGTTCAACAGAGCACCCTTTTGCCGAGGGTAATGTTCCAGTCCCTGATGAGATTGAGCAAAAGATTGAATCATTGAGCTCATTGATCGACAAAGCTGAAAATCAGGAAGTTGCCATTCAAAAGCTTGAGCAATCGCTCACGGTCGCCCGTACACACTTGCACGACAACGAAAAATTGGAAGCTGAAGCGACTGCCGAACTGACCGCCACAGAAAAGACCCTTAAGGAAGTGAAGGATGCCATTACAAAGCTTCAAACCAGATTTGAGCAACGTAAGCAGGTCGTTTCTCAAAAACTGCAACCATTGGGAATCACGGAAATTCCAGAAACAGAAGTTGAAAAGCTGCTCGAATCCCTCAAATCAAGGCTGAAAACATGGCAGGAACAGGTAAGACAAAAGACCGCCATAGAAAAACAGATTGCCGACATCGACAGCGAAATCAAGCGTCTGGATGCCGTAATTGATACACAGAGCGAAGCCTTGAAAGAAAAACAGGAAATTCTGAAGCGACTGAAACAGGATATCCTGGACAAAAGATCAGAGCGAAAGCAACTATACGGTGAAAAAACTCCTGATGTTGAAGAAAGTCGATTACAAAAGGCGATTGCTGACGCAGAAACGGCAGAAAAGACAGCAAGAGACCAATACGACGAATTAAAGCAGCAATTGACGAGTGTGAAGACCAATATTGATTCCTTAAAAACCCGCATCGAGGAAAGAAGGCTTGAGTTGGAAACAAAGAAAACCAATTTTTTACAAGCACTCTCTCTAGCAGGATTTGGTGACGAGAAAGCCTTTTTAAATGCTCGATTGCCTCAAGAGGAACGAGATGCTTTATCCGCTTTGGCGAAGGATCTTGATGATGGGCAAGTAGCACTGAAAGCCAAGCAAAAAGACAGAAGCCTGCGTCTTTCAACAGAATGTGCAAAAAAGGTCACTGACAAATCGCTTGAAGAACTTCAGATGGAGTTTGAACACTATGAAAGGTCACTCTCAAGTCTTCGTGATGAGATTGCACATCTTAAGAACATCTTGAAGGAAGATGCTCTAGCAAAGGACCGCATCAAGGAAAAACTTGCAGCCATCGAGGCTCAAAAGAGAGAGTGCAATCGCTGGGATATGCTACATGCACTCATTGGCTCCTCTGACGGAAAGAAATATCGAAATTTCGCTCAAGGGCTGACCTTTGAGTTGATGGTTGGTCATGCAAACAAACAACTGGTGAAGATGACTGACCGTTATTTGTTGATCCGTGATGGAGAAAAACCGTTGCAGTTGAATGTGGTGGACAACTATCAAGGAGGAGAAATACGTTCAACCAAAAACCTCTCAGGAGGTGAAAGTTTTATCGTCAGCCTTACACTTGCCCTCGGCCTTTCAAAAATGGCAAGCCGAAAAGTCAGGGTTGATTCACTGTTTTTGGACGAAGGCTTTGGGACCTTGGATGAAGAAGCCTTGCAAACGGCGCTTCAGACATTATCAGCTTTACATCAAGACGGGAAGCTCATCGGAGTCATCTCCCACGTCTCTGCACTGAAAGAAAGTATCAGGGCACAGATTGCGGTCATTCCACTCAGAGGAGGACGCAGTATCTTACAAGGCCCCGGTTGTACAAAACTAGAGTGATAAGATTACCCTTTGAGAAGGTCGATGCTTCCTACGAGCACTGTTGGATACGTCTTTCCCCTTTTTGGACAGGTTGCTCTTTGGCTTTGTAGATCAACGATAAGCTCTACTGAGTCTATCGTGTTCTGATGCATATCGATCACAATAGCAGATGTCCCCTGTGATTCAGGAGTGTAAATCACCATCAAGTCGTTGAAGGCCCTGTTGCAGTCAGCGACTTCTGTTCGAATGGGAATACAGCTTCCTGCTTTCAAAAAAAGAGGGATCTTCGTAAGGGGAGAAGGAACTTTCTGCCAGAGCGGGCCCATGTAACAGGTGCCCGTGTAAAGGTCATACCAGGATCCCTTTGGAAAATATACCAACGTTTCCCTCTCTCGTTGCAGAACCGGAGCGACAAGAATGTCAGGGCCAAACATATATTGCGTCTCGATATCCCAAGTTGATCTATCATCCTGAAATTCCAACACCATTGCCCTAGCTAGGGGAAGCCCCTCCTTTGAGCCTAGAATCGATTGTGTGTAGATATAAGGGAGCATCCTGTTTCTCAATCGAATATAGGATCTGCTGATTTGCAATGCCTCCTGTGAATAATGGTAAGGTTCATGCGGTCGTTTGCCATGGATTCTGGCATGGGATGAGAACATTCCCAGTTGCATCCATCGGATGTAGAGCTCCGAGTCAGGAATTGCTTGATCATCGGTATCAGAGAGAGTAAGGGTTTTTAGATTTCTGAACACCTCAGGCTCATAATCAAAGCCCCCGATGTCATGACTATAATACACCATGCCACTCAGACCATATCCCAGCATACCTCTCAACTGTCCGGCCATTTGGGAAAAAGATGCATAACTGTCTCCTCCCCATTGCAAAGGATACCGAACAGATCCTATATAGGCACTACGTCCCCACGTAATGCCGATACCATACACCTCTTTGACAGCTTCAAATGCACACCTGTTGTAGAGTAGGGGATATAAATTATGCAGTTGCCACCCGCTCATTTTGTTACTGCTGACCACCGAAAGTGGTATCTGTTCACCGAAATCCGTCTTAAAAACAGCAACACCTTGTTGTAAGAGGACCTTCAGCTGCTCAATCAGCCATTGAACCTGAACTTCATCGGTCAGGTCGTACGCTACCAGTTCATCACCGGCAAACGGTTCAGTTATATTGACAACCTCATCATTCGAGTCACGAAGGAAGAAGTGCCGCTGCATTCCCTCTTTATACAGTTGCGAGTTTTTTGGAACGTAGGGATTCAACCAAAGACAGACCTTGATATTCTGGCTTGCCAATTCATGAAGCTTCTGTACAGGGTTTTCAAAGGAATCCTCATCCCACACCAAAGTTGACCACGGACGACCACCTTGCCACCAAGGGTCAAGACTGATTACGTCGAAGGGTATGTTGTTCTCCTTCATTTTGGAAACAACTTCATCAACTTCTTTCCAGTTGCGATATCCACAGCGGGAGACCCATAGCCCAAAAGACCATTTTGGAAGAATGGGACTGAGGCCTGTCAAAACTGAGTAAGATTTCAAAATGTCCTTGAAGGATTCGCCATGTATGACAAAATACTCAAGATACTCATCAGCAACAGTGATTGTGTATGATGAACCACAATTACTGAGCATGGAAAACCTGGATGGAAAACTCGTATGCACAAGAAGACCGTATCCATTGCTTGAAAGAAAGAAAGGCATGGCCTTGTACGATCTGGGTGAGGAAACGGATCCTGCATCCGTACAGAATACATCTATAGTTTGGCTGTTCCGTACCAAAGGGGAGAACACTTCCCCAAATCCATACCATTTTTCATGTATTGAAGCGCATACAGAGAGTCTGGCTTGCAAGCTTCCCTCCGCACTGATGTCAAAACCACACGGGGCGCTCTCATACAGAGGCCCATAACATCGATCATCAATCTGCTGGGCGAAAAAAGGCCTGTCATTCTGCTTTTGAGAAATCTGGAGATTCCACCGATCAAGGCAAAGGTGAACAGAAAGGTTCTCACTTTGCAAGGTTACCGTGTCAGAGCTGCATTGAAGCGTGGAAGCAGTTGTGAGAGAATCGGGGTCGATTGCAAGCATCTCTTTTGGTGATGGCTGGATATGATACGGTTGCACCCTGATGCGCACCATGTCATGACAGAGCAGGTCTACAGCGATGGCAACTGGCAGACCGTCACTGCTAACACAGGATATTCTCACGCCGCTGGGAGTGATGCATTCAACCGTTGCACGCTCAAGTATATGCTTAATCGTCTCAGAATTTGTGAAATCAAAGCCATTTGTCATCCTTGAGAAATCTGTTTGTTCATGCATATACTAGAGACTCCCTCACTTTTTCCATCGTAATCGATTACATGCTAGAAGACTGCAGGAAATACTGTCAACAAAAAACAAGAGGAATGTATATGAGATGTTTAGCAATTGAAGAAGAACTGAAACCTATTGATGCAGAAACCATGAATGATGTTCTCAAAGAAGAAGCACAGGTAATCTGGGAACTCTACACAGAAGGAGTCCTGCGAGAACATTACTTCAAGGATGAGAGCTATCTTGCAGTACTTGTTTTCGAGTGTGATTCAGCTAAGGAAGTTGAAGAACTTGTTGCGCGATTGCCCTTGGTGCGGCTTGGGTACATACGCTTTGATTGCATGGCTCTTCGTCCGTATCCTGGGCTGAGCAGGTTGTTTGCAAAGTAAGCTGACGTATTGAACTATACACGTGTTAACAAAAAAAGCTCCATAAGTCTAATTTTTATTTCATCTAATGAAATAAATTACATATTTTAAAATTAAAATAAAATATTTGTTTGACAGTAGAAGAACCTCGTGCTAGCATAAATTTAACACGTGTAAACTTAAGATTTACATGGATACAAAAGGAGAAACAAAATGAAAAAAGCAGGTATCATCTTGTTAGTTTTGCTCGTCGGTTTTTCAACTGTATGGGCAGCAGGAACCCAAGAGACAAAAGCAGTTCCACAAACAGAGATCAATGTATTTTATTACAAAGATACAGTCGTTGATGGAATGAATGCTCTTGCTTCAGCTTTTATGGCAGAAAACCCAACGATAGCAGTGAAGAATGAGATGTTGACCACAGAGTTCAATACAGTACTCTCTTCACGTTATGCTGCAGGACAACTTCCTGAGTTGTGGGCTGCACAGCCTGGTGAAACTGCCTTAAAACCATACATTGATGCAAAGGCCATTCAAAAAGTAAATGATGTGAAGGTATTGCAAGAGCTTTCTGATGATTTTAAGCGGTCGATTACCTTCTCTGATGGCAACATCTATGTCATTCCTCTTCTCTCTACTGCTCGAGGAATCATCTACAATAAAGAACTATTCAAGAAAGTCGGTTTTGATGAATTCCCCAATACCTTGGATGGTCTTAAGGAAGCTTGCAGACGACTCAAAGCCCAAGGCATCATCCCATTCGCAGTTTCTGGTGCAGAAGGCTGGGCAGTAGGAAGTCTTCCCTATCAGGTAGGACATGAAATCTTTGCCTCAGCAGATTTCTTTGAAAGAATGGATGCAGGAACTGCCAGTCACACAGAAGTAAGAGAAGTGTTCAATTTCATCGATGTTTTCCGTGACAATGCACAACCTCGCTTCATGGATACTGATTTCATGGGTTCTGTATCACTTTATGCACAAGAGAGAGCAGCAATGATATTCCAAGGACCATGGGCAGCAGATGCCATGATGGATCTTGCTCCCGAAGTAGTTGCAAAGTCTGCAATGGCGGGTGCTCCTTATACCAATGATCCTGATAGGAACCTCTTGTACATCGATTATGATATGTATTTTGCTGTGAGCTCAAAAGCAGATCTTGCTGCAGTAGATGCATACTTTGATTTTATCGTCAATGGCAATGGACGAAAGATCTTCTCTGAACAGGTCAAGAGCTTGAACCCGTACGGAATCCCATTCAAAACTCACGCAGTGAACCAGTCAATCCTCGATCTCTCTGCAAAGGGTTTGACCATTGGTGATTTGCAATATGCGAACGCTCCTGATGGTTGGTGGCAAAATCAAGGCGTTGCCATGCAAGAATATCTCGGCGGTCAGATTACAAAAGATCAGATGCTTGCTAAACTGGATAGAGACTGGGCAGCAGCAATTCGTTAATACGATACATGTATACGGACTGAACACAAAGTTCAGTCCGTATAATACATGATTAAGGGGGTATGCATGGCCTCTCTTCGAAAGAAATCTCTTTCAAACGATTCCATTTTTGGTAATTGCTGGTGGGTAGGACCCCTTTTTGTAGGTCCAATTCTTATAGTCTATTCAATCTTGTTCGCTTTTCCATTTTTACAAGGATTATATTATTCATTTACCAACTGGACTGCAATCAATCCTAATTACTCATTTATTGGATGGCAGAATTATAAAGAGATGTTCACTTTGGATGAATACTTTTTGCCCTCTTTGAACAGAACTTTCTTTATAGCCTTTATCAATGTAATTTTTACCAATGTCCTGGCAATGCTCTTTGCAGTAGCTCTCACAAACCAGTTCAGATGGAACAACACATGGCGAGCTCTCATTTTCATGCCAAATGTTATTAGTATGGTCGTCTCCGGCTTCATCTGGAAATTTATGTTTGGTGAAATTCTTCCAAAACTAGGAGAAACGACCAATATCTCTTTCTTATCAAATTCCTGGTTGAGTGACCCTGGTATTGTGGCGTACTCCATAGTGATAGTAAGTGTCTGGTGGGGTTTAGGGTATATAATGACCATCTATATTGCCGGACTCCAAGGAATTGATTCTGAAATTATTGAAGCTGCAGATATTGATGGGTGTAATTCATGGCAATCTTTTTTCAAAGTGAAACTCCCCTCGATGCTTCCTGTAGTAACTGTTGGAATATTTTTGAATATATCGGGCTCTTTAAAGATGTTTGATACGATTTATTCACTTACCGGGGGAGGTCCCGGAAAGGCCTCAGAGGTGGCGATGCTGAACATTTATCGTGAAGCGTTTGTCTTTAACAGGATGGGATATGGCAATGCAAAGGCTGTCTTTCTTACAGTCATCATTGTGTTGATCACCATTGTCCAAATGAAATTGACATCCACAAAAGAGAGGTAACCACTATGATGGCAAAGAAAAAAGGAGCCATAGTCGTTGGCATACTGATGGGATTTGTGGCTTTGTTTTGGTTCATTCCCATCTATTTCATGACAATCAATACATTCAAGCCTCTGAGAGATGTCATTTTTACCACTGCTGCATTCCCAAAGTCATTCTATCTGGAAAATATTGTGGAAGTTTGGAAGAATGCCGATTATTTCAATCTTTTACGTAATTCAGTCTCAGTAACAGCATTCTCTCTTGCGGGCATTGTCCTCGTATCATCAATGAGTGGATATTATCTGGCAAGGACATCAAAGAAGAGCACGAAGTTCATTATGTCCTATTTAATTCTCACTCTCATCATCCCCTTTCAAGCAGTCATGATTCCCTTGGTGAAGACCATGAGAAACCTTTCGATGATTAATACCCATTGGGGCTTGTTTTTGGTCTATATTGCATTTGGTTCTCCCATGGCAATTTTTCTCTATCATGGCTGTGTGAAAACAATTCCCCGCTCTATGGAAGAGTCGGCAACATTGGATGGGGCAGGACCATTAAGAACCTATTTTACCATAATTTTTCCCTTGCTTTCCCCGATGACAAGTACAGTGGTTATTCTTCAATCTCTGTATATCTGGAATGATTTCTTGCTTCCTCTGATTACCTTGCAATCTGAAGCATTGAAGACCATTCCCTTGGGAATCGCAGGAAAGTTTTTTGGGCAATATGCTTTTAAATGGAATCTTGGAATCACAAGCATGTTGCTCGCTTCCTTACCCATGCTTTTATTATACCTCTTTATGCAACGGTATATTATCGGTGGGGTTATGAAGGGGGCTGTGAAAGGATGACCGTCATAGTATCGTGTATACCTCCAATGTCTTGAGGTCGCACGATACGTGCTAACAATTTCAAGGATATCTCAACTATGAAACTACAAGAACTTGCCAAAAAGCAAGCTGTTGAACAGCTTGTGTTCCGTATCGACCCACAATCTCTTGAGCGTTGTCTTCAGATCGATCATGAAATCTGGACTAAAGGCTTGGCTAGCCAACCTGGATTCGCCGGTAAAGAGGTTTGGCTTGATCCAAAAAATCCAGACCAAATAACCTACATCATCTATTGGGACTCTCTAGAACAGTGGAAAGCAATAGATAATGAGTATTTGTGTGCTTTGCAACAAGAGTTCGAACAAGCCTTCGCTCCCGATAGCTGCACCCTTATAAGAGAATTACATAATGAACAGCAATGGTATCGAACACATGTATTGGAAATGGAGGGGTAAGGCATGATTAAAAAGTATCCCAAAGTTGAGTTTCCCTATGATCGAATGAAATTGCAGCCCATATTCACTCATCCCGAGCTTGAGAACTATCACACGGAGGGAGTGCAAGGAGAAGTTGCTCGAGAAATCTATGGAAGCCTTATGTTTCCCGACCCTCCAAAACATAGGGCCTATACCTATGGAAGTCTTGTTATGTCCATCGATGGCAAAATTGCCTATTTGGATAATCCTGCAGGGCCTGTCATCGCCAGCGCCAACGTGTTGGACCCTGATGGGGGCAAGGCGGATTTCTGGATACTCAATCTGTACCGCGCTAGTGCCGATGTCATCATTGCTGGGGCAGGTACCATGCATAAGGAGCCTGATGGGACTGTATGCATCATGGATCAAGAGTTGGAGGACGAACGGCTGAAGAGAAATCTCAGTCAGGCTCCATGGGTGGTTATAGTGTCACTTGATGGTACCGATGTGCGTTGGGAAGATGAGTTGTTTGTGAACCAACCTACAATGTTTCATTCTTCTCCTTTTGCATTAGAGGTAGTAAAAGATAAGTTGGCTCAAGACTATTTTGTTATCGGTCCCTATGAAAATCTCCAGGAAGTACTGGAAGATGAACAGCGTATTCGGTCTCAGTTCGTCGAACATTCTGCGTCGAAAATGCCGGTCATCATTACCGGAAAAGATAAAACTCCTGATGAAGAGGCTCTGTTGGGAATCCTCTCTCTCTTAGGTATGAAACGTTGCCTGGTGGAAACACCTTCGTATTGCATGGCCTTGATGAAGAAAAAACTTCTTGATGAGTTTGTTTTGAATGTATCCTGTGTTTTTGTTGGCGGAGAAGCTATGAGCATAGGCAAATCATTCCCTGCTTTTACCTCTGTTGATCATCCTCATACAGAAGTCCTCTCACTTCACATGCATTCGCCGAGTTATTTTTACTATCGTCATAAATTGGTTTACCAAGATGCAAACAAATTGTAATATGCATAGGAGTCATGAAGAACAAACGAGTCACCCTTGAACAGATTGCAAAAGAAATAAATATCTCAAGAGTCACCATATCGAAATTTCTCAATGGAAAGGGAAATCTGCGAGATGTAAACAGAATTGCAGTAATGGAAGCGCTTGAACGATATGGGTATCGTCAAAATTTTGCTGCAAAAAGTCTTGCGATGAATCGTACTTTTTCAGTTGGATTTGTTTGTTTCGATTCTCCTCGGTCACCATATTTTCTCAAGACCATTCTTGCTGGTGTAGAAGAAGCCCAAAATCAATTTTTAGATTATGGGCTTCATGTACATACGCGAGTAACAAATATTGATTATCCCGAGCAACAGCTAGAAGCATTACAGAGTCTCGTAAAAGATCGTATGGATGCCATCGCCATCATTCCCAATGATATCTTCAAACCGGATGTCGCCCAACAGATAGCGCTCCTCGTAGACAACATCTGCTTTGACGGTATTCCTGTCATCACAGTGAACAGAGATATTCCGCACTCAAAGCGCACTGCGTATATTGGATGTGACTACAAGACGAGCGGCATGATGGCAGCAGAGTTGTTGGCAAAATTTGTCAAAGAAGGCGAAATATTGGTTTCCTTGGCGAGCCGCAATGTCCAGCTTATCGATGTGCGTTCCCGCTTGGAAGGCTTGATCGAAGTGTTTGCCAACTATCCGAAACTAACAATTGTGCCGCATTATTACTATGAAGGGGATAATGAAGCATATATTCGGCATATACAGGATTTTATTCAAAGCAGTCCCTGTGAAAAAGGCCTTTTGGATATATCTTACCAGTTGCAACATGTAGCTGAGCAAGTGCAACAGAACAACAAGCATCTCTATATTGTTGGCTTTGACCAGTACCTTGGCTACGAAAGCCATATGAACAAGCATCTTGTAGATTGCATCGTTACCCAGGATATGTTCGCTCAAGGATATCAGGCTATCAATTATATGTTTCAGTTGATTTTACAAGATAACCAAGAGATAGACGTAATGCCGATCAAGAATGAAATAATCATTGCATCCAACCTCTCAAGCTACGCATAGGAAGGAATCTTTTTTTTATAGTTGACAACTTGTATATACAAGTTTAGAATTATTTATAAAGGATGATTATATGACTTCAAGAGAACGCATTATAGCGGTACTCAAAGGAGAAACTCCTGATAGAGTACCTTGGGTTCCCCTCATTGGTCGCTATTACGTCAAGTCTCTAGCAGCCATGGGATATGATATACAGAGCTTTGCTCCAAAATCAAAAGAGATGTCTCCTGCATTGCTGAAGGATATGAATCTTGCAGAGATAGAAACGATACGCCTGACGAATGCGGATATTCTCTATCGTCATGTGATTGCCTACAACCTGATAAGTGATACATGCACATATATTGAAAAAGAAGAAGAGAACAGTCTATTGCGAGGATGGGAAACTCCTCTTGGACAGCTATGGGAAAGAGTAGAACAACACCATGGCACAGAGTACATCAGCAGTTATATGGTAAAGACCTTGGATGACTTGAAGAAATACCAATATCTGCTTGAAAGCATGCATCCTCAAGCAGCCTATGATGATGTAATCGCATTTGACAGATATATAGCAGATGATGGACTGCCGACCCTTACAGGACCTGTCACCCCTATACAGCAACTCTTTCAATTTACCATGGGAGTAGAAAATACCACCTACGCACTTTTTGATCATGAAGAAGAGATGCAAGATTTCTTTACTGCCCAGCACAATCTGAACAAGGGAATTTATACAATTCTGGCACAGGCTCCCGCTAAGGTAGTGATCACCTATGAAGATACCAGCACAACAGTTATTTCCCCGCAATGGTATGAAGAGTATGAGAGTCCGCATCTCAATGAATATGCAGACATATTGAGCTCAAAGGGCAAGATACATATCGCTCACATGTGTGGAAAGATATCCTTGCTCACCCAACTGCTTGCAAAAGATAGATATGCCGCAATTGATAGTGTTTGCCCTCCTACAACCGGAGATATAGAGCCTAAAGATGCTCTGATCCAGACCGGAAAAATTATCATTGGAGGCCTTGAACCCTCGTCTCTCCAACGTATGACCTCTGAACAAACCTATGAGTATACCATGGAAAAACTTGAGCAGGTTAAGGCTAGCAATGCTTTCAATCGCTTCATGCTCTCAAGCGGTGATTCTGTAGCGGCAAATACCCCGCTTGAGAATCTGAGGGCGGTAAGTAAGGCGGTAATGGATTTTTCGATACAATAATAAGGAGTTTGAGTATATGAGCTATTTAGCACAAGCAGCAGATCAATTGAAGATATGGATGGATGCGCACAGAGAGGAACTTGTTTCTTTCACCATGGACCTGATGCGTATCAACAGTGTTACGTATCATGAGGCTGAGGCTGTTGCGTTCCTTGCTTCTGCTATGAAGCGATATGGCTTTGATGAAGTTCGCATAGACGAGGCCGGCAACTGCATCGGAAGGGTCGGAAGCGGGCCTACGGTTATCGTTTCTGATGCGCATATCGATACAGTAGAGTGCGGCGACCCGCAAAAATGGGGATTCAACCCCTTGGATCCCAAAATTGTTGATGATGCAATCATGGGCAGAGGTATCGTCGATGACAAAGGATGTCTTTGTGCAATGGTTTTTGCAGCTCGGGCCATAAAGGAATTGAAACTTGATCAGGATCTGACATATTGGGTATCCGGTTCAATTTCCGAGGAGGATGTGGAAGGAAGTTGCGTAAAAGCGATGATGGAACAGTACAAGGATATTGCCCCCGATATGATCATCATCGGTGAGGCGAGCGGCAATCGCATCGTACGAGGACACAAAGGAAGAGCACTCATCAAAATGACTGTACAAGGAAAAGCGGCACACGCCTCTTCTGCACACAGAGGAGAGAATGCCTTGATTAAGGCGCTTCCCCTTATACAGGCAATAGATGATATGCAAAATTTCATAGAAGACCCATTTTTGGGCAAGGGAACCATCGAGGTCACAAAAGTTGAGTGTGACACCCCCTCATTGAATACAATTCCCGGATCTGTGACAATATTTGCAGATCGCAGGTTGTCTTGTGGAGAGACAAAAAATGATATTCTTGAAGAACTTACTCCCTTGCTTGCATTAAGTAATGCCACAGCATGCATCGATGTCGAGGAAGTGACAACCTATACTGGAAAGAAGATCATCCAAGAAGATTATTTCCCAAGCTGGGTGATTGATGAAAACCATCCAGTAATCAGATCAGCTGTCTCTGCATATACCCAACTATATAAAAAGGATCCCGTTGTGGGTCGATGGGATTTCTGTACAAACGCTACGTATTTATGCGGCATTACGAAAATCCCCTGTGTCGGATTTGGTCCTGGTGATGAAACCTTATGTCATACGAGTGCTGAGGCACTCTCTATCTCTGAACTGTGTGACGCTGTATCGATGTACGCATTGACTACCTTGGCGTTTGCAGAGAGTAATAAAGAGGAATAAAGCTGATGTATATAATCCAGGCTGGCTGGGTGATATTACCAGAGATGAAGATTGCAAAACAATCAAGCCTCGTGATCGATGAGAACAAAATCGTCGAGGTGCTACCTCATGATGAAGCCAGAACCAAATATCCACAGGCTTCGATCATCAATAGATCGGACTGTGTCATCTCCCCTGGCTTTGTCAATGCTCATATGCACCTCTATGGAGTTCTTGCCCATGGCATTGAGCCAGTTGTTCCCGTTTTAAGTTTTGAGAGCTTTCTTACCGATTACTGGTGGCCTTTGGTGGAAGACCAATTGGATGCAACGATGATTTCCTGTGCGTGTGCGTACAGCGCAGCAGAGCTTGTAAACAGTGGTGTCACCGCTCTGTGTGATGTCCTGGAAGCACCATATGCAGGATATGAAGGGTTGCTTGCACAGGAGAAGGTACTTCGTTCACTCGGGGTCAGAGCAATCCTCTCTACAGAAGCCTGTCAAAGAATCAGCGGCGAGATGGGCTGGCAGTTGCTTGAAGCAAATGCACGTTTTGTCCGCACATTCAAGGATGATCCTCTCATAACTGGAATGATCTGTACACATACTGCTTTTACGTGTGATGAACAGTTCCTCAGCAAAGCGGTGGATCTGGCGGTGAAGGAGCAAGCATCCTTGCAACTTCACCTTAACGAAAGCGAGTATGAGAGTAAGTGGACACAAAAAGCGTATGGAATGCGAACCTGTAATTGGTATGACAAGATTGGAGTCCTTTCTGACAAGCTGCTCGCAGCCCAGGCGGTCCAGGTGGATGCCCAAGAGATCCAGTTGCTCGCTAAACACAAGGTGAGGACCGTCCATGTCCCCTTGAGCAACTGTGAAGTGGGTGGAGGCATTTCCCCGGTTCCTGCTTTATTGGATGCATCTGTTGCTTGCAGTCTTGGTACGGATGGCTATATCAACAATTTTTTTGAAGTGATGAGAGCCTCCTTCCTAATCCATAAAGGCGTATGTTGTGATCCAACTATCATGAGCTCTCGTACTGTATACCGCATGGCTACTCAATCAGGTTCCGATGCTCTGTATCCAGGGAAGCAATATGGACGATTACAGCCAAATGCTGCAGCCGATTTCATAACCATCAATCTTGCCGGATTGCCGACCACTGTTACTGAGTACAACCTCTTTGACCAAATTATTCTGTATAGGAATCCTCAGGATGTACAGGATGTAATGGTCGAGGGAAAATTCTTGAAAAAGGATTTTACCATGCAGACAACCAAGCCCTTTGGCTTTTTGGGAAGGCAGGCAGCAATCGAAGCGCAACGATTATGGGATAAAGGACGATCGGTTGTTGCAAAGAACAAGGAGACAAGATGATGTACGATCTTATCATTTTAGGGGGAGGTCCTGCTGGATATGTTGCAGCTCACAAGGCTGGAATGGCTGGGAAATCGGTCCTTGTAATCGAGCAGTCACAAATTGGAGGAGTGTGCCTGAATGCTGGATGCATTCCGACGAAAACCCTGCTGTATTCAGCAAAGAACTATAAGAGTATTGTAGAGGGACATTTCCATGGAATAGAAGCGACCAAGCCGGCGTTTTCTATGAAAGAAGCCATGCAATGGAAAGAAAAAGTAGTTCAAACCTACCGCAAGGGGATATTCTCGCTGTTTGAACAGGCCAATGTAACCTACATCAATGCAAAAGGTAAACTGGTCGATCGATCAACAGTGAGTGTGGGATCTGAGCTCTATAGTGCAAAGAATATTCTGATAGCCACAGGTTCAAGACCGGCAGTCCCCCCGATTGCTGGACTTGAAGGCAATCCCTATGTATTGACCAGCACACAATTGCTTGAGCAGGAAGATCCGATAGAACACTTGGTGATTATAGGAGCGGGCGTGATCGGTTTGGAGTTTGCCGATTTATATACCATGTTGGGATTCAACGTTACCGTCATCGAGATGCTCGATCAGATTGCTTCGATTGTTGAGCCTGAAATACAAAAACTGCTGAAAAGAAACTTGTCAAAAGTTCAATTTGAGTTAGGTGCCAAGGTGACAAAGGTAGAAGAGAATACCATTACCTATACCAAGAGCGGTGAGACAAAGACAATCAAAGCTGACAAGATCCTGCTGGCAACGGGAAGAGTCCCCAATACTGAAGAGATTGGGTTGGAAGCCTGCAATATCAAAACTAAGGGACGATATATCCTGGTCAACAACAGGATGGAAACCAGTTGTCCTCGTGTTTTCGCTGCAGGAGATGTCGTAGGAACCAGTCTTTTTGCCCATAGTGCAAGCAGGATGGGCTTGATTGCTGTGGATGTTCTACTAGGAAACAGAAATGCAGAGATGGAGTATCACGCAATCCCATGGGCCATTTATACCTGGCCGGAAGTCGCCGGCTGTGGATATACAGAAGAGCAGGCAAAAGAAAAAGGATTGAAAGTTCTCACCGCCTCAGTGCCGATGCGTCTCAGTGCCCGCTATTATGCAGAACAAGGGACAACTGCCTCTTTGGTCAAGCTTGTCATGGATGAGGATAGTCATGTACTTGTAGGGGCTCAAATGATTGGAAGCAATGCCTCAGAAATGATATGGGGAGCAACGATGGCAATCAATCTCGGTATACGCGTAGAAGAGATGGCCAGTACGATTTTTGCCCATCCAACAATCAGTGAGGTCATCGGTGATGCCCTCAATATACTCATTCAACAAAGCAAGAGGAGAGCAGGCCATGTATGATTTTTCTCAAAAGGTAGTTCTTGTAACCGGAGCAAGCCAAGGTTTGGGCGCAGGCATGGCAAAAGCATTTGCAGAGCGAGGGGCTTTGGTGATGCTCTGCAGCAGAAGCGAGGAGAAGCTTAAGAAAGTAACAGATTCCATAGTTTCCCAAGGAGGCAAGGCTGCCTATTGTGTGTGTGACATCACAGACGATCAGATGGTTGATGCCATGATTGCCAAAACAGAAGAAATGTTTGGATTTGTTGATATCCTGATTAACAATGCAGCACTGCATACCTCTTTACCGGTTGTCGATACTACAAAACCTCTTTGGGATAAGCAGATCGGAACAAACTTGACAGGTACCTTCCTTTGCACGAGGGCCGTTCTTCCTTCCATGATCAAGCGCAAAGGCGGGAAAATCCTCAACATCTCAAGCTCTGCGGCTAAGCATTTTTTTCCTGGATTCGGAGCGTACGCTGCCAGCAAGGGTGGCATTGTCAGTTTTACACACACCCTCAGTGAAGAAGTCAAACAACATAATATCAATGTCAATGCAATTTATTTAGGAATGACGAATACCGAGTATACCCAGCAACGCATGGCCGATGATAAGGCAGTGACGATACCGCTCGATCAGATGATGCAGATAGAAGATGTGTTGCCGGTGATCATGTTTCTCACCAGTGACGATGCACGCACCATCATGGGAGCTGCAATTGATGTGTTTGGGAAAAAATCTTAAAGGACAAGGAGAGAACGATGATCCATATCAATGAGCGAGCAGCAGCTTTGGCCAAAAAAGCAATCGCCGATAAAGAGGTTTTGGGTATCGAGTATCAGACTATGGCATGTGGTGCACATTTGCTGGATTTTGGACTGGCTGTAAAAGGAAGCTGGGAGGCTGCAGCAATTTTTACCCGCCTTACATTGGGTGATTTAGGCACGCTGCAATTCGGCAGGTGGGCTCTGGATGAAGAGCATGCGTTTTCTTGTGTTGATCTCTTTATTTCAGAACCGCTTATTGCATGCCTTGCTTCTCAGATTGCTGGTTGGCAACTTTCTGATGGGCAGTTCGCCACCATCGGAAGCGGCCCTGCACGTGCAGCGGCAGATATGCCGAACGACAGGTATCTCGATATGACACCGTATCGTGATCTTCACCCCAAGCATGCTGTGTTGTGCATCCAAGATACAAGAATGCCTTCGGATGAGATGGCACAGTTGATAGCCAAGTCCTGTAACGTTGATTGCTCCAACCTCTATATTGCATTGTCTCCGAGCAACTGCATAACAGGAAGTGTACAAGTAGCGGCAAGAATGCTCGAACAATGCTGTCATAAGATGCATGAAAACCATTTTGATGTATCGATGATAGAGCATTGCTGGGGCCGAGCTCCCATAGCACCTGTGTGCAAGGACGAAATTACTGCCATGGGAAGGATCAATGATGCAATCCTGTACGGAGGAGAAGCTGAATTCTGGGTCGATAGCAGTGACGAGGAAATACAGGCGATAGCGGATAAGCTTGTGTCGAGTACGAGCAGTCCCCAGTATGGTACTCCATTCAAAACCATATTCGAAAATGCCGGCAAAAACTTTTATGCAATCGACCATGAGGTCCATTCGATTGCAAAAATAAAGCTGCACAGCACAAGAACCGGAAATAGTGTAACCGCAGGCGAGATCAATTCTCAGGTAATTAAAAAAAGTTTTCTGACAGGGGCCTGTCAGTAGGAGGGATTCATGGCGTTGGAAACAAAGGTACTGAAAGATTTGTACTATGACATGTATGCAATCAGAAGATTTGAAGAAGAGGTTGAGAAGTACAGTAAGAATGGAACCATTCCTGGCTTCATTCATCTCTCTATCGGTCAGGAGGCATCCCAAGCAGGTCCTGTACGAGCACTACGCAAGACAGACTACAAATTTCCAGATCATCGTGGACATGGTGCAATATGTCTTTGCGGTACTGATCGAAAGTATGTCATGGCTGAGATATTCGGCAAGGCAACAGGAATCAACGGGGGTCGTGGAGGATCGATGCACATCAACGATCTTAGTTGTCGGAACATGGGCTTCAATGGCATCCAGGGCTCGACGGTTGTCTCAGCACTAGGCTGTGCATTTGCATCACGATATCGAGATACCGATGATGTGACAATCGTGTTCATGGGTGATGGGACACTCGGCGAGGGAACCTGCCATGAAAGTATGAACATGGCAGCAACATTGAAACTTCCCATCATATATTGCTTGATAAACAACCAATACGCCATCAGTACACACTATCGAGAAGCACATCCTCAAAAGCAGTTGGCTACCTGGGCTGATGGATATGAGGTCCCTAGTGAAATTGTTGACGGCAATGATGTCCAAGCGGTCTATGAGGCTGTTGGTCGTGCAGCTGAGCGAGCAAGGGCAAAGGAAGGTCCTACGTTGCTTGAATTGATGACCTATCGATGGCAAGGGCATTTTGCAGGAGATCCCGCTGCTTATCGCTCGGATGAAGAAGTGGAGCAATGGAAAGCCAGATGTCCCTTGAAACTCTGTAAGGAGACATTGATCAACGAACGCGGTGTTGATCTTTCTGAACTACAACAGATTGAAAAGGACGCCGATGCTGAGATTGCTGATTGTGTAGAGTTTGCCTTGAATGCTCCTTGGCCAGAAGAAAAGGAAGCTCTCAAGTATGTCTATGACAAAATAGAGGTGGAGGATTGGGTCTGATGGCTAGAAAATTATCTTTTACGAAAGCTATAAATGAGACGTTGCACCAAATGATGGAAATTGATGATTCGATATTCATCATTGGTGAGGATGTAGCCAAGATGGGAGGAGATTTCGGTGTCACCCAAGGCATATGGCATCGATGGCCTGAGAGGGCAGTTGATACAGCTTTGTCAGAACAGGCTATCATCGGTCTGTCTGCCATGGCCGGGGTATGTTCCCTTAGGCCGGTAGCTGAACTTATGTTTGCTGATTTTGCAGGGGTTTGTTATGACCAGCTTGTCAACAATGCAGCAAAGCTAAGGTTCATGTATCAAGGTCAAGCAGGGGCGCAGATGGTGGTGAGAGCAGTTACCGGCAGCGGCATCCGTTGTGCATACCATCACTCGCAATCCATTGAGCCGTGGTTTATGAATATCCCCGGATTGGTAATTGTTGCCCCAAGTGATCCCTATGAGGCAAAAGGATTGCTTGCCTCAGCTATCAAGGATAATAATCCTGTTATATTTCTAGAGCACAAGCTTTTATACAACATGAAAACAGAAGTGCCCGAAGAGTTGTATGAGTTGCCGCTCTATAAGGCACATACTGTTCGAGAAGGAGATGACATTACCATCGTCGCTACCATGGCAATGGTCAAGATGGCTATCAAGACTGCAGAAGCATTACAAGAAGAGGGAGTATCAGTACACATCATAAATCCACGTACGCTCTTTCCCCTTGACAAGCAGGCGATAATCGATTCGGTAAGCAGAACTGGAAGACTTGTCATCCTGCAGGAAGGCCCTAAGTTCATGGGAGCAGCGGCGGAGATCAGCGCAATGATTGCCGAGGATATTTTTGAATATTTGGCAGCCCCCATTAAACGAGTCACCAGTTTGGACGTTCCCATAGCCTTTTCTCCCTGTCTGGAAGATTATGTCAATCCTAAGATTGAGCATGCTCTGGCGGCCTGTAGAGAGACCCTTGCCTTCTAGGAGGAACACAATGGCAGTAGAAGTCAAAATGCCCCGATACGGGGCTACGATGGAAGAAGGAATGATTGGGGAATGGCTGGTTTCTCAGGGACAGAATGTTTCAAAGAATCAGGCATTGTTTACCGTTGAGATAGAAAAACTAACAAACGAAGTGCTGTCTCCAATCGATGGCATTGTCAGTCGAATTTTGTTTGAGGCTCAGCAGACAGTACGTTGTTCTGATGTGGTTTGTGTCATATCAGAGTCTTCAACTGAAGTCCTGGAGTCTGTTCAAAGCAAAGAGACCAAAGAAGAAAAGACCAAGCCGAAAACAGAGAAAAAGCCTGTTGTAGAGAAAGAGCAATACAAAATAGGGAAAAGAATTATCACTCCTAAGGCAGAGGCGCTTGCCAAGGAGTTGAAAATTTCCTATCACGGACTTGCTGCAACCGGACTTCATGGAATGATAACGCGTTCAGACATCAGAAAAGCAGCTTCTTCACAAACGCAAGCCCCCGTTGCGGTTGAAGAAAAAACCGAAAAGAAGATGCCGCTGAAGGGTGCCCGCAAGGTCATAGCACAAAGAATGTGTGAGAGCTTGGCCACTGCGGCACAATCCTCCTTGTGGATGGATGCTGACGTCACCGATTTGATGAGCTGTTATCAAAAACACAAGGAATCCTACAAATCAAAAGGGATCAAGATTTCTGTAACAGCGGTTCTGATCAGGGTTCTTGCACAGGTATTGAGAAACCATCCGATCTGCAGGACTCAAATTGATAAGGAAGGGAATCTGACTGTGCTGCAAAGCATCAATATCGCTGTAGCTGTCGATACTCCAAATGGTCTGATGGTTCCCGTAATCGAGGATTGTGATCAGAAAACAACCTTGCAGATAGCCGGGCAACTTGCAATGCTTGTGGACAAGGCCAGGGTAGGGGCGTTGACTTCTCACGACATGGCTGCTCATGTGATGACGTTGAGCAATCTTGGCTCATATGGGGTAACCTATAGCAAGCCTATTCTCAATCTTCCTGAAAGCGTTATTCTCGGTACAGGAAAAATAAGTAAAAAACCAGTCTATGTTGACGGTGGTTTGTTTGCAAAAGATATTCTTCCTTTGAGTTTGACGTTTGATCATAGAATTGTTGATGGAGGACCTGCAGCGGCATTTTTACAAGATTTCTGTTCTGCACTCCTCTCTGCAAAGATTGAGGCTGTCATCTGAGTCAGTCTTGGAGGTGAGACTTTATGAAAGCACATAGGCAACAGATAGCACAATCGCATAGAAAGATCGACAGCATGGCTTCTGCTCTTGGGAAACCTCTGTATGTTGATGATCTGGCTCCGAAAGATAGTCTTTTTGTACGACTTTTAGGGTCAAAGCATGCGTATGCAAAGATAACACACATAGAAACCTCCAGAGCCCTGGCGCTGGAGGGTGTTGCCTGTGTGCTGACCTATAAGGATGTTCCGAGAAAGCCGATAACGTTCGCAGCTGAAGCAGCTCCAGAAGGATCGACTCATGATAGAACCATATTGGAACAGACGCTGCGGTATGTGGGCGAGCCGGTTGCGGCTGTTGCAGCAACCTCTGAATGCATAGCAAAGAGAGCACTGGATCTTATTGAGGTTACCTATGAGGTGCTTGAGCCAAACTTCGACATGGAGAAGGCATATGACAACAAGAATCCTCTGTATGCTGATCATGAGGTTTTTACTCATTTTGACAATGGCAGTCGCCCCTCTCTGAATGTGATTGCCGCCAAGAGTCAGCACTTTGGAGAAGATCTTGATGTTGTGCTGAATCGATGCAAGCATACCGTCTCAATTATAAGCTACACCCAAGAACAGGCCCATGCAATGAGCGAAACCCATAGATGTTTTTGTTACAGGGATATGAGAGGTAAGCTGGTAATTTATTCTTCTTGTCAATCTGTCTTCAACACCCAAAGAATTGTTGCAGAGGCTTTGGGCCTTCCTTCGCATGCGGTGAGGGTTGTAAAACCAAAAGTAGGAGGGGCCTTTGGAGGAAAGAACACTACTTTTTTCGAAGGAATTGTTGCTGCAATCACTTTCAAAACAGGAATGCCCTGCAAGCTCATAACCACGCGCAAAGAGTGCTTCACGATTACCAATACTCGACATGCTGCAAAAGTCCAGGTGAAAATGGGCATTGATGAACAGCATGCAATCAAGGCAATCGGTGTTGATATGCTCATCAACGGGGGAGCCCATGGAGAGCATAGCTTTGATGTTCTCTGCGTGGGATGCAACAACTCAATTCCCATTTACAAAGCCGGTGATTCCCTGCTCTTCAATGGCAGGGCAGTCTACACAAACATTGTACCTGCCGGAGCTTTTAGAGGTTTTGGGGGTCCTCAGGTAGCGTTTGCCTTGGAAGGAGCTGTAAGTCAGCTTGCCTGGGATGCAAAGATAGACCCAAGTCTGTTCAGATTACAAAATTGCATCACAGAAGGTGCGTACCATCCCTTTGTGTCCGGTAAGCAAGTCAAGAGCTGTACCTTGTCCCAATTGATTGTGCGAGGGAAAGAGCTAATCGGTTGGGATTCCTATTATCCTGCGAAACGAGTAGATGAACATACCATCAGGGCTGTGGGTATGGCGATTGCGATGCATGGTTCTGGGATAGGTGGACTGGATAGGGTAAATGCCACAGTAAGTCTCAATTATGATGGAAGCTTTACCCTGTTCGTCGGTTCCTGCGACCTTGGCACTGGAGCAGATACGGTCTTGTTGCAAATTGCATCGCATACCTTGAATACCTCTATCGAGCATTGTTCAGTCGTCGTATCAGATACGGAGTTGACTCCATATGATAAAGGAGCCTATGCATCCTCAACCACCTATGTCACCGGAAATGCAGTAAAAGCAGCTTGTGAACAACTGAAAGCAGATATTCTTGATGCAGCTGCTGTATTATACAAGAAAGAAGGGGACCAACTTATTCTTGTCGATAATGTTGTGAAGACAGCCTCGGGGGAGACAGTATCTACCCTGCAGCAACTTGCACAATCGGTGGCATCGCATGATGGAGGGTCTCAACTGTCAGTTACGAAAGGGTATGGTTGTGATGTTTCTCCTCCTCCCTATGTAGCAGGATTTGTAAAACTTGACTTGGATACAGAGACCGGAACGGTAACACTTTTGGATTATGTCGCTGTAGTTGACTGTGGAACTGTCGTCAATCCTGCTTTGGCCAAAGTACAGGTGGAGGGTGGGTGTGCACAATGCATCGGCTGGGCTCTTTCTGAAGAGGTGCTCTACTCCCATCAAGGTGTTCTTAAAACAGACAGTATGTATACATATCGTATCCCAACTACAAAAGATATTCCCAATATAACGGTAGAATTCATTGAAAGTTATGAACCTACAGGACCGTATGGCGCTAAATCAATCGGGGAGGTTGCGTTTCATACTCCTGTAGCCGCAATTCGAGAGGCAATTTTACACTGCACTGGGATTCTTCTTCCCTCATTGCCTTTTACTGCACCAAAAATCCTCAAACAAATTAATGCATTGTATGAGGCTGGAGGAACCTTGCCATGTTGAAAATTGAAAACTATATCAAAAGCGATAGTCTACAGCAGGCAAAAGAATTGTATCGATTGGATGTGTATACCTTGCTTGGTGGAGGTACCTTGAGCAGGTTGTATGATCAATCTTTTATCGGTGGTATTGATATTGCGCATCTTTTGGGAAATAAGATACTTGAAGAGGAACATCAGATAATCATACAAGCAATGACCAGCTTGAGATCAATAGAAGAGTCCCCAGTTTTACGAACATGGTATGGATCTGTATTCAAAGATTGTGTAGCTCATCTGGGTGGGGTGCAACTCAGGAATATGATAAGCGCAGGGGGCACGGTTGCAGCACGGCAAGGAACATCAGAGTTTTTGTCTGTCCTTCTTGCCCTTGATGCTTCTCTTGATCTGTATGGCATAGGATTGATTGCTCTAGAGCAATACCTTCAGGGAGGATATGAGAAAGACATTATTGTTTCTTTGCATATCCCTTGCAAGACAGCTCGCATTCACCTCTCTTCAGTGCGCAAAAACTATACGGATGCAAGTATGTTGCATGCTGTAGTTTACAGAGACGAAAAAACATGGCGCATTGTTGTGGGAGCGAGACCTATGAGGGCTAAGCTCTGCAGCAAGGCATCGCGGATGCTTGAACAAGAAAAAGAACCTGACAGTAAAGAAGTCATCGACCTTGCAATGGATGAACTAGCATTTGCAACAGATCTAAGAGCTACATCTGAATATAGGGAATCGGTTTGTCCTGTCTTACTTCGTCGGGCCATACAGGAGGTGCTGTCATGATGGTGACAATTTCAGTTAATAAAAAAACATATTCCTTGGATGTGGAGCCTGACACTACTCTTGCAGATGCGTTACGTACACAGGGGTTCCTAAGTGTCAAGACAGGATGCAACCAAGGAGTTTGTGGCTGTTGTACCGTATGGGTTGACGAAGTGCCGATGCTCTCTTGCAGCCTGCTGTGCATAAGGATGGAGGGCAAAGAGATAACCACCATAGAGGGTGTAGCACAAGAGGCAGAGAGGCTTGGAGCTTTTCTTGCTGAGGAAGGATCGGACCAATGTGGATTTTGTGAGCCAGGATTCATTATGCAGGCTCTAGCGATTAAGAACCAGATAAAAATACCGGTTAGTGAACAAGAACTCGATCATCTTATGGCTGGCAATCTCTGTAGGTGTTCAGGATACAGAAGCAAGATACGTGGTCTTGCTTCCTACTTGAACCATCAAGAAAACAAACAAGAGCTATGATTCTGTTTGACAACGCAAAGGTGTTATGCTATTGTAAATTAACTTGTATATACAAGTAACTGTAAAGAAAGGGACCTACGGTGAAAACAACATTTTGTGGTATACAGATGCAATCCCCATTCATTCTTGGCTCCGGGCCTCTGAGTTATGGTTCACAAGGTATGATACACGCCCATAAAGCTGGTTTTGGGGCAATCGTAACCAAGACAATACGGGATGAGGCTGCAGTCAACCACACTCCCCATATGGCACTGAATACAGAGTCCAGCATGATCAACAACGAAAAGTGGAGCGACTACAACCCCAATAGGTGGATAGAAAAAGAGATTCCAGAAGCCAAGGCTGCAGGCGTAATAGTAATTGCAAGCATCGGTCATACTGTTGAGGAGGTGCGACATCTCATTCCTCTGGTAGATGCTGCTCAAGCGGACATGTTTGAACTGGTCTCATATGAACAGGACAATCTCATTCCGATGATCAAGGCAGCAAGAACTTTGACTGACAAGCCGATTATCGCAAAGCTCTCTCCGAACTGGGTCGATCCTGTATCGTATGCACTGGAGGCCCAAAGCTGTGGTGCTGATGCTATCACCGCGATGGACTCACTCGGTCCAGTACTCAGAATAGACATCAAAACCGGAAAGGCAGTGCTCGGGGGCCCTGATGGCACAGGTTGGCTTTCTGGATCTTCGATCAAACCGTTGGTGGTTCGCTATGTAGCAGAAATTGCAAGTCGGGTTTCAATCCCAATTATCGGTCTTGGCGGGTTGATGAAGGCAGAGGATGCCGTGGAGATGATGATGGCTGGAGCTCAGATGGTAGGCATGTGCACCGCTGCTTTGATCAAAGGCGTCAAGCATGTTGGCAGAATTTCTGAGGCTACTGATCGGTTGATCAAGGACCTTGGCTATGCTTCGTATGAAGACATCTGTGGAATTGCTCTTTCTTCGTTACAAAACGGAGTAACAAAGCAGACGTTCGCATTCCATTTTGACAAGGATCTGTGCACAGCGTGCAATCGGTGTGTACGACTGTGTCCCTATGAATCTCGTTCCCTGAAAGATAAGACGATGTCTGTCGATATGAATACTTGTAGACAATGCGGGCTTTGCTTTGCCGTTTGTCCTACCGGCGCCTTGAAGGGTGTGTTCTAAAGTGTCCAAGCATCGCGAGGGCGATGTTCAATTATAAAATGCAAGCTCTTCATTATCAGAGCAGTCAGGAGGATTCGTTATTATGTATAGTTCACTACGAAAGAAACACCTGTTGTGTACACAGGATTGGAGTGTTGAAGAGATTGAGAGACTGCTCTCGGTTGCTTTCAAGCTCAAGCAAGAGAGATCTTTGGGAATCAATCATGATGATATTCTCAGGGCAAAGACCTTCTTCATGTTATTCTTTGAAGAATCAACAAGAACTCGAAATGCCTTTGAGGCCGGCATCCATCAGCTTGGAGGCCACGCGCATTTCTTAACCCCGAAAGCAACCCAAATTGATCACGGCGAGACTGCAAAGGATACTATAAAGGTTCTTTCACGCTATGGCGAAGGCATTGGGGTTAGGAAGACTTTTGGTGCTGGACAAGCGTACATGCGTGAACTTGCAAAATACTCAGATATTCCTGTTGTAAACATGCAGTGTGAAGATTATCACCCAACTCAGGTGTTGGCTGATTTGATGACAATCAAGGAAAAATTTCAGAATAATTTAAAAAACAAGAAGATTGTCGTATCTTGGACCAGTGCTCCAAACTATATCAGACCCCTTTCGATGGCACACTCTCTCGTTCTTTGTATGCCTCGTTTTGGACTTGATGTCACCTTGGCTCATCCACCAGAATTCTCTCTTAAGCCCGAAGTTATGGAGATGGCACGAAAGAATGCTGAACTATCGGGATCCAAGTTTGAGGTTGTAAACAGCATGGAAGAAGCGTGCAAAGGTGCTGATATCGTCTATGCAAAGGGTTGGGGCCCGATTATGCATACAGAGGATGAAGCTGAAGGAATCGCAATCATCGATTCGTATCGTAAGAACGGAAGCATGGATTGGGTGGTAGATCAGAGAAAGATGGATTTAACCAATCCACAATCAATCTATATGCATTGCATGCCTTTTGATAGAGACATTGAAGTAACCAGTGAGGTTGTTGACGGTCCGCATTCTGTGGTCTTTGATGAGGCGGAGAATCGGCTTCATATCATGAAGGCCATCATGGCAGCAACCATGGCAAACCTGTAACAGCTATTGACCGCCTGAAGCGAGTAATTCGCTCAGGCGGTTGGAGTGCGTATGAAGAACATTGACCTATTGATTACAAAGGGAGAGGTTATTCTCGGTGATCCTGTGTTGAGACAGGTTCGTCACTGCGATATCGCCATCAAGGATGGGGTCATCGTTGCAATCGGATCAGAACAGGATATTCTAAAGAACCATGCAGTCGATACGGTATTGGATGCATCTGGGTGCATCGTTTTTCCGGGTTTGGTCTGTACTCATACGCATTTATTTCAGACATTGCTCAAAGGATTGGGCAGGGATCGACCACTGCTTTCTTGGCTTGATAGTTCGATACGGCCAGCGCTCAAGCACTTTGACCGAGAAGCGGTATACAGTGGTGCAATGCTTGGTCTTGCCCAGCTTGCATCAAGTGGTGTGACAACTGTCGCCGACTACCAGTATTGCCATACAGAACCATTGATGGACATAGCTGTTCTTGATGCCTTTGAAGATATCGGCATGAGGGGTTTACTGTATAGCGGCAGAACAAACGTGCTGGGTTATCCAGATTCTATAGCATTATCCTACAAGGAAACAGAACAACAATACTTCGATCAATTGATAGAGCTTCAGAACCTCTATCGTAATCATGATAGAATAGAAATCGGCTCAGGCCCTGCCATTATTTGGGATATGAGCAAGAGCGGATATGAACATCTCTCATATCTTTCTCAATCGAGTGGGCTGAGAGTTTCCATGCACTGTCTGGAAACAGAAGATGATGATCTGTTCAGCAAAGAACGGTACGGCGTATCTACAATGCAATTGCTGAAGCAGTGTAATCTGCTCAGTGAGAGATTTTTAGCCGTCCATGCAGTGCATATGTCTGATGCAGATTTCGCCCTTTTTAAAGAGCATTCTGTTCCTGTCAGTCATTGTCCCATTTCAAATATGATTCTTGCTTCAGGAACCGCTGCCGTTCCGAGGATGCTCAAAGAGGGGCTTACTGTATCACTGGCGGTGGACGGGTCTGCCAGCAATGACGCCCAGAACATGTTCGAGGTCATGAAAACAGCCACGCTGTTACAGAAAGTATTGCATCGTGATGCTTCTCTTTTGCCGGCAGAACAGGTGTTGAGCATGGCAACCTTGGCAGGGGCAAAAGCATTGGGACTGGATACTCTTACAGGGTCGATAGATATTGGAAAGCAAGCTGACATATGTATCTACGATACAAAGACCCTCTACAGTGCTCCGGTTGCAGACGTCTTTGCATCTTTGGTGTACAGCAGCGCAACAGAGTCTATACGACAGACGCTGGTTGCTGGAAATATCATCTACGATAGGGGAGACCTCCCTTATAACGATACGAAACAGATAATTAGCGCAGCGCATGAACAAGCACAAAAAATCAGAAGATTGTCCAATCTCTGATGCTCATCCCGATACTTGGAGGTTTTAGGTATGGTCATTCTTACATTAAATTGTGGAAGTTCGTCACTGAAGTATCAGCTTTATGATTGGCAGGCCAAAGAGGTGCTGGCTGTGGGAGCTGTCGAACGCATCGGACAAAATATCAGCTCTTATGAGCATACTACCAAGTATGGCTTAGTAAAGGACAGCTGTACGATAGAAGATCATAAACGTGCTTTTGCGTTTGTTCTTGATTTGATTGTCAACCAACAGCAAGCAGTCATCGAAAGTATTGATAGTATTAAAGCTGTCGGACATAGGGTGGTGCATGGGGCGGAGTATTTTACAAAGTCGGTAATTATTGATGAAGTTGCAATGAGGTTGTTTGAATCCCTCGTAAGCTTGGCTCCCCTGCACATGCCGGCAAATCTGACAGGCATCAAGGCTGCGAAAGAACTTTTGCCGGATATACCGCATTGTGCAATCATGGATACCGCATGGCATCAAACGATGGGCCCTGAATCCTTCATGTATGCTCTTCCTTATGATTGGTACACGCGCTATCAGATTCGTAGGTATGGATTTCATGGAACAAGCTACATATATACAGCAAAAAGAGCGGCAGTCCTTCTTGGAAAAAATCCGAGGGATACGAATCTTATTATTGCCCATATCGGCAATGGAGCTTCTATCTGTGCTGTAAAAAACGGTGTGTGCATCGATACCTCTATGGGATTCACTCCACTTGAAGGATTGATCATGGGAACTCGCAGTGGCGACATCGATCCTGCAATCATCCCCTATATGATGGAAAAGGGGGAAATGAGTGCACGCGAGATAGATGCAATTCTCAATAAGAATAGCGGTCTTTTAGCAATAAGCGGCAAGTATACCGATAGACGAGATATCCGCGATGCTGCTGCAAACGATGATGAGCGATGTGCCTTGGCAATCAAGATGGAGTGTCATCGACTTAAAAAATATATCGGTGCGTACGTAGCTATCGTTGGAACAATAGATGCAATCGTCTTCACTGCAGGGGTAGGGGAAATGGCTCCCCATATTCGGTTGGGTGCACTTTCAGGATTGGAGCATCTGGGCATCAGTATCGACAAGGAGAAAAACCAACAGGCGATGTGCAGGAATGCAGAACTTTGCATCAGTTCAGATAGTTCAAAAATAAAGGTTTTTATCATTCCGACTGATGAAGAGTTGGTTATGACCGAGGATACCTATGCCTTGCTTTCCAACACGTATGATGTTCATACCCGTTTCACCTATAGTTTTGAGAGCAAAGAGTATGTCAATAAAGCGAGGGCTAGGGCATTCAAGGAGGATTTGAAAAAGAGAGGCTACCTATCTGACTTGCTCATAAAATGCTGATGCTTGACAATCACCATAAAAGCAAATGATAATGCCTAACATCTTATAACAAGAAGATGTAACGATGAAACATGATTCACAGCCTTTGTATTTACAGGCGAAAGAGTATCTTTTAGGGCAAATTCGTACATTGAAGGCTGGGTTTAACCAACTTGAGCCTGAAAATACTCTCACAGAAAAATTGGGCATGAGCCGAGAGACCGTCCGAAAAGCTATGAGCAGCCTCATTCAAGATGGTATTATTACTCGGTGGCACGGCAAAGGGAATTTTGGCCATCCTTCGGTAACAAACATGCCCATGAGGATAGATCTCAATTCTGATTTTAGAAGGATTCTTTCAGAAGCCGGCTATCATGTGCGAATGCATCGCAGCAGTGCTCTCTTGAAATCTCCTTCCTCCCAGATGCTTCACAGGATGCCTGAAGCTAAAGGCCAGGATGTCATTTCCTATCGTCTTGACTATTTTGCGGATGAGCAGTTGGCGGTGGTATGTGAGGTGGAACTACTTTCCAGTATCGTAAGGAAAATTCCTGAAAGCGGGGATTTTTCTGATTCCATGAATGATTTCTTGATTGAACACTGCGACTTTGACAGTAATCATACTACAGCATGGTTGCTCGCTGATCAGAATGAAGAGGTTTGCACACGGTTTTCTCTGCCTGCTCTCACGCCGCTGCAATGTTGGGAAGAGATCTACTACAATTTGTATGATCAAAAAATGGGGTACGTGAAGGTATTCTTCAACCCATCCAGGATGGATCTGTCTTTATTGCTCAGATTCTAGCAAAAGAAGGAAATATGATTCTCTATATAGTAGCAGTTTTAAGTGGCTTGGTTGTCTTGATTCTTAGTTCTGATAGATTTATCGAGGGTGCTGCAAGCACAGCACGACATCTGGGCATGCCGACTCTTTTGATAGGAATGGTCATCGTAGGCTTTGGAACCAGCGCGCCAGAATTAATCGTCTCTACATTCAGTGCAATTTCGAAGAATCCCGGCCTTGCTTTGGGTAATGCCTTTGGTTCGAATATTGCAAACATTGGCTTTATCCTCGGTTTGACCGCCTTAATCAGTCCTATTACCGTACACTCCAATATACTAAAGAAGGAACTTCCCCTACTGAGTGTTGTGACTATCGCTTGTGCTCTCTTGCTCCGAGATTTGACGCTCTCCCGTTTGGATTCTTACCTTATACTTGGTATTTTTGGTGTATTGGTCGTTTGGACAATTTTTCAAGGATTCAAAACAAATAAGGACACGCTCGCAGATGAGATTGAAACTGGTGTCCCAAAGCCGATTTCTATCAAGCGCTCGATATTGTATCTTGTGATAGGCCTTTTGTTCTTGGTTTTGAGCTCGCGGATTTTAGTTTGGGGCGCCGCAGGTATTGCACGATATCTTGGCTTGAGTGACATACTCATCGGTTTGACCGTGGTGGCAATGGGCACAAGTCTTCCTGAACTGGCTTCTTCCTTGGTTGCAGTAAAAAAAGGAGAGCATGATATAGCAATAGGGAATGTCATAGGCTCTAATCTTTTCAACACCACCGCAGTAGTCGGGATAGCAGGATCCATTCATCCTTTTTCCTTCGAAGCTTCAGTATTAAACCGCGATATACCCATCATGATCCTGCTCACCCTCTCTCTCTTTATTATTGGGTTCCGATTTAAAAAGAACAGAAAAGGAAGGATCAATAGATTTGAAGGATTGCTGCTGCTTCTGTGCTACATGCTTTACACGATGTATCTCATGTATACTTCATTCTCGACCTAGTGGCCTGTAAATCATATTTCTTTATTTTTCTTCGGCCCAAACGCCGGGTAGCAGCGTTCTCGTCGGATCAGATATCGCAGATATCTTCTCCTCCTTGGCCTTGCTACTCACCATTTTCGCTCGAAGCTAATATTCAAGTACTAGTCTTTCCAACCCACTAGGAGAGCTGTTTTCCGTTCTCAAGCGCCGATAGGAGAAGTTTGAAGAGTGGAAAGCCCTCAGTTGCATGCTCAACTTCCATTTTATAGCGGTCAATATCATACTCGATTCGTCTGTGAGCGCAACGTATAGTTGATCCTTCAATCGTGAGCAACGCGTAGCTTGCTCTCACATCACCGTCGAAGGAGTACCCCACTGCACCAGGATTGATGAACCGAATGCCATCTCTGACAAAATCAGCAGGGACATGGGTGTGGGCGCTCAGTATCACATCAACATGTTCCTCAGAGAGTTTCTTTGATAAAGAAGGGAAAAAAGGTTCTGTCTTGAACAGCCCTTGCTTGTCGGAGTAGGGCGTACCATGACAGCATAGCAGAGAAACCTCTTCCAATTCCAGACGCTTGATTTCTAGAAATGACGCCAGTTGTTTCTTTGACTTCGGGAGCATTCTCAAATCAGTGTACTTTATGTGCTTGAGCATCATTTCATCATGTTCGCTCTTGATCTCAAACGTAGAAATTTCTTCAAGATTCCTATCAGTATTACCCTTGATGCAAACAAGTGGTTTCTGTTGCATGAGCAGGTCAAAACAGAGCTGAGGATCGAGCCCCATAAAGACCAAATCCCCAAGAAAGATTGTATGCTGAGCTCCCAGGGTCTTGCTATCTTTCAGTACTGCTTCCAACGCACGTATATTGCCATGTATGTCACCAAGTACTGCAATTTTCATGTTTGACCCTCCTTTCTTCGTATATTGGTACTGTATCATACACATACATACAAGAAAACATGTCCGTCCATCAGATTTATACAAAACAGGTAATTAGTCGATTGTTTAAGCTGGACATCTTGCTCAACAATCGTTTGAAACGATATTGTATTCAAAAGAATACATTTATGCGTATATCATCATTCAACACATTCCTGAAAAGAGACCCTGTCTTAGTAGTTGCAACAGTTCTTGCCTTTGTCTCAATCCTCCTTGTCCCGATACAGAGAGCCTACCTCGAGTATTTTGATTGGAAGACAATTGCATGTCTTTTCTGTCTCATGGTTGTAGTTGCCGCTTGCAGCAAGATGAATCTGTTTGTGAGGGTATCGGCATTCATATTAAAGTTCGCAAATACGCCAAGACAGTTGAGCTCTGCACTGGTTTTTCTCACATTCTTCTTCTCGATGTTGATTACCAACGACGTGGCTTTGCTTACCTTCGTCCCCTTGACCATTGTTCTTTTTACTGTGAGCAATACCCACAAAAACATACTCTTTACCGTCGTGCTTCAGACGGTTGCTGCAAATGTAGGAAGCTCTTTGACCGTTGTAGGAAACCCCCAAAATTTGTTTCTGTACAACTATTATGATTTGAACGCGTTTGGATTGACAATGACGATGCTTCCGTACGTCTTGCTTGGGGCTTTGTCTCTCTTGTTGCTGTTGCTTTTCGTTCCCAATGACCATATTAGTCCGGTCCTGAACAAACAAGACATCATCCCGTTGCAAAAGAGACTCTTGATACGTTACGGTTTGCTTTTTTTAATTTCGCTCGCAGCCGTATTTGACTTCATACCCTATCCTGTGGCATTGCTTGTCGTCCTGCTGTTTGCTGAGAAATCTCTTTTGCCTAACGTTGATTATACGCTTTTGCTTACCTTCTTGATGTTGTTCATCTTCGTAGGAAACTTGGGCCAATTGTCTTGGGTTAGAGGTCTTTTGGGCGCTTTGCAGGGCCACGAGTTCTTAGTGGCTTTATTATTGTCTCAATGTATCAGCAACGTTCCGGCTGCATTGTTCTTGAGTCATTTCACCAATCTTTCAGAACCCCTGCTTATCGGTGTGAATGTCGGAGGTTGTGGTACATTGATCGCATCCATGGCATCGGTTATCTCATTCAAACTCTTTATACAATACGACGCGCGACAGAGTGCACGATACTTCTTATGCTTCTCCGTCATCAGTTTCTCTTTGCTCCTTTTGTACGTGTTCGAATATTGGCTTCTCTGTAAGATCTAACCCAAGCAAAGGAATGATGTTATTCGACTGTGCCAGAGCCACACTCTTCAAAGCTCTGTTGCTTAAATGGGTATATAGATCACTGAGCTGTTCACTGCTATGCCCGATGGTCATTCTCAATATATGTTCATCAACCGACCCTCTGAGCAGTGTATTTGCCATATGACGCAATGAATGGAAGCTTATGTTGCGCGATAGTATCTCTTCCTCTTTCAATATATTTGACTGCTTGAGGGCTTGTGTAAACTTTGTCGAGAAGTAGTGGCTGGAAACATATGCTCCCCCTCGTTTACTCCAGAACACTAGTGAAATCTCAGATTGATACGGGTTCCTTGACGCAAGTTCTTTCAGTTCAGTGCATAGAAATGACGGACAGGGTACATACCGTGTTTTTTTTCCTTTCGGGGGTTTCAATCCGGCACAATCGGCATACGCATGATCTATGATAATCATATCATCTTTTATGTTTACTTTGCTCAAGGCTCGAAGTTCTCCTGATCGCATGCCTGTGAGCAGAGAGAGCAGACATGCTAGATATACGTGCTTTTCACAATGCGTCTGTGCCCATGCAATGAACCGTGTCAGCTCTTCTTCGCTTAAAATCCCTCTTGGCGTATGGTTGTCTCGTAGCATATTCAGTTTCAATACCAAAGCTGAAGATATCAATCCTTTTCTTTGTGCCTCCCTGAGCGCTGTTACTACTGCCCTGATGCACACATTGATTGTCGCATTGCTGAGTCTTTTTTCCATCACCAACTGCATCTGCAAATCCTCTAGTAGAGACAGTGTTACTTTAGAAAGCAACAGATCGGTGTGAATTTTGGGCAAGACATGATTCACTAACAAAGATTTTCTTGTGGTAAAGTAGTCCTTGGAGAGCGATCCTGGATCGAGCGCCAGTCTTCTTTGTACATATTCACTTTGTTCCCAACTGAAAAAGTTCTCTACATATGAGCGGAAATACAAGAGATCCTTTTTCTTGTTATTTCCTACGATTCCTGCTTCCAATGCCTGCTGACATATACGGATAGCTTCATCACGTCGCCGTATCGGATGTTGTTCATGTGATCCGAGCGCCTGTCTCAAAGCTTCTACACTTTTTTTGCTTCCTCGTTTTCCTGTTTCAGGATCACGGAACAATGCATAGAAATATGTGCGTTCTGCTCGTGTAATTCTGCATAGGGTAAATGGTGCTACTCCAGCCATTGCTGTTCCTTTTTCTTGTTGTTTGTTCAACTATTTGTTCAATCGAACATATAATACAGTTTTATTTCATTATTCACAACATAATATTTGCATGTATAAAAGCAATATACAACACTTTTAGTGGTTTTTTCTTTATAAACGTACTTACTAGAGCCTAGTAAGTACGTGTGAAACTCATAAGAATTGTCTTAAAGCATAGAAAACGTATGTAGCATGTATATGCATCTAACTTATAATATAAATTAAAATCAAAAAATATATAATTAGTATCTTATGAATATAAAATAGAACTATAAAGTATAAAAAAGAAGCTATAATGGCAAATTAATATATTTTTAATACTTTATAAAATTATACATATAATTAAAAAATAAAGAAAGATGTAAATTATAAACATATAATTTTTGAATATACATACATAATACAAAAAAAATACTGTTAAATTTTTTTTGCCAATCCGAAAAAAAATCACCAAGGACAATCCTTGGTGACTACATGTATGTTTGTATGGTTTAGTACTGCAATTGTTTTAATTCTCTACGGACATCTCTATTCATGTCACGCTCTTTGACTGCAGCCCGCTTATCATGGAGCTGTTTTCCTCGACAGAGCGATACTTGCACTTTCACCAGATTGCCTTTTAAATAAATTGATGTTGGGACAAGGGTGAATCCTTTCTCATCAACTTTTCGCTTCAAACGCTTTATTTCACTTTTGTGGGCAAGTAATCTTCTATTCCTTGAAGGTTCATGATTGTTGATGTTCCCATGGGTATAGGGCTGAATTGTAAGCCCAACCAAGGTAAGAGCATTGCTTGTGACAGTCACATAACTGTCTGCAAAGCTGAACCGACCTTCCCTGAGTGATTTTACTTCAGTACCGGCAAGTGAAATCCCGCACTCCAAATCTTCAATGACTTCGTAGTTGAAATACGCTTTTTTGTTTTTTTGTAATGGTTTAAAACTGTTTTTATCTTGTTTCATTTATGTGTACCAAGCAATGCGGAATCCAATCTGGTCTCCACATGCGTCAGGATCGACAACACCCACTGTATAAGGGTTGATGGAATTAGGGTTGTTAAGATAGCTGCCACCTTTGACTATCGGTTGTGTAAGCAGATTAAACTGTTTGTGCAATTCCATGGCTCTTTCATACTCTGAAAGACGAGAAAGAGGAATGAACGAGCTTTGCGTTATTTCCCATACACCACCCAATAACGCCTGCGGTTCGTCCATGTTCGTAGGAGATATCGACAATGAAGTTTCATAGACCGCACTTTTTCTGTTCTGACCTGCCAAAGACCACATTTCCTGTGTAGGAAGTATAACCTGTTTTCCTGTCTTTTCACTGAGCCACTGGGTGAATGCTACTGCTGCGTGATAGCTTACATTAAATACCGGCCTGTTTGTTACAAAAACGGAGGAAATGGTTACCCCTTGCAAATATTGCTCATCTACGAGACCTCTCTTCATCAATTCTTGCTTGTTTCCTCTATCCCAGAATGGATTTTCCTCAAGGAAGAGAGACCATTGATATTGGCTGACCGGTAGATAGGCAAGATTGAAAGAGGGAACCTCGACATGCACAGCGCTCGTAATACACTGAGGATATTGCCAAGCTGTTTGGGTACCCATATTGAATGAAGCAGCAGGGTAGGTGTATCCAGCAATCTGTAATTCTTTATAGCTCAAGCTGCTTTTTGCAAGAGGGTGCAAGTTCAAAGAAACCGGTATAAGCTCTTGTACGTGCTGAGGAGCTTCTGATTCTGAGAAGAGAGACCGAGCAAGAGAAAGATTTTTTTGCACCTGCTCATCTTGTTCAAAGGGAGAACCTGCAAGGGATTTCAGAGCGTCCTCAAGCATCGGCTCACTCGTGATGTACAAGAGTGCAAGCTCTATGCTTTGTGCAGCTCTCTCTTTAGGAATGTCGAGGGCTTGCAGATCTTGTATCAGATGAGCAAATACGGTTTGGTACCTGGTAACACTGTCAAATGTGAGTATTGCACTTTGTTGTGCAATCTGATCAAGATTGAATCGGATGATATCCAATCTCTTTTGTTCATCCAATGAGATGCCAGGCAATGAGGACTTCAAGGTGCGATGGAACAGCCATGTCAGAAAAACAGGATGATCAATAGTGATTTTGTAGGAATCAAGCACAATTCCTGCTTTTTTCATGGTCACAGTATGTTCTCCGCTCTCCACAAAATGTTGGTATCCGGCAGGACCTAAATAGGTATTGTTGATATACACTCCGCTTTCTGAGACCGGGCTATAAAAGGTCACATACCGCCCACCTTTGACGATGCCAGGGTAGAATGCAACAAAAAACACTGTTGCACATATAAGAATGATGAGGATTGCCAGAATATAGATACCCGGTCTTACGGAAAACAGGGTGGGTAATTTGACCTCATCGACCTGAGGCAGTTCCAATCTTTGTTTCATAGAAGATAAAGTATCTGTCTGTTGTTGACTTGTCAACTCAGACCTATTGTGATAGCGTGCTTGCTATGGAACAATTGCTGAGTTTTTTGGAACAAAAGACCATTCAAATCCTCACACACAGAAAAGCACTGAAGGCTTATGAGAAAGCGAATAAGGTCAAAAGAACTTTTATAGGCGAAGTAAAAGGCTGGGCAGATGCCTTGGTTTTTGCAATTTTTGCTGTGCTTTTGATCAATCAATATATTTTTCAACTCTTTGTCATTCCTTCTCCCTCGATGGTTCCCACGCTCAAGGTGGGCGACAGGGTCTTTGTAAGCAAGACCATTTATGGGATTGAGATCTATCCAAGCGGTCCGATGATTTTCAGTTCCAATCGAAGACCTCAAAGAGATGACATCATCACCTTCTATAATCCAGAATATACGTCCAAAGGACCTTTCTTTGATATTCTCTCGCAGATTGTTTATATGGGGACGTTTTCCTTGGTCAACATCGACAAAAATGAAGATGGATCCATTGCAGAAAGACTGTATGTCAAGCGAGCTATAGGATTCCCTTCTGAAGTGATTCGTTTTGTGGATGGTGATATCTATATTCGAAAAGCAGGAGATGCTGATTTTACAGCTGAAACACAATTCCGTACAGATCTGTCTCTGCATGAAGGTCCTCATCGGAGCATTGATCTTACAACTTATCCGGGCATTCGCTCTTGGGGAGCCTTGTTCGGGTATCAGGAAATGCTGGGTAATGCCTCAGCAGCCCCGGCCTATCATCGAACTCAGTACGCCAGTGTGCAAAGCGATACGTACCCTGATGATTTTTATGCTTTTGAAATGGCTCGAAACAGAACAAGACATCTCATTGATCCTTCCTCAATGGCTGCTCGGAGCGAAAGCAGCGCGTACCAACGAGGGATCTATGTACCTGAGTCAACCATTCTGCCGATAGGCGATAATAGGGACAACAGTCGCGACGGCAGATACTTCGGTCCCGTCTCCCAAAAGAAAATCAATGGAAGTGTACGTTTTAGGTTCTGGCCGATCAATCGAATTCGGTATCTTGGTGACGCCTAGTGGACATGTTTAACGTTTCTGATGCACGTGTATCGCTGTATCTGCATATTCCTTTTTGTACCACCTGTTGCTCCTATTGTGCTTTTTATTCTGAACCAAAAACACATTGGAACGGCAATCTTGATTCATATGTTCAGCGATTATTGCAAGAAGTAATCCTTGTTGAACAGGATGTGCCGGGATTTGATACTATTTTCATAGGGGGAGGAAACCCAGGATGCCTCTCTGTAGAGCAGTTGACCAGCTTACTCCGCTCAGCGCAAAGAAAGAAAAAGAGTAGGGAAGTGACCATTGAGATGAATCCGGAATCTTTCAACGAATCCTTTTTCCCTCTCTTTGCACAGAACCTTGTTACTCGTTTGAGTATCGGTATTCAGAGCATGCAGGATTCGGTCTTAAAACAGCTGCAGAGGAATGCAAGAAGAATTGACAACCTCAGGGCAATAGAGCTAGCAGAAAAAGCAAGAGCATTGTACGGCATCGATATATCCTTTGATCTCATGGCAGCCCTCCCTGGCCAGAGCCTTGAAATGATATATGAAGATATCGATACATTGCTCTCTCTGAGCACGGTAGAGCACCTAAGCCTGTACTGTCTAAGTGTTGAGGAAGGAACAGAGCTTGCAAGACAGGTGGCAACGTCCCAGACAACCGTGTATGACGATGATCAGCAGATGACGATTCTCTTATCTGTATGGGAAAAGCTGAAAAGAGAGGGGTTTTGTCAGTATGAGGTTTCTAATTTTGCCAAACATGGTAGTACGTGTCTTCATAATGAGCGTTACTGGCAATATGAAAACTATATCGGACTCGGAAGCAGTGCAGCTTCATTGATTAAAACAGAACAGACAATGAAGCATGTTCAACAAACTCAAGCTCTCTCTGAATTTGCTCAAAGTCCGTTATTCAGTGGCTATCAAGAAGAATTTTTAGATACAAACGAACAGATTGAAGAGTATCTGTTGATGGCACTCCGTACAACAAAAGGTATATCCAAACAATATTTACTAGAAAGATGGGGCATCGTCTTCGACCAGTATTTTGCTAAAAAAGTAGCAACATTGGACGAAACATGGTACACTGATACAAAGCAATCCTTTTCAATAACAGAAAATGGATATATGGTGTTGGATGAGATCATACTGAGGTTGGCCTTGGCGATCTCGGGCCCCCTTGACCGCCATTAGTGGTTGTGATAGGTTGTTTAAGTTGAAATACTAACGCATTCTAAAGAGATAAGAGGTTTACATATGTCTGGCCATAGTAAATGGGCTACAATCAAACACAAGAAAGGTGCTGCCGATGCAAAAAGAGGGCAGAAGTTCACAAAGCTGATCAAGGAAATTTCTGTTGCTGCAAAGATGGGTGGTTCCGATCCGGAATCCAATGCAAGACTTCGCACTGCCATCCTTAAGGCAAGAGCTGAGAATATGCCCAAGGACAATATCGACAGGGCAATCAAGAAAGGTGCAGGAGAATTAGACAACTCCACATATTTCGAACTTACTTATGAAGGATATGCTCCTGGCGGTGTTGCCATGATCATAGATACCTTGACAGACAACAAGAACAGAACAGCTAGTGATGTTCGCTCCACTTTGACAAAAAGCGGGGGGACTTTGGGTGCAACAGGATGTGTTTCCTATATGTTCCAGACCAAAGGTATCATAACCTATGATGCATCAAAATATACTGAGGAACAGATTTTCGAAGTAGCTCTTGAAAACGGGGCTGATGATGTTACCAAAAGCGACGATGTCATTGAAGTATATACGGCTCCTTCAGACTTTGCCAACGTGCTTGAGGCTATGCAGAGCGCTGGTTTTGAACAAGAGAGTGCTGAAGTTGAGAAGATTGCTGACCAGACTGTTGAGCTTGACAGCGAGAGAGCACGCAAAGTACTTAAAATCATCGATAAGCTGGAGGAGTTGGATGATGTTCAACAGGTCTCAACAAACCTGGAACTCCCTGATGATTTTGAGGACGGCGACGATAATTAAGGCATGATAATCCTCGGCATAGATCCAGGATATGCACAGACAGGCTGGGGTGTTGTCGAATCAGATGGACAGCATAACCGGCCTGTTTCTTTTGGTGTAATCAAAACTCCTACGTCCCTTGCTGATAATGTTCGGATCCATAGCATTGCAAAAGCTGTAGGAGAGATTGCATTGCAATATAAAGTCGATATCTGTGGGATGGAAGATATTTTTTTTACGAAGAATATCAGTTCGGCGATACCGGTGGCAAAAGTAATTGGGGCCTGCATCCATCAATTGAGTATTCAGGACATAGCCGTTCGTCTGTATAGTCCCCCTACGATAAAGACGGTAGTAACAGGATTTGGAGGTGCTGAAAAGCGCCAAGTACAGGAGATGGTTAGGATTTTGTTGGGATTCGACCGCCTTCCACGTCCAGACCACGCTGCTGATGCTCTCGCTGCTGCATTATGTTTGGCAGTGTATGATTTTTCCAAAATAAGGATGGGTCTTTCATGATCAATGCATTGCTTGGTGATATTATTCAAGTTCAGGATGGGCAGTTGCTCCTTCGCTGTGGTTTTATAGAATTTGATATTGCAGTATCTAATCAAACTGCAAGTCGCCTAAGCAACCTCAAGGGCGAACAAAAGCAAAATGTACGCATCCTTACGGTTTTGGTGCATCGGGAAGACAGCATGTCCTTGTACGGATTTTTTGATGCAGATGAACGACAAGCCTTTCTTCAGTTGCAGACAGTCTCGGGTATCGGGGCAAAGCAGGCGATGAAGATTCTTGGAGGTATCTCTGTACGACATCTAGTTGAAGCCTTGGACGGGGGTAATATTCAATTGCTCGGCTCCATTCCAGGAATAGGACCGAAGACCGCCCAGAAAATGATACTTGCCTTGAGAAATGTACTTGTTTTGGAAGAGGAAAAAAGTAAGACAAAAGATGCGAAAAGTACAAAGACGAGCCCATGGTCTGATATAATCCAAGCTTTGGTTGATATGGGCTATGAGAGACGATTGGTGGAACAACAGATTGAAAAACTAATTGAGACGGAAGCCGCTCAACTAGAAAAATTGAGTCATCATGATTCTGAGGAATTGCTGTTCAGGTCTGCAATCAAAGCACTTGGGTAAGGAATGATATAGATGGATGAATTGAATGAACTAATGCAAACCTCTGTTGTTTCAACAAATTTCCAAGAGGAAGCAGACAGACAGGAGAATGTCTTGAGGCCGAAAATGCTCAAGGATTTTCAGGGGCAGCAGAGATTGAAAGACAATCTTGCAGTCTTTGTACAGGCCGCCCGTGAACGGAAAGAACCTCTTGATCATACATTTCTTATTGGACCTCCGGGTTTGGGGAAGACGACCCTTGCATCGATTATAGCCAATGAGATGGGTGCTGAAATTCGTATGACGAGTGCTCCTGCATTGGAGAAGCCTAAAGATCTGGCGGGAATATTGACCAATGTTACAGAAGGTTCAGTCTTTTTCATTGATGAGATACACCGACTAAAACCAGCTTTGGAAGAGATGTTGTATATCGCTATGGAAGATTTTGAAATAGATTGGGTCATTGGCCAAGGCCCTGCAGCACGAACCATGAGAATCCCATTGCCCAGATTTACTCTGGTCGGGGCAACCACGAAGGCCGGTTCTGTTGCCAGTCCTCTCTCTTCCCGCTTTGGAATCACCTGCCACATAGAATTCTACAATGAACACGAGCTATCCAGCATTATTGCACGATCGGCTCAGATTATGGATGTCCGTATTGACAACAAGGCAATTGCTCATCTTGCGAAATGCAGCAGGGGCACTCCAAGGATTGCCAATCGTCTGTTGCGCAGATTGCGCGATTTTGCCTTGGTGATGGCCGATGGTATTGTAACCATCGATATAGTCGATCATGGGATGGAACGGTTGGGAATAGACACCAACGGACTGGAAATGCAAGACCGAAACATTCTCAGGACCATCATAGAGTTCTATGATGGGGGACCCGTCGGAGCAGAAACACTCTCCATCAGTGTTGGAGAAGCCATTGAATCACTGGAAGATTTCTATGAACCCTATCTGATACAGAAAGGATATTTAAAAAGAACCCCTCGGGGTCGTATGACCACGAAGAAAGCCTATGAATTGCTGGGCATTCCCTGCAAGAGGAACATGGATGACAATCAAGGAATTCTCTTTTGAGCTACCCGCTCATTTGATAGCACAAAACCCCATAGACAAACGGGGAGAGGACCGTCTACTGGTGCTCAATAGAAACGATGGATCATATATTGATGAGCAAATGCATAACTTTGCTTCATTTTTAGAAGAAGGAAGCATCATTGTCGTAAATAATTCCAAGGTACGGAAGGCTCGTGTCTGGGCCATAAGTGAGACTGGAAGCAAGGTCGAGTTTCTCTTTCTTGAAGAACTCATTGACCATACCTGGCAGGTGATGGTTACCAAGACAAAGAAACAGCATCTTTATAAGCGATACACTTTCAGTAATCAAGACGGCACCTACAAGCGTAATGCTCAAATTGTGAAAGAGAATGAAGATGGAACGAGAGTGGTGGCTTTTGAAGAACCCTTGGACGAGAAGTTTTTTGAAATACTCGGGCATGTCCCACTTCCACCTTACATTAAAAGAGAAGATTGCTTTTCTGATGAGTCAAGATACCAGACAATCTATGCAAAAAAAGAGGGTTCTGTAGCTGCCCCCACCGCTGGTCTGCACTTTACCAAGGAAATTTTGAACAGCATTGAGCAAAAGGGTTGTCGTATCGTGCCCATCACCCTGCATGTGGGTCCGGGAACTTTTCTGCCGGTGAGAACAGAACATCTGGAAGATCATCATATGCACTATGAGCGTTATGAAATAGAGAAGGAGAGTGCAGATCTGATCAACCAGGGCATTCGTGAAGGACGAAAGATAGTAGCTACAGGAACCACCAGCGTCAGAACACTGGAGAGTGCCTTCGATGAGCAACTGTCATTGATCAAAGCAGGGGAAGGACGGACAAATCTCTTCATCCGTCCTGGATACACATGGAAAGTTGTTGATCAATTGCTCACAAACTTTCATACTCCTGAGTCCACATTGCTTGTTTTGGTTGCAACTTTTGCATCAAAGCAACTCATTGAAGAGGCATATGCACATGCGATACGCAAATCCTATCGCTTCTTCAGCTACGGGGATGCAATGTTTATTCGTTGAACAGGATTTTTTGGATTTGGTGGGCTATTTCTTCTTTGCTCGCCAATCCATCCAAACGATGCAACTTCACCTCTGCCGATAGAGTACTGAAGATTCTCTCGTAGTTATCCTTGACCTTCTGAAGAAATTCCCGTCGTTCGAACAATTCTGAGAAATTACCTCGGGCTTCAATTCTCCTTATACATTCATCGAGAGGAGTATCAATAAAGAAAACATACTCCGGAGCAGGGAAATCATTGAGGCTTGCAATGATCTCATAATCACATTCAACACTTTGATAGGCGAGTGATGAATAAAGATATCGATCACAAATTACCAGCTTTCCTTTTTCAAGATCATGCAACAGACCATTGACCGGATTGTGTAAATGATCTTCCCGATCTGCAGCATACAACATGGCTAAGGCAAGCGGGGTGGTAACAATCTGTTTTTGCAATACAGAACGGACCAAGCGCCCGATGGGCTTGTCAGTTGGTTCAAACGTGGCACGGCACAAAATATCCCTTTTATCACAGGTCGTTGCGAGCATCTGCATCTGTGTAGTTGTGCCAGCGCCATCCAAACCCTCGAAAACAATAAAATTCTGCAATACTGAAGGCATATACATTTCTCCTATCCTATGTCTATGGTACGGTAAATATACAACAAGGTAAATGAGTATTTTTTACGAAAACTCCATATAACCTTCGTCGAAATGTGGTGCCCAAGGTCTTTACAATGGGCTATACTAACAAACAAGGTAAGCAAAAGCGTGAGATTTCATACGACGTTACAAGACATCACAATTTCTGTCCTCGTTCTCATTTGCTGTGCCCTCCTCAGTTTGTATGGGATGGTATACTTTGATATGGACAATCCTACCCAGTTGGTAGCGAATGTTCTTATAGATGCCTTGGAATCGGAGGAGCGTTCCTTTACCTTCACTGCCCGTCTTGAAAGAACGTTCCTGAAGCAGATCTCTTTCACTGAACCTTCGGTCTCTTTTGACAACTGGATCACATTCGAGGCTGAGAACGTGCATATGAAGGGTGGCCTTTTGCAGCTTGTGGCATCACTGCTTGTCCATGACGAGATGCTGCAGGTGGATCTATCCAATGCTTCTGTAAAACTTGATCTTGCTCAAAGGAATACTGATACAGCACTGTCCACTTCTACATATGCCATGCTTCCTTCTTGGTTTGAAAAAAACTCTTTCAGAGTGCAAGCTGATGCCCTGGATCTCTATCTGCATGATACGGAGCTCTCGGTGAGTTTGCATGACGGCTCGTCAACGCTGTTGCTTGAGAGGGGGAGAACAATGCCCTCCATGCATGCAAAATTTGCTCATTCATCACTCCAATACAAATCAAATGAACTCAATCTTCAGGAAATTCAGTTCAATCTCGATGCACAAGGAACAGCAACACTCATAAGTGGGCAGACCGCTTTTAAAAACAGGGACGTTTCATTGGTGATGAATTCATTCATTGGCCAAACTTCTGTGAAAAGCCTTGATATTTCAGATCAGGAGCTTACTCTTGCATTCTCTCTTACCTCCCTCGATTTTGAAGCAAACTCGGACATGCGGGCACAAGTTCCCAATGTTTCGGCGGATCTATTCATTCGCAACATGCAACTTTCTTCATTTACCCTCAGCTATGACTCTTTATCAGCATCCAGTAAGGATATTCTGATAACGTCTCCTCCAGCTACTTTCGTCGGCACTTTAAATGCCCTTGACTTATCCTTGATTCTAGCAACAAAGGAACAAGAGAAAGTGCTTCTTGCGTTTGCTGATGGACTGCAGTTTGTCTCTGATACAGTCTTGGCAAAGATATCCTATACTGATCACTCTCTGATTAGTGCAGATATTTCATTGGGAACCATTGCCTATGCAGATCCTGAATTGACGGCACAGGCCGATGATATTCGGCTTTTTCTCGATGCAGAGTTTCGTGACTTTTCTGTGCTCCAAGCCAATGCTCGCCTGCAAGGTTATGGATCGTTGTCTCATCAACCAAGCCTGATTTCAGTAGCATCTGAACTGAATGCCACCTTCTCATATGGAGCACTGGACCAAGGGCTGTCCACTTCCTTGCTGTTGGATTTTCTAAAAACCAATATTACCAAGGAGGCCTTTTCTGCTCGCCTTTCATTCCAAAGCAATCCTCAAGGAAGACAATTACAGGGGGAGCTGCAACTAGACCAAAGAATGCTGATGCGTTCTGTGTATGATTTCAGCCAGAATCAGGAAGATACCTTGTTTATCTCCTCCCGATTTGAGCAATTCCCCTTGGATGTCCTGAGTCCTGCTTTGGATCGGTATGCACCTTTTTTACAACCGTATTACGACGAGGCCACAAATTTAATAGGAAATCTTACCTTTCAATCGGTTGGCTCTGGAGCAGAGATTCTTCCCTTTGACGGAAAACTTGCAGTAGATTTAGCCTTGTTGTCTGCCAAGATAGGTGATGTCAGTCTTGATGGTGGTTTTACCTTGCTCTCTGATATAGCACAAGATGTGGTAACCGTAGATTCCATGACCTTGGCAACAAGTGGTCTTCGTTTGGAATATGCCGGGCTTACCAATCTCAATGATTGGTTGCCAAGCGGCAACCTCAAACTCTTTAAGACCGATGATGGGCAGATGCTCGGCCAAGTCGATTTTTTTGACGAACCTCCGAAGGCATATCGGATTCACCTCACAACGCCTCTTGAGGAAAGTCTTTTTCTTGACAGTCTTGTAAAGATGCCTTCACGGGCGGTCTTGTCAGGAGAAGGAACCTTTCTCATCTTCCAAAAGGAGTATCCTTTTGACTTCTCCCTGGATACCAGTAATTTGACGCTAGTCGTTCAACAAGAAAAACAGCTCGCCTTGTCAACCAATTTAGCTCCTCCTGTCATAGGTAGTTTACAGCTGAATTCTTTTATGTTCCCCCAAGAAGGATTCTTTTCGGATTCAGTTTTTACTGGCGACTTGTTCTTTATCTTCAACCATATCCGGAACTGGCGACTGGTCAGTGATTCTATAGCTATTCAAAATGTAGGCTTTCAAGGGAAAACCTACGACCTTTCAACAAGCTTGTATATAGATGAAGATTCGGTTGATCTTCCTTCAATGCTTCTTAGTGAAGAGGATTTCTCTGCTGTCGGCTCATTGGTGTATGAAGGTGTTGATTTTATCAATCTGTACCAAAGTCGATTGCTTGCTCCCTTCAAGGCCTCGTTTTTGTTGACGCATCAAGATGAGAAAAAGATAGCTCTATCGGTGGAAGGCAATAATGATCGTATTACTTCTGTACTGCTGTTGAATTCACTTCCTCTTGACCGGTTTTATCGAGACGCCACCGGTGTCCTTGTTGATTTTTCAGCGTTGGGATTTACAGATTTGAAAGATACCCTTTCAGTTGATGGTGTACTTGCAGTTGAAAAAGATACCTTGAATTTGTCGACCAAGCTTTCCATCGAAGATACCAATGTTCGATTGTTTGACTCTATCTTTACCGCTGGTGCATTTCGATATGATGGAACTCTGTTGGAAATATTCAATGGTGGTTTCTCCAGCAAGGGAAGGTTTGAACATATACGACCTCTCTCCTATATCGATCAGCTTAGCCATGTTTCTTATTCTGTTGCGGGGAAGCTGGACTTTTTTGATTCATTTTTGTCATTCCCTTCTGTCTTGAAACCAATCTTGGATAAAAATGTTTCCTTATCTCTTTCAATTTCGGACATCCTCTTGTTCTCTGAACGTGGATTCTCTGATGCTGATTTTGAAATTTCCCTCGAGTATCCTTCACTACGGATAGGGGGGGATACTCTTAATCTTGTCTATGATATGCACAGTCATTTCATACAAGGGGCGTTGCAAAAAGAGTTCGGAATTGGGTTATCCATTGAGGGCACTCTCGATAGGGAGGATATTGCTCTTGCAATAAATGATATTTACGTTCCTCTTCCACTCATCAATAGAACCTTTCTCAAACCAATTTTCGCATTTCTCGATGGAGTTGCTGAAGGTCAGGTGTTTATGGTGGGCCAAAGCCCTGCTATAAGAACATACGGTCAACTTTCAGTAGATTCTTCCCGGATGGAGCTGTTCTGGCTTGCCCAAGATACCTTAACCATGAAGAACTTTACTGCAACCTTGGATGGGAACAGGGCAATTTCCCCCCGATTTCCGTTCTTCTCCACCAACACAAGAACAGGGAAGACGGTACAAGGATATGGATCGGCTCTCGCTCAATTCGATGGCTTGAAGCTTGAACACTACGAAATTTCAGCCGAAAGCGGTGATGAAAAGCTCTATGTTTGGATTCCTATGCAAGGTTTTGATGCAGATATACGTACCTATGCAGGAGGAACATTCCATTTATATGGAATTGGATTTGAAACCTGGCTTAGTGGAGATGTTGTAATACAAGATACCTCATTGACCTTGGGTATCAAGGACTTGCCCTATTGGTATGTTGCAAACAATCTCACCAGCACAGATTTCAGAGTCACAACTGCTAAGAATGTAGGCTTCTTTTATCCCAACACACCAAACCCCTTCATTCGAGCAACCATTGCTGAAAATCAGAAAATCAATTTCACCTTCGATCATATCTCTGATGAATTCACCATCGATGGAAACTTTTCTTTCAGAAGCGGTGAACTCTATTATTTCCAAAAGAACTTCTTCATAACAGAAGGTTCTTTGTCCTTGCATACCGATGCTCTGTTTGGGCGTTCCCAAATTCAGCCGATCATCAATCTACGGGCAAAGCTCACTGATTTCGACTCACAGGGTAATCGCGTTGATATCTTCTTGGTTTTAAGAGAATCAAGTTTAAACAACCTGAACCCACAATTTGAATCGATTCCCTCAAAGGACATGAATGAAATACTTGAAATCTTGGGTCAATCAATTTTACCAAGTGGTGCATATGGACAAGTAAATCTCTTCAGTGTGGCTAGTTTGGCTGCAGCTGCTACTGATGTAGCAGAGCGCTTGGGCTATTTGGATACTTCACAGACTACACTGCTTACTGAGTCAATAAGAATATCACTTGGACTTGATATGTTCAGTCTTAGAAGCAATATATTACAGAACATACTCTTTGATGCACTACCGGGAAGTAATCTGGGGGGAACGTTATCACCATTAGCCAGATACTTGAACAATACGTCCATATTTATGGGTAAATATGTAGGCAGACAGTTCTTTTTACAGGCATTGCTGCATCTGACAGCGATGGATAGATCGAAGGTGAGACGATCATTTATTTCACCAGACCTCTCGCTTGACCTGGAATTAAGCCTTGATTGGGCCAATCCTATTGGGACCTTCAGCTTTTTCACTCAGCCCAACGAGTTGTCGTTCACCAATATTTTGGATACCATTGGCTTTAGTGTAACCAGAAGAATAGTTCTGCGTTAAACAAGGATATAGAGGAGACACCATGGACAGGCGGACTACGCAACGATTTGTATGCATCGTTCTTTTACTTATTTTTACTTTCGGCTCAATATTTGCAACGGACAATGCACCATGGTATATGGGCAGACGCATTGCATCTTTTTCCAACAAAGGCTTGGTCAATGCTGATGAGAATGTAATTCTCGACATTCAGTTCAAGTATCTTGGCAAGCCGTTTACCGATCAATTGTTCAACGAACTGCAGGGAGAACTATACGGATTGGAGTATTTCCTCTATTTTCTTGCAGAAGCAGAGCGTACCGGTGAAGGAAACAATGAACTGAGGATTTCTTTTGATTTTTTTGAACTGCCATATATTAAAACAGTTGTTATTGAGGGTAACCGAGGTATCAAGACCAGAGACATAACAGATGTCCTGCTGTCCAAGACCGGAACGTTCCTTGAAATGCAAGCCATTGAACGCTCAAAAGAAAAAATTGTTGAACTTTATCAAGAAAAAGGATATGCAACTGCTGCAGTTGATGCTTCCTATGTCATTGATGATGTGACTAACACTGTTGTACTGACTTTTGTAATTGATGAGCAAAAACAGCAACGCATCGGTGAAATTGTATTTGAAGGGAATGAAAAAGTTGGTTCAGACATCTTAAGGAGACAACTGGAATCCAAACAGATAGGGTATTTCAATCCTGGGTATTTCAATCCCAACACAATCTTGAGAGATAGACAAAAATTGACATCCTATTATCAAAGTAGAGGGTATCTCGACATCGAGGTACTTGATGTGCGTACCGAGGACATAAGCAACGAGGATGATCAATACAGCCGATTAAGGGTCATTTATCCTGTAGTTGAAGGAGAGCAATGGTTTTTCGGAGGAATAGAGGTACAGGGGAATACGGTCTTTACCGATGAACAATTCCAAGCTTTGGTCACCATGAAGAAAGGCTCTGTCCTTGACTTGTCAAGGGTCCAAAAAGAGTTGTCAGCAGTTACTGATCTGTATTGGAACAATGGCTATATATTCAACTTGATCTCTTCAGACATGGTACGAGATGAAGAGACCAATACCATAACATTCATTCTCAATGTCCAGGAAAACCAACAGGCAATTATCGAAGAAATTCGTTTTGAGGGACTTACAAAAACCAAAGAGTATGTCTTCTCTCGTGAGTTGACCTTCAGTGAAGGGGACATCTTCTCCAAGGAGAAGCTCATGAGAAGTGCCCAGAATATCTACAACACCTTGATAGTCACGGATGTGCAGTTTGATATCATCGATGGTTCTGAACCAGGAAAGGTAATTCCTGTTTTCACCGTCGTTGAAGGCAATCAGATGGATATCCAGTTTGGTGCCACCTTTGGAGGAAATGTAGATGGTTTTCCTGTTTCCGGATTCTTGCAATGGTCTGATAAGAACCTAGGAGGTACGGGAAGGAATCTTGCCATAGCAACAAACTTGAGTCCCGATACTCAGAGTTTTTCAATCACTTTCAGCGATGCTTGGTTTGCCAACAGGCGCTGGTCCAATGGAATCAGTTTCAATTTCGAAAGAAGCCAGAAGACTTCTGTTTTGCAACGTGGTACAGGAAGTGACTATTTCAAGGGCCATGGTGTAACTGATTTCGAACAGAATCCGTATCCTTTGGGGTATGAGAGCTATGCAAGTTATATTGCGGCAAACCAGGCATTGCCCGCAAGCAGACATTTGATGGATTATACCTATTATAGAGTCTCTCTTGGGTATAATACAGGCTATACGTTCATGTTCAGGCCAGGAGCTCTCTCTGTCGGCGCAGGCTTATCCATTGGGTTCAATTATGCAGATTATGATAAGAATCTTTACGATCCGTATGAAAATCTGATCAAGCTCTATAATGAAGGCTGGAAGCTGAGCAACCGGCTCTCTCTCTCCTTCGCTTGGGATGGAAGAGATCGCATAGAGAATACCAGCCGTGGCTACTACTTGAGCCAGACTTTCTCGTATGCTGGAGGTGTCTTAGGGGGACTTTCCAACTATATCAGGACCAGTACTTCGGCAAGTGGGTATGTGAAGCTCTTTAGTTTTGAGTTGGACGATCGTCCTGCCAATGTTGTATTAGGAGCGACTACTACAGTCAGCGCCATGCTCCCACAATACTATAACCAGTCTGGGAGCGGTTGGGGCTGGTACGAAGCAAAACAAGGGGCAACACGGTATGAGATGCTGTATATCGACGGTATGAATACCGGCCGTGGGTTTAACGTAGTTTTCGACCAAGCGTACTTGTGGGATAATCAGGTCTCCATCAGTTGGCCATTGGCTCATAATGTACTTTCCGCTGAGATTTATGCCAGTGCTACAGGAGCAAAGGGAGACCTGGATGACATTCATCCCTCATCGCTGGCTTGGTATTACTCTATTGGCGCTGGTGTGAAACTACGGGTGCCCGGCTTCCCGCTCGGATTGTATTTGGTAAAGAATGCCAGTTACATCAATGATACCTTCACCTGGGTTGAAGGACCGATTTTCAAGAGCCAAAGAGCTGACAGTGGCTTGAAGCTGGTATTGGCCATCACTACGACGTTATATTGATCATGGCTGAAAAGGAATCTATGACCCCGATGATGGTGCAGTACCATCAGATCAAGGAACAACACAAAGATGCCGTCCTCTTCTTCCGTCTCGGAGATTTTTACGAGATGTTTGAAGAGGATGCTATCGAGGTGTCCAGATTGCTTAATCTCACCTTGACCAAACGTAACGGTATTCCTATGTGTGGTATTCCCTATCATGCAAGCAAGGTATATATCAAACGTTTACTTGATGCAGGGAAGAAAATCGCGATCTGTGAACAGACAGAACTTGCCCAAGCAGGAAAACAGATTGCTAAACGAGAGGTGGTACAAGTAGTAACGCCTGCAACCGTTGTTGAGGATGATTATCTCGTAGCTTCAAATAATTGCTATGTGCTGAGTATTGCTTTGTTGAAAGATGGGATTTCCCTCAGCTATGCCGATATTTCCAGTGCTCAATTCTTTTTGGAATTTGTAGAGAAAGATATTAGATATGCGTCATTGTTAAGTGTTCTTGAGCAGGTAAAACCGCGCGAGATACTCGTCAACGAGGATGACTATTTTCTTCTTAAGGAGTTTCAGCAACTGATCGATGATCATGGCGCCATGGTTACAAAGTTGCCGAGTTGGAGATTCTCCATTGTAGATGGACATGAGCTGATTGCCGACCATCTGGGTATGCAAAGTCTTGCAGCCTTCAACCTATCAGAGCAGGATGGACGACTTGCAAGTGCAGGTGCTTTGCTTTGGTATTTAAGAGAGACAGCAAAGACAAACTTGAATCAGATAGATACTCTTGTCGTGGTTGACCAAAATAAATTCTTGCAGATTGATGAGGCCAGCAGAAAAAGTCTTGAACTCCTTGGCAATCTTGCAGACGGTTCACAATCATATACATTATTCAAGGCCATAGACTCGACCGTTACCAGCATGGGTGCAAGAAAACTGAAGCATTGGATCACTTGTATTCTTACTGATGTCGAACAGATATTGCAACGACAGAGCTGGGTATCGAAGTTTTATGATGATCGTGATGAAATGAGCAGGGTTCGTTCTTGCCTGAAGGAAGTACTCGACATTCAACGATTGGTAAGCAGGATTTCCATGGCTCGTCATCAGAGTCGAGATCTTGTTGGTCTGGCCCAGAGTGTAGAAGCTTTTTTCCAATTGATGGATCAACGATATGAAACCCTTCTCGGGTCAAATATTTCTCAAAAGCAGCTTGAGCAGCTCCTCGATTTGACAAATACAATAAAACGAGCTGTCAATAGTGATCATAATGGACCTTTTGAAGAGGGAAAGGTCATAAATACAGGATATGATCCTGAACTGGATGCCCTGAGGAATTCCAAGGAAGGAGGAAAAGATCTGCTGGCATCATATCTACAGCAGGTACGTAATCAGACAGGAATTACAACCCTCAAGCTTTCTTCCAATAAGATTTTGGGCCATTATCTTGAGGTTTCCAAGGCCCAGGCTGATAAGATGCCCCACACGTTTTATAGAAAACAAACACTGGTCAATGCAGAGAGATTTACCAGCGATGAGTTGTTATCGCATGAGAAGACAATTTATAAAAGTACACAACTCTCTGAGATACGGGAAAAACAAGTGTATGAACATATTGTCGAGCAAACAAAATCCTTACTGCAGCCTCTTTTGACAATCAGTGAATTCCTCAGTGATTTGGATTGCCTGTGTAGTCTCGCCTATACTGCGATCAAGCATAATTATACCAAACCAACATTTGTTGGGGAGGATTCTCTTTATCTGGAAGAATCCCGCCATCCTGTGGTGGAGCAACATATGAGCATAGGTCAGTTTGTTGCAAACGATCTCTCCATCAGCAGTATGGGCAAGCGATTTTGTCTGATTACCGGTCCTAACATGGCAGGTAAATCTACATTCCTCAGGCAAACCGCCTTGATTGTGTTGATGGCACAGATGGGAAGTTTTGTACCGGCAAAAGAAGCAAGACTTTCTATTGTCGATCGTTTGTACTGCCGTGTCGGGGCAAGTGACAACCTGGCAAGGGGTGAATCGACCTTTTTGGTGGAGATGCAGGAAGCAGCCCATATTCTAAGAACCTCCACCCGTCATTCGCTGGTTATTGTGGATGAACTAGGAAGGGGGACGAGCACCCAGGACGGAATGTCCATAGCGTATGCAGTGATGCAGCGGTTGATGGAAATTGGAGCAAAAACCTTGTTTGCTACACATTATCATGAGCTTGCACGAATAGATACCTCACTGATTCAATTGCTTACGCTGCAGGTGCAAGAAACTTCAGGGCAGATCAGGTTTCTCAGGCGTGTCATTGAGGGAATTGCAAATAGTTCATATGGACTACAGGTTGCTAAAATGGCAGGGGTGGGAAGAGATGTTCTCAAACAAGCAAGACATTTTCAGAAACAGCATTTTGCAGAGTATGATCTGCAAGCCATGCAACCAGACCTCTTCAGTACCGTTGCTCAAGAGTTTTCCGATGTCTTTGCGGTCCCTGAGGCAGAAGAAGAAGTAATCCAGGAACTTCTTTCCTTTAGCATAGAACACTCCTCGCCGCTTGAGGCTCTTCTGCTGATCAAGAAGCTTCAGCAAAAACTACAAGCAAAATAAATACATGCTGCTCTTACACAGCATGTGGTGCCTTAATTGTAAAAAACTCAGTGACTCTCTTCTCTGCCCGGCTTGTAGTGCCGAACTTGCTGCAAGCTCTTTTAGATCTTTATATCATGATCGATGTGAAATTTGTCATCAACCTCTGCTTGCTCAGGGATATCGATGCGATTACTGCAACTTTTCAATACTTGCATACGGTCCGTATAGAGGAGTCTTGAAGCATTTGATCCAACGATACAAAAGTGGGGGAGAACTTCTTCTTTTTACTTTTATTGCCAGTCTGTATCATGAGTTGCTGAGAACGCTCTCTCCTGTGCTGCTGATTCCTATTCCTGCATCAAGGCAAGGAAAGCGCAATAGAGGGTATGACCAGATTACAGTAATCTGTAGATGGTTGTGCTTTACAAGCTCTTATAGGATGGTTTCACTTTTCACCCAACAAAGCAGAGAGATGCAAAAATATATGGATAGAAGGCAGCGATTAGGAGCAAAGAGACTTCACATACTCAAAAAAAGAACCGGTAGAATTCAATCATATCTCGACAAAGGATATCAGGCGGTAATCATTGATGATGTAATGACTACAGGCTCTACAATGCAGGAGGCTCAACTCCTTTTTGAGAAATGTTTTGGCCAGAAAGCCATACTTGTTGTACTCTCGGGTATGTGAGCATTGACAAAGCGTGGGTATATGGATAGTATTTGAATCAGGATAACATTGTTTATTGGGGATCGCCGACAGGTGTATCCCTTTTTTACGAATTTTTGGAAGAAATATGTTAAAAACAGGTATAGAAAAAACAGCACTTTTTATGGAGTATGCGCCTCTTTTGGACCAGATGGGTATTATCTTGGTTGATATCAATCGAGTCGATCGTGGCAGGGACGTCAATGTTACTGTCATTATCATGGCCAAGGAAGAGGATGTGAATGTTGATCATTGTGCAAAAGTATACCGATTGGTATATCCCAGGATGGAGTTGACCCTTGGAGAGAGAGATTTGCAACTTGAGGTAAGCACTCCTGGGCTTCAGAGAACGTTGAAGGACTATTATGAGTTCACCCTATTCAAGGGAAAACGTGTTCGCATATATGATACAGAAAAACAGGCGTGGGTCAGCGGCATCATCGAAGGATGTTCTGATGCAAAGGTACATTTGACAGATGTTTTCATTGAGGATGAGAAAGATATGATACAGGCAATGGATGTGGAGTTTGCCTTGATCCAGAAGGCAAAGCTCGACTATAGATGGGAGGACAATTCACATGGCAACTGACATAGGTGACGCTATCCGAAGTATGGTAGCGGAAAAAAACATTTCCGAAGAGCTGGTGATCAGCACCATTGAAGATATACTTCGTGCAGCATACAAACGAAAATTCGGTACTGAAGAGAATGCCGTAATTCAATTCAGTGAGGATTTTACCAGTGTGGAGCTCGCAAGCAAACGTCAGATAGTCGATGATGACAACTGGTACAACGAGGTGACCGAAATTCCTTTGAGTGAGGCACAAGAGATTCATCCTGAATGTGAAATTGGTGATGAGCTTCTCATTCCTGTTGACCTGAAGGAGTTCGATCGTATCAGTGTACAAAGTGCAAAGCAACGAGCTCACCAGAGTTTCAGAGATATTCAAAAAGATACACTTTACAGTGAGTTCAAAGCAAAAGAAGGTCAGCTGATCATTGGGTATTATCGTCGTCAGGCTTCAAATGGCGATATTTATGTTGATCTTGGAAGCACAGAAGGCATTCTCCCACGAAGAAATCAGTCGAGTCGTGAGAGCTATGGCAGCAATGACAAGATAAAATGTTATGTTGATAGTGTTGAGAAAGCTGAACGCGGGTTGCGGGTCATCCTTTCTCGAACAAGTGCTGAATTGATCAAAAAGCTCTTCGAGGTTGAAGTGCCTGAGATTGCCCAGAACCAGATTGACATCATCAAAATCGTACGAGAAGCCGGTTATCGCACAAAAGTCGCTGTAGCCTCTCGCAATGATGACATTGATCCAGTTGGTGCTTGTGTCGGCTTGAAGGGAAATCGAATTCAGACTATCATGAGTGAGATAGAAGGGGAGAAGATCGATATCCTTCGCTACGATACCGATCCAGTGAACTATATCCGCAACGCCCTTTCTCCTGCTCAAGTAAAGGATGTAGTGATTCTTGACAAAAACATTTATCATGCAGTTGCAATCGTTGAAGACAGCCAGCTGTCTCTTGCAATCGGCAAACAAGGCTTGAATGTTCGTTTGGCAAATAAGTTGGTCGACTGGATGATTGATGTCAAGACCCAAGCTCAGTTTGATGAACTCGATATTGCGAAGGAAGCTCGCTCGAGAGCTGAGAGCATCTTCAGTGAACAAGAGCAGTATTTTGATGAGCCGGCTGGAGAACCAGCGGCTGCTGCGTATACTGAACCTGTGCAGAGTCAGGCTGAAGAGAGTTTTGTGGACGAGGATGAAATTGATCTTTCTGAACTGCCACTTGATGAGCTCCTCTTGAAAAAATTGCATTTTCATGATGTCTATAGTGTTGAGGAGTTCATTAATCTTACCGATGAGGAACTTACGAGTTTTGAGGACTTGAGCGAAGAAGAGATTATTGCAATCAAGGATACCATCAATGAATATGTTGATATCGTTGAGGATGAAGAGGATGGAGAGACCGAGTATGTCTGCCCCAGTTGCGGTAGCCCCATCACTTTGGATATGAATATATGCCCAAGTTGTGGTACAGGACTGGCATTTGAGGTAGAGTAAAACCATCCAAGAGGGAATAATGACGGAAGAGAATAATAAGCCAAAAGTAACATTGATCAAGCATGTAGTAACTTCTAAGGACCATGCAAAAGAACAGAACAACTCTGAACAAGAGAAGGATACCAAAACAAAGGTACCTGAAAAGCGTCGTGTAGTTGTAGTAAAGAAGAAAGTTGTCAAGGTTAAGCCCCAGCCTCGTAAGGAAGAAGTTACGCCTGTTGTGGAAGCTCAAAAAGAGAAATCTGAAAGTAGACAGGAAAAACAGCAAGAAGGTGGAGCAAATCCTCGCTATAGTGCTTTGAGAAAGGCCCCACACTCAGGACCTGAGAAATTTGCAGGATCTCCACTTCATAACGGACCTGTTGTGATTAGGCCTACCAATCTTCCTCCAGTTCCCAATCAAGGTTTGACGGTCAAGGACCATGCAGAATTGCAAAACAGGAATCAGGATGGACAACCTGTACAAAATAGTACGCCGGTTCCTAGTTCCGGTCCACGAGTTGCCGGTATGGTAGGAGGAAGACCTGCTCCTGGAACACGTCCCCAATACCAGCAGAATAGAAACGCACCGCAGGGTGGACCGAATCGCTACCAAGGAAGACCCTCCACACCTGCGGCTCAAGGCCAAGGTGCTCCTCGTCCTGCCGGCGGCGGTGGATATCAAGGGAGACCCGGTGCTCCTCGTCCGGGTGGAAACTTTCGACCACAAGGACAAGGACAAGGAGGTAGACCTCCTTATACAGGTGGAGGTGGGCAGAACAGGCCTCCCTTTACTGGTGGCGGCAACAGACCTCCTTACACAGGAGGTGGAAGACCTCCCTTCAACGCAGGTGGTAGGCCTCCTTTTGCAGGAGGACCGAGATCTGGAGGCGGGGGCAATGGAGCACCTGCATCTGAGCTGAATCCATTGAACCAGAGGACACCGAAGAAAAGTTTCAAGAAAAAGGATTCTGCTTCTTATAAGAAGAGGAATGCTGAAGAAGAGAAAGAGTTCCAGGTACAGAGACGAAAGGAACAAGCTGCAGCAAAGCTTGCATCGGTTCCCAAGTCAATTGATATGATGGAAGTCATCACTGTCAGTGATCTTGCCAAGAAAATGAATCTTAAGGCTAATGAGATCATCGCCAAGCTGTTCAAGATGGGCATGATGGTTACCATTAATCAGCAAATTGATCATGAAACAGCAGCAATTATCTGCAGTGAATATAATTGTACTGTAAATTTGGTTTCACTTTATGATGAGACCTTAATTGCTAGTGAACCTGATGTTGCTGATGAGTTGGTTGATAGAGCACCGATTGTTACTGTGATGGGACACGTTGACCATGGAAAGACCAAGTTGCTTGATGCTATTCGTTCCACCAAAGTTGCAGAAGGTGAATATGGCGGCATTACCCAGCATATTGGTGCTTACAAGGTCAATCTTCCCGGAAAGGGAGAGGTTGTGTTTCTTGATACCCCAGGCCATGCTGCATTCTCCATGATGCGTGCACGTGGAGCACAGGTTACAGATATTGTAATCTTGGTTGTAGCTGCAAACGATGGGGTAATGCCACAAACTCGTGAAGCTATTGACCATGCACGAGCGGCTAACGTACCGATCATTGTAGCAATCAACAAGTGTGACCTTCCTGAAGCAAAACCGGAAAGAGTAATGCAACAACTATCCGATCTGGGATTGATGCCCGAAGATTGGGGTGGACAAACACTGTATTGCCAGATTTCCGCTTTGAAAAAACTGGGAATCGATGAACTGCTCGATAGCGTACTTTTGCAAGCGGAAATGCTTGAACTGAAGGCAAATGCTGACTGCCGTGCAGAAGGGAAGATCATTGAAAGCCGTATAGACCAAGGAAGAGGTATTGTAGCTTCGATTCTGGTTGAACGTGGCACCCTTCGCCAAGGCGATCATTATGTTGCGGGTATCTATCCCGGTAGGGTTAGGGCGATGTTTGATGACAAGGGCAGGAAGATCGAGGAAGCAGGTCCTTCCACTCCGGTAGAGATCATCGGTCTTTCAGATATTCCAGGAGCGGGAGACCCGTTCCAGGTAACCGAAGATGAGCGCCAGGCGAGACAAGTTGGTTCAAAACGCCAAGAACTTGAGCGAATGGGCGATAGCCGCAATGTCAAGAAAATTACCTTGGATAATCTGTATTCAAAGATTCAAGAAGGTACTATCCAGGAGTTCAATGTCATCATCAAGGGTGATGTACAGGGTTCTGTTGAGGCATTGCAGGGAGCATTGGAGAAACTTTCCACTGAAGAAATTCACTTGAATGTGATCCGTGCCAGTGCAGGAGCCATCATTGAAAGCGATATTACTCTTGCAAGTGCTTCTGACGCTTTGGTCATCGGATTCAATGTCCGGCCTACACCGAGGGCACAGTTGCTTGCTGACCAGGAGAAGATAGAGATTCGAAAGTACAATATCATTTATGATGTTGTTGACGATATTCGTTCTGCTATGGAAGGCATGCTCAGTCCAGAAGTTCGGGAGATTGAGATTGGTACTGTTGAAGTCCGTGATACCTTCAAGGTGCCCAAGGTTGGTACCATCGCTGGTGCCATGGTCATCAAGGGCAAGGTCAAACGCAATGCATTGGTCAAGGTTATACGCGATTCCATCCAGCTCAACACCCAGATGGTTAAGATTTCCAGCTTGAAACGGTTCAAGGACGATGCCAAGGAAGTTGTTGAAGGGTACGAATGCGGTATCGGTCTTGAAAATTTCAATGATTTGCGTGTCGGCGATATTCTTGAGATCGTAGATACTGAAGAAGTCAAGCGGACACTCACTCAAAAGGATTCCAATGAGCGAATATAGTCAGAAGAGGATTGAGGCCAAGCTTCGTGAAGCCATCAGCATGTTGATTGTAAATGGTGAAGTGAAGAATCATATGGTAAGCACACTCTGCTCTGTGAGCAGGGTGGAGCTCTCTGTTGATAATGCCTATGCTGTTGTATATGTCTCATCAGTACTTGATGATGACTCTCTGAAACAGAGTGTAGAAGGGTTGCAGAAAGCAAGCGGGTTCATCCAAAAGAGGGTAGGCGCGTTTCTTAAGACCCGGAATACCCCAGTTTTAAAATTCAAGGCTGATATTTCTTTGAAAGAAGGTCAGAAGATCAATGCCTTGATAGATTCCTTGGTTGATGATGGGAAAGAACGCTAGTATTCTGCTGATACAGAAACCAAGTGGAATCACAAGTTTCACAGCTCTAAATGATATCAAGCGTACAGTAGACCCTAAAGTAGGACATGCTGGTACGCTTGATAAGTTTGCGCAAGGCTTGTTGGTTGTTCTTACCGGGAGCATGACCAAGCTTAATGTACTTTTTTCTACGATGGATAAGAGTTATAGGGCTCATATACAGTTTGGTGTTGAAACAGATACACTTGATCCTGAAGGCGAAATTGTAGCGCAAGCATTGCAACCCTCCCTTTCCAGGATAGAGCAGGAAATACCCTCCTTTCTCGGAGATATTGAACAAGAACCTCCACTATACAGTGCATTGCATGTACAGGGAAAAAGAGCTTCTGATATCGCAAGATCAGGAAAAATTGTTGCCATGAAAAGCAGACCGGTTACGGTATACCGCTTTGAAGTGGTCGACTATACAGATGGATTGCTTGTTGCTGATATCCATGTCTCCAAAGGGACATATATTCGATCTTTGGCGAGAGATCTTGCACTAAGCTGTGGTTCGAGAGGATACTTAAAGAATCTTGTTCGTACCAGCATAGGGCCTTTTTCGCTTGAAGAGGCAGTACATGCAAAAGATACTAAGGCAGTTTTGGATTCAATGAAACATACAGAACAGTATTTGAAACGTTTGAATACTATTTCTTTGCATGAGGTATCGAATCATCACTTGTTCAGTTTAGCAAATGGTGCCTTTCCCCAAAAGTATGAGACCATCCGCAGAGAGGGCCATGAGCAATATGGGGCTTTTTATAGCCGGGATGGAATTCTTCGTGCGGTAGCAGACATGCATAGTTCACGTTTGATTGCCCAAATTCATCCTTATAGCAGGGAGGCTGAGTCTTGAAACAATACGACTTCATGCATCTCTCGGCCAATCCTATTCTTTGGCAGACACCGATGGTCGTGTCTGTAGGTGTTTTCGATGGTTTGCATCTAGGGCATCAAGCTATCATTTCCAAGAGCATAGAGATTGCAAAAAAACACCAATTTCAAAGCATGGTGATAACCTTCAACAAAAATCCAAAGATGATGATGCATCGACAAGCTCCTCATTCTAAGCTTATCAGTGATGTGCAAATGGAGGAAATCCTTGTAAAACTTGGTGTTGAACACCTTGTTGTCATTGACTTTTCTTCTGATTTCAGTAAACTCACAGCTGAGGAGTTCCTCTCTTTGGTTTGTGCTTTTTGCCAAGTCAAGGGGATGGTTGTCGGAGAGGATTTCCGCTGCGGTGCCCCGGCTTCAAGTGCCGGACCTGTTCAGCTGCAGGAATATCTATCCCGATTGTCGCCACAGGCATTTGTTGAGGTACCTTCTTTTGTAGAAAACAACAAAAATGAGGTAATCTCAAGTACCTTGGTGCGTAAAAAACTTCTTGAGGGCGCTTTGGAAGAAGTCCAAAGTATGCTCGGCAGGCCATATGAACTGGATTTGGTGGCGTATCCATCCAAATTTGTTGAAAATGGTTTGCTGTACCGTACTGCTTCCTTTATGCAGATGCTCCCGAAAGAGGGAGTTTATGATGGCCTGCTTTCTTTTTCTGATGGGTCTTGTATGGATGTTGATGTTCGACTTGAGTCAGAATCAATGCTCATACAGATCAGGGAAAAAATGTGGGATTCGGCAGCAGTTCGTACAAAAAGACTTAGCTTATTGGCTAAGGGGAGTTGTTCATGATCTCTAAAGAACAGAAACAGGAAATCATCGCTAAGTTTGGCGGCGATGAGAAGAACACCGGGTCAACCCAGGCACAGATTGCTTTGTTGACCGCTCGCATCAATGATTTGCAGATTCATTTTAAGCAGAATCCTAAAGACCATGCAGGTACCAGAGGATTGCTTCAGATGGTTGGGCAGAGACGAAGATTGCTCAGATATCTCAAGAACAATGACATCAATGCATATCGTGCCTTGATTGCTGAGCTTGGCTTGAGAAAGTAATGGTACTGAATCACCTGTAAAACTTTTTTTGATTGGCTCCGATAGCTCCTTTGGCTATTGGAGCTTTTTTACTGGTACGATATACTGGCAATGAAAGAACTAAAAGAACGAAGAAAGGAACAAGAATTATGGAAGTAAAAAAAGTTTCCGTTCGGATTGGCGATACCGACCTGGTGTTTGAAACCGGGAAAATCGCAAAACAGACCAATGGCACTGTCTATGCCCATTACGAAGGCAGCGCAGTGATTGCCACCGTTTGTTGTGGCAAAGAGCCCAATGAAGCTCTTGATTATGTCCCACTGAGTGTTGAATATAATGAAAAGTACTATGCAGCAGGAAAGATTCCTGGAGGATTTCTCAAGCGTGAATCAAGACCGAAGGATAAGGAAATTCTTGTCAGCCGATTAATCGACCGTCCAATGAGACCTTTATTTGACAAGGCTTTCGGCCGAGAGATTCAAGTTGTTCCAACTGTCGTATCTTCAGACATGAACAATACTCCCGACATGATTGCCATCAATGCAGCTAGTGCCGCAGTGACCATCAGTGATATTCCCTTCGCTGGTCCGATTGCAGCAGTCAGGGTTTCTCTTTTGGATGGTAAATTTGTTATTAATCCAACATTCACCCAGATTGAAAAAAGCACACTTGATATTGTCGTCGCAGGTACACGAGATGGCATAACCATGGTTGAAGGTGGTGCAAAAGAGGTGAGCGAAGAGGTGATGCTTGAGGCTATAGCGTATGCACAACCGGTTATTACCCAGATTTGTGATGCACAGCTTGAACTTCGCAAGATTGCTGGAAAAGAAAAACTTCCGGTTCTCAAAACAGAAGTCGATCTCTCTTGGCTCGAGCCTGTAAAGGCTGATGCATATCCCTTGATCAAGGAAGCTTCCTTTGTGAAGGGAAAAATGGAGCGCTATGCTGCTCTTGCTCAAGTACGATCGGAGATTAAAGAAAAATACGCCGACTTGCTTGAGGAAGATGCAAAAAGACCTGGACAATTGAGTTCTCTGTTTGAAGACCTTGAATATGAGATTCTTCGCTCTTCCATCTTGAACGACGGTGTTCGTACAGATGGTAGAAAAGTGGACCAGATTCGGCCAATTACCTGTGAAGTAGGGTTATTGCCCAGAACTCACGGATCTGCCCTCTTCACCCGAGGAGAGACCCAGAGTCTTGCGGTAACGACACTTGGTACAGCAAGTGATGAACAGATGTTTGACACCATCGATGGTGAAAAAACGTTCAGTTCTTTCATGCTGCACTACAATTTTCCTCCGTATAGTGTGGGAGAGACCGGCAGGCTTTCTACTGGTCGTCGTGAGATCGGCCATGGACACCTTGCACAACGTGCTCTTGAAGCAATCATTCCTTCAAAGGATGAATTTCCGTATACCGTGCGAGTGGTCAGTGAGATTATGGAGTCCAACGGAAGTTCTTCCATGGCTTCAGTCTGCGGAGGTTGTCTCTCCTTGATGGATGCAGGAGTGCCAATCAAGAAGCCTGTTGCCGGCATAGCCATGGGTTTGATTACCGAAGGTGCTGATTATGCCAAATATGTAGTACTCAGTGACATCCTTGGGGAAGAAGACCACCTTGGAGACATGGATTTCAAGGTAACTGGAAGTCGTGAGGGCATTACAGCATTCCAGATGGATATCAAGATTGCAGGAGTTACTCCTGAGATCATGAAAAAGGCTTTGGAACAGGCTAAACAAGGCAGATTGCATATCCTTTCGATCATGGAAGAGTCTTTGAATGCCCCACGTTCAGAAATCAATGAACATGCTCCAAAAATTTTGACCATGAAAGTTGATGAAGAGAAGATTGGTGCAGTCATTGGAACTGGTGGAAAAACAATCAAGGCAATTGCAGCACAAAGTGGTGCAGAAGTAAATATTGCCGATGATGGCACCATCACCATCTATGGCCGTAACAATGCAGCAGCCCAGAAGGCCAAGGATTTGGTTAAATCAATCGTCGAGGAACCTGAGGTTGGCAGAATTTATGAAGGAACGGTCAAGAGAATCATGGACTTTGGTGCTTTCATAGAGATTCTTCCCGGCAAGGAAGGGCTTTGCCATATTTCAAAGCTTGCTAAAACAAGAGTCCAGAATGTGGAGGATGTGCTTTCTGTTGGGCAGGTAGTCCCTGTCAAACTGATGGAGATTGATCGGCAAAACCGTTTGAATCTTAGCTATATTGATGCAATCACTACTTTGAATAAATAAGATGGATCGAAAGCCTATTACTGTCTTGACAACAATACTGAGAGAGGGAGCCAAGCTTCCTCTCTACGGTACTGAAATGAGTGCTGGAGCAGATCTTTCTGCGTGTCTGGAGAAAGACATTATACTTGAACCGGGCAGTTATGCGAAAATTCCTACCGGTCTGAGTATACAAATCCCTCAAGGGTACGAAGGACAAGTCAGGCCCCGGAGCGGTCTGGCCGCCAAACATGGTATAACGGTACTCAACAGTCCAGGAACCATCGATGCGGACTATCGCGGTGAAGTACTTGTATTATTGATCAATCTTGGTAAGGAGAGGGTGGTTGTACATCATCAGGATCGAATCGCCCAATTGGTAATTGCACCATGTGAACAAGTCTCTTTTGCAGTGTCTAGTCAGTTGGATGCAACACAACGCGGCAGTGGAGGCTTTGGTTCGACGGGAGTATAGCATTGGCTTCATCCGCTCGATTCAATCTAGTATATCGCCATGTCGGAAGAGAGTACTTGCTCTCGTTCGTCGTGGCGTTCTTTTTTTTCTTTTTCATTTTTTTCATCAATCAGATTCTGTTGATTGCTCAAAGAATTCTTCTGAAACAAGTTGACTATTTGAGTGTTCTTCAACTGATCCTGCTCTCTGTCCCACAGTTTTTACTCTATACTTTTCCTTTCAGCTGTCTGACGGCATCATCCATGTCTCTTGGCGATCTGTCAGGAAATAATGAGATTTTGGCCCTACGCAGCAGCGGCATATCCCTAAAGCACGTATATCGGCCCATAATTGTGTTGTCAATACTCTTCTCTGTGGTGACTTTTTTTACTGCTGATATTGCCCTCCCTTACAGTACAAAGAAATATCGTGAACTTTATACGCAATTGATGAGGGATCTTCCTACCCTGGAATTGAAGAGCAATACAACCAACACCATCGGCAATACCGTTATGGTGAATAAGAATGTTGAAGGTAATATTGTTTCAGACATTATCCTGTTCGATACCACCAATTCATTCAGCGGACAGATTTTAAGCTCTCCCTCTGCAGAAGTAACACTATATGACTTGCAATCATTCATTTATATGTTGGAACTCACAGACCCTCTCATTATGAAAACCCAACAAGATGGGCAGTGGGCATTGTCCAAAGCAGAGAGTGCACAATTTTTCTTGAATTTCTCCGGTCAAATAGCAAATCTTGCTTCAGCACTGCCTTCACAACTTTCAGTCAAAGAATTAAGAGAACAGATAGCTGTTCACAAAATTGCTTTGGAAGAAGAGCAACAAAGATTGAATCGAAGGATTGAGGCAAAGAAAGCTGAGATTTCTGCAGCTTCTACGGAAAGCTTGGTGTCATCAGAGGAAGTATTACGCTTGCAAGGCGAACTGAAAGTACTTCAAGAACGAAGAATTATAAACTTCTATTACCAGTATTATCGAGCAGAACTGCATAAAAAGTTTGCTCTCAGTGCCGCCTGTTTCATGTTGGTATTTCTTACATTCACTCTCTCTTTTTTCCGTGTCAAACATGGTCGTTTGATAGGGTTCGGCTTATCCATGCTGGTCTCTGTATTGTACTGGTATCTCCTTTTCTTTTCTCAGCTGCAAATCTTTAAGTTTGCTTTTAACCCGGCTTTTTGGATCTGGCTTCCCAACAGCGTAATGTTTGCCTCTGGTTTGGTATTGCTTCTCTTTGCGAGGCGTCTATGAAGTTGCATGACCGTTACATTGCAAAATCTGTTTCTGTGGTAGCTTTTTTTACTTTGCTGCTGTGCACCCTTATGTTGCTCAGTGTAGATTTATTTACCAATCTTGACTCATATGTTACAAACAACGTTCCATTCTTGACGATTCTTAGAATGACCTTGTTGTATGCACCAAAAGCAATCTTATTTGCCTTGGGCCCCTCTTTGTTGTTTTCTTCTTCTTATTTTCTCTCACAATTGATTGCAAATAATGAGTATATCTGTCTTTTGGGTAGTTCTCTGAGCTATAGAAGAATCGTTTTGCCTATTCTTTTACTTGGGGCCTTGCTCTCTTTGCTTCAATTCGGCTTCAGTGAACGGATACAAATCCCAGCTTCACGCAGCAGGGCTATAGCAGAAGACCAACTTTTCGGATTGAGAAGTACATATGATAATCGCAACATCACTTTGCGAGATCCTTATGAAGGTTATATTGTTCATGCAAAACAGTACAATGATGGACAAAAACGTCTTGCACAGGTGCTTCTTGCCATTTTAAATGAGGATGGTTCCTTACAGGCTCGTGTTGATGCCGCATGGGCATTTTGGGAAGAGGACAATCAGATCTGGAGACTTGAGCGTGCAAGGGTACAGAGAATTGAGAAGGGAGCAATGATCGTGCACAATCAAGAGGAGAAGGTGATGTATATTCCAAACTTCACTCTTGATCCGGGGTTTTTTAGAAACATGGCTCAGGATATCAATACAATGGATCTTTTTCTTGCTTCCGACTATCTGAAACAAATCAAGCTTCTCAATCCTTCTGAATACCCTGCTATGGCAACAGATTTTGCAAAACGTATCCTCGATAGTCTTAATCCACTCATATTGTTGTTCATATCTTGTGCCATAAGCTACAAGTATAAGAAAAACATTCTGTTATTCAGCATTATTACGAGTCTTGCAATAGCAGTAATTTATTATGTGGTCCAAATGGTTACCTTGATCATGGCAAAACAAGGAGTCATAGCACCATATTGGGGTATGGTAATCCCCATGATTGTGATAGTATGCATAGCACTGGCAGAACGAGCCATCGTTTCATAGAGGTAGGACAGATGAGCATATTTCAAGAAATACACCAAGATAGCACCAGCGGCTCACGTCTGGGCTTACTTTCTCTCGGTCACGGGACAGTAGAAACACCAGTTTTCATGCCCGTTGGTACCAACGGTACGGTCAAGGGAATGTTTCATGAGGATGTCAAGAAAATAGGGTATCAATTGATTCTCGGCAATACGTATCATCTCTATCTTCGTCCTGGTCTTGAAGTACTATCACAGTACCAAGGGCTGCACGCATTCTCAAACTGGGATAGAAATCTCCTTACTGACAGCGGTGGCTTTCAGGTATTCAGTCTTTCTGGCTTGAGAAAAATCGAGGAAAAGGGTGTAACGTTCCAAAGTCATATCGATGGATCTCGGCATGTTTTTACACCAGAGAGTGTTGTTGATACACAAAAAGTGATTGGAAGCGATATCGCCATGTGTCTTGATGTATGCACACCGAGTGATATTAATCATCGTGCAGCTCAAGAAGCCATGCAGATAACTCACAAATGGGCACAAAGAGCCTTGAATCACCGCAAGAACCTGGGAAGTGAGTTCCGCGGCAATCTTTTCGGTATTGTGCAGGGGAATTTTTATGAAGACCTCAGAAAACAGAGTGCAGAGTTTTTCAACGAAATGGATTTCCCTGGAATTGCTATCGGCGGACTTTCTGTAGGGGAGACTGCCGAGCAGTTCTCACATTTCCTCTCATATACAGCTGACTTGGTGACCAAAGATAAGCCAAGGTACGTCATGGGAATCGGAAGTCCTGATTATATTCTCGAAGCAGTAGAGAATGGCATTGATATGTTCGATTGTGTTCTTGCTACGAGAATGGCAAGAAATGGTGCGGTTTTTACCGATGACGGAGTTCTCACCCTCAAGAAAGCCATCCATAAATTCGATCAGGGACCGATTGAGTCACAGTGTACTTGTCGCGCATGCACTCAGTACAGTCGCGCTTACATGCATCACTTGGTGAAAACAGGAGAGATGTTGGGAGGCATGCTTGCCACAGAACATAACCTTACCTATTTCTATCGTTTGATGGAGAAGGTTCGTCAGGCTATCAGAGAAGATAGATTTTCCTCATTCAAGAGGGATTACCTTGCCAGATTCTACGCAAAATAAGAGAGATGCAACAAACAGTTTGGTGATCATGCTCTGCACGTTGCTCAGTCGATTGCTGGGTATTCTTCGGGCACGAGTTATGAGTTCTGTATTCGGAGCGACTGCTACAGCGGATGTCATCAACTTCACCTTCAATATTCCCAATAACTTCAGAAAACTCTTCGCAGAAGGTGCTGCGAATTCTGCCTTGATTCCGACGTTTTCATCCTTGTTGGGAAGAGGGGAAGATGTTCGTTCGCGCCGTCTGTTCGCCTTGCTCTGCACGTATCAGAGTATCTTGTTGCTTCCCCTGATTTTACTTTCCTACATATTCGCTGAGCCGATAATTGCCTTTCTCAGCGATTTTGAGGCAGAACAGGTGCGACTTGGAGGAAGGCTCCTTCCCTTTTTCATGGTGTATCTGGGAGCGATCAGCTTGAGTGCCATCTTCAATGGTGTTTTGCAGGCACATCAAAAATTTGTTACTGCGTATCTTTCCCCTTTGCTTTTTTCAATCACTGTAATTGTTGGCGTTCTGCTAACTTCTGATTCATTAGGTGCGATGAGTATGGCTTGGGCAGCCCTGCTTGGAGGTATCCTGCAAGGAAGTTATTCCTATTTGATGCTCCGAAAATTTGGGTATCGTATGAAGGTTGCCCTGCAGGTAGGGCAGACTCCTATGGTATCTGTTGCAAAAGCATGGGTCTTGGTATTGCTTGGCATGGGTATGCAGGTTTTGACGCAGTTGATAAGCTTTCATTTTGCCTCAAGGCTAGAAGCAGGCAGTGTCACTGCTTTTTCCAACTCAACCATATTTTATCAAACTCCATATGGGATTTTTTTCAACGCCATAAGTGCGGTCAGTCTGCCATTGATGAGTCGATGTGCCTCGTTGGGACAACATGATACGCTGCGCTTGTACGTACGCAATGCCTTGAAGAACCTTCTTGCCTTGTTGTTGCCAAGCACGATAATTCTTTTCTTTCTCAGCGAGGAATGTGTTGCTGTGGTTTTTCAAAGTGGAAATTACACCTTCGAGGATGTACAACGAACAGCTCTCGTGCTCAGACCCTATCTGATTTTCATGAGCACAACAGCTTGGTATGCGATGCTTTTGCGTCTTGGATACAGCACAAATCGCTATGCAATGATGACCATCATAGCCGTAGTGCAAAATCTAATCGATATTATTTTGATGTGGATATTTCTACAACAAGGGTATGGGCTCATTTCATTGTCCTTGGCCAACGGAATATCGTATTGTATTGGGCTGATTCTTCTGATCTTGTTGCTCAAGGATGTGTATCCTATCTATCGAGACAAACAACTCTATGCGGGATGTCTGCGTATTCTCCTGGCCAATATTCCTCTATTTTTATATTGTTTTCTCTATAGCAGTCTGGCGCTTCAATGGCATGTCGCAGGATCGACTCTCAAGGGTTTATTATATCTTTGTTTGATTGGATCGACAGCGGTCTTGATTCTGCTGTTCTCGTATCACCTCTTTCGAATCGACATCTTCAGGGCTCTTTTCAATAAAAAGCAAGGCGGCAACTTGAAGAGCAACTGATTCATCCAGCTTCAAATACAGCCGATCGAAAGTAATCAGACCATTGGTTTCCTGCTCTACATCGGTCAGTTGGGTATATACACTTGCCGACAAACCTTTCTTTTTAGCTGGATATACTTGTGTGGAGTATAGAGAGAAAAACGCTTCATTGAAGTCTTCCCTGGTTTTGACCTGTGCATATCCAAATGGTTTCTGCCCAACTTCAGCACAGTTGGGTTGATTGAACACTATACCCCCGAATTCAGAGAGTAGTGTTGCACGACCGTACCGATCGCCTTGCATTGAAAAAGGTTTGAAGTAGGTATGTACAGACTTGAAGTCGCCAATGCCTTGATCATACCACCCACTCGTGGGATCGATGGTTCTCGTTGAATCCAGCGTCTTGACCATTTCCAAATGTCGCTTTGCATCAAATTGACCCCAACCCTCATTGAACAAGACCCACATTGCAATACTGGTGCAATTGTACAGGGTCTTGATCATCGCACGCAATTCCATTTCATAATCTTCTCTATATTGCTCATCCTGACTGCCCAGAAGCGAATAGTGATGGTCTTTGATGCTGAGGTCGGAAAAGAGCAGGGGACCGCTCATTATTGGCTGTATCGGGTTTCTTCCTCCCCGAACCATATCCTGCCAGACAAGCAATCCTTGGGTATCGCAATGATGATACCATCTGAGGCTTTCGACTTTCTGATGTTTGCGGACCATATTGAATCCAAGTTTTTTGATTAGCTTGATATCATCAAGCATTGCTTGGCCGCACACCGGTGTATAAAGGCTGTGAGGCCAATATCCTTGATCGAGAACTCCATGATGAAAGTACGGCTTGCCGTTGAGCAGCAACATACCATCAGAAACCCCAAATGAACGAAGACCTACATAGCTTTGCACAACATCTTCACCCATCTCAACTGTAAAATGATAGAGATATGGATCTTCCACTGTCCACGCTCTGGGGTGTAACACCTGACAACACAGACGTTGCCCAACGAGTCCTTTCGTCTTTTTTTGGCCATCGAGGAAGCTTATGGTCACTTCTTGATTGTTCGAAGTAGACACAACTGTAACATACCAGCACTGCTGTGGCAGATTGGCAGTAATGATGAGCTCATGAATATAGTTTTCTGGCACTTGTTCAAGCCAAACGGTCTGATAGATTCCGCTTTGGCCTGAATAATAGATTCCAGTGTTTTTCTTTGATTGTTTTCCCCTGATTATCGGTTCAGTGTCACCAGGGTCTCTAACCTGGACAATCAACTCATTGTTCCCTGTTTTCTTCACGTACTTTGTTATGTCAAACGAGAAGGGTAGATATCCCCCTCTATGGCTTCCTACTATATATCCATTTACAAATACAGTGCACTGATGATCCACCGCTGTGAAATGCAGGATAAGATGATGCCCATCCGGTAGTGCAGGATAGGAAAAGGTTCTTCTGTACGTCATCACCTCATCACTGCCGATACTCTTTTGTAATCCGGACAATTCAGTTTGTGGTGAAAAAGGCACTAATATGGTGTAGGGATAGAGTGTTGGAAATACAGTATCCTTTCGTATGGCAAATTCCCATGATCCATTGAGACAGGTATATGAACTACGGACCATCTGGGGTCGTGGATATTCTTCAAGTACATGTTCTGGATCGATAAAATACCTTTTTTGCATGGTTAAACTCTAGGGAATCCTCTATGAAAAGCAAAGCCCCCAATGTGCATTGGAGGCTTTGAGTAAATCAGAAATCTACGACTTCAATCTTCTTAACCGTAAAGTCATACTCTTGGTCATTGAGTATAAAACTAAATCGTTCACCTTGCTGGTGATTGATCAAAGCACGTCCAAATGGAGCAGAGAGATTAATGACATTCTCATTTGGGTTTGATTCCCACGGGCCCATGATTGTATACACTATCTCTTTATCATCATTCAGATGATCTTGTAATATTACTTTGGTTCCAAATCCAATCTTGTTTGGATTGACCTTATCCTTGGTGATTACTGTTGCCCGTTCGATTTCTTCGGCAAGTCGGCGTAGGGTATTGTTCAACAAGGATTGCTTCTCTTTGCCATACTTGTATTCACTGTTCTCCCGTAAATCACCCATTTCCCTGGCCATGCCAATCTCTTTCGCAACCTCAGGCAACTCAACATGCTGAATATAATCAAGCTCTTTCTTTTTGGCATCCAAAGAAGCCACAGTGCAGAACAATCCAGTAGGAACTACAGATTCCTTATCGATGGGGACTACCTCATCAAAGAATCTGAAAGAAGGATATCTCTCACTGATGGCGTGCTTGATCTCGATTTTCTTTCCGCCTGGAAGAGCAAACACATTGGCCACAAGAGAGTAGATTTTTTGGGCGTGTTCTTCTTTCCCTTCATTGATGTATTGCAGGATTTCTTTTTCATCGAAAAGAATTCCCATCAAGGTCTTTGCATTCTTACGATTCTCTTGTACATCTTTGCGATTGTCGATACATCTATTGATAAAATCGAGCAACTGCAACTCAGCAAAGAGCAACTGTTCTTTAGAAACTCCTGATTTAGCCCAAAGTTTCTTATCACCATTTTTCAGGAGGTAAATCAAGGTGTTTCCGTTTTCCTTGAAATTCTCAACAGCATCTTTATAGACCTTGACAAATTCATTTTGCTTTTTGTTTTGTCTGAAGATATCGGGAATATATCCTGTCAAGTAATGCGGGAAGAGCGCTGCCAAAACCTTCGTCCAGTTTGGTATCTCCTGTGCCACGTGATCGATAAATAGTTTTTTCAGCTCTGGATCCTTGATAGCGGCAAAACAGGTTTCTACACTCTCTGCTCGCTCGTAGAGCATGCTAAAACTCAGGCTTTCTGGAAAGGTGAGAAAGTTCATGTTCTGTCTCTTTACCAAGTCCTCAAGCAAGAGATAAGAACTGAACGTAATGTCAGTTGCAACCACTATAGGCTTAAGAGATCCATTTTCCTCAAAGAAAAGATCACTGAAGTATTTTACCATCTCAAAGAAGAAATCACTTTCGACATCACCTTTTGATGATATGAATTCTTTCAAGCTTTTTACCTTGTCATAGAATGTTTTCTCATTCCTGAACACCAATAACTGCTTCTCCTCATAACTGACGGGAGTTGAACGCAGCAAGTAGGTTTCTACATCATTGCTGGAAAGGTCAAAGAGAGGATTGGTCATCAATTCCTTCTTCGCCTGATTCAGATAGGCAGTCCAATCCTTTGCGTCGAGAATAGAAGGGACAAGCTCACTCTTCATTTCCTTGAGACTGATTCTTCCCCCATTGCTGCTCATTAATGTATTCAGGGTCCAAGGGATGTCTTCCATCACTTTCTTATTCAGCTTTTCTCTAGGAAGAGCACTCTTGAGAACCCAGATATGGCTCTTAGGAAGAGCCTGAAGGCTCTTGAATGCCATAGCAGTAGACATTCTGCTTCCTTCCTTGGAGCTTTGTCCAGCAAAATCAACAATTACTTCCGTCTCGTTGATTGAGCGTATCCGACCTATTCGATTGGTGCTGTTCTGAAAAACAAACGTTCCTTTGTCAAAAGCAATGTTTGTTTCAAAATCTTCAATGCTTCGCAAGATATCCCTGTTTATATTGCTTGTCAAAGCACTGGATTCAAGACAGCTCTTCAAGCGAGAGTGATGTTTATATTTGAGTTTATAACTTCTAATTAGGTTTTCTCTGGCAAAGGCATCCTCACGATCAAGCTCAAGCATCTTTTTTTGACATTCAATTTGATGATCGATTGTTTCCTTGCTTGCTGATTCAAGGTCGCGCAGCAATGCCACTGCAGTGCTCTTGCTCACTGCAGATACCTGGTCTGCGACATTTAAAAAATACCCAAAAGAATCATCCAAGATCTCAAGCAGTGTTGTGAACAAGGAACGAACAGGAGAGACATCCTTTCTCTTTATGAGACGGTGTATTGCCTTCTTGAAATAGGTTATTGCTTTATCCTTGTTGCCTTTTTCATAGGAATAATAGGCAAGTTGACGAACAATCTCCACTTCCTCATAATCTACTTTGACCAACCGCTCCCAAAGAGCGATTTTCTCTTCTTGTTTTCCAGTCTGGTCATAAGCATCTGCAAGCAATCTTAAGGCATGCTTGTTCTCGCTTCGATCAAGTATTTTATTACATAAAAATTCAACAATATTCCATTTTTTATGTTCGATGAATGATTCAATCAGATTTAGCAATTGCAGATAGTCGTCAGCTCCTCTTCGTTCCAATTGAATGGAACCGCTGATATACATTGCAATGATACTGTTGCGTTCCCTTTCATTCAGGTGTTTTTCGCAAAGGTTTCTTGCTTCAGTTCGTTGCTCTTCATCAAGTTCCTTGATCTGAGCATCAAGAGCTTGCAGGCTGGTAACAGTATAGGTACTCACTGTCGATCTGGTCCATTGCTCTTCTTTCAGTAAGTTCTCGATCTCTTGGAATCCCATGGCTTCCTCCAAACATATTTGTCCTAATCGTAGGCGTAAAAGAAACCGGGCAGACCGGGACATAGCCTGCTCGGGTTGCTGTATCATTCACGTTTTCTCTATTATACCACGATTTGAAATTTCAAGCAATTGATTTTATGAAAGGTGCTTAAACATATTAACAAATATATAGTATTCCTTACATCAATACGTTGCAAAACCTTCTTCTACCTGCTATAACAACTACTATGGAAACATCATCATTCATTATTGCACCGAGCGTCTTGTCTGCAGATTTCTCAAAAATGGAACAGGAAGTCAAGACAATCAACAAAAGCGGGGCTCAATGGGTACACCTGGATGTCATGGACGGCATGTTTGTACCTAATATTACCTTTGGGCCGAAATTCATACAAGATCTCAGAGTTCATTCTGATTTGGTGTTTGATACACATCTGATGATCAATCAACCAGAACGTTATATTGATTTATTCGCCGACTGCGGCAGTGATTATATCACAGTGCACAAAGAGGCTACTGTTCACTTGCACAGAACATTGCAGATGATCAAGAACCGCAAGGTCAAAGCAGGAGTATCACTCATTCCTTCAAGCACAGTAGGGGAGATTGAACCTGTGCTCGATATGGTTGACCTTGTGCTTGTCATGACGGTAAATCCCGGATTTGGAGGGCAAAGCCTCATACCCAGTACCTTGGATAAAATCAGGGAGCTTGACCGAATTCGCAAACAACATAACTATCAATACCTTATCAGTGTTGATGGTGGGGTAAATCTGAATACCATCAAAGAAATTGTTTCCTGTAAAGCTGATGTAGCAGTATGTGGGAGTGCCTTCTTTGGGGCAGATGACAGAAAGCAATTCATCAACCAAATGCAGGAGCGCATCAGGTCATGAAGGCTGTTATCCAGAGAGTTGTTGATGCAAGCGTATCCGTCTCAGAAGAAAAAATAGGAAGTATCAAACAGGGGATGTTGGTCTATCTGGGGGTCCAGAAGGGTGATACTATTGAACAGCTATATTGGCTTTGTGAAAAGATTGTGAAACTGAGAATATTTCGTGACGAACAACAGAAAATGAATCTTTCCTTGGCACAGGTAGGAGGATCTTTGTTGGTGGTCAGCCAATTTACCCTTCTGGCAAATTTGAGAAAGGGAAACCGGCCAAGCTATGATGATGCTGCTGATCCTGAAACGGCAAACAGGTTTTATGAAATGGCCCTTCAACGATTTAGAGACCTTGGCTATACAGTGGAAAGCGGTTCTTTCGGCGCACATATGATGGTGCAATACACCAACGATGTACCAGTAACTTTCATTCTTGAAACATGAGTTTGAAGCAAGAGCCCTGAACAGGGGTCTTGGTAGGTATGGAAGAACAGAACGAGGAGCAATATATGGCTAAAAGCAAAGAGACGACATTCCCAACCGACCAGGGACAAAAACGTGATGCCCTTGAAGCAGCAAGGATTCAAATTGACAAGCAATTCGGCAAAGGGTCCTTGATGAAGCTCGGTGACAGCAAGGAAGACTTGGATATTGGATACATTTCTTCCGGCTCATTGTTGCTTGACGAAGCTCTGGGGATAGGTGGATATCCAAGAGGGCGAGTCATTGAGATTTATGGACCTGAGAGCAGTGGAAAAACGACTCTTGCCCTCCATGCCATTGCAGAAAGCCAGAAAGCAGGAGGAATTGCCGCTTTCATTGATGCAGAACATGCGATGGACCCCAGTTATGCAAAAAAACTTGGTGTCAATATTGACGAGCTTTGGATCAGCCAACCCGATAGTGGAGAACAAGCGCTGGAAATCGCAGAATCACTGGTCCGTAGCGGAGCAGTGGACATCATTGTCGTCGACTCTGTAGCAGCTCTTACGCCACAAGCAGAAATTGACGGGGATATGGGTGACAGCCATATGGGTCTGCAAGCTCGTCTGATGAGCCAGGCATTACGCAAGCTCACAGGACTTCTCTCAAAAAGCAATACGACCATTATCTTCATTAATCAGATTCGCATGAAAATTGGGGTAATGTTCGGCAATCCTGAAACCACAACAGGAGGCAACGCTTTGAAGTTTTATGCCTCAGTTCGTATAGAAGTGCGCAAGATTGAATCTTTGAGCAAGGGTGCCGATGACATAATAGGAAACCGCGTCCGTATAAAGATTGTTAAGAACAAGGTTTCCCCTCCATTCAAGAAGGTGGAGCTTGATTTGATGTTCGGCGAAGGAATCAGCTATATTGCCAGTGTACTTGATGCTGCCTTGAAATATGAGATGCTCGATAAGAGTGGATCATGGTATTCCTACAACGGGGAAAAGATTGGACAAGGAAGGGACAAGACACTCGATTTCTTAAAAGACAATCCAGACATTGTTGCAGATCTCGATCTTAGGCTGAGAGATACAATGTTCCCCAACAGAAAGAAGGCACCTGCAAAAGAGAGTGTCCAAAACTGAATGAAGGGGTAACGTGTGCAGGAAGCAAAAGAGTATCAAGGTAAGACAACTTTTCATCTTTCCAGTTTTAACGGACCTTTGGACCTTTTGTTGTTTCTTATCCAGAAATCGGAAATCAACATCTATGACATTCCTATAAGTGAGATCACCGAGCAGTTTCTTAGTTATCTAAATGACAATCAAGTAACTGCACTTGGTGATCTTACTGAGTTTTATAAGATGGCTTGTGATCTTTTGTATATTAAAAGCAGGATGCTGCTTCCCGTCGATTTGGAATTTGATGAAGAATACCAAGACCCCCGCCATGAACTGGTGGAACGATTGCTTGAATACCAGAAATTTCGAAAATATACAGAACTATTGACCAATTCATGCGGAACATCTGAATTTTTCATAAGCAGAAAAAATTCTGAATTTCGCCTTCCTTTCGGGGATGAGGAGTTGTTTGCTGATATTTCTCTTCAGGATTTGCTCAGTACATTCACTCGCTTGATGACAACCATCACTCCAAACAAAGTGTTCAACGTCTATGAATCGGTAACGGTAAATGAAAAGATTGCCTTGATGCAGGAATTATTTGAGAATGAGAATTATATCACCATTGAACAGCTTATAATTCATCTTGACAATATTCTGCACATTATTTGCTCTTTCATGGCCATTTTGGATGCTTGCAAGCTAAAGATGATTCTGTTGGTACAGCAAGAGCCTTTCGGACCAATTCTGATAAGAAAACGGGAGGATGTCCAAGAAGAGGACTTTAGTCAGGTTTATGATGAAGAGTATGAATCTACAGAACTTTTAATGTCGCATGATGAAGAAGATTTTGATGATGATGCAAATATTCCCCCTCAAGCTACTGACGACGGAAGAGTTTTTCTGTATGATGAAGAGAGTGAGGTTGAACAAATCATCCTTGATGATGAGTTTGACGAGTAAAGGAGCAGGGTTTGGTAAAGAGTAAGAAGGAGTTGTCGCCGCAAATCTCCCTCTTGAGTACTGAAGCACGTCTGGTAGAGGTTATTCTCTTTTTAGAAAATGAGCCGGTCAGTTTACAAAAGCTGTCCAAGATGACCTCTCTTGATGAAAGCAAAATTGAGAAAGCTGTCGAAGAGATCCGTGAACATTACCAGCAACACTTACACGGTTTGTATTTGGCAGAGAGTCAAGGCTCTTATCAGTTTCTTCCCTCAGGGGATTTGCATGATAGTCTTCGTTCCTGTTACGGAAAACGGGTAGATAGACGTCTTTCTCGGGCAGCATTGGAGACGCTATCCATTGTAGCCTACAGCCAACCAATTACCAGAAGGGAAATTGACAACATCCGTGGTGTTGCCAGTGATACCATAATCCGTTTGCTTAGAGATCGGGAATATATCAAGGTAGTGGGAAGGAAAGACGTACCCGGACATCCTTGCTTGTATGGAACCTCACGAAAATTCCTCTTCGAGTTCAATCTGACCAGCATAAGTGCACTACCCAAGCTTTCGGATATTGATAGACAACGGTTCGAAGCGGAATCAACACAGGAGAAGGAAAACGCATGAAACCAGAATATCCGATCAGACTCCAAGTCTATATGGCAAAAAGCGGTTGTGGATCACGCCGCTTTTGTGAGACCTTGATCACAAGTGGACGGGTTACCGTCAATATGAAGACCGTTACTGAGTTGGGAACGAAGGTGGGAGAGGATGATGTGGTTATGGTCGATCATCAGCTGATTGAGGTCAGTGACCGTACCTATTATTATGCCCTGCATAAACCTCGTGGATATGTTTGCACCAATTACGACCCAAATGAAAAGCTGTATGCAAGGGATTTAATCAACATCCCTGATAAGAATTTGCTTTTCCACATCGGCAGGCTGGATAAGGAATCCAGTGGACTTATACTTTTTACCAATGATGGAGATGTTGCACAGAAAATAATGCATCCTTCCCATCAGATTGAGAAAGAGTATCTGGTCAGTTGCACTTCGGAAGTAAGAAGGGAAGATCTTGAACAAGCGTTGAAAGGGATTTTCATCGATATCAAACAGCCATATAAGATAAAGAAATTTGAAGTGCTTTCCAAGAAGTGGGTAAGAATCATACTCACAGAAGGAAAAAACAGAGAAATCAGAAAAATATTTAGTTATTTCGGCTACGACATCAAGCAGCTTGTTCGCATGAGAATCGGGTGTATTGAACTTGGTAATCTAGAACCTGCTCAGTATCGATCAGTCAGTTCTTCTGAGATTGATGCTCTGCTCAAGGGTGAAACTGAGATTGTAAAGAAACAGAAAGGATGGTCGTACTAAATGGTGGTTGCTATTGATGGGCCTGCTGGTGTAGGAAAGAGCAGCATAGCTAGAATGATTGCAAAACAGTGCAACTTCTATTATCTCAATAGTGGGTCTTTTTATCGTGCATATACGTATCTTGCTTTGCTCAAGGATGTAGACCCTCTTGATTTTGAAGCTGTTCTTCGAGTAGCTAAAAGCACACAATTATTTATTGTTAATGAACATATACACATAGACGGCACAGATGTTGAAGGTTTTTTACATACCCATGAGGTAGACAAGGTGGTCGCGCAGGTTTCCTCATATCCTCCTTTGAGAAGTTATATCAACGAGCAGTTGAGAGCTATCAGCAAGGGTATGGATGTTATTGTTGAAGGAAGAGATATTACCACTGTAGTATTTCCTGATGCGAATTTGAAGTGTTATTTCGATGCAAAGCCGGAAGTGAGGGCTAAAAGACGGTTTGACCAGAATCCAGATGGGCCCGATTATGAGACAGTTCTTGCACAAATTTTGAAGCGGGATGAGATCGATCTACAGAAGAAAGTTGGCGCTCTTCAGATAGCCAAGGATGCTCTGTACATAGATACCTCGTACTTGACTATGGTGCAAGTTTGTGAGAAAGTGTTATCTGCTATTTTTGCGCTAAAAGGCGAAGTAAATAGGTAAATTTAGGATCAGGAGAAATCAAGTGGCTGAAGAACAAGAAATGAAAGAACAGAATACCAAAATGCAGGATATGCTGCAGGAGGAGTATCTTAAATCTCTTGATGGAATCGAAGACGGTCAGCTCGTGACCGGTACTGTTGTCCAGGTAAACAACGAGAATGTATTCGTGGATGTCGGTTACAAGAGTGAAGGAACTGTTCCCCGTGATGAATTCACTACGGTTCCTGAAATTGGCGATGAAGTTCGCGTGGTAATCGTCAACAAGGAAGGAAAGGGTGGTCAAATCATCGTTTCCAAAAAGCGTGCAGACTTCAAGGAACGTACAGATGAATTGAAGGTGGCAGCTGAGAACAGAGCTCCTGTTTTGGGCAAATTCGAAAAAGTGATCAAAGGCGGCTTCGAGATTGATCTCGGTGGCGATTACAAGGGCTTCTGTCCGCTCTCAAAAGCTGACGTCGTTCGTGTAGAAGATCCAGAGACAATGGTGGGAGTGACTGATTATTTCATCATTGACAAGTTCCATGGCGGGACGAAGCTCAAGAGCGTTGTAAACAGACGAGAATACCTAGATCAGAAAATCAAGGAAAATAAAGAGAAGTTCTTCTCAACCGTTCAGATTGGTGATGTTGTCGAAGGTGTGGTAAAATCATTCACGTCTTTTGGTGCTTTCATCGACCTCGGTGGTTTTGATGGACTTTTACATATCAATGACATGAGCTGGGGCCATGTCACCCGTCCTAAGGATTTCGTAAAGAAAGGCCAGGTTGTACAACTGAGACTGATCAATATCGATCCTGAGACACAAAAAATCAATCTCTCTCTCAAGCATATGCAGGAAGATCCCTGGACTACTTTTGAGCATAAATACAATGTTGGTGACACCATCAAGGCTGCTGTAACTAAAATTACCACCTTTGGTGCTTTCATCGAGATTGAACCCGGCATTGAAGGGCTTGCTCATATTTCTGAGCTCTCCTGGACTAAAAGAATCAACAATCCCAAGGAAATGCTTGAGGTTGGTGATGTAGTCGAAGCAAAAGTGCTTGGATATGACTTGGATAAGAAGCGTGTCTCGTTGGGCCTCAAGCAGCTTGAGGAAAACCCTTGGGATACCATTATCGAACGCTATCCTGTCGGCATGACTCTCTCCAAGCCAGTTGTTAAGATTACCAATAGTGGTGCTTTCATCAATCTTGAAGAAGGTATTGATGGATTCTTGCACATTGATGATATTTCCTGGACCAAGAAAGTCAAGAACATGGGTTCTTTCTGCAACGAGGGCGATGTCATCGATGTAGTGGTCATTCGTGTTGAGGCTGAGAACAGAAGGATTCGTCTTGGTGTCAAACAGCTTGAGGGCAATCCTTGGCATACACTCAGACATGATTATCCTAAGTTCAGTACAATCAGTGGTGTAGTAACCAATGTCACCGACTTCGGCGTATTCGTTAAGGTCATGGGTGATATCGAAGGATTGATCAGCAAGTACAACTTGGTTGGACCAGATGAAGAATATACCGATGAAGTACTCAAGAAGTTCAATGTCGGCGATCCTATCACCGCAATGGTTGTAGAATGCAATCCCAGCACTCAGAAGCTCTCCCTTTCCATCAAGGAAATGGTAAAGCGTTCACAGCAGTCCGAAATTGCAAAATACATCCAGGAAGATTCTGATAGTGACACATATTCACTGGCTGACTTGATGCGTTACAAGGATGAGGACAAAGACAAGGAAGACAATTAATTTGTAATCCCTCTGAACAGGCGGCTTGTCGCCGCCTGTCTCATATACCCTTGATAACGGAGAAATGCCATGAGTAAAAATAAGAAAGAAGCAGCTGACTTGACTTTGGCTGAACGAATCGAACAATCACTGAATGGATTTATTGGACGCTATAAGAAACTGTTGATCATCATCTTGGCCGTTGTTGTCATCGGTCTTGTTGCATTGGGAATTATTTCTGCTGTTAATCAGAAAAATCTCCAGGAACAGTTTAACACGATTGATGAGCTTCAGGCTAATTACGCAGCACTCTTGATGATTGACACAGAGGATGCCTCCTATCAGAGTACGTATGATGCGTTGGTCGCCTCGCTTACTGACCTTTCTGCAAAAGGCAAGAAGTACCCTAATCTCAAGGCCCAATACATGTTGGGAATGCTCTCTTTTGAACAGGGCGCATATCAAGATGCAATGCAAGCTTTCTTATCAGTATACAGCAATGCAAAGGGCAACTACCTTGGCTCACTTTCTCTTACCAACGCCGCAGTCGCTGCAGAAGAACTTAAGAATACTTCACTAGCCCTTGAGTACTATACAAAGGTTATTGATGAATTTGGCTTCTCAGCAGCCGAAGCACCAAAGGCATTGTTCGCCCAAGCACGTCTGCAAGAACAGTCAGGAAACACTGAACTGGCACGTGCAACACTGCGTCAGCTTGCCGACCAATTCCCAGCTAGTGAATTTGCCAAGCTTGCGACCAACAGACTTGCACTGTTATAGGATTCACGATAGGGTAGTGTAGTAATACACCCATCGTTGAAAGGAGACAGAGGCTATGATGAAGATGCATACTAGACTTCTTCGCATGGTTTCTGTCTTTTTTTGTATTATCACGCTTTTCAGTTCATGTGGGATTGCCACCATTTTCTACTTGGAAGATGCAAAAATTACGAAAGTGGATTCAGATAAAACAAAGGTATCCGGATCTATCCAAGTTACAGACAATAAAGGAGAACTGGATAAGATTAGTCCTGGGAAAGGGCCTAGTTTGATGCTCTCCTATATCATAACCAATTCACTGAATCCTCCTGCTTTTAGTTCACCTTTTCTAACAAATTATCGAAAACAGATATCTAATGGCGTTCCTGTCCGATCACAAGAACTGCTCTCTGTCACCAGTTCCTCTCAAGTTTATCGCTTGCATATACTCAGTGACGAGAGTAAAGCTTCATTCAGGGCCCCTGAATATCATGCTCTAGCAAATAATAAGACCATAGTAAATGAAACATTTCATATAACAAGAATTGAGGAAGCTAATTCGGAGTATTCTCTGCAACTCAGCTTTGATTCAAATTTGTACACCTACAAAGGAATTGGAAATCTTCGACGTTTTAACGGCGATCCTTTCTCAATAGATCAATCTAAAATCATTCAGCGAGAAGATGAGTATCCTGATTATACAATCACTCAACCTGGTGATAAGTTGTATCTGCATATTTTTGCAGCATTCAGCGTTACTTCCTCCAACATTTTCTGGACAGAATTGACTCATATTGGAAATATCGAATTGGAATAATAATGTAAATAATATATATTCTGTAAACTAGAAAGCAATCAAAAAGCATCGCTTCTACAAACGATGCTTTCTTTGGTTTAAGATTCCAACTCTCTGTTTCTTGCCAAGAGTAATCCAATAACTGCAATTGCGATTCCTGAAGCCAGGAAAATAATCGGGAACAGGTTCATTTTTGAAAAGGTGAATGTAATGATTCCTTGTATCGTATCTGAGGATACCGGTAATGAGGAGAAGTCAACATTTCCTGTTGTACTGATTGTGCTGAGATTCGAGAAATGGCTCTTGACCATGAGAAACAAGCCTCCACTGAGCATTGCGCTGATACCAAACCAGAGCAGACCAAAGGAGAGCTTGAAAAACAAAATACAGACGCCAAGGAAAACAAGAGATACAAGTATTAGAATCAAGAAGCCCAGCCAAGTGTTGAGCATGATAAGATAGCTTCTTACCATCTGAATAGAACCTGGGGCCATCTCATCCACCAATTCGGAAATAACCAAACGTTCAGGCAGACCGAGTTGGGATACAATTTGCTGAGCAATCATCGGGATGAATGCTTTGGGTGCACCGAACATACCCATGAGTTGCTGATCAGAGTACGCTTCTAGACCTTGGGCGATGTTTTTCTCAATTTCAGCAAGCTTCGGCTCAATCTCAATCACAGCAGAGAATGATCCTTGAGCCTTGACATCGAGAACTCGGACGAGGTCATTGGTTACCAATGCAGCTTGATCAGCAATCCATCTCTCATCGAATGCATCGATCATGGCCATGCTGATCAGTTCAACTTGCGATTCTATAGCCGCTTTCATCAGAGGATCATCAATAACTGCACCACCGGTAAGACCATCACGAACAATCTCAGGAATCATTTCCATCAGTTGTTCACGAATGAGTCGTGGAATACGAAAATCCTCGACTACAGATCGGTAGTAGTCTTGGCTGACCAACGTAGCATCTATACCTCGGTACGTCATGAATGCCAAGCCATACACAATAAACAGCAAGGCAAGCAATACCAAGATAATCGTCTTTAGTACCTTCACGTCTTTCCTCCTTTTTAGCAAGACATCAATATTGATATCTCGCAATCCATTACATGGTGAAGCAAGCAAAGACCCAAGTCAAGAAACAGAATGCTATAAAAGTGCAATCTCTTTGTTATTCGACAGTTACACTTTTTGCCAGATTTCTTGGCTTGTCAGGATCATTTCCTTTATGTACAGAACAATAATAGGCAAACAACTGACTTACAATGACACTAAGTATAGGGCTGAACAATGGATGTGTTTGAGGGAGTCTGATGATGATGTCTGCCGTATCATCAAAAGCATGGACATCCTCGAAGGTTATTACCATCGCCGTAGCTCCCCTGGCCTTCACTTCCTTGATGTTTGAATCCATCTTTGCATACAAGGCCGGTTGAGTACAATGCGCAACCACCAAGGTAGAAGTATCGACAAGGGCAATCGGGCCATGTTTCAGCTCACCGGCCGCGAAAGCTTCACTGTGTGTATAGCTGATCTCCTTCAGCTTCAGAGCACTTTCGAGGCTGAGAGCGAAATCAACCAGTCTTCCCATGAAGAAAACCTTGGTCTTATTGTATTGGCTAGCAGAAAATCGTTGAATATCCTCTTGCCTGTCGAGCAAGCATTGTGCGAGAGCTGGAAGTTTCAAAAGGTCGTCCACTAAGGCTGTCTGGTCGGATTTTGCCAGTAAGGCAGCAATTGTGAAGAGACTGAGCAACTGGGTGGTAAACGCTTTAGTTGAAGCTACCGCTATCTCTGGGCCTGCCTGGGTGTACAAGACGTAATCGGACTCCCGGCTCAAGGTACATCCAACCACATTGGTCAATGCAATGGTTGGAATGCCGAGGCTCTTGAATAAGCGCAGCGTCGCAATGGTATCGGCAGTCTCTCCGCTTTGACTGATCAAGATGCAGATTTCCCCTTCCTTCCTTACGCTGCACTTATAACGCAACTCACTGGCAATTACTACTTCAACAGGGACTGCGGCTACTTGCTCGATTACATAACTTGCCACCATTGCGGCGTGATACGCAGTTCCGCAACCGGTGATTACAATATGTTTTGCATGCTTAAGCAGTGTATCAACCGATTCTGGAAAACTGAGGTGAGCTTCACTCAGCCTGGCTCGGAGGGTATCCTTCAAGGCTTTGGGCTGTTCACAGATTTCTTTAAGCATGAAATGCTCATACCCACACTTCTCAGCTGCTTCCATATCCCAATCAATGGTTTCAATGTCTCGTTCGATTTCTTCGCCTTCGATGTTGTAAACGTGCACTTCATTACTTCGCAACGTTGCAATCTCAAGGTCCTTGAGGTACTGTACTTTTCTCGTGTGACAAAGCAACGGAGGAGCATCGCTGGCTATCAGAGTTGCGTTTTCAGCTCTTCCGATGACCAAAGGACTATCTTTTCTGGCAACCACAAGCAACCCGGGTTGTTCTGCACATGCTACAGCGATTGCATAAGAGCCTTCTAGACGCTTGACCGTCTCCCTGACGGCAAGCAGTAAATCACCGTTGTAATGGAAGTCAATGAGATGTGCAATGACCTCACTGTCCGTCTGGCTGGAAAATTCTACGTGGTGTTTTTCAAGCCAGACTCTGAGCTGTCCATGATTTTCTATGATCCCATTATGCACAACAGCAATAGATTGCAGATGATCAGTGTGAGGATGACTGTTTACGTCCGAGGGTTCTCCATGAGTAGCCCAACGGGTATGCCCTATGCCGCAAGTTCCATAGATAGGATTTTGCTGTACAAGCAGTTCAAGGTTGGACAGTCGTCCCTTGATTTTCCTAACTTGCAATTGTTTGTTTTCCTGTATGAGGGCAATCCCTGCCGAGTCATAACCGCGGTATTCGAGCTTTCTCAATGCTTCCAAAAGTATTTGGGAAGCTTCTGTATTCCCCACATAGCCGACTATTCCGCACATACAGCACCTCTATAATTAAAAAAGATATTTCTTTAGTAGCACAGATTGTTTTTGAATTACTATGCCTTTATCCTTAATTTTCAAAAATTTCTTTATTTTTTATGATGTGCAATGATACAAGATAACTAATAATTACCAAAGCTAAGGCTGAAAACGGAAGCATGATGGTTATTGCAGTATGTATGGTATAGTAGAGGCCGAGATTGACTGCAATACCGGTTGATGTAGCGAGTGCCATGCTAATCAAGATATACCAGACTCTGCTCTTCTCAAATCCAAATCTAAAAATAAGAGGATAGTTGATCGCCATAAAAATGAATCCAATGGCACTTTGCATCAAAAGGTATGATGGAATGTCGGCTTTTTGTCTTCCAACAACCAGGGTGCAGATAAGCACAATCAACAATGATACCATAAGAGCGAGGAGGCCTAGTACATATTTTTCAAGTACAACCGCTTGCTTATGGATTGGCAAGGCCAGGATATAGGCATCAAACCCATCGTTCTGATCATATGCCATGGTAGAAAGACAAAGCATCATCAACATCATTGTTGTCATCGCAAAATAGAGAAAGTTGGCTTGCATAGCAGCAAAAACAGCAAAAAACAGGGCTAAGAGTGGAATGAGGACTCCCCTTTTACCGATTATACAGATATCTTTTAATAACAATGATTTCATGACCAGTCTCCTTTTTGAGCCAACATGATTATTAACGTCTCAAGATCGATCCTGTTAGCCTCTGCAAAAGATGGGACATCCTCGGTTTTCAATAATAGTTCCACAGCAAAAGCATTTCTTTTCATTCCGAGAATAGTTGAAGGTTCGATATCTTCGAGGTAGTTAGGGGAAATTCTAATGAGTCGATAAGATTGTAGCAAATTATCCTTTTCCTCTGAGATTCTAATCCGACCATTTTCGAGAAATGTGATGTAATCACACAGTTTTTCAAGATCACTGGTGATATGGCTGCTGATCAAAACGGTATGTTCCTCATCCTTGGCGAAATTTCCTAACAAATCGAGTATCTCTTCTCTTGCCACAGGATCAAGAGAACTAGTTGGTTCATCAAGAATCAAAAGGGTCGCACCGTGGCTTAAGGCTATCGCAAGCTGCATCTTGATCTTCATTCCCCTAGAGCATTTTCGAAACGGTTTTTTCTCATCAAGATGAAAATCCTTGAGCAATGATGAATACATTTCTGCATCCCATCGATCATAGATACCGCTCATTACTTTTCCTATTTCAAAGGGGTTGAGCAAGCTTGGTAGAGAGGCTTCCTCTATGATGAACCCAATTTTCTGTTTGATTGAAATATCAGTGCCTATATACTCTGAGCCCAATACTGAAATGGTCCCGGTATTGGGTGAAAGCATTCCAAGCAATAGTTTCAAAGTAGTAGTTTTCCCTGATCCGTTTGCTCCAACCAATCCATGTACGGTTCCTTTTTGTACATGAAATTCAGAAAGTATTAAAGAGAAACCGTCAAATTGCTTCTCAAGATTGCAACACGAAATAGCATCTTCCATCCTATAATTCCCCTTGTTTCAGAAGTTGATACATCATCCCAAGTTCGTCATCGCTCAACCCGACGAATTCAGATAGCAACATGATTGAACGCATATGATCTTCAATTTTCTTTAAGTACTCTTCCTTTATTTGTTCATGGTTGCGACTTGCAACATAGCTCCCTTTTGCAGCAATAGTCTCAATATACCCTTCTCGTTCAAGCTCATCATAAGCGCGTTTGGTAGTTATAACACTGATTCTCAGCTCTTTTGCCAATACTCGTATTGAGGGAAGCAAGTCCCCTTCCTTGAGAATCCCAGAAACAATTTGAGCTCTCATTTGTTGAACAATCTGTATATAGATGGGATCAGGATTTGCATTTGAAAGTATAATGTCCACTATGTACCTCAACTGTTTATATACAGTATATACAGTATATACGGATTGTCAACCCTATACCTGCGCCTGTTTTCAAAACCAGTTACAATCGATATACTGTACATATGATAGATTTTGAGTTTGAAAAAAAAGATAGCCTCCAAGAGGCCTTGATGCAGCTATATTCGATTATTACACTACTACGCAGTGAGGATGGATGTCCCTGGGATAGGGAGCAGGATGCAAAGAGTGTGAGTTTCAATCTCCTCGATGAAACATATGAATTGCTCGATGCAATTGCTAAAAATGACCCTGAGGAAGAGCTGGAAGAACTTGGTGACGTATTGCTCAATGCATTGATGCTCCTTGAAATACAAGAGGAGCAATCAATGCAAAATGCGCTTGACTCAATCAATGAAGTAAGTGCTAAGTTGATCAGAAGACATCCTCATGTGTTCTCGGATACGAAGGCCACTGACAGCAAGCAGGTCATTGATGTATGGAATACCATCAAGGTTGAAGTAGAGGGCAAAAAGAGTGAAGATTCTGACTTTTTCAGTAGAATCCCCTCCTCGCTCCCTCCCTTGGAGATGGCCAATGAAATTCAAAAGAAAATCAGGAAAGTCGGATTTGATTGGCCTGAAGTACAGGGAGTCATAGAGAAGGTCAAAGAGGAACTTGATGAAGTTGTGCAAGCTCATAGAGACCGGCAGAACCTCGAGGAAGATCTTGAGATGGAACTGGGTGATTTGCTTTTTGCTGTGGTGAACTTGACGCGGTTTCTTGGCTACAATCCATCTTTTGCCCTGCATCGATCGAATCAGAAGATGAAAAAGCGCTTCAATGCCCTGTATGCACAAGCCAAAGTGCAGAATATCGAAATGAAGCAAGAAAATATCCAGCAGATGGAAGAGCTTTGGCAAGATATTAAAAGAAAAGAACATCTAGGGTGACATAATGAGCCAAAAACAAACTCTTAAAAAGAAAGAAACCAGTGCGGCTTATGAACGAATAGCATTGGACATAGCGAAAAGAATCTATAAGGGGGAATTGGAAGAAGGGAGAAAACTCTCAGGTCGTACCCTGATGAGTGGTGAATATGGCGTTTCCCCTGAAACAATTCGAAGGTCTTTTGCACTTTTGGAAGAACGTTCTGTAGTTACCGTTATCCACAACAGCGGAGTGATAGTCAAAAGCAAGGGTAATGCACAGTTATTCATTGAAAAGTATGAAAAACATGATGAATCAAGGAATCTCGTCCAACGTATGAAAGAGATTCTCGATGAATATGAAACTCTTGACCGTGAGTTTTATTTTTTGGGAAAACATCTATTTACTATCAACAATCGTTTTAGGGAAACCAACCCATTCCCCATCTATGAATATCAGATTCCACAGAACAGTAAAGCTGTGAACAAGGACCTTGGTCAGTTGCAATTTTGGCAGGAGACTCATGCTACGGTTGTAGCAATACGAAGAGAGGGAACAATCCATCTCAGTCCGGGGCCCTTGTTTAATCTGCAAGCCCAGGACATCTTGATGATGGTCGGTCCCCAAGATGTCCTAGAGAAAACTCACGAGTTCTTATCTTGATTCTCCAGCATATTCGTAAAGAAAGCATTGTAGTCAGTCTGCCAGGATCCTGCAAATAGATTTTTCCGGGTTATCTTGATTCGACTTGCAACCTCAAATTTATCTGCATCTTTTCCGAACAGCAGCTTAACCAAATTCTTTTCGCCTGTTATTTGCACGAAGAACAACCCTTCCTGATCAAATGTAATCTTAAGATCAGGAATTTCCTTGTTGCACGCTTGCACAAGCAACTGCTTGTACTGCTCGTCATCTCGGGCGTCAATACTGTAAAGACTACCCTTCAGGTATTTTGCAAGCGTATGTTTTTTCTGCATGCCCTCCAACAGAAGCACGTCCTTGATCACGTATCCTTCATTCAGTGCTCGTTGCAGCCGGTTTTGTATCGTCGTAGCATCAAGAGATTCTGTTGCCGAGAACTCAATGAGCATAACTTCTTGCTCTCCGGCAATCCCTATGCTCAATGGATTGACAAATTCAAGCTTTGGTTTTGGATTAAAGCCTTGTGTAAACTGCACACAGAGGCCACTGCGTTGCAAGGCCATCTCAAAATTCCGCATCGCATTGATATGGCTTATGTAGAGCGAACTGGTGTGTCTGGCATAGGTAACAACCGCCTGGACCGTTTTGAGCTCGTTTTCAAGAGGTTTTTTGACCTGGGTTTTCTGTACATCAGGATCTTTATCCAATACGTCTACCACCTCAGTTTTCTTCGAACACACTCCGCAAAGATGGTCGCATACTTCAGAACAACGTTCAGTGAGCAACAATTGGCGAGCTTTCTCATATTCCTGTTTCAGAAAATTCTTGCTCACCCGCATGCTCACAGAGTCCCAAGGTAAAGGCTCATTGAGGTCGTACTGTTTGAATATCGCTGAAGCAGGATCGTAACCTGATTCTGCAATAGCTTCAAACCATAAGTCTGCTCTCAGGTGTTCATCCCAAGCATCAAGACGACAGCCCTTGCGATATGCCGCTTCTATCACCTTTGCGTACCGCCGATCCCCTCGACTGATAAGACCTTCGAGATAGCTGATGCTCGGTTCATGGTAGCTGACTTTACAGCCCCTGATTCGCGCATTGATCTCTTTTTTCAGGGTGGACAATTGCTGATATGATTGTTCAATAGTCAGTTGTTCACACCATTGGAACGGAGTATGGGCTTTCGGGATGAATGTACCGATATTTACGTTCATGTTCAGCCGAGTAGCATCGTAGATTGCTCCTAGATAATCTACAATCTCTTGGTTTTCTATTTCTCGATCGACGAAAGGAAGGCCGACCATAAAATAGAATTTTGCAACTTTCCATCCCCTGCTGCGAGCTTCTTTGGCAATGTCGATGACTTGCTCCAAGGGAACTTCCTTGTTCATGGCGCGTTGCCAAGCCAATTTTGGAGTCTCTATGGCAAAGGTCAAACCACTTTTTCTTACTTGAGAAAGCTGTTCCAGAATTCCAAGAGAAAATGAAGTCACTTTAAGACTTGGCAGGGAGAACGATACATGTCTACTGCTGTACTCATTGTTCAACTGCTCTATTATTTCTTTTATATACGGATGGTCTCCACTACTTAGAGAGGACAAGGTAATCTCGCGATATCCCAGGTCCTGTACGTATTGCTCGACCTCTTGTTGTATGCATGTGTAAGTCTTTTGGCGATAAGGTTTGTAATACTGACCGGCATGGCAAAAACGACAACCGTTAGGGCAGCCTCTCATGATCTCTACAACACCGTTGTCTTGGGCTACCTTGAAATTAGGAACCACGTAGTGTTCATATGTTGTCGTTTTGTTTTTGCCAAACGTGCTATCTACAAAGCGAATTGCTTGCTTTTTCTCTGGATACCAGAGAAAAGGTAGTTCTTTGAGCAAGGAAAGCCGCTGTTCCCTTGTAAGGCCTCTTCTTTTTCCTTCAAGAAGGATCTGCATGACTTCTTGCAAGCCTCCCTCGGCCTCACCAATAAATACAAAGTCAACAAAAGGAGCAAAAGGGAGAGGATTGGTAACAGCAGGGCCACCGCAGAACACAATAGGATCATTCTCCTTGCGGTCGTTGGCATACAGGCTCATATGTCCAAGGTCCAAAACCTGCAATATATTGGTTGCACATAATTCATACCCAATCGAGAATCCAAGAAAATCCAGGGTGTTCAAGCTTTTTTTCAGGTCAAGCGTATAGAGAGGAATTTCCTTTTCTCTAAGCAAGGCCTCAAAGTCAGGAGCTACAGAAAACACTCGGTCACAATGAACCTCATCCATTCTATTTAATAGATCGTAAAGAATGCGCATTGCATTGTTGCTCATACCAATCTCATACAAATCGGGAAAGCACATGGCTGCATAAATCTCGATTTGTGAAAGATCTTTATCCCCGAGATGGAATTCTCCACCTGTATATCTTCCAGGTTGTTGTATGGTAAGAAGTTCCGATGCCAGTGATTCGTGTATATTCATATGTATCCTTTCAATTTCTCTGTGCCAAAGTTCTATATTTATTTGCCTGAACCCTTAAATTTGCTTGCTCAGCTAGGTTCATGAGTATCTCATACAATGTTTTCATTTGAGACGGTTCCCTTGCTTGCGTCTCGTAGGTATTTGCGAGAGAGAAAAGAACCTGTGCTCGCTCTTGGGTATTATCCTGACGGCTTGCAATCTGAAGCAATGTAATGATTTCATCAAGGTCCTCAATACCATCCAGTACTTGTCGTAAAACGTCAATAGATGTATCTGTACGAAAGAGCCTTCTTTGATAATCTTGCAGATCAAGAGTGTGCCTTAAATACGTCATCAAAACAGTATCAGCCTGTTGTTGTTTGCCGAGTTTGAGCAACGCGTCATGATACCACCGAGCTGATTGCGTATCAAGCAGATTCTTCTTTCCCAAGGCTTGTGCCTTCTCCGACACTATTTCATAATCTTGCATATTTATGGCGACCTGTATCATTAAAAGCAACGAAGCATCACTTCTTTGGCTAGGTACTACCATCTGGTCGTACAACAATAGTGAATGATAAGCTTGTTCCATTCTGTTGGTTCGTGCCTGAGCCAAAGCAAGATAATACAGCGAACTCGGTTGATAATCCTTGGAAAATTGGTTTCTTGAAACCTCCAATAACTTTTCATATTGACCGCTCTCTGCCAATGCAACCATGCTTGGTTGCATTTTCGTGCAGCTGAAGAATAAAAGAGAGAACAGAAGAATGGGCCACATACGTGTTCTCAACATCTTCTATTCTCTCCTATTACACTAAAAACAAGGTAGGCAATAAGCCGGGTTCTGTTTATGACGATCATCTATCCACGCATATTGTTACCAATATACTGTAGCAACCGACCCGCAGGCTATAGACGGGACACCCTACCTGCTGCTTGGTTTTGCTCCTGACGAGGCTTGCCATGCCGACCATGTTGCCATAGTCGCGGTGGGCTCTTACCCCACCATTTCACCCTTACCGGAAACCGGCGGTATATTTTCTGTGGCGCTTTCTCTAGCGTTACCGCTGCCGGGTGTTACCCGGCATCATTCCCTATGGAGCCCGGACTTTCCTCAAGCGGCTGAAAGCCACCCGCGATCATCTAGCCTACCTTGAAAAAACCTACAACAAATCGTCGAATTCACTGCTGTCAACAAAGTCGGAGAGGCCACCCTCCTCAATGTCAACATCATCGATATGCTTTCTGAACTGCTCTTCAGCACCTTCAACATCCTCATAGTAAAGGATACGACTGCAATATGGACAAAACTCAATATCTTTTGCTGAACGGACAACATTGACAAACTGTACAGGAAGAACGATATGACAGCCCTGACACACAAGCCCATGGATAGGTACGATACCCTTACCCTTCTTGTTTTTTACAATATTGCAAAACTTATGATACAGATCTTCATCAATATCAGATCCAATATAATTGAGACATTTGGCCTGAAGCTCATCAAGTTGCTTCTGTTTCTCAGCAAGGAGAGCTTCTATCTTGCTTGCCTCAGAATCAACTTCTTGTTTTTGCAAACTCATCAATTGCTCTTTTTCTGTAAGCCTATCACTAAAATCAGCAACCTGCTTTTCCTTCACATGAAGTTGCTTCAAGAGGCTCTGTTCTTTGGAAGAAGCATCCTTGATTTCTTTCTCAAGGGCCTCAAACTCTCTCTGGGTAGAGATCAGCTCCATTTGCTTTTCAGAGTTTTCACGTGCACGAACCGCATCTTCATACTGGACGCGCAGACTTCTCAATTCTTCTTTAGCAGTTTCACTCCTGCTGTGTTCTTCAATATATTCCAAGTTGATCTTATCAAGCAACATCTGCTTGTCTTTCAGATCCCTGGGCAACTTGACAATCTCATCCTCAAGGACAAACCGTGCGGTCAGGTCTTCCTGCAATTGGCTGAGTTTTTCAAATACTTCTGCTTCTTCCATCATCTTCTCCCTGTATATCAAATGAAATCCTTCAGTTTTCTACTTCGTTTTGGATGTCTCAGTCTTCTGAGCGCTTTTGCCTCAATCTGACGGATACGTTCCCTTGTTACCTCAAAATACAATCCAACTTCCTCAAGTGTCAATGAATATCCATCCTCAAGACCAAAACGCATCTTCAAGACCTCTTGTTCCCTTGCTGGGAGTGTAGCCAATACATCCTTCAATTGTTCTTGAAGAAGGGAGTATGCCGTTTGAGTAGCCGGATTCTCCACTTCCTTATCCTCGATGAAGTCTGAAAGCAAGGAATCCTCTTCCTCTCCAACTGGAGTTTCCAAACTGATGGGTTCTCGAGCAACATTCTTCACTGCCTTGACCTTGCTTTCCGTCCATCCGAGCTTCTCGGCCACTTCTTCATCGGTAGGCTCTCTGCCTAGAGATTGCATCAGCATCCTGCTCTCACGTACCACCTTGTTGATTTGCTCAATCATGTGGACAGGGACGCGGATGGTGCGTGCTTGATCACTGATGGAACGGGTGATTGCCTGTCTGATCCACCACGTTGCATATGTTGAGAACTTAAACCCTTTACGATACTCGAACTTCTCTACTGCTTTGATTAAACCGATATTGCCTTCCTGAACAAGATCGAAGAAATGCAACCCTCTGTTTGTGTATTTCTTGGCAATTGATACAACCAATCGTAAGTTTGCCCTGATCAAACGATCTTTGGCATCCTTCATCATTTTTTGGCCATACTTTATCTTGGTGGCGTGAACGAGGATGTTTTCACAAGTGTCCTCGAATTGGTACTCAATCTGCTTTAGTTCTTTCTCTGTCAACTGCAGTTCGCGTATCAAATCCTTGATGGTATCACTGCTTAAGTGAAGTTCCTCTTCAATGCTGGCACTCTTGCTCTGAGTGGCCAAGTCGCGTCCAAGCTGTCTCAGCTCTTTTGCGGAAGAGATGTGCAGTTTGTTTTCCAACTGCTGTTTCTTTTCCTTATAAGTCCTAATCCGATTTTCAGCATCAATGAAATCATGTGTAAAAGAGGTGATTTCCTCAGGTTGCAAATCGATTTTTGAGAGCTTTTTAAGCAAGGTCACCCTGGTTTTCTGCAATCCATCGTCCTTCAGTACATCCTCGCCGCTGCTGATCATCTGGTCTTTCTTGACGATATAATTCTTTAAAACTGCCTGAACATCCTTCAATTGTTCTTTGTAGAACTGGGAGAATCTCTTTTGGTTCGTTACCAGTTCCTTGTAATCCTTGGCATTGTACTCTTCTTCCTGACCTTCAATTTTGGTGTTGAGCGTCTTGAGGATTTCAAAGAAACGGGTAACCATTACTCCGCTTTCCTGGATGACTTCCTTGATGATCAAGGCCCCGTCTTCCATTTTTTTGCTCAGTTCAACTTCTTGGTCGGCGGTCAGCAAGTTTTCCTTACCGATTTCACGTAAATACAGCCTGATTGGGTCATCACCACTGCTATCGCTTTTATCAGTTCCCAAGATGGTATTGTGCCTGATGTGATCAATGTCACCATCATGGTCATCCAAGTTGGAGATATCTACGAAACGCTCGCCTCCACCAACTGAATCATCATCAGTGCCGATTCCACTCCATGCATGCTTTATGGATGGAGCGTCATCATCGTCCTCATCAGCCTCATCCTCTTCATCGATGTCATCGTCATCGTCACCCTTGCTTTTCTTCTTTCCACTTTCATCTTTGTCATCGTGATGATCAGGAAAGTCGTCAATAATATCATCGACAATAAGGGGAGAGTCCGCATCAAGATCATCGTCAAGGAGATCATCATCCTCTTCAACATCGAGCTCTGTATCAATATCGTCAACAGAAGGCCCGTCTACAAAGATACCCACTGAATTTGCACCATCACTCTCAGTTACATCGATCTCCAATTCACTGAGAGTCTGCATGATTTCATCCACAGCCTCATCCGTGGCATTTTGCGGACCAAGAGCTTTTCTGATTTCTTCCTTGGTTACATGTCCGGTCTCTGCTGAGCGCGCCACCATGTCCTTGACAACGGCCTGCGTAATGTTTTCATCAAGCATCTGTATCGTCACCTACCCTGTTTAAATATCCTGCCCAAGAGTCTTCCTGAGTTGATTGATTTTTGCATCTATCTCAGTTTTTTCTCGAAGCAAATCCTCTATTCCCTCATCTTCAGTACCGTCCTGAAGACTGATTTCCAAAAGCCTTTTATTGCTCAAACGCTTCTTTTCAAAGGTCCTAAGTTGAATACGATTCACAGCCTCATTGATAATTTCTTCAGGAGACATCCGAAACTCTTCCATTGTAAATGAAGTTGATACGTCGCTGCGCAACTGAGGATCTTCAATCATCTGCAGAATATATTCATCAAGCTTGCCAACCCCTTCCCGTGCTGCTTCTTCTAGAACATCATAAAGAGCCTCAGCCCTTTCATCCTCCAAATCTTCAACCGATAGCTTGTATCTGGCTTTCAGATACAAATCCCTATTGTTGACCAACGTCAACATTGCATACAAATCAACCGAAATTGTTGCAGGATTGAGCGCTTTGATTTGCTGCTTTTCCTGTTGAACAACCGGTTTGGCAACCTTTTTCACCTTATGCACATAATCATCGAGGATAGATGACTCATGGACATTCAGCACCGCAGATAAGGATCGTATCATATCCTGTTTTTCAATTGCCGACTGCGTAGCATCCAAATATGGTCTAACCGCTGTAAAAACAGCAGTTTTGCCTTTGGGCGTCAGTATATCATACTGGTTTACCGCATTATTTACAAGATAACGAAACCCTTGCACAGCATGTTGTAACTCGGATTTTAAAGCTTCTTCACCTTTTTCCTCCACTAATTGGGCAGCATCCTTCGCTGAGGTAAGCGTAAAGACTGAGTTTTCCATACCCAGCTCTTGTGATAAGACCAATGACTTTTCTGCTGCATTCTTTCCTGCTTGATCACTGTCAAATAGGATCTTTATACTTGAACAGTATCTTCTGACCAGTTTTGCTTGCTCCCTGGTGAATGAAGTTCCAAGAGGGGCCATGGCGTTCGTAAAACCACACTGATGAAGAGCGACTACATCAAAATTCCCTTCACACAGTATGGCCGTTTGTCCTTTCTTGATGGTTTGCAATGACTCATACAAGCCAAAAAGATTATTTTTTTTGCTATAAATTACAGTTTCAGGGGTATTGATATACTTAGCCTTGGAAGTTCCAGAAAGATCTCTTCCTCCAAAAGCCACTGTTCTTCCCTGCCATGTCCTGATAGGAAACATCAATCGATCACGAAACAGCGGATAGGTGGCATTGTTTTGTGAAAACAATCCAGATTGCTTGAGTAATGCATCACTATAGTGATGTTTCTTAAGAAATTGATACAACCAAGAAGGATCTGAAGGTGCATACCCAAGATGAAAGGTTTCTGCCATCTGCATCGATACATTGCGCTTTTTGAGATATGCCCTTGCATGTTCCCCTGCCGTCGAAGTGGTCAGCAAATAATGAAATGAATTTGCAATCTTCTCATACAGGTCATACAAGGCTTCATGAAGATCTCGTTTGTGACGATCCTCAGGTGTTTGGTCTACAATCTCCACATTTGTCTTTCGTGCCAGTATACGCACTGATTCAGCAAAATTGACTTTCTCCATTTCCATGATGAAGTCAAACATGGAGCCGCCTTTCTTACAACTGAAGCAATAGTAAAAACCCTGTTCATCCACAACAGAAAAAGAGGCGGTTTTCTCTTGGTGAAAAGGACAAAGGCCCCAAAGTCTTCCTCCCCTTGGACTCAAGGTTACATAATCAGAGACTACTTCACTAAGTAGGATACGTGACTTGATTTGTTCAAGTACAGAATCCGATATCTTTGCCATGGGCCTTCCTATGTACGGATTATCGGCTCTTGACCGATTCTTTTGCGCAGTAGGTCTTCTATCTCCTCTTTTGTATACAGCCTTCCCCGTCCGATTCCTGGACAGCTCTTGCTCTCAGCATCCCAACTTTCCTGGTCTTCCATGACATGTTGCCAGAAAGGATACGTTCTGCACTGCAACGGTCTGGCTTCATATACAGAGCAACCTCGAGGGGTAAGAAAAATACAATCAAAATTTTCCTTTTCGAGCAAACTAATCATTGAGAAAGAGCCCATTCTCACAATACGGCAATAAGTTGCAATGCATTGCTCTTCAGTAAGCTGCAAGTACTCACATAACCGCGTCAAGTCTTCTTGAGAAAGAAAGACATACCCAGGCTCACAACTGCAACAGTAATTGCATCCCTCAACGCAGGAAAATCTTAATCCTTTTTCATAGAAGCAACGCATCAGCACCTCAATTTGCAATACAAGACAGGAAAAAGGCCTTCCTCTAAAGAAGAAGGCCTCCAAGTGGAGAGAGAAGGATTCGAACCTTCGAAGGTGTAACCAACAGATTTACAGTCTGCCCCCTTTGGCCGCTCGGGAACCTCTCCATGCCAAAAGACAACCGTACATTACAAAGTATCTATCGTTTTGTCAACAGCTTTCAAAAAAAACTTATTATAAGCGTGAATTTCACAAGGAGCTTGACAGACTTTTTTTCTATCGGTATAGTGCACACAGTCAAGCCGACTTAGCTCAGCGGTAGAGCACGTGACTTGTAATCTCGGGGTCGTCAGTTCAATCCTGACAGTCGGCTCACCATAAGGCATACCAGATATGGTATGTCTTTTTTATATGATTGGCATGCTTGAACTTCGGATGACCAAAGATGGTTCTAGCACTATATCGGTGTTTTTCTTTCCGCGTACCAAGTTTTGCAGCTCGCTGAAGGCGACACTTCCCAGTTGTTTAGGATCTTGGGCGATACTACTCAAGGCTACCGCAGTGACATTTGTGAGATACGAATCATCGTATCCAATAACTGAAACTTGTTGCGGTACAGCAATATTTTGTTCCCTTAAAGCTTGTATCGCTCCTGCGGCAACCGTATCATTTGAGCAGATGATAGCTGTGAACTCTAGAGAATGCGACAAGAGTTGCATGGTCATCTCATATCCATCACAATAGCTGTAGCCAGATGAAGAGAGATACCTTGAATCTATCTCAAGACCATATTCCTTGAGGGCCCGTTTATATCCACAAAGTCGATCGAGCGAAGAATAACTGCCACGGTTCGGACTATCCAAAAGATCAAGCAGTGTTTGCATATCCTGGGCAGGAGCTTCCCAGAAGCTGGCAAAAAAGGCAATGTTGCGATGACCACCCTCAAGAAGATATTTTGCAGCGAGATATCCTCCTGTTTCGTTGTTGTAGTACACGTGAGTTGCTTCTGGGATGTAGGATCGGCGGTACATAATCACTTTTGGAAGACATTGAGAAAAGAGAGCCGATACAAGCAACTTGTTTTCCTCTGAACTAGGACAGAACATCAGTCCGCTGATACCCAGGCTTGCAGCATTTTGAAGACAGAGTTGTTCTTGTTTTGATTTGCCTTCACTTGAGTATACCACTATTGTTTTTTGAAGCTTGTTCGCCAACGTCATAATCCCTTCTACCACATTGGAAAAAAAAGGGTTCTCAAGACTCGGCACCACCACCGCAAAGACTTCCTTGCTCTTCTTTCTAATTGAAGGAACATACTGCAACGCAATCATTGCTTCCCTGACTTTCTTGGCCGATGCAGGATCAACCCTTTGAGAGTTATTGATTACCCTTGAAACAGTTGCTATGGAAACCCCTGCATGAAGGGCAACGTCGGTAATCGTAACATCCTTGGAATTCACCGCAATGCCTCCTCAGTATGCAAATGCGCCCCACAGGCTTGAAAAGACTCAAAGAAATTCGGGAAGGAGACAGAGGCGCATTCGGCATCGTTGATAACCAACCCTTTCTCAGCACTCAATCCTGCACAGAACAAAGCCATTGCAATTCTATGGTCAAACGAAGAGGATACCTCCCTTGACTGAATAGGCGTTGGCCCTTGTACAACCAATGTATCGTCCTGCAATTGAATATCACATCCCAAATGTGTCAATTTTTGCTGCATCTCCAAAACCCGATCCGTTTCCTTAAGTCTGACATGCGCGAGGTTTGTGAACACTGTCCTCCCCTGTGCTTGCGTTGCAGCAACCGTCAGAGCCGGCAAAGCGTCTGGAATATCCGACATATCGATGACCATCCCACCTTTCAAAGGTGTTCCTCCGATGACACGGAGCGTTCCAGCCTTTTCGTCTATGACAAGATGAGCACCCATATCTTGAAGAATCTGAATCACCCGTTTATCGCCTTGACTGTCATCAAAGTCCAATCCAGTAAGAATCAAATCGCTCTTTGTTATTGAGGCTGCCACCAAGGGAAAAGCTACAGCTGACCAATCAGCTGCGATGGTATAGGTTCCACTGTGATAGCGTTGTCCACCTTGTATGTAAAAATGTGAATAATCATCAGGATTTAAAACATCAATGCCGAACTTTTTCATCCAATCAAGTGTCATCTGTACATATGGTTTTTCCAAGGCATTTTCCACAAAAAGATCAACACTTGTCTGCGAGAAGGGAGAAGCAAGCAACAGTGAGGATACATATTGACTGTTGAACCCTTGAATGGTTGTCTTCCCTCCTCTCAAAGGTCCTTTAATTACAACCGGTGGAGCTGTGCTCTCTGAGCGGGTCAAGAAGGCCGTGGCCCCGAGTTCGTTCAACGCATCAACCAACGCCTTCAAAGGACGGCGTCGAATCTGTTCATCACCGGTGATAACCGTATATCCACCTTCTACAAGGGCTGCTACAGAGGTAAAAAAACAGGTTGTGGTTCCAGAGTTTTTAGTATCAATACAGGTATCGGGCACCTTTGGCTTTCCTTGCAAGCCATGGATTACCCATCTGTCATCATACACTTGCACTTCGGCTCCAAAGGACTTGGCTGCATTCAAGGCACTTATCCCATCACCACTGGCAAGCGGGTTGATAATCGTAGAAGTACCCTCTGCAAGCGTTGCTAAAAGGACTGCTCGAATAGTATGGCTCTTTGATCCAGGTACTTGCATTGTATGAGAAAGCGCACTTTTTTGGACATGTACACGCATGGTAATTCCTCTTACTGTAAATTACCCCATACTATGCAATATTAAGCATATTTATACAATAGATATGTATTTTATCACAACACCAAATCGGGGCGAAGCTGTTCAGCTCCATCCAGATACATATTTCTCGGCCTCTCAATTGTTCGTTTAGTCAGACACAACATTCTTATAACCTTCGAGAGCATTCCTTCAATTTCCAACTCCTGCATGCAAAAGAGCGCAATGTTTGCACAATACCCACCCTTACGCAACCCCGTAGCAGGATTGCGTGATCGAAGATCACTCGTCTGGGTAATGAGAAGACAGGTTATATCTTCTTCTGAGATATTGTTTTCTGCCAACATGCTCTTATACAGCTTGCAGGCAGCCTCATCTATCAAATCCTTCCTATCTTCAAAGACACAGATAGCACCTCTTATGGCACTGTTTGCAGAACCTAGCATTGCATACCTCTTTTAACCTAGAAAAATACCTTTATGAATCAAATGTTCCAAAAACGCAACCATCAAACCTAGGACAAAAACAAAAGACATCCGAAGCACGGTCAAAACCATTGCAGAAACAGGTGCTACACGGTCATGACTCCATACAATTAACGAAAACACCAGAATCCAGATGCCAAACAAGAGGTTCGTCCAACTGATCAGGTACAAGAAAAATTGTACAAGGAGGACAAAACTCTCACCTACTGGGAAATAACTGCAGAAAATGTACACAATAAAGAAAAAGAGATACAAAAGAAGTGTATAGGTATGTACTCTGCTTGAGAAAGCCAGTAATCGTCGTGTCTGCAACATAGGAAGATGGTAGCACCTATAGGTGCTTGGGGGCAACTGGAAAACCGACAAAGAGTGTTGCCATGTTTGCCGCAAATACTTCCAAAGGACAATCGGTCACCCTGTTTGAGAGTGAAATATTATCAAAGGAAAGCCGAAATTGCTTAAGCGGCCAGACAAGCTGCTTAGCTGTAACGAGTACTGTTTCATTGAACCTTGCGGGGAGAAAACTCACTGTTTGCCCGATAGCAATATCATTGAACCGTTCAAAAGAGCTTACCCTTCTTAGACTTTCATACTTTGTATGCCACCAAATAGGAGGTTTGTATCGTGTAAACAAACCATACAGTGCAAACAGATGGTCCATCCGATAGCCGCCTCCACCGATGAGGACATACTCATTGAATCCAAGTGAAATGGATTCCTTTATCGCCAGCTCTGTATCACTTTCATCCTTGTCCATCGGACTTTTCTTAAAAGCCAACCGGTTGATTTCTTCGAAGAATTTTGTAGAATCGAGATCGCCGATAACTAAATCAACAGGGAAATCAAAAAATTTGGCCGTATCGTACCCGCTGTCCGCAGCAACGACAATATCACCATCTTCATAGAGAGAATGAGGCAAGGAAAGAGGGGCTCCACCACCAGTAAATATTATAGCTTTGCTCATATTTCCTCACTTTATGTTGCGGATTTTGCAATATTAGAATAGTATATTACTACATACTTAAATAAAAAGAGGATTAACCATGTCCAATGTTGCTCAACATCTAGCCCAGTACGCGCTCAAGAGCGCTGATATCATGATTCCTAAAAAAGGAATTGACCTGTCCAAATGGGCAGTCGTTGCCTGTGACCAGTATACTTCAGAACCTGAATATTGGGAACAGGTTGAAAATCTAGTCAAAGAAGAACCTTCAACCTTCCACCTTATTTACCCTGAAGTATATCTAGAGGAAGATGAACCTCAAAAACGTATCGATTCAATCAACGCAACTATGAAAAAGTATCTCGATGATGATCTGTTCGAGGTTTTTCAAGACTCGTTTATCCTTGTCCATAGAGTCACTGACAACAATCCCATAGGTCGTTGGGGATTGATGGCAGCACTCGATCTAGAGCAATATGACTATGCTCCGGATTCAAGAAGCTTGATACGGGCTACCGAAGGAACAATACTCAGCAGGATTCCTCCAAGAAAGGAGATCCGCAAGGCAGCTCCTCTTGAGCTTCCTCATATCATGGTTTTAATTAATGACGAGCTACGCTCCGTCATCGAGCCACTGATTGCAAAAACAGAGCAGCTGCCGCTTGCCTATGAAACCAACTTGATGGCAAATGGTGGATCTGTAAGCGCTTGGGTCGTCTCTGATGATGAAGACAAAGAAACCATTGCACAAGCTGTTGAATCCATGTACAACAAGCTGGACAAAAGCAACCCACTGCTTTTTGCCATGGGAGATGGCAACCATAGTCTTGCTACAGCGAAAAGCTGTTGGATGGATATAAAAGCTACCCTTACAGAGGAAGAACAGCAAAATCATCCGGCACGTTGGGCCTTGGTTGAGTTAGAGAACATATTTGACCCAGGTCTGCAATTTGAGCCCATTCATCGGGTTTTGTTCAATCTTGATGCTGATACATTCTTTAATGAGATCAAGAAGGTATGTGTTCAATACACATGTGAGAGCGTTGATTCTGTAAAACACCTCTCAGAAGTTCTTGCAAAAGATGATGGCAAACAACGTTTTGGGTATTGTGACAAGAATGGTTGTCAAGCCGTCACACTCATCGAAGCACAAGCCTCGATTGCTGCAGGAACCTTGCAAATCGTCATCGACAGGCTTTTGTCTGATAAAAAGGCTACCGTTGACTATATACACGGCGAGCGAGTGACTGTTGAACTGGGAAAGAAAGACGGCAATATCGGATTGATTCTTCCGCAGGTTTCCAAGGATACATTCTTCGAGAGCATCGTAAAGGACAATGCGCTGCCAAGAAAAACGTTCTCCATGGGAGAAGCGCACGAAAAACGATATTATCTGGAAGCAAGAAAAATTCAGTATTGATTGAGGATTGCTGAGGCATCATAGGAGCCGCAACGAAGCAAGGTGCATGGCTGTGTTCTCATATCGATCATGGTGGAGGGAGTATCCCTCTGCCTGTCAGGATCGATTACTATCGCCTGCACCTTGTTTTTGTATGTGAAGATGATATCGGTGATGTTGGTAATGGTGAACCCACTGGGATTCACTGCAGTTGAATAAATCGGAGAACCAAGTTCTGTCAAAATTTGCTGCATGAAGGGATCTTTAGGTACCCGTACCGCACTGCTTCCTTGATCATACCTGTTTGGGAGCACGACAGTAAGCTCACATGGCCAATGCTCCAACAGTATGTCCGGCACGAAGCAAAGGTCCTGAGCCTGCTCCAAGGTGGCAAGAATTGCAAATTGTTGTTGCTGTACACTTTTCTTGAGCTCTTTCAGTGCAGAAAACGTGCAAGGCCCAACCTTCCCGCTCAACCCGTAAATCGTATCACAGGGGAGCACTACGAGAGTCTCGGATTTCAGCATACTGACTGTTTTTTGAATTGTATCTTTTTGATTTTTGTATAACAGTAGCGCTTCGGTCATGTACCCTTCCCTTTTCGTTTTTTCTCGATAAGATAGAAGCATACAGTAATCAAGGTGGAAATTGCTAGTGCAATTGAAAATATGTATATTGGCCTGATTCCGGTAAAGTACTTCGTTTCTACCATTATGTGTGGCTTTTGCATAGGGATGTCAGCATCTTGATCGTCAAAGCTGAAATAAAACACCTGCTCCCCTTCTTTTTGATATCCATACTTAAAAGCGGCATCCTTCAAAGCATCCTGGCTCAATGCTTCCTTTTTCTGCCTGGATAGGGATTCAACCTGCAAGCCAAGTACTTGTGTCTGATATTTTTTTTGCTCAATCTCTTTTTTCAGTTCCTGATTATGTAAATACCCGCCCCTGCCTAAAAAGCCAAGCAGCAAAAAAAACGAGATACCAAGACTAAGCGTGAATACTAGAGGAAATTTTCTTGTCATGCCATCCTTCAATCTATATACTTAATATGGTACTATAGGATCAATATTGGTGTAAAGTTGACGTGGAGGGTGCAATGTCTGAAAACAAACACTACGGACGGCAGATTTTTCTCAGCCTGTTTCTTACCGTTTTTCTATTACTTGCAGTCCTGTTCGTGGCCGCTCGTTACTTGCTGCCCCTGTATGATATAAACCAAGAGAGAATTTATGATGTTCTAGTTCGTTTATTTCCTATACTCATTGGATTGGTGATGATTGAAATTGGAGTCATGACGGCTAAAAGGCGGGATGAGGATTTTGCAGATACAGTAGACAAGCTTCCTCCGAACGCGTATGACAAGCCTTTTTACATACTTCCCCAAGACGACCCCTCTCATCTTCACAGTGAAAACCTGGTCCACACGCAAAGTCCTGTAAATAGGGAATCTTTTACAGCGCCTCTCATTGTAGAGCAACAGATAGAAGAAGAAAAGCTTGAGATGGAGGAGATTCGGCCTCTTGGTGAAATGGCCACAATGGTCGATCAAGCACCTGTTGCAGAGACTACAATTGAAGAGCCCGTGGCAGTGGTCGAAGAAACCATTACCTACAAGACAGACTTCAAGACTATTCTAGCACTTGAACTGACAAATGCGCAGGAGATGGATTATGACATTTCCTTGGCCATAATCAATATCAGCAGTGGTCCTGTGATGCCCATCACCAATAAATTGATGATGCTCAGCGGTGAACTCTCATACAGCTTCTCTCTTGAAGGCGGTTTGATAGCAATGTTGTTGCCCTTTTACAACGAAATTGAAGCCAGGAATTTCGTTGAATCCTTATTGGATAGTTGTAGAAAAGAGTTCAGCTCAGCCGAAATCAATACTGGATATGCATCACGCAACCAGAGAATGCTGGAAGCAGAACAACTTGTACATGAAGCGCAATCTGCCTGCGACCAACAAACATCACCCTGACTCAATCCTTGAGAGGAATGTCAAAGCACATGCGATCTTTTGTGAGGATGGTGTGCTCAAATACCCGCTTTGCATCCTTGAACAAATAACGTAGTTCACGATCGCTGTATCTTGGACTGTAATGCAAAAGCCCCAGTTTCTTTACTTGTCCATCCTTTGCAATCTGTCCTGCTTGACCAGCGGTCATATGTTTTTTTTCTATCGCTGTTTCTTCCATATCGCTGGTGAACATGCCTTCACAGAGAAGCAAATCACTCTCTTTAATGTGCTCGGCTATTGAAGGCATATACAAAGAATCAGTGATGTAACTGAATTTACGACCTTTTCTCTTCTCTCCCATTACTTGATGACTTTCGACAATCCTTCCATCTGAGAGAGTAACGGTATTCCCTTTTTGCAAGGAACCCCACATCGGGCCTATGGGTACCTCCAAGGAGCGGGCAAGTTCAGGATGAAACTCTCCAGGCCTATCCTTTTCTTGCATGACATATCCGAAACAGGGTTTTGTATGCTCTAGAGCTATTGCTTTCACAAAAAAATCCGCTGTCTCAAGAATTGTACCGGGGTGAACAACTTTGACGATAATTTCATAGTTGATATACATATCAAGAATCCTGCGATTAGCATCAATGTACTCTTTCAGCTTTGCAGGACCGTAGAGATACAACGGCTCATCTCGATCGACCTGGCTCGATAGCATTAAAATCCCAGGGAGACCTGTAACATGATCTGCATGCATATGACTGATAAAAATGGAGTGAATTTTCTTCCATTTCAAATTGAGCATCTTCAACGAAACCTGCGTCCCTTCCCCACAGTCAAAAAGGAAGAGCTCACCGTCACGGCGAACCATAGCACTGGTTAGATACCTATTGGGAAGAGGCATCATGCCGCTGGTCCCGAGAACAAATACTTCAAAATTCATGAAAGCAGTATACAGAATATTGGAGGTTAATCAAAGTGTGTACACATAAGAGGAGCGATGGAAACAACGCGTCGCAAACTCCACTGTACTGAAAAAAAACTGACACCAAACAAAACAGACACAATTGTGAGAATATCAGCATAGGGAATTACTACAGTGAAGTCTAAAAGATAATATGCCAGTGCAGGGATGGATTGCCGGGCTACATAGGAAAGAAGAGGAGACAGATTATTTGCCAGCAGGATTCCAAGAAGAGTTCCTGATAGGATAGCTATCAAGGTTACGATCATGACAGTAGTCAGATAACTGGATTTGATCAATGTATGTCGAGCACCCAACAGTCGGAGCATTGCAATCTTGTGCTTGTCATCCTCTATGAGCTCCCTGCTCAGTTCACTGATAAAGTACCCACATAAGATGGCAACAGCTATCATAACGCCAAGAACGGCCTGTCTGCTTGTATGTAGGTTTGTAGCAACTGCATAGTTTTCTTCATCCCAACTAGTTACAGGGTATCCTTTTTGTCGCAACGATAGCTTGACAGTCTCAATATCTGCATAATCAACCAGCAATTCAAAATATGTCTCTTCCTGTCCCGCAAAAAGACGATGCACCAGCTCAAAATCGCAAAAGACCAATGAAGCATCCAGTTCCTGATATCCTGAATCATAAAAAGTCTCTGCGATGCACAATTGAGGCCGGATACTTCGGTTGTTGACCAACATCAAGGCGACACGATCACCTTGTACAATATCGAGTTCTTGAGCCAAGGTTGTACTGAGCAAGATTTTCGGTAATGTAGTCTCTTGTTTTACAACAGGTTCAATAAAGCGGATGGCACTACTGCGTAACTCATTGAAATATCCTTCCCCTACTCCCTTCAACCGAATCATCTTATTGGCCTGGGGACTGTATATCAAGGCAAAGGTTTGAGCTACTTTCTGAACATCCAATACGTTCGTCATGTCCGATATAAAAAGATCATCTTCCATATGCACCTGAATATGTCCATTGCCGAGCAAAGCATACTTATCAGCAATGCCTCTGCTCATTGAAACAACAAACACTTGTGCAAAGACCAAAGCAGAAACCACCAAGGATATGAGCAGGATGTTGAACAATATTCGTTTCTTGGCAGCTCTGCTTGATTGAAAGCCAAGCTTGCGAAGAACTATCATGCGTACAAGCTTATGACTCACTACAGTTCCTCCAACATCCTATTGTGCAAATTGTAAACCTTGCTGCACCGATTTGCGAAAGCATTGTTATGGGTTATAAGCATAAGAGCCACTTGTTTTTGAGACACCAATGAGAACAAGAGATCTTCAATCAGAGAGGCGTTTCGTTCATCAAGAGATCCGGTTGGTTCATCAGCAAATATAACTGAAGGATCATTGACCAAGGCCCGTGCGATGGACACCCGTTGGCGCTCTCCACCAGAGAGTTGATCGCTTGTATGCGTAAGACGATCTTGCAACCCCACCAAATCAAGTAAAGTCCTTGCCTTTTTAACTGCCTCTCTCTCGCTGTATCCTGCAATCATGGCAGGAATCATGACATTCTCAAGTGCTGTAAAATCATCCAACAAAAGACTGCTTTGAAATATGAAACCCATGAATTTTGATCGTAAGGAACTAAGCTTCTCATCATTTAGGGAGGTGAGAGTTTTTCCTTCAAACAAGATGGTTCCACTGTCGGCGGAAAGCAGACCTGCACTGATCTGAAGCAACGTGGACTTCCCACTACCGCTCTTTCCAGTAATTGCAATACTTTGGGATCGATTAAGAACAAAATCCACCGACTCGAGAATTTGTATTGGTTCCCCTCCACGCAATGTTGCCGGAAAACTCTTTGATACTGCTTGTAAATCAAGAACTTCAGTTGATCTCGTCATGTGCAAACATCTCCATGATATCGGCTTTCAGGATTCTATGGGTACCAAGATAAGCAGCAAAAAGGCTGAAGACCAAGATGGATCCAACCAAGATCAACAACTGCTCGATTTGTATCTCAAGTATAAGATGAATTCCCATAGCCTGATAGGCAATCTTTGATAAGAAAGGATAGAAGGCTATAGCCGCATAGCTGAGCAGCATTCCAGCAAACAAACCTACAAAAGATACTATGAATGCCTGCATGAGAAAGATAAGGCTGACGTTTGTTTTGGTCATACCCATTGATCGAAGCATTGCTATCTCGCGTTGCTTTGCCAGCAACAGCCTTCTAGAACTATTTCGTATATGTACCAAAACTACAACGACCATCAAGAACAACATGATGGTCATCATCTTTTGTTCCAACTCCATTGCTCCATATAAAGAAGCATTCACCTCTTTCCATGTTTGTGTTTCGGTAAATCCATGAGAAACCAGAACCTTTTTCAGCTCATCTACATTGCCTTGTGAGTAAATCCCAATAAAAAGAGGCAGGTCTGGATTCAAGGATAATATGGTTGGGATATCTGTAAGAAACGTATTTCTATCAAAGTCATAACTGCTTGTATAGAATATTGATCCAACTTCCATGCTTTTCTGGGAAGGTACAACAGTTGCCTGTCTTCCTTTTCTCAGATAAGTAATGTTCAGCATGTCAGATACTCGTATGGTGTAGGAATTGGAGAATGAGCTGCTGATTTTATCCGATTCAAACAAGTTGCCCCGATAACTGTTCAGTTGATCCAAAAACCGTCCTTTTCCTTCTATGGCCCTCAACCTTCCAGGCAGGGAGGTCCCATCCTTGTTCTGGGCGATGATAGGAAGATCCGCATACACAAAAGCCGCATCAACTCCATGAATCGATTCAATGAGTTGAACCATCTCCCCAGCTTTTTGGTAGTTGCTTATGTATAGCGGTATCTGCAGATCAAAAGACTCGAAAGTCCTGATATCCTCGAATTGATTGCGTTGGAGAGCTTGCATGAAAGAGAGGACGATAAGGAGAGCAAAAAGGCACAATCCAAGACCCAAGGCGATGCGCACACTGGTCCCTCTATGCCGATTCTGTTTGGAAAAGGCGTACCGGAAAGAAAGGTTCAACAAAAGTCGCATATCAATAATAGGTGATAGCAAGGACTTTTATGCCATCTTGACCATACGTAATATCACTATACGCCTGACCACCGCTGAAGAGGGTTTTGACCATATTTCCATCCTCTAGATACTTTGTCATCGAGATTACAAGAGGTCCCCTTCGTTCTTCAACCATTCGCTTTTCTCCTTGTTCATAGGTGATGATGCGCTCCCGATGATCTTCATACTTGGTATGTGTTTGTATCAACAATCTCTCTTCATTATACAGATATGTTACCACAGAGCCATCAGAGGCCTCTTCGATGAGCAGTCCTGAAGCATCATATGTTTGTACAATACCCTTGCGATTTACCAAGAACCCTCCTTCTTCTCGAGCTACTACAGAGACCAAGTTGGTCAAATCATCGACAGCGAAGGAAAACTCTATCAGTGCAGCAGGTCCTATTCGAATAAAACTCTGACCACCATCAGCAGAAAAAGCAGTAAGATACGAGCGATCTTGGAATCTTGTGAAATACCGTATGCTCTGCCGGTCTTCCTCCAGGGTTATGACATGAAGCAGTCTACCATCTATTTCGTCATAAGCAAAGATTTTTGAATACCGTAATACTCCATCTACGAATCGGGTGATTTGTTCTAATTTACCATCATCTGAATAGCGATAATAATCAGTTTGATCACCAACCATTTTGGCTTGAAGGATACCATTTACAAACTGTAAACTGCTATGCAAATCCTTTTGGTGATACGAGCGCACCACCAGTTTTTCATCAGCATCGAAAAATTCTTCTTCAGTCCATACAAGCCCATCAGGACCAAACAATTGCGTCCTGTTCTCATCTTTGCTTAAATAATAATCCTGCTGACCGTCAAGCATGCCTAAATCTTGACCTATGGCATTCGAACGTCTCATCTCAATGCCGAATATCAAGAGCGAAGGTACCAACATGCAAACGATCAGAAAGACTTTTTTCATCTTAATCGCTCAACCCTACCAAGGTATTCAAGAACTCTTCTTTTTTGAAAGGATGAATGTCATCATACGTTTCACCGGTTCCCACAAAGGAAACAGGAATGTTGAACTGTTGTCCAATTTGGACCAAGGCTCCACCCTTTGCCAGACTGTCATACTTGCTTAATATCAACCCATCGATGTGTACTGCCTGATGAAAAAGCTGGGCCTGACTAATTCCATTTTGACCTGTAGTACTGTCAATAACTAAAAACTTCTTGTAATGGACTTCATCAATTCCCCGTCCTTTTACAATCTTGTCGATTTTGCTTAATTCTCGGAGAAGATTTTCTTTGTTGTGCATTCTTCCTGCAGTATCGACCAGGATCAGCTCTTCTTTTCTCGCCTGAGCTGAAGTGATTGCATCGAACACTACAGAACCTGGGTCACTTCCGCTCTTTTGCTTTACAATTCGGCAACCTAGACGTTGAGCGTGCACCTCCAGTTGGTCTATTGCCGCCGCTCTAAAGGTATCGGCTGCAGCGAGGAGGACCTGTTTACCCTGTCTTTGATAAAAACGGGCCAGCTTGGCAATTGAAGTTGTTTTTCCGACACCATTGACTCCAAGCACCAAAAATACAGTAAGCTGATCAGGCGCAACAGTAGGCTCATACGCAGAAATCTTATCAGAGAGTAAATTTTTCACCAAAAGCTGTAAATCTTTTTGATTTTTTGATTTCTCACTCTTTGCTGTTTTTCGTATTTCCTCACTGATGGTACACGCGAGTCTCGCTCCCAAGTCTCCTTCAATAAGAAAATCCTCAAGATTCTCAAAATATGTTTCATCAAAGGTACTGATCCCAAAAAGGGCTTTCAGTTTTGTACCAAATCCTTTTAGCATTGTTTACTCCTACTTATATGATGCTCCATCAGTAGCCAAATTGGCATACGAGGTCAATTCAAAAATCAAGGCAGTCAAACTCACCAGAGCAGCTGAACTACTCGTCACCAGACCAATTTGCCACATTGGATTAGCTTTGTCGAAGGTTTGTGATAAAGCGGTGCACCCTACGTATGCTCCGAACAACAGGATAGTGTTTCTCAACCTTTTATAAAAGTCCTTCTGGACAGACAATAGCAATGTATTTGAAGCCATTTCATTGATTTGCATAGTTACAGACAAGCTTTTCGATACAGGTGCGTCAATATGCAGTATTCTCTCTTGAAAGCCTTGCTTGCTGACTGTAAGCACCAATGGATACTGCGGGTCTGATAAAGTAATCGAGAGTCCTTGATCGAGCAGAGTCCCCTTCTTCGACCATTGGACCAATCCTTGATTCGAAATTAACGTAAGACTCTTTTGTGGTATTCTTTCAAGACTCGGGTCTAGAACAAGTAAGCTATTGCCTTCAAGAGATATTGCTATCTCCTTGTTGGCATGGCTCACAGCAGAAAGAAGCAAATTGTATTCTCCTGGTTTCAAGAACAATAAATCTTGATGCAAAGGCTGTCTTTTTCCTTCTATGAAAACTTCCAACCCCGCAAGCGATCTTTTTATAAGCACAGCACTCCACTCACCTTTAGCACTGAAACGAAACAGAGTCTCTTCTAGTTGTCCTCTCATGCTCCTAAAGAATGAGTGTTGTACCAATTTGTCAAAGAGTATTTCAGGTTCTAGAAAATATCTCTCATAATTGGAGATTATTACCCTCTGAAAATCATCAAAACTAATTACCTCGAGTAATATGAGAGAATCAAGATTATGCTTTGATATATACCAATCCATTGCTTGGGTATCATGCAAGAATGCAGAAGCCAACTCTTTGTTATATGAAATTTCCTCATATTGTACAGAAAATGAAGTAAAACTTTCTATCGATGGAATACTTTGTGCTGTCAATTGCTTGATTCTTCTTTCATCCGGTCCTCGATAGGCATTATACAACTCTTTCTCCCAAGAAAGCTGACGCTGCATCTGCTCTTTCTCTCGTACTGCATTTCGTTGTTCTTCATGCAATACAAACACATCCTGATACGTCCTCAGAACATCTGCAACCATTGTTTGCAAAGACTCGCTGCCAGGAGAAAGCGCAACAATACCGATGCGAAAAGGAACTTTCGCATCGGATAGCAAAGAATAGGGAAGCAGGCAAAGAAGCAGAACAAGAGCCCATCTTGAGGATTTGGCCATCGCCTACTCCTCCTTCTGAGCCCATTGCAGAAAACTCTCAATGAATGGCTCAATCTCCCCGTCCATCACTGCCTGGATGTTTCCTATGGTGGTTCCTGTTCTATGATCCTTTACCATGGTATACGGTTGGAATACATAGGAGCGAATCTGGCTACCCCATGTAATTTCTTTCTTTTCTATAGCGTTCTTCTGATGTTCCTTTTCCTTTTCTTCACGATAATACTCGTAGAGACGGCTTTTGAGCATCTTGAACGCCACTTCCTTGTTCATGACCTGGCTTCTTTCGTTCTGGCATTGCACGACAATCCCAGTGGCATAGTGCGTAATTCGAACGGCGCTGTCGGTCTTGTTTACATGCTGTCCTCCGGCTCCGCCGGCTCGATAGGTATCCAACCGATAGTCATCGGGCTTGATATCAATTTCAATGTTGTCATCAACAACAGGAGATGCATACACACTGGTAAATGAGGTATGGCGGCGTTTTTGAGAATCGAAGGGACTGATACGCACCAATCGGTGAACCCCTGCCTCACTTTTGAGATAACCAAAGCTATATGGGCCACTCACCTTGATCGTTGCACTCTTGATCCCTCCCTCATCTTCAAGAAGATCAAGGATCTGACTCTTAAAACCATTTCGTTCACAGTAGCGCAGATACATACGCATAAGCATATTTGCCCAATCGCTTGCCTCGGTGCCTCCTGCCCCGGCATGTATGGTCAAAAAGCAATCATTCTTGTCAAACTTACCACTGAGCAACGTCTTCAGCTTCAATTTTTGATAGCTTTCAATCAATGTCAGTATTTGTTGGTCTATCTGCTGCTCTTCTTCCGGATTGTCATCCTCTAGAGCATACAACTCTATCAATTCACCCATTTCATCGATCTGCTCGATCAATTCCTTCCATGGATAATAAGTGTCCTTCAAGCCATTGAGAATACCAAATAATTCTTCTGAAGCCTTACGGTCATCCCAAAATCCCGGCTGTAGTGTCTTCTGTTCGAGCTCTGTTATCTTTTTTTGAACGGAATCCGGGTCAAAGCCGCCTCCAAACAGTATAAGCCTCTTCCTTCATTGTTTCAAATTGTCCTCTGTTTTGAAAATACATCTCTTACTCCTACTAAATTATTTACGCTCTATGCGTAATCCTAAGGTAATCTTCTTTTCCGCCCCAGCTTCCAAACAGAGTGGCCATGTTGCCAAAAAGAGTGTGTGTTGGTACAACTGTTCTTCTCCGAGGATCGTTTGGGTCTCAATAGTATAATCTTCCTTGAGCAAGGTAAAGCGGCTGTCTGAGACCAACGTCAGGGAAGTACTGTTCGGCTCATCATATATCCTTAATGACTTGACCTCGTCCAGTTCAATTTCCCGAGCCTCATGACTGATGGCATGCTTATTTTCCAGTTGCAAAAATACGATGGGCAAGGAGCGTGAATCGATGGAGAGAGGAATCTCACAACCATAGATGCATTGGACAGGATGGTCACTGATATTGTTCAGTGTAATATCGAGTAAAACAGTGTTCTGTCTCAGTTTGAAATGCTTTGAGATATGAAGCTCCCCGCCGATGATCTTGTGATCGGAGGTTCTCGCAGTAAGCTTGTATTCAGTATTTCTTCTGTCCAAGACTGCAAGGTCATACACTACCTTTCCCATGTCGAGACAGGTTTTTTCATCCATTTTCGAGTATTCATTCAAATCAAATGATGTAGGAAGAAACACATCGGTGAATAGCCTTTGTTTTGTACCTCCCTGGACTGTATGCAACGTTGACATGCTCTTGCCAAATGGTAAAAGAGGAACAAACGTATCTCCATAATTAAACAAGGAAGGAAGATAAGTAAGCTCACTCAAGGAGCCTCCCTTTGCATCTACAACACAACTAAGATATTTTCCTATAAATAAATATTCAGTAAGATCATCATGATCGAAGTCGCCCTCGTTAGGATATGAATAATCTTTGAGTGAAGAGAGGATGCAATCAGTTTCGCTTATGGAACGCCAAAACAACTTCCTCACTGAGCTACGAAGCATAGAGGCGTTTGCATCACACACAAAGGGACTGCCTATAGACATCTTTTGAATCAGGCTTTCAAGGCGTTTGCGAACATCCTTGTCCTTCTTGTACATGCGTGCAGTCTCAATGCTATTGGTATATCTCCCATAAAGATATGCCAGGCTTTCATCCTTGACTAATACATCATTTATACAACACAAATTTGTACGAACCGAATCATACCCATACCAGCCGGCTTGCAGATATCCTTTTTTGACCAGCTGCTGGGCAGCATGGACCTCTTCCACAGAACTAGAACCAAAACTGAAGAGAAGAGAAAAAAACTGCACCAATTGTTCAGACTGGATTCCTCCCTGCATCAGTTGGTCCAAGTTGATCATAGCCATGCAAAATACTGGTTGTTTTTCAAGCTGCAACTTGCATTGATGCAGCAAGTGACCAAAACTGATTTGTTTTTGAGCATACAGCATAACCAGTTCACTGATAGGATCATACGTCGGAATTATTGAGACAGTTTTTCCCAGCTCCTGCATCACAAAAGGTTCGGTGAAACCTTTTTGATCTTTTGACAAGTCTTTCGTGGAAATAACCAATGAGTCAATACAACAAAGATTAGCGGTATTAATCAATTGCGGTGTAAATACCTGACCATAACTAAAGAGAGTTTTAGAACGTTGTGAAAATCGTTTCCTGAGATATGTTGTAGTCATCTCAATCTGATTGGAACGATCTTTAGGGGTAAGAAAACTAAGTATGCTTTGGTGATATGGACCGCTGAGCAGCTCAAGCTTTCCACAACGAGCCAAATCACTGATCAATAGATGCATTGAAGCTTCTGCAGTTTCAAGCCAATCTAAAAATGGAATGGATATTGAAAGTTGCAGAATCACATCATCCAAAGTATGGATATGTGTGAGAAGAGGCTTGAATACAGTATCCAGTGCCCGTTCGTAAACAAGCACTGGTTCTGCATGGGTGATTTGACTGTAAGCACCAATTAAAAGTTTCATCAGTTACCGCTTGATGATACATTTGGTCGGACACGCCTGTGCAGCTTCAGCAATCTGGCTGTGCGGCAATGTCTGATCAAATGAAGATAAAAATCGATCAACCTTACATCCCGACTCTGGATACTTGTTTTCACAGATTTTACACCCGATACATCCAACTGTACACTGCTTTCTTACCTTTGCACCTGATTCATGGTTATTACACTCAATCACATATTCACTGTCTTCATATATCATGTGCATTGCACCTGTAGGACAAATCTGTACACACTTTCCACAACTGATACATTTTTTTTCATCAACAACAATGTATCCTTCCTTATCTTTTGATATGGCACCGACCGGACAGACTTTAATACAGGAACCTAGATGAAGACAAGCACTTTTACAAGAAAACTCTCCCCCATGAAGCAAAAACGCAGCATTACAATCCTCAAGCCCTGAATAGGCAAAGTCCTGATTGGTTGCTTCAATACTCCCTCTGCACATTACATGAGCAACTTGCCTTCTTTCATCAAGGTTTGCATCGACTTTCAGACCCATGATTTGAGCCATTTTTTCCACTAAGGACGGCCCACCAGGAGAACAAAGCCCAATTTCCGCTTGCCCGCTTGCAACTGCAGCTGCATAAGCATTGCACCCAGCATATCCACAAACACCACAATTAGCGCCAGGCATGATAGGTTCGAGAGCAAGGACCTTCGGGTCTTTTTTAATGGCCAGTTTTTTTTCGGCATAAGAAAGACCGAAGCCGAACAAACCGCCCAGAACGGCTACAACAAGTATTGCTAGAAGTATATTCACGTCTGTCCTCCTTATACCAAATGAAGATTTGTCAACAATGACCTATCAAAGGCCATGAAAGAGAGAGCCATCAATCCTGCTGAAATGAAAGCAATCGGTACTCCCTTAAAGACTCTTTGCACAGGTTGAAGTTCAAGCCGTTCACGAATATTACTCATCAATACAATCGCCAAGGTAAAACCGAGCCCGGCAGCAATACCTCCGGTGAAAGCCTCCATGACATTATAGCTGTTTGAAATATTAATGATTGCAACACCAAGGACGGCACAGTTTGTAGTAATCAAAGGCAGGTAAATACCCAAAGCCTTGTAAAGGGACGGACTAATTTTTTGGATGACCATTTCAAGAAGCTGGACCAAGCTGGCAATAACCAAAATAAAGGTCAATGTTTGCAAGTACTGCAGGCTGAACGGCACCAAAAGAAAGTAATAAATTGCCCATGTAACTACAGAAGCGACTGTCATGACAAAGGTAACCGATGCACCCATGCCGATGGCATTCTCACTGTTCTTGGAAACTCCGATAAAAGGGCAAAGACCCAAGAACTGTACGAGAATGAAGTTATTGATAAAAACAAATGTGAGAATAATTGCAATATAACTCATCTTACCTGTCCTTCTTTCGTGAAGCCGTAAAGTCAAAGAACGCCTTCAGATATCCCATTATCAACAAGGCCCCTGGAGCTAGGGACATGACACGTATGGGATTGTCGATAAACCAAGGAATGGTTATAACACCACTAAAATCCCCTACAGCAAACAAGGTTATAGTTCCAGCCCCCATCAGTTCCCGAATCAAGGCAATCAGGGTAATTGACAATGCAAAACCCAATGCCATGCCAACAGCATCAAGGATACTGTCAAAAACAGTGTTCTTGCTTGCAAATGCTTCGGCCCTTCCCAAAATGATGCAGTTAACAACTATCAAAGGCAAAAAGACGCCTAGGGAGCTGTAAATCGAGGGAGCGAATGCATGCATCACCATCTCTGTAATAGTGACAAGGCTGGCAATTACCACAATATATGCCGGGATATGGATGCTTGCAGGAATCACCTTTCTTAATAATGAAATGATGATATTGCTGAAGGTAAGTACGAACAAAACCGCAATAGACATACCCAAAGCATTGGAAACCTGTGAGGAGACACCAAGAACCGGACACAAGCCAAGAACCAAAACAAAAACCGGATTTTCTTTGAGGATGCCTTTTGTTAATTCATTCAATTTTCCTTTCATTGAGCACCTCCGAGACTTTTTACAAATTCACTACCCGCTGCAATAGCTCTGGCAATGGCTGTAAAGGTAATTGAAGAACCGCTGACAGCTTGAGCATCAGAGCTGGAGAGCTGGTCTTTCGAGGTAGGAACTGCCCGATTAGACCCGGTTCCCTTGAATTTATCCATATAGGATGGTTCTTCAGCTTTTTTTCCGAGTCCGGGGGTTTCGCTATGGCTCAACAGTTGGGCAAACAACATTCCCCCTTCCTTGTCATACGATGCCACCATAAGCATCTGTCCACCATATCCTGACGTTCTAAGTCCGATGATGTATCCTGCGATTTCTCCATCCTGTAACAAATCAATCGTATACGTCACAAAATTATGTCCACTGACGTCATTTTGTATCCCAATCTCGAAGCCTCCGCTGACAGCCTCAAGAGCACGAATGCGATTTTCAGCCTCAGCCTGTGCGATAACAGGTGCAGTAATTGTATTGGTCAGTGCCAGGGCAAAAGCGCAGACAGCGCAAATACTGAGCAATATGCATGCATACTTGATATTCTTTATCATGCTTTGGCCTCCTTGCGCTCTCTTTTTCTCGAATCACCGAACTTGCGTGGGATGATATAACGATCAATGGTAGGAGTAACCACGTTCATCAACAAAATCGATACGGAAACCGCTTCGGGCATACTTCCGAAGTATCTAAAGAGGAAGGTGAAAAAACCGCACCCCAACGCATACATAATCTGCCCTTTTGCAGTAATAGGACTCGTTACATAGTCTGTGGCCATGAACAAGGCACCAAGCATAAGGCCACCACTGAACATCGAAGGGAAAAACGCTCCACTGAAGAGAGTCCCGAATGAGGGGATTCCTCCGAACACCCAACTCAAGAAGGCGACCGAAAAGAGATAGGTTACAGGGATATGCCAAGTAATTATCTTTTTAATCAATAGATAAATGCCGCCGATCAACAAGGCCAAAGCACTTACTTCTCCAATACATCCACCCACATTTCCCAAAAATGTATCTATGGTATAAGGAGAAAAACCAGTGATGGATGCAATCGACTGCGCAAAAGATGTCGATGGATAGTTCACACTTTCAAGCAATGCATTGGTACCCATACCAAGATTTCCTGAAGCAATTGCGGTCTTTTGAAACCCTAAAGGGGTTGCAGAGCTGAGAGCTTCCGGCATGGCAGCAATCAAGGTTCTAGGAGTCGTATAACTGCTCATCGGTGTCGTAAAGGAGAAGAACACAAAAGCTCTTCCAGCAAGGGCTGGATTCATCCAATTCGCCCCCAACCCACCGAAGCTCCATTTCACTACAAAAATAGCAAAGACACTGGCGATTGCAGGAATAAAGAGAGGAACGCTAGAACTCATATTCAAGCCTACCAACAAGCCTGTCAGCAAGGCAGAGCCATCCCAAAGAACCTGCTCCTTCTTCATTCTTGACAAGACAAACTCACAACCCACTGCAAAAAAGATGGCTACGCCGAGGACCAACAAAGAACGAAGACCAAAGACATAGACACCCCAGAGAGTAGCGGGAACAAGTGCCAATGTTACACTGTACATGATTGAAGCAGTATCCGCCTTCGCATGAAGATGCGGTGAGGAGGAAACCGTCAAACTAGGTTTATTCATTTCTTCTTTCTCCCAAGTTTCTTTCCTGTTTTCATGGTGTGAACCAAAGGCAGTTGAGCAGGACATACATAACTGCAGCACCCGCACTCCTTGCAGTCCATCAACGAAGTGTTCATAGCCTCTTCATACTGGCCATGGGTGATGTAGCGATACAGCTTTGCAGGCATCAAGCCAATGGGGCATGCAGCGACACATCTTCCGCAATTCAAACAAGCGGAGGATCGATATTTTTTCTGGCTCCCCAAGGCAAGCAATCCACTAAATCCCTTGGTGATGGGAGTCTCTGTATCGAAAAATGAAAAACCCATCATCGGTCCACCACTGACAAGCTTCTCTGGCTCGGATTTAAATCCATCACAGAATTGCAACAAGTCACTTACCTTTGTTCCTATCGGGGCAAGAATGTTCTTGGGCTTGGAAATACATTCTCCGGTAACACTCACAACACGCTCATAAAGGCTTTTTCCTAGACAGACAGCTTCATAAACCGCATTACATGTGCCAATATTCGCAACAACAGCACCAATATCTAAAGGTAATTTACCACTCGGTATTTCTTTTTTAATTGTAGCTTTTAACAGCTGCTTTTCATCACCTTGTGGATACTTGACCTTTAACCCTACAATTTGAATAGGATAACCCTTTTCTTTGACCAATTGAGAAAGATGCTTGATGCAATCGGGCTTGTTCATTTCTATGCCGATGATTATCTTCTCTGAGCCGATGATCTTAGAGCAAATCATTGCACCTTCAAGAACCTGCTCCCCTTGTTCGAGCATAATGCGATAATCGGCAGTAAGATAAGGTTCACACTCCACTCCATTGACGACAAAAACATCTACTTTCTTGTCTCTGGGTATTGAAAATTTAACATGGGCTGGAAAGGTCGCTCCACCAAGACCTACAATTCCAAAATCTTTTATGGTTGCAAGCAATTGGTCTTTGCTCTGCTCTCTCCAATCGATGCAAGATTCATCTATACTTGGTTGCTCCTCATCCGGGATAATCACAAATGCATCACAAACAACACTGTTTGCTAGACTTACTTTGCGAATTTCCTTGATGGTTCCACTGACTGGACTGTGGACATCAGCGCTGATGAAGCCGGCTGCTTCACCGATTTTTTCCCCTCTTGCAACACTATCGCCCTTCGCTTTCAGGGCTTTTGCGGGAGAGCCAAGATGTTGGGACAAAGCTACTATCAACTCTTTCGGCATAGGTAGTCGTTCAATAGACTGTAAGCGGCTATATACCTTATTGTCTTCAGGATGGACTCCACCCTTACTGAACGTCGGTACTCTTTGCATGCATAACGCTCCTTGTGATGGTAATAATAAGAACAGACTGCATTTTTCACAAATACTGTTCTATTGTACAAGAAATCCAGTATAATGAAAACCATGAATCGAGTATTTAAATATGCTTTCTGGAAGCTTAAAGGTACGAAAGTATACGCCTTGGTCGGCAAGAGCGGAACAGGTAAAAGCTTTCGTTCCAAGCTGGTAGCCCAGAAATATCACATAGATTTAATAATAGACGATGGCCTTCTCATACGCGGAGACCGTATTCTCAGCGGCAAATCGGCAAAGAGAGAAGACAACGTCCTTTCAGCTGTACGAACTGCTGTCTTTGACGATGTAGAACACCAAAACCAAGTCAAAGAAGCTCTGGAAAATGAAAAATACCACAAAATCCTGATAATTGGAACGAGCGAAAAAATGGTATATAAAATTGCTGGAAGACTGAATCTTCCACAGCCGGAAAAATTATTCAGGATCGAGGATATCGCTACCAAAGAACAGATAGAAAGTGCAATGAGAAGCAGGTATTCTGAAGGAAAACATGTAATCCCAGTGCCGTCTATAGAAATTACCAGAAACTACCCTCAAATCGTATATGATACAATGCGTGTGTTTCTTCGCAAGAAGCGGCAAGTGCCCTTTAGAAAACAACATCAAGGCTTTGAAAAAACAATCGTACGCCCTGAGTTCAGCAAATATGGCAAGACCACTGTCAGCGAGGCCGCCTTGACTCAGATGATTGCTCACTGCCTAGATGAGTTTGACAGTCAGATAAAAGTCAAGCGTGTGCAGGTGTTCATCAAGGCTGAGGGGTATGCCTTGACCGTTAAGTTACGGGTTCCTACACAACACCAAATATCCACCACACTTGGAGAACTGCAGGAGTATATCGCAGACAGCCTGGAGAAGTATGGTGGAATTTTTGTGTATAGCGTCAATATCGAGATTGAAGAATGGGGCTAGAGATCGTGTGCCTCAGCACTGTTTTTCGGCTGATTCTCAGCATCAGCTGATTTCTTTTTAGGCCCTCTTTTCCGATTGTTTTTCTTGCCTCTCGACTTCGGAACATCAACAGAAGGTTCTGTACGACTCTTTCTGGAAGCAGAAGATCCTCTTTTTTGGGGTATTCTGTTCACTGGGCGTTGCAGACGTACACAATTTCGCGGGGTTTTGAAGCCCCTGTCTGTAAGAAGCCTTTGACTCGCAAGTTCAACATCGTAATTGGAGGGAGTGATGGGGCTGATCAAGACCTTAATCTGTCTGAAGGTTTCCTTGAACCTTTGATCTACAGACATCTGATCATCAGTAAATACTATCAAGGGATCGACCATGGCTTTGAGCATATCTGCAAGCACCACTTCATTTGCTTGACCTTGCTTGGCAAGCTGGACTTGGCTGTCCATTTTTTTCAAACTAGCCTGCACTTGCGGAAATTGTGCATAGACAGAAAAGGCAGGAAGCATGAATGCCAGCAGCTTGTACCGATGCAATTCATTGAAAATTGGTTGGCTGTACCCGCTTGCAAGAATTTTATGCACTTCTTCGGTAAGGCGGCTGCTTGAAACTCGAGAAAGCTCGTTTGCATATTTCCTGATTGCCATCTTCACATTCCAGCGAAGGGAAAAACCGGTAGATACTGAGTATTTGATGGCTCGAACCATTCTTACAGGATCTTCTGTGAAGGATTCATCCAATGCGATGATGGAGCTGATTTTTCGTTTCTTAAAATCCTCCATGGCATGATTAAAATCCAAAAGCTGTCCACTGGTGGGATCAAAATAGAAACTGTTGATGGAAAAATCCCTCCGTTTAGCATCCTGGTCGATGGATCCAAAAACGTTATTGTTGCCATCAGCAGACTCTTCACCGCTGCGAAAGGTAGAAACTTCAAGAACCTTGTCCTTGAAAACCAAGTGTACCAGCTTGAATCGTTTCCCAATGATTCTTGCATTCCAGAACATTCTCTGAATCTGCCTCGGTGAAGCGCTTGTGGCAATATCAAAATCCTTGGGAACATGGCCAAGCATCAAATCCCGTACAGCTCCTCCAACCAAATAGGCTTCAGCTCCAGAACTTTGCAATTTCTTAATCGCCCAAAGAGCATCCTTGTCGATCAGGTGGGTTTGGATCTTGTGCTCTGATTGCGTATAAATGTTTGCAACAGGCAGAGTCTTTCCTTGTTCGTCTTGTTTGTATCGTATCAGCATAGATCTCTCTAGTATGAATTGGAGTATTGAAATAGAACCGCGTATTGCAGTGAACAAGCGATTCGTTATACACTCTTTGTACACCATCCACTCTAAAAACACAACAGGAGTATATTTCAATGCAGGAAGAAACAAGACCAGCAAGCATCATTGAACCAAAGGTTCTCAAAGGATTCAGGGATTTCCTCCCCTCCTCTGAGATCCCCAAACGAGCAATTGTGGAAAAACTTGCCAATCATTTCAGTTGCTATGGTTTTGTTCCTATTGATACTCCCGCCTTGGAGTATACTCATGTTTTGCTTGGAAAAGGTGGAGGAGAAACTGACAAGCAAATCTTCCATTTTGAAGATAATGGTGGTCGGGATGTGGCCCTTCGTTTTGACCTCACCGTTCCCTTTGCACGGTTTTTAGCCCAACATCAAAGTCAGCTTGCAATGCCTTTCAAGCGTTTTCATATAGATAAAGTATGGAGGGGTGAAAATCCCCAAAAGGGGCGCTTCAGAGAGTTTACCCAATGTGATTTTGATATTGTTGGGGTGGATAATGCTGAGGCTGACTATGAAATCCTCTCTATGATGAACAGCTCTTTTTCTGTCATCGGTGTAAAGAACTACCAATTCTGCCTTGCTCACCGAGGGATGTTCAATGCCTTTTTGGCACATCTGAATGTTCAAGATCTTAGTGTTGAGATTCTCAGGATTGTGGACAAACTTCGCAAGATCGGCAAAGAGGAAGTCTATGCACAGCTTGTGATGCTTACCCAAAACGAAAGGAAGGCACAAGCAATCATTCAATACATCTCCAAGGAGGATGAAAACGAGACCTTCATGACCACCTTGGAACGACTTGTCACCCTCTCTGGTGGTGAGAACGAACATGCAAAGCGCATGGAAAAGATATACGGTTATCTCTTGAATGCCCGCATCGCCAATCATTTCACGCTCGACCCTTCCATTACACGTGGCTTGGATTATTACACAGGGATAGTCTATGAGACGTTCCTCACAGAACTTCCTGATTTTGGATCGGTCTGCAGTGGAGGGCGGTATAACAATCTTGCCAGCCTCTATACCAAAGAAAAGCTCCCAGGCGTTGGATCTTCCATTGGATTGGATCGACTGCTCGCCGCCCTTGAGGAGCTGAAGAGCCCTCTAGTGGAAAGCGCAGGGTCTGCTGACGTAGCGATTCTCAATCTACAAGAGGATCACTTCATCCATTACGACAGACTTGCAAGAGAACTGCGACTCAATGGATACAAAGTGGCAATATACCTTGCAAACAAGAAAATCGGGGCCCAATACAAATGGGCTGAATCAAATGCCATACCTTTTGTGATCATGCTTAGTGATGAGGATATTCAGAACCAGAGTTATACCCTTAAGGAATTAGCTACACGCAAACTGTACAATTGCAAGAATCTCAACGAGGTATGTGCCTACATTACAAAGGAAAAACGTTGAAAAACATGAAACATCTGCCGGTCTATCAACACCGGCAAGAAATTCTTGATGCCCTAAAAGACAATCAAGTCATTATTGTAGAAAGTCCGACCGGCAGTGGAAAAACTACGCAGATTCCTCTTATTCTGCACGAAGCAGGCTATGCAGATACACTGCAGGTAGGCATCACCCAACCAAGAAGAATCGCAACCCTGAGTGTCTGTGATTTCATCAAGAAGCAAATTGGAGACGAAGATGCATTTGTAGGATACAAGATGCGCTTTGAGGATACTACCAATCATACTACAAGAATCAAGGTGATGACCGACGGTATTCTGTTAATGGAACTGAAAGCTGATCCTTTGCTTCGTTCCTATTCAGTCATCCTTGTAGATGAAGCCCATGAGCGTTCGCTGAATATTGATTTCATCCTTGGGCTTCTTAAGGATGTCATGGCTCACAGGCCTGAATTCAAGGTCATCATCTCCAGCGCAACTATTAATACCAAAGTATTCAGCGACTTCTTCAACAAGGCACCAATTATCAGCATTGATGCCAGGGTCTATCCTGTACAAGTTTTCTACAGGCCATTACAAAGAGAATCGTTGGACTTCCAGATTGAAGCTATTGTCGACATTGTCATGAAAGAAGCGAAGAAGAACTCTGGGGATATCCTTGTTTTTATGAGTGGTGAATTCGATATTACCAGTTGTGTCAACGCGCTCTATATGGCAGATGTGCAACAACTTCTCGAGATTTATCCGTTGTATGGAAGATTAAGCAAAGAAGAGCAAGAGTCTGTCTTCAATGAAACCTCCGAGGGTAAGACCAAGGTGGTTGTTGCAACCAATATTGCGGAAACTTCGGTGACGATTGATGGTATTTCCTCGGTCATCGATTGTGGCATAGCCAAAATTAACTTCTATAACCAAAAGGACTTTACCTCAAGTCTGGTTCCCCTTCCCATCAGTGTCTCCAGTTGTGAGCAGAGAAAGGGACGTGCTGGACGTACTAAAGCTGGTGTTTGTTATCGGCTGTACAGCCAAGAAGATTACAACAGCCGGCTTGCCTACGGTACAGAGGAAATCTTACGTACAGACCTGAGCGAAGTTGTGCTGAGAATGAGTGATTTGGGAATCTATGACTATGAACACTTTCCTTTCATCACGCGCCCCAAGCATAGCGCCATCAACAGTGCAGAAGAAACCCTTCGTTTCATTGGGGCGATTGATGAATACCGAAGACTTACTTCCATCGGCTCTTTGATGTGCAGATTCCCGCTTTTGCCACGACATTCTCGTGTGCTCGTAGAAGCAATGATGAATCACCCTGATGTATTGGATGAGGTTTTGATTGCGGTATCCTTTCTTTCAACGAAGACTCCATTCTTGTTTCCTGTGGGAGAAGAAGAACTAAGCAGAGCGGCTCATAAACGGTTCAACACTACTGAATATGGGGATTTTGTCTCCTACCTCAATATTTATCGTCAATACACAGCAAATACAAACAAAGAAGCAAAACAAAAGTTCTGCAAGAAACACTATCTTGACTTTCAAGGCATGCAGGAAATTGTCCATGTTGATGAACAGCTTGGAGAAATTTGTTCCGATATCGGCTTTCCCCTCTCTAGCGGGGGCTCTGTTCGGGAATACCTTTGCTGCATAGCCAGCGGATTGATGCAGTATGTCTGCATCCGTGCAAGAGGAAATATGTACAAGAGCCTGACCGCAGACCAGGTGTATATCCATCCGGGAAGTGCGTATTTCAAAACGTTGCCTGAATTCATTATAGCAGGAGAAATTGTTCAGACGAGTAGATTATATGCACGAAGTGTCAGCCCTTTGGACAAATCTTGGCTGGATGATATTTCCAAGCAGTTGTATCCGATGCTCATTGCGCTTGTGAAGAAAGACAAGGGAACACAAAAAGAAGAGCGAAAAGAAAAGAAAAAAGCCATCAGTATTGAGCATCAGGAACAAGGCAAGAGCTCTATGGTGGTGTATAAAAAGAGTTACCCAACCATGGTCGTCGGCAAGAAAAAAGAAAAGCCTATCGCTATCATTCCGTTTGAAGATCTTGAGTATCTTGCATCGGTCAATGAGAAAGCACCCAAAAGGCCAAAAAATTTCCGCTGTGCTCTTCTCTATAGAGGATTTTATATCCACTATGGCGACAAATTTTTCTCTATTTTAGAATTACATGGTAAACTCAAACCGGAAAAAGGCATTCTGGACAACAGCCCAAGTGGTATCTATACTGTCAATGAAGCACAAAGTTTGCTAGACAACCTCTCTTGGATCCTCGCGTTCACTAAAAGCAAGAAAGAGAGAAAACAACTTCATTTTGTAGCCCTTGAAGAGAGTGGGAATGGTAATTTCCGATTCAGTTCTGTTGCAAATTGTTTTGATGCCCTTGATACATCTCTGTATACCTTATTAATTTTGAGCGATGCGCTTGAGAGTACAAACCAGACCAAATTGGCCGAACAAGTCGGCAAGATCTATGGCAAATTATTAAAACTGGTTGAATAGTCTAGAATATTGGTTTGGCAATTACCAATTGCTGAACCATTTGCAACTCAAGGGGGCGAAGTACTGCTTTTCCCTGTGATTCAAGGAGAACAAACTGAACCTTGCCATCGACTTTCTTTTTGTCTTTCAAGAGGTGGTCGCGAAATTCAATCCAGTCCCCTCTTCCGATGCGATGGTCTATTGCATATCCATAACTTTTAAACAGTTTTGTGGCTCCCACCCCATAGGATTTATCTGTGACACCTAGAGCAACACCGGCTTCAAGAGCACGGCAGGTACCCCATGCCACACAAGCGCCATGACCAAAAAGACTGAAGTGCGAAGAACTTTCCAAGGCGTGACCGAAGGTATGACCAAGATTCAGCATTTGTCTGAGGCCTTTTGTCTCGGTGGGGTCTTGTTCAATATACCATTTCTTCACAGTTAGGGAGAGCATGAGCATCTCCTCCAAGGTTTTGACATCCCTACTGAGGATTTCATTCTTCTTGACCAATAGAAACCTGTAGAGGTCCTCATCCTGACTGAGTAATGCATGCTTGATCACTTCGGCAAGGCCGTTTAGATACTCCTTTTCATTGAGCGTCCTGAGCGTATCAATACAGAGCAGAATCTCGCTTGCAGGATAAAATGAACCAACTATGTTTTTTACACCCCTGTAATCGATGGCGGTCTTTCCTCCTAGGGAAGCATCAACCATCGCAAGCAAGGTGGTGGGAACCAAGGTAAGATGGCATCCACGCATGTAGATCGAGGCTGCGAATGCAGCCATGTCACACACTACACCACCACCAAAACCGATTATTCTGCCATCACGGGCAAGTCCTTCTTCTAGAGCTGCACTTATGATTCTTTCAAGTGAAGTAAAATTCTTAGAGCTTTCACCACTTTCCAGAACGATATGATTCGGAGGAAGTTGTTTAAACAACTTCGCTGTATTGGTGTCAAATACCCACATCACCAAACGGCCATAAGAGCCGAGGTGGGAAGCAAGATCTTTCAGGTCATCAGCAACAAGAACAGTGCTTTGCTGTCCATGTGCAAGGGTGGCTGTCATCATGGTCTTCATACCTCCCTTTATACTCCAGATTGGCTTATCAAGACAAGATACAGTATGATTGGCTGTATTGCATAAAATCGAGTGTTGTCGCACAATAGCACCTATGCTTACGTTACGTTATTTTGACAATGCTGCGACAACTGTACTGTGCGATGAGGCTTTGAAAACCTATGCTGATGTTGCTACAAATTATATCGGTAATCCTTCATCATTGCATCAGGAGGGATTGAAGGCTAAAGAACTGCTTTCACTTAAGAGAAAACAGATTGCATCCTTGTTGCAGGTAGAGGATTCCCATATCTTCTTCACCAGCGGATCAAGCGAAGCAAATGCTCTTATATTTAACAGTCTCATCTGGAAAATGCAGAAACAAGAGGTGATACTCAGCAATATCGAGCATCCTTCGGTTAAAGAATACTCTCATCTTCTGAAACACCTTGGCTGGAAAGTGAAGACTTTGAACGCCCCAAACGGATGTATCAACGTTCAAGACCTGAAAGAAGCTTTAAGCAAGAATACCCGTCTTGTAAGCTTGATGTTGGTCAATAATGTAACAGGATCCATTCAAGACATACAGGCTTTGGTTTCTGCAGTAAGGGCCTTTGAGCAAAAAGCAGGAGGAAGAAAAATTCATTTTCATACCGATGCGACACAAGCTTTAGGGAAAATAGATTTCAATCTGAAAAAACTCGGGGTGGACAGTGCCTCTTTCAGCGCCCATAAGTTTCATGGACCAAGAGGGGTTGGTTTTTTATACAATACTGATCGGTCAATCATGAGTCTCAGCCGTGGAGGATTGCAAGAATCGGGCTTGCGTGCAGGTACCGAGAATCTTGCAGGTATTGCTGCAATGCATGCAGCTCTTGAGAAAAGCCTTCAGCTGCAACAACAAGAAGGAGATAGAATACGGATGCTGAAAACGATGATGGTTCATCGTCTTGGTTTCCTTCCAATGCTCTCACCCAAGGAACATTGTTCACCCTATATTGTTGCCTTTTCATTTCCTAAACTCCCCAGTGAAGTATTTAGCCGGATGCTGTATGATCAAGGCTTTTGCGTAAGTGCGGGTTCTGCCTGTTCTGCGAATGCCAAGCAAAAAGGCGAAGGAATTTTACAGGCAATGGGGTTCTCATCAGAACTGGCTAAGAGCAGTATAAGAATCTCTTTGAGCAACTATACCACCGATGATGAAGTAGAGGCTTTGATTCAAGCCATCACTACGATTTATAAGGAACACGCATGAAAAACTCGACGTTGTATCTCATCAGACTTGGAGAAATTTCTCTAAAAGGACTGAATCGTGATTTTTTTGAAAAACGATTGAAAAACAATATTAAACAGAAACTCAAGGGGTATCGTACACAGATTTCCAAACAGAAAGGACGTTTATTTTTTGAGATTGAGAATGCTTGTCCCAAAGAGTTGGTCGACATGGCCTTTTCCACTACATTCGGCATTGTCGGATATTCACGATGTCTTCGTTGTGCAAAGGATATGCAAGTAATCAGAGAGACTGCAAAGATTTTGATCGAGGATGAGCCGTTCAAGACAGGAGTAGGTTCTTTCAAGTCCATCTCAAAACGTGCAGACAAGAGCTTCGAGCTCACCAGTTATGAAATAGACTGTGTTCTTGGCGAAGTCGTGCATGCTTCCTATCCAAATATGACGGTGAATGTCAAACAACCTGATATGACCATTCATTGCGAAATCCGTGATCAAGCCTATCTCTATACCACTGCAAAGAAGGGGCTTGGAGGGCTTCCTGTTGGAACTGCCGGCAAAGGAATGCTTCTTCTCAGCGGTGGCATTGACAGCCCGGTCGCAGCCTATAAGATGGCGAGTCGAGGTTTGAAAATGGACTGTATCTATTTTCATGCATATCCCTATACAAGTGAACAGGCTCTTGAAAAAGTGAAAAGTCTTGCTTCTCTTCTTGCTCCTTATCTACAAGGAACCAGGCTCTATGTGATTCCTTTTACAGAGGCTCAATTATGGATCAAGACACATAGCAAAGAAGATGAGACAACACTTATGTTCAGAGCTGCGATGATGCAAGTAGCCAACACCATCAGCGAAGAACAAGAAGGCCTATGTATTGTAACCGGGGAAGCTCTGGGTCAGGTTGCCAGTCAAACTTTGGAGAGTATGGCTTTCACAGACAGTATGAGCAAGCAACTGGTTGTCAGGCCTTTGGTTGGGATGGAAAAACAAGAAATCATGGACCTTGCCAAGAAGATCGGCACGTATGAGACCTCAATCCTTCCCTATGAAGATTGTTGTGTCCTGTTCAGCCCAAGACATCCTTTGGTTCGTCCCCACAAAGAAATCGTGACTGAACATTTTTATGCTATGGGTATTGAGGAACAGTTGAAAACTGCCATTAACGATCTTGAAATTTTTGATTTTACCTGTGATGGAAGTCTACGTAGTTAGACAGACTATTAAATATTGACTAAAAACACCCTGGGTCTGCTGTACCAGTGCAAGGAATTTCACTATGGTAGAAGCATTCGGAGGCTTCGCGATGAAAATCGGGTTGGATGTTGGCTCCACTACAATGAAATGTGTGCTGCTGGACGAAGGACATAATGTCCTTAGAGCGGTGTACCGTAGACACTACTCACAGATAGCACAAACTGCTGTGGCAATGCTTTCAGATATACGTAATTTGTATAAGAACGAGTCGTTCTCTCTCGCAGTTTCCGGCTCTGCAGGCCTTGGTCTGTCTCAGCAACTGGGGCTGGCATTCGTACAGGAAGTATATGCAACCAGAATTGCTGTAATGCACTTTCTCCCTGGCAGTGATTGTGTCATCGAGCTCGGTGGTGAAGATGCAAAGATTCTTTTTCTTGGAAAAAACATGGAAGTAAGAATGAATGGCACCTGTGCAGGTGGTACAGGGTCCTTCATTGATCAAATGGCCAGTCTTCTCAATGTTGATGCGGATGAACTGGATGTCTTGGCCTCAAAAGCAACACAAAGCTATAGCATTGCATCCCGTTGCGGTGTATTTGCAAAAAGTGATGTACAACCATTGCTCAACCAAGGTGCCCAAAAGAGTGATATAGCACTATCAGTTCTTCAATCAGTGGTAAACCAGACTATTGCCGGACTTGCCCAAGGTAGAGAAATTTCAGGACAGGTAGTCTATCTTGGGGGGCCACTCACCTTTTTCACCCAACTCAGAAAAGCATTTGACGATGCTTTGCAACTGAAGGGTATATATCCAGAAAACTCTTTGTATTATGTTGCACTAGGCTCAGCCTTGAGTAATCAAGACCAAATTATCACTCTTGATGATCTGATTTATAATCTTGAACATTATTCAGTTGGAAAAAAATTCACCTCCATTCCTCCCCTCTTCGATACTGTACAGGCATATGAAGTGTTTAAACAACGTCATGCACATGCTTCTTTGAGGACCTCTGACCCTTCATCGTATGAAGGAGAGGCCTTTTTGGGTGTTGATGCAGGTTCAACCACCATCAAGGCTTGTGTGATGGATGAAAGAGGCTCTTTGCTTTCTTCCTTGTATGAGCACAACAACGGTAATGCCGTTGAACTGATTGCCCAATACTTGATCGATTTTATGACCAAGTATCCAAAGATTCGTCTAGTCAAAGCCTGTTCTACTGGATATGGGGAGCTCTTGATAAAGAATGCTTTTGATTTCGAGTATTCATTAGTCGAAACAATGGCTCATTACCTAAGTGCCAGGACATTCCAAAAACAGGTCGACTTTATCATCGATATTGGAGGACAGGACATCAAGTGCTTCAAAATCAAGGACGGCAACATCGATGATATCTTTCTCAATGAAGCCTGCTCTTCTGGATGTGGTTCATTTCTGCAAACATTTTCCAATGCACTTGGATACACAAGCAAACAAGCAGCGCAGCTTGCACTCACTGCTCAAAGTCCTGTTGACTTGGGAAGTCGTTGCACCGTTTTTATGAATAGTTCTGTGAAGCAAGCACAAAAAGACGGGGCAAGTGTAGCAGATATTTTTGCAGGCTTGGCAATCAGTGTAGTAAAAAATGCACTATACAAGGTGATTCGATCCACTGATGCGAGTGCACTGGGAAGTCATATTGTTGTACAAGGAGGAACGTTCCTCAACGATGCCGTACTCAGGGCATTTGAGCTTGAACTTGGATCTGATGTTACTCGTATTAAGCAGGCTGGCTTGATGGGTTGCTATGGGTGTGCACTCTATGCAAAAGAGCGGCACAACGCAGCTCATCGTAATACCTCCTTGCTCAACCTCGAGCAATTGAAGACGTTTACCCATCGAACGAAAACCATACATTGCAAAGGCTGTACAAATAACTGTTTGCTTACCATCAACATTTTTGATGGGGGAAGAAAGCTAGTGAGCGGCAATAAGTGTGACCGTATTGTGAGTCCGGAAACATTCATCAGCTCGCCATCATCGCTGAACAGCTATGCCTATAAGCAGGAGTATCTTCTCAAGCTTCCAAAAGGTCGCAATCAACGGGGAAGAATCGGATTACCCCTGCAGTTGAACTTCTTTGAACAGTTGCCTTTTTGGCAATCGTTCTTTACCCATCTAGGTTTTGAGGTCGTTGTGTCTCCTCCCTCAAATAGACAAACCTACCTAGATGGGCAATCGACTATCAGCAGTGATACCATCTGTTATCCTGCTAAATTGATGCATGGGCATATTATTTCCCTGATAAAAATGGGAGTTGATGCAATTTTCTATCCTTGCAGCAGCTACAACATTGATGAACACAAAGGTGATAATCATTTTAATTGCCCGATCGTAGCCTATTATCCAGAAGTGCTGAAACATAATATTCCTTCCCTTTCCTCGAAAGAGGTTGATTTCATCAGTGATTATGTAAGTATATCAAATCCATCATTTTTACCGAAAAGGATGCATGAGATACTGAAAAGTCGATATGGTTTTTCTCGATCCTCAATCAAGGAGGCTTGCAAAAAAGGGTACGATGCATTGGCTGCCTATCAAGAAGGAATAAGAGAAAATGGAAAAGAGATTATTGAGAATGCGAGAAAACGAAACTGGCCGATCATTGTACTAGCAGGAAGGCCGTATCACGCAGACAAAGAAGTAAACCATGGAATCGACCAACTTCTGTTGCAGTGTGGCTGTGCAGTCATATCAGAGGATGCGATTGCATATCATATGCCTAAGCAAAAGCGCAATGTATTAAATCAATGGACCTATCATGCAAGGATGTATGATGCTGCAAGGTATGTTGCCACCCAGGATGATATGCACTTGATTCAATTGGTTAGCTTTGGCTGTGGACTTGATGCTGTTACCACTGATGAAGTACGTGATATTCTGCGCCATACGAACAAAATCTACACCCAAATAAAGATTGATGAGATTGCAAACCTAGGTGCTGTTAAAATTCGCATCCGAAGCTTGCTTGCTGCTATTGAGGAGGGTGAGAGATCATGAGCATCCCGTTCACCAAAGCAATGAAAAAGGATTATACAATCCTGATTCCCAACATGTCGCCTGTCCATTTCAATATAGCAAAAGAGGTTTTTACAAACCATGGATACAAGGTGGTTTTGCTGGACAACCAGGGACCAAATGTTATCAGGGAGGGGTTGCGGTATGTTCACAATGATATCTGTTACCCTGCCCAATTGGTTATTGGCCAGCTCATTGATGCCGTAAAAAACCAAGGATATGATACCAATAAACTCGCTTTGGTAATCACCCAAACCGGTGGAGGCTGCAGGGCAAGCAACTATCTCTTTCTTCTTAGGAAAGCTCTTGATAAGTGTCATCTCTCCCATATTCCCGTAATCAGCCTCAACCTCAAGGGGATGGAGAAAAATCCTGGGTTCAAGCTTACACCCTTCATGCTCTTGCAAGCCTATAGTGCATTTGTATATGGGGATTTGCTCATGGCTTTGTCGAACCAGGTTCGTCCTTATGAGATTACAAAAGGAAGTGCCGATGCTCTGGTTGAAAAATGGACACAGTATCTAAGTTCTTGTTTCAAGCATAATCGTGGATATATTGGCTGGGCAATGAAGAAAAACCTAAATAAGATTGCTGATGAATTTGCTTCTATAGAGACAAGAGAAGAGGAAAAAATCAAGGTTGGAATTGTTGGTGAGATTTACATGAAATATTCTCCTCTTGGGAACAACAACCTGCAACGATATCTTGAAGAGCAAGGATGCGAGGTGATGGTCCCTTCCATGATGGGATTTCTTTATTATGGTGCTGACAATGCCATTACCGACCGATCATATTATGGTGGTCGTTTTATCAGCTCCCGTGTTACCCAATTCATACTTAGGCAACTTTTCAAGGTTGAGAGGATGAGCCGTGAAGCGATGGCTAGAAGCGGGAAATTCACAGTACCAATACCGTATACCGAGATGAAAGCACTTGATGAGGGTTTGCTTGATTATGGAGTAAAAATGGGAGAGGGTTGGTTGCTTACTGCAGAGATGCTCGATCTGATCCATAGCGGTTACAACAACATCGTCTGTACCCAACCATTCGGATGCTTGCCCAACCATGTGTGTGCCAAGGGAATGATTCGGGCAGTCAGCGAGAGAGCAGGTACTGCAAATATCGTTCCAATCGATTACGATCCTTCCGCAACTCATGTCAATCAAGAGAATCGTATCAAATTGATGCTCTCAATTGCGAAAGAAAACCTACAATCTAAAAATTCTGTCTAAATTGCGCTATCTCCTACTATTCTCCTTGCATTACTTTTAGTACTGTAGAAGTATGAGAATACAAACTATTGATACAGTACAGCATCTTTCCTTCTACGTAGAAAATCATTTGCAAACTTTATTGCAAAGCAAGGATGGTCGTTTGCATCTTGGCGTCAGCGGAGGAAGAAGTGCTTCATATCTCATCGAAGGATTGTTGCGTCTCTCGAACGAACAGTTGAGGAATATTGATCTGTATCTGGTTGATGAGCGTCTTGAGGGAGAGCGCAACCTCGACTCATTGCTCGCGTACGGCTTGGAAAATGCGATTAAAACAAGAACATTAAAAGAAAAGCAAATTCATATTCCCAAAGTTGGAGAAGTTCTTTCACAAGACCAATTCGATGCTGTCTACTTGAGTAGTGGTGAAGATGGACATTTTGCATCTCTCTTCCCGTTTTCCTATCATGTTCGAACCAAAGACCAGACGGTTCTTGTAGAGAATAGCCCCAAAGCCCCAAAAAGAAGAGTTTCTTTAAGCTATGAAGGATTTCTTGAGCTCGCATCAAGTGCACAAATCAGGCTTCTTATATTTGGTGAGGATAAAAGAGAGGCTTTCATTCGCTTGCTCTCACAAACAGAAAATCCCGAAACACTTCCTATCTCTTTTCTTTGTAAAGAACCATTTCATACAACAGTAATCACCGATTTGGAGGTCGAGCTATGAAACGAATTATCATTCAATACGGTGGGACAGGAGATCTTGCACAAAAAAAGCTGTATCCGGCTTATGATAATTTATTACGTAATGGATTTCAATTCGAGGTACTTGCTCTTGGAAGACGATTTACAGATACAGAATCATTTATTGCACATACAGTAAGCAATTCCCACCAATATTTGCAAAAGCATATCACGTACCTTACGTATGATATGACATCAACTGATGCTGTCATTACTCTTGCTAAGACTTTGATGGATATGATCAAGGAAGAACCCCAAGTCGAATTCATCTACTATCTTGCCTTGCAGCCGTCCTTGTATGAGGATGCAATACGACAGATTCAGGATGTTGAGAGCAAAGTCTCATGCCAGTGCACCCTTTCCAAGAAGATTGTAGTGGAAAAACCCTTTGGTTTTGATCTTGAGAGTGCAAAACGATATAATGATATTCTTGAAAAAGCATTCTCTGACAAAGAAATATTTCGCGTTGACCACTATCTTGGCAAAGAGTTCATGCAGAACCTTCTTTTAATGCGTTTCCATAATGACATCATCCGTCGTATATGGGATAATCGGACCATCGAATCAATCCAGATCATCTTTGATGAGACTCATGGTGTGGATCAACGTCTTGGATTCTATGAAAAGATAGGCGTGGTTCGCGACACAATACAAAACCACATCATGCAGATCATAACCTATCTGTCCATGAGTGAACCGGCAAGCCTTACCTTTGAAGACATTGCCATTGAGAAGGAAAAAGTACTCAGATCAATCTCCCCGATCAGTGAATTTCATATGGGTCGTTATGAATCTCTCGGCTCCAACAGTGACCATGTAGTACATACACCTACCTATGCAGCATTCAAACTCTTTGTTAATACGTATTATTTTGCTGATATTCCCATTTATGTACGAACAGGAAAGATGCAAAAAGAGGCCAAATCACTGATTTATATAAAATTCAAAAATACTACAAAACAGGTTATGCATGATGATCAAATCGCAGAAAACGGTGTAATCATTACAATACATCCTGAGCTTACAATAGATATCAGTATGAATTTAAAAAGCCCGAACACCAATTGGAAATCAAAGCCTGTTCGTTTCAGATTTAATCAAAGTGAGACCTTTGGAGCAAATACCCCAGAAGCCTATGAGCAAATTGTGCAAAAAATCTTACTCAGTGACAAAAGTCTCTTTCCAACCATGAAGGAGATAGCAGAATCATGGAGGATAGTAGAACCAATGCTTGAGGAAGGGCTTCCCAATGAGGTATACCCCATCAGAACCCTTCCTCGGTTTGTCAGCGCACTGGCTGAGGATAATCACTTTACTTGGTTTGCCTAAATCAAAACGTGCATTTTTTCCTTGATCAAACGAAGATTCTCATTACCAACCTCGTTGGCTCTTCTCGTACCTTCCATGATCAAATCACGCACCTCACCCTTGTGGTTCTCATAATATGAGCGTCTTTCACGAATTGGGTCAAGCATTTGGTTTAAGACCTCGTTGAGTCTCTTTTTACAAGCTACACACCCGATCTGGGCATTTCTGCAACGATCGGCTATGTCGTCCTTCTCTGTTTTATTGAACACACAGTGATACTTGTACACATTACATATTTCTGGATTTCCAGGAATTTTTACCGTAACGCGAGCCGGATCGGTGACGGCATTTCGCACCCGTTCCCACACCGTATCGGCAGAATCTGAGAGATAGATGGCATTGCCCATGCTCTTACCCATTTTAGCATTGCCGTCAAGACCGCTGAGCCTGCCTACATCGCTGAGCTTGACTTGTGGCTCTACAATGCTGGTACCATAGAGGTCGTTGAACTTACGCACTATCTTTCTTGCAAGTTCAATGTGAGGCACTTGGTCCTCTCCCACTGGCACTAAATCGGCATTGCAAAAGGTAATATCAGCAGTTTGGCTTACAGGATAACCAAGAAACCCATATGTTAAGTCAGCATATCCATAGTTTTTAGCCTCAGTCTTGATCGTAGGATTATGCCTCAGTTGGTTTACCGTGACTATCATTGAATAGAAGAGTGTCAATTCAGCAATACTGGTAATTTGTGATTGCTGAACCAATGTTACTTTTTCTGGATCCAATCCGACTGCCAAATTATCCATAGCAACATCATAGATACTGCTGTTGATCAATTCAGGATGTTCAAAGTGGGTTGTCAATGCTTGAACGTCCGCAAGCAGAATGAATGTATCATACTCATGCTGCAAAGCCACCCTACTCTTCAGAGATCCAACATAGTGACCGAGATGCAACTTCCCTGTTGTTCTATCCCCGGTCAAAATCCGTTTCTGTTTTGTGTCCACAGTCTTCACTCCTTCTCTTCTGACTCTGCTTCATTCTTTTCAGAAGCAGCCTCATTTGAAGAAGGATAATTCACCCGAATCATCGTATGCTCGATATTACAGGATGGACAAACAGCAGGTGGTTCATGCTTGGTCAAAGACTGGACCAATTCTACCCGTGCCTTACAAAGCTGGCACTCATATTCGTATGAAGGCATTCCTTGGTATCTCCTCTTATGGGTCAAAGCATGCCACCCAGACTATCTCTGAGTAATTGCATCTGCTCGTCTCCCAAATCCATATGCTTGATCGTTACTCGATCTTCCTCTAACAAAAACATTTTCATCAAATCAGATATCTTATAAGGGATCTTATCTCGTTTCAACCGAGCAAGGTACCCTGTACGAACCATTTGCGACAGCGTTGTTGCAAGCCTGGGAGTCTCCATTGTGATGAATGCATCCAAAGAATATCCTCCTTCAGGCTTTTGATGAATCAAGAGAAGCATTACCTTAGCCTGCTTGATAACAGACTCTGGCAAATCCAACCCTAAATCAAAAAACGTCGTAGGTTCTGCAACATATACAGCAATGGAGGCTTGCGTCATATCGATTGCTGTATTGAGGTCAATGATTTGCCCTCTTGATATAAACGAACCATACGCTTCTTCATATGCACCGTTGGTGAACAACAACCTATTGTTCCTCGGTGCATACAAGGAAAAATCACCACTCTTCTGAGTAAAGTACTCAAGACCGTCTGTGGTGGTCGTTCTTGATAATTCCCTGGCATACATCATGCCGGTATTCATCAGCCATCTTGGATAATCGCCCTCTACCACCCCATACACTTGCAAAGCATCAGAAGCAAGAGGATAATCATCACTTGTCGGTGTCAACGATAGAGATACACGCTGAGCACGTCTGGCAAACTCGTCCACGCCCTCAAATGCTGATTTTACAAGTTCAGGCTCTTTTAGTGCATCGACAGTTACTACGATAACCCCTGGCTGGGCCATACCTTGAAAATCATAATAGGGAGGAGCCTCTCTTCTTGCTGTGCTTGCACAAGAAGTAAAGAGTACAAGGATCAAGGTGCAATACGAAACAAACTGTGCGAATCTTCTCATCTGGTCAATCCTTTTCGACTAACAACCTCACGATATGATCCCCACAATCAAAACCTTCCACCTCTAGTGTACCAAAGCGCACATCGTTAGACAATGTTTCTCTGGCAATGGTCTGCCCATAATGCTCAAATACCTGTTGTACAACGTCATCCCCATCAAAAGTAAGCTTAATGCGGTCAGAAACTGCAAAGCCGCTTTCCTTGCGTAAATTCTGGATGGATCGGATGATGTCTCGTGCAATACCCTCCTCAAGCAACCCTTGGTCGATTGTTGTATCAAAGCCAACCGTCAATGATCCTTCATTGAGCACCTTCACGCCCTCTGCTTCACTGCGTTGTACGATTATCTCGTCTCTTCCTAGGCAGATTGTACCCGCGCTATACGAAAGTTCATATACGTTTCCATCGAGAATGGAGGCGATGGTTACCCCATCAAAAGCTTCAATCATTGAAGCAACTTCTTTCATGTTCTTTCCAAGACTCTTTCCGAGTACCTTGAAATTTGCTTTGGCACTGTAGGTTACCAAAGAAGTTTCATCAGCTTGCAAGCGAACAGCCTTTACATTGAGTTCTTCAGCGATGATGTCCTGCATACTAGCGAGGATTTCTCTCTCGTGTTCTTCTCGGTCAACCAAGAAGAGCGTTTTCAGAGGTTGTCGAATCTTCAGGTTGTTTGCAGCTCGTAATGACCTGCCCATGGCAATGGCTTTTTGTGTAAGAGACATCTGACTTTCAAGCACCAAGTCTCGTTGGACATTGTCATACTCAGGATAATTGCATAGATGCACACTTAAACAGTCATTCTCAGTCTTGAGGTTCTGATACATCTCTTCTGTTGTGAATGGAATAATGGGTGCTACTACCTTGATAAACGTCATGAGGGTCTTGTACAGCGTATCATATGCTTGTTTCTTGTCGGTATCGTTTTCACCCTTCCAGAATCTTCTTCTACTACGACGAATATACCAGTTATTCAGTTCATCAATGAAAGGGACAAACAACGAACAAGCTTTTTGGATGTCATACGCATCAAAGGCATTCGTCACACCTTCAACAAAGCGCTGTGTTGCACTGATGATCCAGCGGTCCATTGGGTTAGTCAAATTCTCAAAACTGGTCTCTGAGGGGGTGTATCCATCAATGTTTGCGTATGTTACAAAAAACGAGTATGCATTCCAGAGAGGAATGATCAAGGTCTTGAGCACTTCCTTGACAGAGTCTTCACTGAATTTCAAGTCTTCTGCGCGTACTACAGCACTGTTCATCAAAGCAAACCGTAAAGAATCTGCACCATACAGCTTTACAATCTCCATCGGATCGGTGTAGTTTCTTTCGCTCTTGCTCATTTTTTTGCCTTCAGCAGTAAGTACTATCCCGTTGGTAATACAGTGTGTGAAGGCAGGTTTTTGCCAAAGTCCTGCCGCGATGACGGTCAAGGTATAAAACCAACCCCGTGTCTGATCCAACCCTTCACAAATGAAGTCAGCAGGAAAGTTCTGCTCAAAATACTCTTTGTTCTCAAACGGATAGTGTTGCTGTGCATACGGCATGGACCCAGATTCAAACCAGCAGTCCAATACGTCGCCGATACGTCGCATGGTACCCTTTCCATCCGGGCTAGGCCAAGTCAAATCATCGACGAAGTGTTTATGAAGGTCATCAACCTTCTTACCTGTCTTTCTTTCCAACTCTTCACGGCTGCCGATGACTTCAATATACTCACTGCCGTCACACTTCCATACAGGGATTGGATTACCCCAGAAGCGGTTTCTACTGATAGCCCAATCACGAGCTCCTTCCAACCATTTTCCGAACCGGCCGGCCTTCAGGTGTTCGGGCATCCAGTAAATCTGTTCGTTTGCATCGAGCATATGAGCCTTGATCTTTTGGATATCGACAAACCAACAACTCATGGCTCTATAGATCAATGGTTTTTTTGTTCTGTAACAGAAAGGATACGAGTGTAAATAGTTTTCCCGCTTCACCAACAGCCCACGTTCTTGGAGATACTTGATAATCGGCTTGTCAGCATCTTTCACAAAAAGGCCGTTGAAATCAGAGACCTCATCAGTAAAGCGACATTCCAAATCCACCGGACAGACTACTGGAATGTCGGTACCCTTCAGTACTTGATAATCATCTTCACCGAATCCAGGGGCTGTATGAACAATGCCACAACCATCTTCGGTCGTAACATAGTCTCCGACAACACAAACGAAAGCCCCTTGTTCTTTCAAATGTGCAAAGTACGGGAACAGCGGGGTATAACGCATGCCCTTGTAATAACTGCCTTTTTGCTCATCTACAATCTCATAGCTATCGGGATCCTTGTAATAATGCTCTAGTCTCACTTTTCCAAGGATATAAAAATTACCATCACTCTTATCGTGTACTTTTACATAGTCCACATCAGGACCAAAAGCAAGAGCCAGGTTGGAAGGCAGAGTCCAAGGCGTAGTTGTCCAAGCAAGGAAATAGGTATTATCTTGACCATCCACCGCAAAACGAACCGTTATAGCCTGATCAACAACATCTTGGTATCCTCCAAGATTCACTTCAAAATTAGAAAGGGGTGAGGCAAGTTGGGGACTGTATGGGAGAATATTGTACCCCTCGTAAATATAACCCTTTTCATAGAGAGTCTTGAACACCCACCAAATGGATTCCATGTAATCGGTATCCATCGTTCTATATCCATGCTCCCAATCAACCCAGCGTCCCATGCGATTGATTGTATTCTGCCACTCTTTGGTATATCGGAGCACTATGGAACGGCACTGTTCATTGAACTTTCCTACACCATATTCGACAATGGCTGAATGTCCGCTGATACCAAGGGTTTTTTCCATTTCATATTCAACAGGCAGACCGTGGCAATCCCATCCAAACCCACGCTTAACCCGCTTACCCTTCATCGTCTGATAACGAGGAATTGCATCCTTGATGGTACCAGGTACAAGATGTCCAAAATGAGGCAGTCCAGTTGCAAAAGGAGGGCCGTCGTAGAAAACATACTCATGTTCCTCAGGCCTCGATTCTATTGACTTTTTGAAGATATCTTCTTTTTCCCAGAATGATAGAACGTTCTCTTCCATCAAGGGGAAATCCACTTTTGTGGTTACTGGACGAAACATATGCACTCCTTACTCTCAGACACTTATGCGAAATCGCATTGCTGTCATTCTATTCATATTGAGAGCAAATGACAACCTTCTGGGGTAGTTTTTCCCGTTGACCTTCTGTGTTTGTAGCGTTACTGTCTAGCTATGCCAGAGTTCATTATATTGCCCACCATCCAAAGATTCTCCCAAAAATTCACCCAGGCTGGATTCAGCCTCTACATTGTAGGTGGATCTGTGCGAGACCATCTTCTTTCACGACCGATTGAGGATTATGATTTTACTACAGATGCCCTGCCTTCTGATGTAATGAACCTCTTTTCCTACGTCCTGCCGACCGGAATAGAACACGGTACCGTTACAGTTCGTTTTGAAAACCAGAGCTTTGAGGTCACTACCTTCAGAACAGAAGCAGACTACCTTGATGGGCGCCACCCCAGCTCAGTCTCTTTTACCGCAAATCTAGAAGAGGACCTAAAAAGAAGGGATTTTACCATAAACGCCTTTGCCGTTGATTGCACTGTAGGAAGGATCATTGATTTCAACAATGGGATGGAAGACCTTAAGAACCGGTGTATTCGAGCCATAGGAGATCCCAGGCAACGATTTTCAGAGGATGGATTGAGAATTCTGAGAGCCTGCCGATTTGCCTCGAAGCTCGATTTTTTCATCGAAGAAAATACCCTGAAAGCTATGAGTGAATTACGACATATGCTTCACAAGGTCAGCTATGAAAGAATCCGCGACGAACTATTCAAGCTTGTGCAAAGTGATCATCCGATACGGGGTCTTATGTACATGCATAAAACCGGAATCTTAGAGATTGTTCTCCCTGAACTAGCTGCAGGAAATGGTGTCAAACAGGGCGGCAATCATCATCAAGATGTTTTGATGCACTGCTTCGAAGTTTGCCAATCGTCTGTGAAGCTCACAAATCGTCTCGAAGTCCGTCTTGCATCACTACTGCATGACGTGGGAAAGAGTTTCGTTGTAGAAGAGCACGAAGTCCGTAATACTTTTTACAATCATGATCTTGTAGGAGCGGAACTGACAAGGCAGATTTTGAAGAGATTGAAAGCAAGCAACGAACAGATACAGACGGTCAGTAATCTTGTACGAAATCACATGTTCAATTACCAAAGCAACTGGTCGGACAGTGCAGTTCGCCGATTCATCAATCGAGTCGGTATCGAACACCTTGGAATGCTCTTCTGTCTCCGATTATCCGACCAGATGGCTATTTGGGGGAAAGCGGACACTCGTTTGCTTGAAGAATTAGAATCACGGATTCAAAAAATTATAGATGACAGGGATGCTCTCTCTGTCAAGGATCTAGCTGTGAACGGCAATGATCTGATGCAAATCGGCATACCCAAGGGAAAGCGTATCGGAGATACCCTTCATTTTCTTCTGGAAACGGTTCTTGATGACCCCAAACAGAATACAAAAGAACAACTGCTTGTATTGGCAAAGAATTATCAGTCTGTGTTGGGCTTCACCAACTGATCATACGCCAGCTTTGCAGCCCTCTGTTCAGCTTGCTTTTTATTCCTGCCTTCCGCCGGTCCAAAGACTGTCCCATTAACATTTACTTCCATGTGGAACGTAAAATCATGTTCAGGTCCTGTTCTTTTGACCAGCGTGTAGGTAGGCACCTTCCTCCAGCGTTTCTGCATATATTCCTGGAGGCTTGTCTTATAATCATGATTGTAATCATCCTCAAGAACAGCTTGAATCTGCTGCTTGAGATAGCGCATTACAAAATCTTTAGCTGAAGCAAAACCACTATCTAGATAACAGGCGGCAAAGAGAGCTTCCATACAATCGGCAAGCAAAGCTTTCTTATGTCTGCCTCCACTGTTTTCCTCACCTTTTCCTATCAGTATATACCGATCGACATGCAAGGATCTTGCAATTTTGGCAAGACTGTCTTCGCTAACTACAACACTTTTGATTTTTGAGAAATCCCCCTCCTGTTTAGCAGGAAGCTTTCTGAAAAGCCAATCGGCGACACAAAGACCCAAGACGCTATCACCAAGAAATTCAAGACGTTCATTGGTATCCACATTCTCGTTTGTTTCATTCGCATAGCTTCTATGCGTGAATGCAAGATTCAGCAACGAGAGATCTTTGATTAAAATACCGCTTTCCTCAATAAATGTAAGAAGCTCCCGCTCTCTCTCTGGATGAATGGCGGGAGCTTTCTTGAAGAGTGAACTCTCCATACTTTTTTTGTACCTTACAGTTCTTTGGCAAGGAACTCAACGGCGTCCTTTACCGTTTCAAACTCATTGGCCTTCTCATCGGGAATAGAAACACCAAGTTCCTCTTCAATGGCATAAACCAACTCATAGGTGTCAAGACTGTCTGCACCCAAATCCTTTCGGAACGATGCATCCATGGTTATCTTGTTTTCATCAATCTCCAACTTCTCTGCAATTAAAGACTTTACTTTCTCAAATACTGCCTTGCTGTCCATTTAGTCTCTCCTGTATGGGTTGTGTTGTTATTTATCCTGCAGTTCGATGACCTGCACACCACGATAAAAGCCACACTTAGGGCAAACGCGATGCGGCAGAACCATATTCCCACAGGTGCCACAACGAGAAAGAGTGGGGGAAGCAAGACGCATGTTCGCCGCTTTTCTTGAAGCTGCACTTGCCTTGGAAGTCTTATATTTGGGTGTTGCCATGTTTAAATCCTCTTACACTATGCAAATTTTTGACACGTAAGCAAGAATAACGGAAAAGCACTAAAGCGTCAACAACTTGATTCGATTTCTCATCATTTGTACCACTAAAGGAGGAACCATAGGAGAAATATCGGCTCCATATGCTGCCATTTCTTTGATAGCACTCGATCTAAGCTGAAAATATTTCGGGCTGGTAGGCATAAACAATACTTCCAACGATGGATTAAGCTGCTTGTTCGTCATAGCCAACTCAAATTCATAGCCAAAATCCACTAAAGCTCTGACTCCCCTGACCATCACGCCCACCCTATGATCCCTAGCAAAATCAACAACCAAACCACGATAACTTACCACTTCAATATTCGAATGGTTCACGAGAATCTTTCGGAGCATCTCCATTCGCTCAAGAGGGGTAAACAGACATTGTTTCTGGACATTGTCAGCAACTACAACATACAGCTTTTCATACAGGCGAGCACTTCGTTCAATTATATCGATATGACCATTGGTTGGAGGATCGAACGATCCCGGGAGCATGGCTATGCGTTCATCAGCGTTCATTGTTTTGCACTCTCCACATACTTTTTCATTGCGGTGAAGGCTTCAGAATTCTCATATACTATTCGTTTTACAAAACTGAAACTACCATCTTCTTCGGTTTGTACGACAGCGAACGTGCCTCTGCCTATATAACTAACCTTTTGATTGTCCTTTAGCCCTTCACTTTCAGCAATCTGCTCCAATACACAATCGAAGTGGCAGAACCCACCTTCAGGATGAGTTATTGCACACGCGATGCCTTCTATGACCTGGTCGCAGATTTTACATATCTCTTGTGGTTCTGTTACACGTTTTACCGGCAATTGAGGAAGATTGCTGTGATACGGTTTTTTATTTTGCTGCGGCAACAAAGAATTCTTTGGCTTCTTTGGTGTCTCAGCGTCCTTGGCAACAGTATTCTTTTTTGCAGGTTTCTTGGAACGATTGCGCTTATCCTTTCTATTCCGTTTTGGCTTGGAATTGCCTGGTTCCCTGTTCTTACTCTCTGACTCCATCAGTTACCTCACTAGAAAAAAGAGTACCTTGTTTTCTCACTATGGACAAGACGTTGAAAAAGGGACGACAACGTGCCGTCCCCTCTCTCGCATGAAAAAAAGTGCTAAGCGTTCTTTCTGCGAATAAGTTCCTTGACCTTGGCCTTCTTGCCCACTCTGGAACGAATGTAGTAGAGCTTTGCTCTTCTGACACGCCCCTTTCTGACAACCTCGACTTTCTCGACTCGAGGTGAATGGAGCGGGAAAATTCTTTCCACACCAACACCATAGGAAATCTTGCGCACAACGAAACTTCTTCTTATTCCTCCGTTGTTTTTTGCAATAACCAAGCCCTCAAAAATCTGGACACGTTCATTGGTGCCCTCGATGATCTTGAAGTACACTTTAACGGTATCACCAACGCAGAAATTCTCTGCATTTTCCTTCATCTGTTCCGACTCAATAGCTTTAATTACATCCATCGTCTACGGTCCCCTTCGCACTATGTTCTTTCAATGCATTCAAAATCTTTCTGGAGTTCACATCCAACGATGCCGTCTCCAACAGATCCGGTCGATGAGACAAGGTCTTCTCAATCCGTTTCTGTAGTCGCCATTGACCAATTCTTGCATGATGCCCGCTCAATAATACAGCAGGTACATCTTTTGAGCAATAGGTTTCAGGCCTTGTATATTGAGGATATTCAAGCAATCCTCCATGAAAACTCTCTTCAGAGAGAGATTCACTTCTGATAACTCCGTCAATTAAACGATAGACCGCGTCTACGATAACCAAGGTGGATATCTCTCCGCTACTGATCACATAATCCCCAATACTAATCTCGTCATCAACATATAGGTCAATCACGCGTTGGTCAATACCTTCATAATGTCCGCATATAAAGACCAACGTTTCTTCCTTGCTCAGACTCTCGGCATATGATTGTGTAAATCTCTTTCCTGACGGGGAAGCATACACTACTCGCTTGGCCTTTGCATCAATGGATTGAAGAGCCCTGCAAAGCGGTTCGCAAGAGATAACCATCCCTGCGCCACCACCATAAGGGACATCGTCACAACTATGATGCTTGTCTGTTGCAAACGTCCTGAAGTCGATGATCTCATACTCTACCGTTCCCCGTTCTACGGCCCGCTTCATGATTGAGTTGGTAAAAAACCCTTCAACCATTGCAGGAAAAAGGGTGACAATCTGAATTTTCACGAAAGAATCCAAGGTGTTTTCAACTCAATCGTCCGCTTCTCAAGATCAACGCTCCCAAGAAACTGAGGCAAATACGGAACCATAGCAAGCGTACCTGCGTTCGTACGGACCTCGAGTAAAACGGCCTGGCCTCCTTCTGCGCTGTTCTCAACTACAGCAAGAACCTCATCTTCATGAACCAAGCTGCAACCGATGAGATCAGCAACATAATACTGTCCCTTTTTTAAAGGTGCAGCATGCTTGCGCGAAACCATCAAATGCTGTCCATTAAGAGCCTTGGCTTCTTCTGGACTATCATAACCAGAGAACTTCATCAGAGCTTGTGAGCCAAGCATCCTGAATGACTGAACAGTAAGAAGTTGCTCTGATCCATCTTTTGAGCGAAGAACAACTTCCTTCAGTTTCCCAAGGTAGGCACATTCTTCATTATGTGTATGGATTTTCACCTCTCCGTTTATCCCAAAAGGGCTTTTCACGGTAGCTGTCCAGAGCAATTCTTCCATAGTTCAGTCCAGTATTTCCAGCACGGCACGCTTGCCGCCCTTTGTAGCGGAGGCACTAAGGATGGTCCTTATTGCCTTGGCAATGCGTCCTTGCTTGCCGATCACTTTGCCGACATCCTCACTGGCTACTTTCAGTTCAAGGATCGTCGACTTTTCGCCTTCAATCACATTGATACTGACTTCATCAGGGATATCAACGAGTGATTTCACAATGTATTCAACAAGATCTTTTTCCACAACTATCTCCTGGAACTTATTCCTGGACAGTTCTGGTCACCGTCACACCATTCTTATTGAGCAAGCTCTTCACTGTATCGCTAGGCTGTGCACCCTTTGAAAGCCAGTCTTGAATCTTCTCAACCTGCAGCACAACCTGCTGGTCTTTTGCGGCCAATGGATGATACTGGCCGACCTCATCAAGAGTTCTGCCTTGGGTTTTAGCCCTGGAATCCATCACCACGATTCGGTAGTCCGGTCTTTTCTTGCTGCCAAATCTTTTCAATCTCATGCTCGTACTCACGTCAATTCCTCCTACGAATTCAACTCTACATACCCATCTGTTTCAGCATTGCAGCCTGGTATTTTTTATTTTTTGCCAACTTCTTCATCGTAAGTCGCATTTTTTCAAACTTCTTGAGAAGACGATTCACATCACTGACAGTCGTACCGCTTCCGCGTGCAACTCTCTTTCTTCTCGTGGGTCCCATTATATGGTAATTAGCTCGTTCCGCATAGGTCATGGATAAGATAATTGCTTTCTCTCTACGAATTTCTTCCTTATCGATATCATCTTCACTGATTTGTCCTTTCGCTCCGGGCAACATTTCCAGAATTTGCTCCATGGAACCCATCTTGTCCATCGAGTTAAGTTGGTCAAGATAATCCTGCAGATCGAAGGTGTTCTTTGCCATCTTCTGCTGCATTTTGATTGCTTGTTCTTCATCAACAACACTCTGAGCCTTCTCAACCAAGCTGACAATATCGCCCATGCCAAGAATTCTGCTTGCTATACGGTCGGGATAGAATGGATCAAGATCATTCATCTTCTCACCGACGCCTATGAACTTGATAGGTTTGCCAACCACAGAACGCAAGCTTAAGGCTGCTCCACCACGGGTGTCACTATCGAACTTCGAGAGAACAACTCCAGTGATCCCAACCTTCTGTTCAAATTCCTGGGCAATGGTCACCGCATTCTGACCGGTCATGGCATCAGCGACAAACAGTGTTTCATCTGGTTTGATGGCATCTCGGACCTTCTGGATTTCACCCATGAGGATTTCATCCAAGTGCATACGACCGCTGGTATCAACAATCAAAACATCACGTTGTTCTTTCTTGGCATGTGAAAGGGCAAGAGCAGCAACCTTCGCGGGGTTCTTCTCTCCTTCAACACTGAATACAGGAACACCGACAGCTTCCCCAAGCACTTTCAACTGCAATATCGCAGCAGGCCGTACAAGGTCAGCAGCAACAAGCATTACCCGCCTGCCTTCCTTTTTCAAACGGGCAGCCAACTTGGCACTGGTTGTTGTCTTACCAGATCCCTGCAACCCCATCATCAAGATAACAGAAGTGGTATCAGGGCCCTTGAGCTGTAATTGTTGATTCTCTTCATCACCGAGCAACGTGACCATTCGGTCATATACAATCTTTACAAACTGCTGTCCGGGATCGACGGCCTTGAGGACTTTCTCCCCCATGGCTTCTTCCATGGTCCCATTGATGAAGCGTCGTACAACCCGAAGGTTTACGTCAGCATCAAGCAGGGCTACCTTGATTTCCTCAACGGCATCCTGGATGTTTTTCTCAGTTATTTTGGACTTGCCGGCAAGAGATCGCATGATGCCGGAGAACTTATCGCTTATTGAATCAAACATTACCTTACTCTATTATAGTTTTCGCTCAAGATAAACCTTATACCCCACAGCTGTCTTTTCTGTCAAGGAGTGCTTGCTACACCCTCGTCATCAAAACGTACCAATTGTTGATCCTCATTGAGGATTACCGATTCACCTTGCATGTTCCCAATCCGGTAGCTGACCATTGTCGAGACTCCCGGTTCCATCTGTGTTACCCCAAGCAATGTCTGGCTGCCCATGACTGTATGCTTGTTGTGCGTAATGATTATGAACTGGCTATTGAGTGCAAACTCCTGAAGCACAGAGAGAAAATACCCAATATTCCGATCATCAAGAGCAGCATCGATTTCATCAAGAATACAGAACGGAGAAGGCTTGACTTGATAGGTTGCAAACAGCAACGCAACAGCGGTCATTGAGCGTTCTCCTCCACTGAGCAAAGAAAGATGGGTAAGTTTCTTCCCTGGAGGCTGAGCAAGAATATCTATGCCACTTTCAAGAACATTTTCTTGATCTACAAGGGAAAGCTCAGCCCGACCTCCTCCAAAAAGCCTCCTGAACATTTCTTGGAAATTATGGGATATTTGTTTATAAGAAGCAAGAAAAAGAGCCTCGCTACGGGTCTTTATTTCCGTAACCACAGCATCAAGGTCGGCTTTTGCCTTCAATAAATCATCCAATTGCTTTGTGAGAAAATCGTATTGCTCTTTGACTTCAGCATACTCATCTTCAGCCATTTGGTTGATATATCCCATTCCCTCGATTTTTCGTCGTACCTCCTCAAGCCGTGTCTTAAGGACCGGTATGTCTACTACTGCATCTTCGAGCCTACTTTCAAATTCCTTGAGACTTTTTCCTGTATTTTCAAAAAAAGTTGTATAGATATTGGTGATATTGGTTGTCAGCTGATCGATTTGCAGATCGAGTTTCTCTTTTTCAGTTCTAAGGGTCTGCAACTGTTCGTACGAAGCATCCTTCTGTTCCTGTTTGGCCCGTATCTGCTGCCCATGGTCCTCAATGACAACAATCAAGTCCTTCAATTCTTCATTTAGAGTCGATATTTGAGTCTTGATCGTCTTTACCTGCTCTTCAACCTCACGAATATCTTCCTGTGTTTCATATATTCTCTCTTGCGCACTTTCGGATAATTTCAGAGCATCCTTGTACTGATACTCCTGTTCTGTTACCGAACGTTGCAATTTAGCAACCCAGTCTTTTGCCGCTTGTTTCTGGCCTTGCAATTGATTGCATGCAATTTTCTGATCCGTAATGCTCTGATGATAACGCATCTGCTCTTCTGATAGTCTCTTATTCTCGTCTCTGAGGTATGCAATGCGCTCTCGATTGCTCTGCATCCTCTTTCTCAGAGCAACTACTTCTTCATCAAGGCGCCTTTTTTCTCCAATCGTACCTTCTTCAGATATCAGCTCATCGAAAAACGTCGGTTGCATGGCTTCATACGCTGCAAAGTGCGAGAAAAGATGAGAGGCCAAATCCTTCAATGAAGTAAAAAATTGCAATTGTCTTTGGATCAAGTCTTCTGTGGAAATGTTTGTGAGCTTGAGTTTTTCCAGAAAATGTTCTTGTTCTTCAATACTATCATTCAATCTGCGTATGCTCTGTAGCACATGATTGCGTGATGCTGTTTTTGCTTGGATGGAATACCCGCTTTGTCTCAACTTTTCTTCAATTTGCACTACGATTACATCAGTCAATTTCTTGATGTGCAGAGCAAGCTCATCACCCTGCGTTTCAAGACGCATGTTCTCTTCATCAAGGCCCTGAATCTCTTCTTGCTGTCTTGCAATCAGAATCCGTGTTTTTTCCAAGGATTGTTCATTTCTTTCAATATCTGCAACAAGCTGTTCGATGGAAAGATCCAAGTCTGAAATCTCATCAAGCTTTTCATCTATCTCTTGGGTATCTCGTTGGATATGATCCAAAATAACTTCCGACCGCCCTTTTGCCTGATCTTTCTGTTGTACAAAATCCCTGAACCTTTGGGTCAGGAGTTCCAGCTTGTCGACTCTTCCTTTTGTGGCCTCATCCAGACGTTGCAACTCTGTCTGAATGGATATGCGCTTTGACCCTAACGTACGCATCTGCTGTTGCATCGCTTCAATTACTTCATCGTAATCGGTCAACGTGCCCCTTCTTGTCTCAAAATCACGTTGGCAGCGTTCTTTCTGCTCAATCTTGCTCTCTCTGAGCAAGAGATAAGATTTGAGGGTTGATAACTGTACATCCACCTCCAAGGTAAACTGCTCATTCTTCAATTCACGATATGAGATAGCCTTTGCTGCCTGGTTCTTTTTGGTCTCATAGTTGCGTTTGACTTCTTTGAGGATGGTCTCCACCTGAAGAATGTTCTCATCGGTTCTAGCTAGTTTTCTTTCTGCTTCAATGCTTTGTACTTTGAACCGCGAAATCCCTGCGGCCTCTTCAAAAATATAACGACGATCTTCAGGTTTGGATGAGAGAATCTGGTCGATTTTTCCCTGTTCAAGGATAGAATATGCGCTCTTGCCTACCCCGGTATCAAAGAACAACTCTCGAATGTTTTTCAACAAGACTCTGTTTCGATTCAGGTAGTACTCGCTGTCCCCGTTGCGAAAAATCCGTCTTTTTATCTCAACCTCAGCCTCTTGGATGGGAAGATGTTTCATCTCATTTGATATGACCAGACTCACCTCTGCCACCTGCAAAGGCTTTCGGGTGTCTGTACCATTGAAGATGACGTCTTCCATCTTGCCTGCGCGAAGCGTCTTGGTGGATTGCTCGCCGAGAACCCATTTGATGGCATCGACTATGTTGCTTTTCCCACACCCATTGGGACCAAGCAAACTGGTAATTCCATCAGAAAACTCCAAGTGCACTTTATCAGGAAATGACTTGAAACCATATATTTCCAAGCTTTTTAAGAACAATGTGTACCCTCTCTATGCTTGACGCGGTATCTTGTCAATTATAGCATAGATTAGCTTGTGAACAAAAGTAGGAGAAAGAAAGGCGGTGGAGCAATTGCTATTCAGTTGTGAACAGAGGGGTACTATTTGTGGGCTTGATGAAGCCGGACGCGGCCCTCTTGCAGGACCGGTGGTAGCAGCGGCTGTTGTTCTTTGCGATGATTTTCCTATTCATATATTGGGAGACTCTAAGAAATTAAGTGAAATGCAACGGCAAAAGGCGGAAGAAATCATCAAACAACAAGCTCTGTATTGGTCTGTAGGAATCGCAAACTCCAAAGAAATTGACAGGATCAACATACTAGAAGCTTCCTTATTGGCTATGAAGAGGGCCTACCAGAAGATACGAGAATTGACACCGATTCACACAGCATTGGTGGATGGAAACAAGATTCCCGATCTAGACTGCCCAACCCAAGCCATTATTAAGGGAGATGCCACAGTACCAGAAATCATGGCAGCCTCCATTTTAGCTAAGAACCAACGTGACAGATACATGGTTCTCTGTGATAAAAAATGGCCGCTCTACGATTTTGCAACACACAAAGGCTATCCAACCAAAAAGCACAGAGAGGCCTGTCTGCTCTATGGCTTGTGCCCAATTCATCGACGTACGTTCTCCATCAAGAACAGAAAAGACAGCCAAGAACAACAACTGCTGTGGTAAGGCGTAAAAAAGGCAGCCTTAAGCTGCCCATTTCTTACTGCTGTTTTGTATTTTGCTTGATAAAATCCAAGGATTTTTGCAATTCCTTAAGAAATTCTCCTAAATCTTCTTGATAGACAATAATGGACTGTCTGATGAATCTATCACTGTCCGGCATGCCTTTGCTTTCCACCATATTGAGGAACATATCCCCATAGATGTTCTCTTTTACATTAAAGAAATAAGTCCTGTCATTCTTGACAAGTCTTGTTGAAAATACTTCTCCACGTTGTCCCACGCTTACATCCTCGCTTGTATATGTCTGAACATACTTGTAGCAGTGTTATAGCCAATGTGTCAACTGTAGGTACTTGACGAATATTTCAGAATCCTTTATAAAAGGGAACGTAATCAGATACGCGCCTATCGTATAATGGTATTACCTCAGCCTTCCAAGCTGAAGAAGCGGGTTCGACTCCCGTTGGGCGCTCTAGAACAAAACCCTTACACTATAAAGAATTGATTAACCCACACTAAAGCGTGTGGGTTTTTCATTGGTTTTACTGACCCAACCCAACTCCCATTTCCTTGGCACAGGTGATCAGATAATGATTCTCTGGTATATATTTTACAGGGCCTGCTACAGATTCAAGTGCGACGGGAACAATTTCATTGTTTTGGTATGCCATCATATGACCCCAGCGGTTTTCCATTATTTCCAAGGCACAACGACTGCCAAGAGCTGTAGATATCATCCTGTCATATGGCGTTGGAGTTCCTCCTCGTTGGACATGTCCTAAGATGGTAACCCGAGTCTCTCTTGCGGTGAGCTTCTCAAGTTTGGTTGCCAGATCGGCTGTTCTTGTTTTAAGCATCTGCTCTACTTTCTGTTTTCCGTTGTCTTCAGAAAGCACCTTTGCCATGGTTTGGCTGATGGCCCCCTCAGCTACAACCACGATACTGAATTTCTTACCCTCACGAGTCCGACGAAGAATGGCATCTGCAACCACCTGTTCATCGTACACAAGCTCAGGCAATAAAATCACATCAGCTCCACCTGCTAGGCCGCTTCCCAAAGCAAGCCAACCGACCTTGTGACCCATTGTCTCTACAATGATAATTCGGTGATGACTGCTGGCAGTACTGTGCAATCGATCTATGGCTTCAGTAGCTATCATCATCGCAGTGTCAAAGCCGAATGAGATATCAGTGTGCATGATGTCGTTATCTATCGTCTTTGGTAAGGTCAGCACATTCAATCCAGCCTTTGCTAATCGAAAAGCGTTTTTCTGCGTTCCTCCACCCCCTAGGCAGACCAACCCACTCAGATGATTCTTGTGATAGTTCTCCACAATGACATCAGTCATATCCATCACTTTACCGCCGATGGGCATCTTGTGAGGTTTATCCCTGCTTGACCCTAGAATCGTCCCACCACGGGTAATAATACCCGAAAGGTACGTGTCATCAAGTACAACAAAGCGGTTTTCCATCAAACCCCGAAACCCATCCAGATACCCTACAAGAGTATACCCACCTTGATGCAACAAGGTTTTTCCCACTGCTCTAATAGCTGAATTCAAACCTGGAGTATCTCCTCCGCTGGTAAGGATTCCAATCAATTTGCTCATCGTGTTTCTCCTTTTTCCGAAGCAAACAGAATTTTTGCAACTTCAAGGTATAGAGCCTTGTAAGCCTTTGCTGCAGTGCTTCTTTTATCACTCACCCCTATGGGATCCTGCAACAGCGCCATCCTTTGAACTGCACTACTGCTCGGGATCATGGTCCTCAGACATACATCATCTTCCATCAATTCCTGAACTATTGCCTTTTGCATCCCGATCCTTCGATCAAACTGTGATACAAAGCATCTGATATGGGCTGTATCTAGCTGCAAATCGGCAGCCTTGTTTTTGACTTCGTTCATACCAAGCAGGGATAAAGCAGAAGGAAGAATCGGAATAAGAATCAAGTCGGAAGCCAAAAGAACGTTGTCGGCTATCAAGTCCAAAGTTGGAGGGGTATCGAGAATGACTAAGTCATAAGAATCGTGAAGAGACTTGAAGCGCCTGGCCAACTGGTCAGACGCGTGCTTCTTCTTGTCAAGAAGCAACACTAGTTCGCTGTAGTTTTCACTGGAAGGTAAAACATCCAGCAAAGGAAAATCTGTAGGTCGAATTTGCTTGTAAAACGATTTAGCACCCTTGAGCAAAGCATTTGAAGAATGGCTTTTCTTCGGTGCAACTTGTAGAAAAAAAGAGCTGGATCCAACCCTGTCAAGATCGACCAACAATGTACGCAGACCGGATTCACTTGCATAATACCCAAGGTTGACAGATGCAGTACTTTTACCTACTCCACCCTTACTGCTGTACAGTGCAAGAACCTTCATTGCGAATCCTCCCATAACTCTGAGGTAAGAGCTCGAAATGCATCGAGCTTGATCTGGATATCAAGCTGCACCTTAACCATGACCTGCATGACAGTCATAGGGGGGTTGTCAAGCTTGAGCAGTCTGTCTTGAAATACAATCAAGCTATACCAGGAGCCGAGAACTTCCTCAAGTTGCAAAAGATCTTGAGCAGGAGCCGCATTAGACATCGAGCGGAAATCCAACCGTCTCTTCACAGCCTTATACACCTTCTTCAGAGCTTTCACGTCATTTTCAGAGTGGACCTTTTGAACAGACTCAACCAATGAACGTTGAGCCTTAAGTTCTTTCTCCTCAAGAGGGAATTGCCCAAGCATAAAAGCACATTGTTGTGTCAACGAGGCCATTTCTTCCCAATCAATACCCAAGAAAGCTTGCTCAAATTTCTGACGTGTGGTCTCCAATTTCTGCCTATCCAAAAACTCTTGCAGCCCATACGTTGCAAACAATGACGCAACCACCAGTTCTTTGGCAAGTTTCTTTTGTCGCTTACAGAGCAAGCGAATTCGTTTCCTAAGCGATGCATCCAGTAAGGGCAATACAAACTTGGCCAAGAAACAGAATTGTCTGACCAAGGCAAGTTGTTGCTCCAAAGAATTGCTCTGCTTTATAGCTTTGTACAACGTATCCAGGCCATGGTTCACTGGATTTTGAAACAGGGCAAGAAAAGGAGGATGTTCAAAAAACTGCATCAACAGCTCTTCTTGAGATCCTATCGTATAAACTTCCAACCGATTCTCACTCACATAATATCGAAGAAAAGCAATCAAGACATCTTCAGCGTAGTACAGCGACCCCTCGGATATCTCTTCCCTACGTTCCCAAAAAAGAGAGTAAGGAGCAAAGCAGGCTTCGCAAGTGCGTAAATCGGTGTCTTTTGCCAGTAGGAATTGCCAATTTCGTTGTTCTTTCATAAGTCTCCCTTGCATTTTTGCGCATATAGATGGTATAGATCCCTTTGTGCTCGTCTCTCATCTGGATCCCCGCTACCCAGCCTTTGATTGAAAGAATCTTCCAGAAGACTGAATGAGGAGGCAGTATCCTGCCAATGAGCTTGAAGAAAGAGTTCCAGCTCCTGTTGAATGTCCTTGTTGTACAGAGGAACCATAACTTCAATCCGAGTATCGAGATTGCGTTCCATCCAATCAGCAGACCCCAAGAAATACAAAGGCTCTCCCTGATTGTGGAATTTTACAATTCTCGTATGTTCAAGATATCGGTCAATGAGGGCTTTTGCCTTGATGGAGCACGTATCCTTATGCAAAGCCATCGAACAGATACCACGAATCATCAATGAAATTTCCACACCCTGCTTATCTGCCTTGAATAACTGCTTGATCAACTGCTCATCCACAAGATTGTTGAGTTTGAGTGTTATAGAAGCAGGCTTTCCCAGTTTTGCCTGAGCAATTTCGGCCTTTATCAAATTGATAAAGCGTTTGCGGGTATAGAACGGTGAAACTATGAGATGTTTGAACTTGATATCGGCAAAGCCACGTTCCAAAAGATAGAACAGCTTGTCTATTTCTTGGGTGAGCTTATATTCAGAGGTAAGAAGCAGATGATCACTATATTGACTGGCTGTATTCTCGTTGAAGTTTCCGGTACCGATCAGGGCAATCTTCTTCTCCCCATCAGGACCAACTCGGTTGATGATACACAGCTTGCTATGTACTTTCATTCCTTCAACGCCGCTGATTAGATTTATATTCTTTTCTCTGGTAAGTATTTCCGTCCACTCAATATTTATTTCCTCATCAAATCGCGCCTGCAATTCCAAGTACAGAGTCACCTCTTTGCCGTTTCTTGCCGCATTGCGAAGTGCATTGATGACGCTGGAATTCTGAGGCACCCTGTAGAGGGTCATCTTTATTGATTTCACGCGGGCATCGAGGGCAGCCTCTCTGAGCAGCTCGATGATGCAGTCATAACTGTGATAGGGCAAACTAATCAGATGGTCCCGTTTTTCTGCTTGGTCAAGCAAGCTCTGATTCTCAAGCAATGTATGGTGCTTAAGGGGTTTCTGTTCTTCAAAATAGAGACTCTTATCCCCTACCTTCGGAAATTTCAGCAGATCACGAGCATTGTGATACCGCCCTCCCTTGATGATTATCCTGCATTGCTTCAACTTTGCATGATCGGTGATATAACTGAGCATCGCGTCAGGAAGATTGCGATCATAGACAAATCGCACAGGATCTCCTTGGCTGCGTTGTTTGATGGAACTGGAGAGCTTCTCATAAAGACTTCTGGTGATCTCGTCCGTAAGATCATACTCACCATCGCGCGTTATCTTGATGGTATATGCGTCATAGCAATCGTAAGGGAATGCCTTGAAGATGGTATCGAGTTTGTATCGGATGATATCCTCAAGATATATATAGTGATGATACCCGCCTCTTGAGGGTAGCCTCACATACCGAGGCAGAATATCAGTTGGAACTTCTATCAATGCATAGCGATAATCCTTGGGGTTGTCTTTCATATACATATGCACTGCCAAATACAGTGTTACATGCTTAAGGTATGGAAAATTCAGTTTAGGATTCAAGAGAATGGGAAACAGGTGGTTTCTCAGAGATTCTGAAAAGTATTGCTCCACATACTCCTTTTGTGTTTGGGTCAAAGCTTTCTCATCCACCAAACAAATACGTTTTTGCCGTAATTGAGCGAGAAGATCTTCCAATACACGATCGGTACGCTCACTAAGGCGCTTTACTTCCTTCAGTATCTGTTTCAGCAAGATTTTGGGATTTTCCGTCTCTTTCAGTTGATGATGCTCAGGATCCTTCAGGGCCCGATGAATCGACCCAACCCTGACAGCATAGAACTCATCAAGGTTAGAGGAGAAGATGCCGATGAACTTCAATCGCTCCATCAAGGGAATTGTTTCCTTTTCAGCACTCATCAATACACGTTCATTGAAGCTCAGCCATCCTAGTTCGCGATTCACATACTCTTTCTTCGCTCCCATAGCACCTGCCTGTCGTTCTGTTTATAGTATACGGCGAGCAAGGAAGAACTGTCCATGAAAGAAAGTGTACTAATTGTTAATATTCTGTGAAAATCTGCATTTTTGGCATTTTTCCCGATACTGTTGCAGGATGTCAGAATCTGATATAGTGGCTGTAGATTGGAGGATTCATGCAAGCATTGCTCAAACGATATATCCGGCTCATCCTTGAAGTGCAACTGAAGCTGCAAACCGGAGATGGTCTGTCTATCAACACAGAGACCAACCTGTTCCCGTTTGCAAGACAACTGGCAGATGAAGCCTGTCGGCTAACCGGCCAGGTGACCACCATTGTTGAGACAGAAGAGGGAAAGGTTATTCAAGCTCTCACCATCGAACCTGTACAAAAAGAGATATTCAGGCCTCCTCTCTCGAAGGTGGTCATGTGTCATCTTGTTGATCTAGGAGCGTTCCCCTTTCTTACCGATGAGGACGAACAGAACATCATTGAGGAAGTAGCACGCCTGGCACAATACGGCTGTCTCAGTGAACCGGTATTTCTTGATCGAAGAATTGCGGTTCCCTGGGCAAATGTTCCCTTACCAAGTGAACGATGGGCAACCGAGGTCCTTGGCCAAACTGCGAGTACAGAAGAGACCTGGTCGTTGTTTGCCACATTGCTGCGACTCAACGATGCCTATGGGTTGGCTTTTTGGGAAGAACAGGCAAACCTTCTTGATTACCGAAAGAAACATCTGAATGCTCTTGGACAAGTTCATCTAACTCTGATCGGGGATGGTTTCAAACTTGAAGCCGACCAAAGTCCGTCAACATGTTGGGCTGGGGGTCGAACAAAACTGCATGACGGGCGAACCTTCATCCCGACACTCCCTATCCAGAGTATTCATGTTGCGTTGAACAAAGAGAGCGCACAGGGTGATATAGAGGCGAGCAGACCCTTTTACTTGCTTGGAAAACTCGTAAAGGAAGCAAGATTTACCATCAGTGATGGTGTTGTGGTAGCGTATTGTGCATCAGAAGGCAAACAGGCTCTCGATGCATTCTTCTGTTTGGACGAAGGAGCAAGAAGAGTTTCTGAAATATACATTGCTGATCACGATACGATTGAGAGCAGATACCTTTCAAACTCCATCCATCCCCATTTTTCGCAAGACATCACCACTTGTATAGTCTTCGGAGGATTCTCGCTTGACACCCTAACAACACACCAAACACATGAGGATGTAGAGGCAAGCAATCTCAATGAATCATTGGTCAGGATGATCGTTCCCATCGGGGACAGTCATCTGTCTCTTGCTGCCTATGATGCATTGAAGATCGAACATATGATACTCAAAGAGGGAGTTTTTTGCATAGAATAGAAGGGAAAGTCATGAAAGACAATGAATTGGATATGTATGCTGACTTGATTATAAAGAAAGGGATCAATCTTCAAAAAAATAAAGGTGTCCTCATACTCACCGGATCGGGAACCTATTATTTCGCCCGGAGGCTGAGTAAGGCAGCATACCGCCATGGCGCGAGTTATGTCCAAGTATTGCTCGATGACATGGACGTCCTTGCAACACGGCTTACGTACCAAGATACCGAACAGCTACAGTTCAATCCTGCCTTTTTGAAAGCACTTGATTATGAATTTTGTGCAGAGGGGTGGTCCTATATCAGGATTGACAGTACGGAAGAGAGACTGGACCATGCAGAGCTGGACCAAGAAAAGTATCAGGTTTATGCCACAGCGAAGCGAATCTTCAGTGAGGCAAGGGTCCAAAAACTGATGAGACATCAGCTGCCTTGGTGCGTATGTGTAGCTGCAGGTCCTCTCTGGGCTCAACAAGTCCTAGGCCAAAAGGCCACGGAAGATGATCTTTTTGAGGTTCTCAAACCGATTCTTCTCTTGGATACAGACGATCCAATTGCTGCGTGGGAAGAAAAAAAGGAACTGTTGATAAGAAGACAAACCTATCTCAATGAACTTGAATTGGAAAGCTTGCATTTAACAAGTCCTAAAACCGATCTTACCATAGGGCTGAGCAAGAACGCCCGCTTTATCGGAGGAGGCGAAGTATTGCCTGATGGAAGATCGTTCTTTCCAAACCTTCCAACTGAAGAAATTTTTACCACACCCGACTTTTCTCGTGCAGAAGGCTACATAACCACCACAAGACCGGTACAGGTACTGGGAAGCAACACTGAGGAAGTTCGGTTTGTCTTTAAAGGTGGGAAGGTTGTTGAATACACAGCAAAGCAAGGCTCAGAAGTCCTAGAGAGATTCTTTGCTATCGATGAGGGGACAAAAAGCATTGGGGAAATCGCGTTGGTGGATGAGACCAGCCCAATTGCGAAGAGCGGTCTAGTCTTCAACTCTATCTTGCTTGATGAAAACGCATCCTGCCATATTGCTCTCGGAGCAGGATACCCTACTGCACTGTCCAACGGCTCTCAACTTAGTGATGATAATCAGCTCAGAGAGGCGCTCTGCAACACCAGCCTGATGCATGTTGACTTCATGGTAGGATCCAAAGAACTCAAGATAATAGGTCGGTGCAGAAACAAAGAAGAAGTGGTTCTCATGCAGGATGGTATATTCGCCTTTAATTGAGATCGCTGATCAGGCGCAACCCGTCAAGAGTGTGCATTGGAGATATATGATTGATTCGGTCTATGAGCGGGGCTATCGTCCTGCTCAACCCACCGGTTGCAATTACATACACCTCTTGGCCTAATTCCTTTTCTGTTTTCTCGATGATGGTCTTGACCATACCACTGTAGCCGAACATGATTCCGCTTCGGATGGAATCTTGGCTGGTTCTCCCTAAGACAGAAGGGGGGATTTTCAATTCAACTTGAGGCAGTTGAGCAGTATTGCCAAACAAAGCATTCACAGCAGTCACCAAACCCGGAGCAATGGCAACGCCAAGCACTGACCCATCACTGCCCACCGTTGTCAGAGTAAGTGCTGTTCCAAAATCAATGACAACAACCGGCCCATCAGGATGCATATGATGAGCCTGGGCGGCATTTGCCAAAAGGTCGCTCCCCAACTCATCAGGAATACTCTCTCTTTTCAATCCTGTTTCTACAGAGTGATCAACCATCAAAGGATGAACATCGAAGAGTCGTATGATGTTTTTCTGCATGGATCGAGTAAGATTGGGAACAACCGAACTGATTATCGCCCGACTAATATCATGTTTATGCAGGTTCGCATGACTGAGCAGGCTATCAAGAACAACAAAGTATTCATCGGTAGTCTTTTTCTGATCACTGTAAATCCTGAACGATTGCACCCATCGCTGTTTGTCGTGCACCGCAATGACAATGTTTGTATTCCCGATATCCAGAGCGATCAGCATAAGGCCTCCCTAAAGAGCAACCGTTTGATTGTTCATGCCGTATTTCTCATTTCTCAGAGCCTTGATGGACCCATCGGTAAAATACTCTTCGAATCTCATCATTCTGTCAATAACACCATTGGGAGTGAATTCAATGATTCGGTTCGCTATGGTATCAACAAACTGATGGTCATGACTATTGAACAGCAAAACGCCGTTGAAATCAATCAGACCATCGTTGAGAGACGTTATTGCTTCAAGATCCAAGTGACTGGTAGGCTCATCAAGTATCATGCAGTTCGTCTGCTCAAGCATCATCCTTGAAAGCACGCAACGAACCTTCTCTCCACCGCTGAGTACGGTACAATCCTTGAGTGCCTCATCTCCGCTGAAGAGCATACGGCCAAGGAAAGAACGAATATAGGTATCATCTTTTTCCTCACTATAATTGCGCAGCCAATCGGTAATTGATATATGCTCTGTAAAAAGATGACTGTTGTTCTTAGGAAAGTAGGAAAGACTTGTCGTAACGCCCCACTCATACGTACCGCTGTCAGGTTCCATATTGCCACTGAGAATTTCAAAAAGAACAGTCTTGGCAAAATGGTTTGGTCCAACGAAGGCAACTTTGTCGCCGTTGTTCAACACCAAGTCAAATGAATCGAGTACTTTCTCACCCTCAATAGTCTTACTCAGGCCTTTTACTTCAAGTATTTTCTTTCCACACTCACGCAGAGGCTTGAATGCGACATACGGGAACCTCCTGCTTGACGGCTTGATATCATCAATAGTGAGTTTGTCAATCAATTTTTTTCTACTGGTTGCTTGCTTGGCTTTTGCAACGTTGCTGGAAAACCGAAGAATAAATTCTTTCAGCTCCGCAATCTTTTCCTCTCTGCGTTTCTTCTCGTCCTTCATCTGTTTCGCTGCAAGCTGACTGGACATATACCAGAAATCATAGTTGCCTACATAGAGCTGAATCTTTCCAAAATCAATATCAGCAATATGGGTACAGACAGTATTGAGGAAGTGACGGTCATGGCTTACCACTATGACGGTGTTGTCAAAATTTGCCAGAAAGTCCTCAAGCCAATGAATCGATTCAAGATCCAGGTGGTTTGTCGGTTCGTCAAGAAGCAAGATATCGGGATTTCCGAAAAGAGCTTGTGCAAGCAGTACACGAACTTTGATATTGTCTTCAACCTCGGCCATCATCTTTTGCTGAAGATCTGTAGATATCCCCAATCCATCGAGCATCTGGGCAGCCTGAGCTTCTGCTTCCCAACCACCCATGTCTGCAAAATCCCCTTCCAACTCAGCAGCACGAAGACCATCTTCTTCAGTAAAGTCTTCTTTTGCATAAATAGTATCCCGCTCTTTCATGATTGAGTAGAGCTTTTCATATCCCATTATGACAGTCTCGAGGACAGTATATGTATTGAATGCAAAATGATCCTGTCTCAGAACAGCCATTCGCTGGTTGCTTGGAATGATGATCTCACCTGTATCTGCTTCAATTTCACCAGAGAGAATCTTGAGAAAGGTGGATTTTCCTGCTCCGTTCGCCCCTATGATTCCATAGCAATTGCCTGGGGTGAATTTGATGTTGACCTCTTTAAAGAGCATTTGCGTCCCGTAGGAGAGACCGATGTTAGAAGCTGTAATCATGTAGGTTTCCTCTTTCCTAAGTATCCGAAAAAAAAGAGCAACCCACAAGGTTGCCCCTTCCTTATTAGTAATAGTTCCTAGGGGAATCGAACCCCTATTTAGAGACTGAGAATCTCCTGTCCTAACCATTAGACGAAGGAACCGGTGCCTGGGATGGAGGGATTCGAACCCCCAAAGGCAGAACCAGAATCTGCAGTGTTACCATTACACTACATCCCAAATTCAAAATCCTGTGGTAGGATACGTAAATGCGTATATTTTGTCAAGTACATCGTCTGAATAATTCCTACTCTCCATGATAGAGCTGAAGAACTTGCACATCGTACCCAGCCAATGTCTTTTCATAGTTCAAGAAAGGAAGTCCAATGACACCTAAAAAGCCTGCGACATGAGCCCCCTGTTCAGTGAACATGGCAGCGGCAGCCTGCAAGGTACCTCCGGTCGCTATCAAATCATCCACGAGCAGGATATTGCTGTTTTTCACAATATCCACCTCCTGGACACAAACCACATCACAGCCATACTCCAATTCAAAACTTTTGGAGACCACCTTGTTCGGGAGTTTTCCCATTTTCCGAACCAAGATCAAGGGCAAGCCAAGACGTTCTGCCAGAGGAGCTCCGAAAATAAAGCCTCGAGCCTCGACAGCGGCGATGCTATCGATATCCATATTCCTGCAAATGGCTTCCATGCTGTCGATACAAAAAGAAAAAGCCTCAGGGACAGCAAGAATTCCAGTGATATCATAATACAATACACCTTTTTTAGGAAAATCGGGAACTTTTCTGATAACACGGTCCAAATCATAGTTTGTGTTCATAATGCCTCTCACTTGGAATATTGTTTCTTGAATGCAGTAACCCGAGCACTTGCCGACTCGTAAAAGTCACTTCGCTTGCCGTCCTTGAGATACTCGTATGCCAAGGCGGCAATCATAGCCCCATTATCGGTACAGAGCTTCAGAGAAGGAAAAGATACCTCGTACCCTCCTTCTTCAAAAGCCATAAGCTCACTTCTGAAATAACTGTTTGCGGCAACACCACCACCGGCGCTTATCCGTCTCAGCTTTGTATCCTCAAGAGCAAGCCTGATTCGCTTCATAAGCATGTTGATAGCGGACCTCTGAAACGAAGCAGCGATATTTTCCATGCTTTTCTCACTCTCAGAATCCCAAAACAGATCAAGTTGATTAATCGCGGCGCTCTTCAGGCCACTGTAGGAGATGTCATACGGCCGATGACGCTCCTTCAAGGTAGGTCCTGGAAAAAGAAAAGCCAGAGGATTTCCCGCCTTGGCAAGGCGATCGATTGCAACCCCTCCGGGATATCCCATCCCGTAGTGTTTTGCCACCTTGTCGAAAGCCTCTCCGATCGCATCATCGATGGTAGTACCCAACACCTCTATTTTATCATAGCCTTCCACCTTGCAAAGAACAGTGTGCCCTCCTGATACAAGAACCCCTAAATAGGGATAGGCCAGCGGCTTCTCGATTTGTGATGCATATAGATGGGCACGGATATGATCTATGGTGATGAAAGGAATGTCCAATGAGGAACTGAATCCTTTTGCAAAACTGAGGCCAACCAAAAGAGACCCCAACAGCCCAGGACGATTGGTTACTGCAACCGCGTCAAGATCTGTCGGCTTTAGATCGGCTTTTTGCAAAGCCGACTGCACAACCTGAGAAATCCACTCAGTATGCAGTCGCGACGCAAGTTCAGGAACTACGCCCTCATATGGTTTATGCAACTCAATCTGAGTTGCTATGATGTTGCTGAGAATAGTATGACCATCCTCCACGATGGCTGCTGAACATTCATCGCAGGAGGTTTCAATACCCAATACTTTCATGCATCATCATCCTCATCATCATCATATTCATCATACAGCTCGTCAGCTTCGATCAATTCAAAATCATCGCTATCAAACGTAAACTCATCCTCGTTTACAAGTTCAGCTATTTCACTGAGCTTGAATCCGTACTCCAAGGCACCTGGAAACATATCCAAGAGGAATGATGCCACATCCGGTTGCCATCCCTGTCCAACTTGGACACGGACTTTTTGTTTTTCACTGTTCAGCAGGACAACCACCTCCTGGGCGACAGCATGACTGAATCGCAGTTGTGTCTTCAACATATCCCCTCTTCATGAAAAGCCTACAAGAGAAGACCGTAGTAGGTCAAGCAAAGCATGACAAGACAATTTATCCCAAGCATCTTTACCTTATTTCCGCTTTAAGGTAAAATGCCCCTGTTTTCAATATTGTTGGCCAAAATAGCTCAGCGGTAGAGCAGCTCACTCGTAATGAGCAGGTCAAGGGTTCAATTCCCTTTTTTGGCTCTGACGGTTCCTATATCAGGAGCCGTTTTTTTGTCTACAACAAGAAAACCCCCGAGCCGAAACCCGGGGGGAAGTAAATATTGGTGAACTATTTATCTTTGTTTTGTGCAATGCTCGCTTGAGCTGCTGCAAGCCGTGCAATAGGAACACGGAAGGGAGAACAAGAAACATAGTTCAATCCGACCTTATTGCAGAAAGCAATAGTTTTTGGATCACCACCATGTTCACCACAGATACCGAGCTTGATATTTGGATTGGTAGAACGACCAAGCTTGACAGCCATCTCGACCAATTTTCCAACACCATCCTCATCAATCGTTGCGAACGGGTCATAATCATAGAACTGCTTATCGGTATCATTGACGTATGGCCCGAGGAACGAAGCTGCGTCATCACGGCTGAATCCGCAGGTCATCTGTGTCAAGTCATTGGTTCCAAAGCTGAAGAACTCAGCTTCCTTAGCAATCTCATCAGCTGTAATGGCAGCTCTTGGGACTTCAATCATGGTACCAATCTTGAATTCAACCTGCATATGCTGTTCATCGAAGATCTGCTCAATTACAGCAAGGGCGTGCTTCTTCGTAAAATTAAATTCCTTGTAGTTGCCTACCAAAGGAATCATGATCTCAGGAAGAACGTCATGTCCTTTTCTCTTGACATTGATGGCAGCCTCAATGATTGCCCGTACCTGCATCCTAAGAATTTCAGGGTATATGATGGCCAAGCGGCAACCACGGAACCCGAGCATGGGATTGAACTCATGTAAAGCGCTGGACTTTTGGGCAACTTCCTCAACAGTCAGACCCATTTGCAGAGCAAGCTCATGCCGGCTAGTATGATCATTGGGTAAAAATTCATGAAGAGGAGGATCAAGCAGTCTGATTGTAGCCGGTCTTCCCTTCAATGCAATAAAAATCTCCTCAAAGTCTCCACGCTGCATGGGCAGCAACTCACTCAGAGCTTTTTCTCTCTCCACAACATTGTTAGCGAGAATCATCTTTCGGATTGACATAATCCGGTTTCCACCGAAGAACATATGTTCAGTACGGCACAAACCGATTCCTTCAGCGCCAAACGCAACAGCCATCTCAGTATCATGTGGAGTGTCTGCATTCGTATAGACCCCAAGAGTCTTCAATTCCTGCACATACCCCATGAACTTTTTGTAATAAGTAAAGAGTTCTGATTCACTCTCTTTCATCACTTTATTGAGCACCTGAACAATCTCAGAAGCCTTTACAGAAATCTTGGCAGCATATACCTCTCCGGTGAACCCATCGATTGACATGTAATCACCTTCACTGAGGGTTGTTCCCTGTACTTCAAGAAACTTCTTCTGCTCATTGATCCTGATATCCCCGGCTCCACTGACGCAAGGAACTCCCATGCCACGTGCAACAACAGCAGCATGACTGGTCATACCGCCACGGCAGGTAACAACGCCTTTAGCAACCGCCATACCGCCAATATCTTCCGGACTGGTTTCAGCCCTTACCAAAATGACATCCTTTCCTACCTTGGCCATCTCCTCAGCCTTGTCAGCTGTGAAGTAGACTTGCCCACAAGCTCCACCCGGTGAAGCATTGAGACCTTTGGTTACAGCAGAAATACCGTTATCGCGAATATACTTGGCATCGAGAATCGGTGCAAACAGTTTTCCGAACTCTCCGGCGGGGACCCTCTTCACTGCAGTAGCCTTGTCAACAAGGCCTTCTTCAACCATGTCCACCTGGGTTTTCAACCAGCTGAATATCGTCCTCTTGCCGTTTCTCGTCTGAAGCATATACAGTTTGCCTTCCTGGATGGTGAACTCAACATCCTGCATATCCTTGTAGTGCTTCTCAAGCAGCGACCTGATACCAACCAACTGATCATATACTTCAGGATTTACTGAGCGAAGGGTATCAATTGATTGCGGAGTACGAATACCTGCTACAACATCCTCTCCCTGTGCATTCATGAGATATTCACCATAAAAATGGTTGTCTCCATTGGAGGGGTCGCGTGTAAAGGCAACGCCGGTACCACTGGTCTCTCCCATATTGCCGAAAACCATGCTTTGGATATTTACCGCAGTACCAAGCAAACCACGAATATCATTCATCTGCCGATATTTGATGGCTCGTTCATTATTCCAGGATTTGAAAACAGCATTAATGGATAAAAAGAGCTGATCAATTGGATCGACAGGGAACTCTTCTCCAGTAAAGCGCTTGTAGATTCTCTGGTAACGAGCTATGACTTCCTGCAAATCCTTGCTGTCAAGCTCTGTATCCAAAGTCTTGTTTTGAGAATCCTTTACATCCTGTAAAGCACGTTCAAACTCATGGTGCGGAACACCCATAACGACATCACCGAACATCTGCATGAAGCGTCTGTAGCTATCCCATGCAAAACGCTCATTGTTGGTCTTTGCGATCAAGGCTTTGACTGAATCGGGATTCATGCCAAGATTCAAGATGGTATCCATCATACCCGGCATCGATTGCGCGGCTCCACTTCTGACTGAGACGAGCAAGGGATTTTCCGCACCCCCGAGCTTGGCTCCCATTAGTTCTTCAAGTCTGGCAAGGTTTTCTAAAACCTGTTCACGCAATCCTTGGGGGTAGCTTGCATTGTTTGCACTGTAGTAAGCACACGCCTCGGTGCTGATGGTGAAGCCCGGAGGTACAGGAAGACCAATGCTGGTCATATCAGCGAGGTTTGCACCCTTACCGCCGAGAAGCTCTTTCATTTGAGCTGTTCCATCCACCTTGCCCGAGCCGAAAAAATAGACATACTTCTTTTGTTCTGTTGCCATACTTGACTCCTCATTCTTTCACTAATCTAGACAAGCAAATCGTATCTTTTCGTGAGGCTACTGTCAATTGTCACCAGTACAAATTTTAGCATGTCAAATACTTATTAGATAAATATTTGTCAATTGTGATAATGGAACACCATTCCATTTTAGACATTCATTATTAATAACACACTGGCAAGGATTTGCCACTTTTAGCTTTTAGATTCCTTTCTCTTTTCTTTTTGCATTATACGATGGAAACACAAGGTTTTTCCTATGATTCTCGCAACACAAAAAAAATACCGCCATCCAAAGAGGAAAGCGGCATAGAAAAAAACGAATCAACTCACGGTTGCTTACCGATGTAGGCAAGAATCCCTCCATCGACATACAAGACATGACCGTTCACAAAATCGCTTGCATGAGAAGCAAGAAACAGTGCAGGCCCCTCCAAATCGGCAGTTTCACCCCATCGTTCAGCCGGGGTCTTTGCAACAATGAACGAGTCGAAGGGATGTCGAGAACCATCGGCTTGTCGCTCTCGCAAAGGAGCTGTCTGAGGCGTCGCAATATAACCAGGTCCAATACCATTGCACTGAATGTTGTATCTACCGTATTCACTTGCAATATTGCGCGTGAGCATCTTCAGACCACCTTTCGCAGCTGCATACGCGGCTACCGTCTCTCGGCCCAGCTCACTCATCATCGAACAGATGTTGATGATCTTTCCACTTTTTCGCTCCATCATTGAGGGCAACACCATCTTGGAAACGATGAAAGGGGCAGTAAGGTCAATGTCTATGACCTTCCTCCAATCGCTTGCTGCCATCTCATGCATCGGCAGGCGACGGATGATTCCAGCATTGTTCACCAAAATGTCCACAGGTCCGAGATCTTTGGCAATCAGTTCATTCGTTTGAAAAACTGCCGCTTCATCAGTCACATCACACACATACCCTCGTGCATCGATACCTGCATTTGAATAGGCAGCCAAGCCCTTCTGCACCAACTCTTCATTGATATCATTGAATGCAATCCTAGCACCTGCCCGGGCATAAGCAGAAGCTATAGCAAACCCGATACCGTAACTTGCGCCTGTTATCCAAGCAACTTTCCCTTCAAGTGAGAATGTACTTTCTAAATATCCCATATGTTACCTCAAATCCTCTGTTGCCACCCAGTCCATATCAGTATAGGTGCGGTTTTCTCCACACATCGACCAGATAAACGTATAATTGCTTGTACCAACACCACTATGAATTGACCATGATGGATTAATCACAGCCTGCTCATTTTGCACCATTATATGACGTGTCTCTGTCGGTTCTCCAAACAAATGCAACAAGGTCTGCTTCTCCTTGATCTCAAAATAGAAGTATACTTCCATCCTGCGCTCATGGGTATGAGCAGGCATAGTATTCCACACACTTCCCTCTTCAAGCTGAGTCAATCCCATCGAGAGCTGACAGGTATCAAGCACATCTGGATGGATATATTGGTTGATGGTACGGGCATTGCTCTCTGCGCTGCTTCCTGCAGGTACATGCTTTGCCTCAGAGAACACAATCTGCTTTGCTGCGAATCTCTGATGGGCAGGAGTACTGCTCATATAGAACTTGGCTGGATCGTTCTTGTCCTTGCTTCCGAGAACCACCTTCTTGGTGCCCATCGGCAGATACAATCCATCGAAGTGGACCAGGTTGTAAATCTGCCCATCAGCTTCTACAAATCCTTCGCCGCCAATGTTGATAATCCCGATCTCACGACGTTGCAAAAAGAAATCCACACCAAAATCCTTCATCGGATCGATGTTCTTTTCAAGATCCAGAACAGCATCAACAGGCATCGCTCCCATGGTTACGATTCTATCAATATGGGAATAGACCCCCGAAATTTCATTTGGGACAAATATATTTGCCACCAAGAATTCTTTACGAAGTTCCTGTGTATCCATGTTCTTGAACGCTTCTTTTCCAGTAGAATAACGTATTTCCATTACTCATCACTCCTATTTAATTGTTCCATTCTACAAAATTCTTTCTCAAATTTTAAATTTTTCCTCATTACATTACAAAGGATATTATTACTTTTAAAATATAGGTTCCATATTATGGAATTGCGTTTCATTATAATTGACTTTCGCCACTTGTCAAGAGAAATTTTCCCCAGCAGATCTCAGCGGATACAAAAGCTTTACAGGACAATCGTTTGCTTGATGTTCTAGTTCTAGGCGAGTTTGTTTAAAAATGTGCTGCAACAATCTCCTACAATATGGGCTTTACCGGCAACTCGATTCGCTGAATAAACACAAAAAGAAACCGGACAAAACCTTGCCCGGCTCTTACAATCTATAATAAAACACCAACAGGTGTATCTAGGCTATGTAGCTCTCTACCATCTTGGTCTTTGAGGGATGTCTGAGCCGCTCTAGAGCCTTCTTCTCAATTTGGCGTATCCTTTCTTTGGTTAGATTATAAAGTTCTCCAATTTCTTTAAGAGACATTGGGTTTTTTCCTTCTAGGCCGAACCTGAACTCCAATATCTCTCGTTCTTTGTCACTGAGAGAGGAAAGCAGGTTGCGCACATCTTCCTTTACAGCATTCTGAAGCAAGAAATTCTCAGGATTTTGTGTATCATCCTCAATAAAATCTCCAATGTTGCTTGTACTGCCGTCATTGAAAACCGGGGCATCAAGGCTTACCATCTCCCTGCTTATGGAAAGCAAATCCGATACATGCTCAGGGGAAAAACCGGTTAGGAACCCAATTTCCTCCATGCTTGGATCTTCAGTACTCAGATCTTTCATAAGTGATTTTTGTGCTTTCTGTATCTGCAGTAATTCATTGGTCCTGTTAAGAGGAAGCCTTACAGCCCTACTCTTTTCATTGATGGCCTTCATGATAGCTTGCCTAATCCACCAGACAGCATAACTGATGAAGTGGTAACCCTTGTCGGGATCAAACTTATCCAATGCAGTCATCAGACCGATATTGCCTTCGTTTATCAAATCTACAAGAGGAAGTCCTTGATTTTGATATTTCTTTGCAACATTCACCACAAAGCGTAGATTTGACTCAATCATCTTCTTTCTGGCTAATTCGTCACCTTTTTGTGCACGGATTGCAGTCTCAAGTTCCTCTTCTGCAGTCATCAAGGGGATCCTGTTGATTTCCTTAAGATACATACTCAATATATTTGCATCGTCATAGGCGTATGACTGTTCTTTGTTTTGGAGCATCTGATGGTTCTTGTTCATTGCGTATCCTCCTGCCACATTGGGCTTGGAAAGTATAATGCAATTAGCGTGCCAAGAACAAAGTATAAGTTTTTATGTTTATATATATTATAGCGTTAAATAATTTTTATCAATCTGGATTTAGAAATATTGCATACGATTAGGTATTATTCACCAATATAATTGGGTCATTTCGCTACAGTGCTAGAAAAATACCAGAATATTGACTCTTTTTGACACAACTACAACCGTTCAGTGGATCATTGCATCATCCAAATGACCTAATCTGCTCACTCTCATCGAACAACCAAGGGAAATCAAGCTCAATCGAGGAAAACCAGTTGCTCAGATTTTCTCTACAGAAAGGAAATTCACTTGATTGAAGATCTTCCTTGATCTGCTGATATTCCATCTTAAGGAAGTCATGAATCATATCCCCTTCACTCAACGAACAACAAATGCACTTCTTACCCATGAGATATATGGCAAACTGTCTTCTGAAGAAATCAAGCCAATCCTTGTCCGGATTGTGCATCTCCCTTCCCCTGATAAGAAAGGTGTCGATATAACAATGCAAGCTTTGCGCCAAATCCTGGTTCTTGGCAAAAAGAGTGGCAAGATGATAAAAATGCCTCCACACATCTTGCAGTTCCACCTCTGTACCAAAAAAGAGTTGTGCTTTTTTTTCTGTCAATGGATAGTGTGTGTCTTCCCTGTATTCCATAGTTTCCTTTTCTCTGTACTGAATATAATAATTGTCATGTCCAACGGCAAGAGAACTGTATGCATTTTTCACAGTGCGCAGCTATTGTACATGCAACTCTGAGAGATTATCAGTTTACGCTTGCCTGTCTTCACCGTTTTGACTATATTATCCGAAGCAAAGGAAAATCTTTTGCAAAACACTACCACATTAATCTATGGTTGGAGGAAAATACAATGACCATTAAGCCTTTGGCAGACAGAGTATTGGTGAAAATTGAAGAGTTGCAGGAAAAGACCGCAAGCGGCATCTACATCCCTCAGACTGCACAGGAAAAGACACAAATCGGTGTTGTTGTTGCTGTAGGAGAAGGAACCGACAAGGTCAAGATGACCGTCAAAGAAGGCGACCGCGTGATGCACGACAAGTACAGCGGCACCTCTGTAAAGGCCGATGGACAGGAGTATTTGATTCTTGGCATGAAGGATATCCTGGCAATCATCGAATAAAGCCCAACTTCGCTTACAAGACCACGCCTAATCTTCTTGGGCGTGGTCTTATTATATCAAGAGCCATACAAGAAATTTTCTATTTTGTCACACATTGTGCTTGTCTGCGTATCAGGATGATAGCTTTCCGGCAGACTTCTGAGCATATACACCCCATAATTCTTGCTTACCAATCTGCTGTCCAGAATCAAGACGACACCCCGGTCACCACGAGATCGCAACAGGCGGCCGAATCCCTGCTTAAGCTTCATTGTAGCTGACTGTAGTGCCAACTGATAAAACCCACTGCCCCCAGCTTTGTCGATCGCATCGCATCGTGCCTTGAAAACAGGATCGGAAGGAACAGTAAAGGGAAGTTTGACGATGATGACCAGTCTCAGAGTGTCCCCTGGTGCATCAATTCCCTCCCAGAAGGAGGAAGTGGCAAAGAGGGTGCTATCCTGTTCCTTGATAAAACGACTGAGCAATGTATAACGATCGAGCTCTCCTTGAGCGAACAACTGCATATTCTCTCGTGCAAACGAATCTTCCAGCATGGATTTGACTTGCTTGAGCATCGTATACGAGGTAAATAGCACAAGGGCCCCTCCACCACAAGACATGACGGCTTTATAGATGGTGTCTGCCATGTAGGCAACGTAGGAATCTTGCACTTGTTTGAGCACAAGAGGGGCATCAGTGGGAGTAAGCAGCAAAAGACGATTCTTATAATCAAAAGGAGAACTGAAAGAACCTTTGAGAAAGGGACGAGAGTCTGCATAAGGAAGGCCGACCCTGCTTGCCCAGAATGCAAAATCATCATTCAAATCCAAGGTGGCGGAAGTGCAGACAACAGTATCAAGCTTGGAAAAAAGAGCATCAACCAAAAGAGGAGCGATACTCAAAGGGGTAATACGCACCTGTACAGAGCGTTTCTGATTATAAGCTTCGGCATTGAACCAGTGGACCTCATCCTGCCATTGAGAAAAATTGCAGAATTTTGTAAGGACCTCGCTCATCATCGCAATTCTGGCTCCCCTTACTTTCAGCTCGTGAAGTCGTCCTTCCAATTCATCAGGGGCCTTGTTGCGTTCTACAAAACTGAGGATCTTGGCAGCGAGCCTGCCGCTGGCCTGGGCAACCGAGTTGGCAACAGTAACAAACTGTTCCAGTTTGTGCTGTTGTTCCACCTTGATCATTACCGGCTGAAAATCATTCTTTTTGAACACCTGGAGCAAGTATTGATCGAGGGTGTCCACTTCCTTGAGCAGGAGATGAATATCATCAGAAATTCTTTCAAGAAGCTCGGCTTCACTATTGAATTCACCAAGTTGTTCAAGCAAGGACTTTTGGGTAAATCGTCCAGAGCGTTGGATTCTTGCAATTTGCCTAAGCATCTGTTGAGAGTCATATTCCTCGGTAAAGAACTCCGTTGCATTGTTCTCTATGTTGTGAGCTTCATCAATGATCAAACGATTGAAAGGAGGGAGTATCATCTCCTCATCATAACCAGCATCTGAGAGATATCTGCTCTGAGCATCAGTAAACAGAAGGTGATGGTTGCTTATGATGATCTTTGCATCTTTCATTTTCGCTTTCGCCCTGAAAAAGAAACATTCCTTGAAATACGGACATTTATGATTGGTGCACAGATCCCCATCACTGTAGATCTCTGTGCGCAGCTCATAGCTCAAAGGTTCCGGATAGTCGGCAAAAAGCCCGGTTTCACTGCTCTTGAGCCATTGCTTCACTTTGAAGAGCTCACTTTGTGGATCCTCGGCGAGTAAACTGGCTTGTCCGGAGGTTTGAATGAAACGGCTCAGACATACATAGTTTGCCCGTCCAACAGCAAGGGCGGTCTTTACCTTGAGATTCAGAAAAGAGAACAACATCGGAAGATCTTTCTCATACAGTTGCTTCTGTAAATTGATGGTACTTGTAGCGATTACGGTTCTCTCGTCTGGATTCTGAACTGCATGATACAATGCTACAGCAAGATACGCAAAGGACTTGCCTATCCCCGTTCCTGCCTCAATTGCAGCGATGGCATCGCGCTCATAACTTTGCTGAACCATCTGGGCCATAAGAAGCTGGCCTTCCCGATACTCATAGGACTTGAATTGCCTGTCCAGCAAGCCGTCCTTATCAAAGATGGAAAAGATATCATTCGTCGTCAATTTGATATTCCTGTAATTTCCTATGCAATGTCTTTCTCCCTATCTTTAGCACATCAGCAGTCTTTGTCTTGTTACCCCCATGCAACGCAAGGGTGGCAATGATCAGCTGTTTTTCAGCTTCAGCAAGGGAAAGCCCCAGCTCCAATTGCAGATTGCTGGTGTTCTGGCTCTTGCTTACGTGAGGAGGAAGATCTTCTTCCTCTATCAGTGAACCACGAGCAAGTACCACTGCACTCTCAATGCAATTTCGCAACTCACGGATATTTCCCGGCCAATCATAACTGAGCAACACTCGTTTTGCCTGTGCTGAAAAACCTTCAATTGTCCGATTGTTCTCTTGCCTGAACTGAGTAAGAAAGCTGGTCATCAACAAAGGAATATCGTCTTTCCGCTCTCTCAAAGGGGGAACATCAAGATGCACGACATTCAAGCGGTAGTACAAATCCTCCCGGAAATTACCTCTCTCTATCTCCTTGGGCAGATCACGGTTGGTTGCACAGACAATCCTCACATCAACACTGATGGGTTTTTCTCCCCCTACCCGTTCAAATTGCTTCTCTTGCAATACCCTAAGAAGCTTGACCTGTGTAGACGCATCAATCTCACCTATCTCATCGAGAAAGATTGTTCCTCCATCGGCAAGCTCAAAACGCCCTCGTTTTTCTTTCACTGCACCGGTGAAGGATCCTTTCTCATGCCCGAACAACTCACTCTCCAGCAAGCTTGAAGTAAGAGCGGCACAATGAACCTTGATAAAGGGACCGTTCTTTCTATTGCTCAGTTGATGGATGGCATCAGCTACCAACTCCTTGCCCACACCGCTTTCTCCGGTGATGAGTACTGATGCCTTAGTGGGAGCAACTTGGCTGACTGTATCCATCAGCTGCACCATCTTTTGGCTCTTTCCAATGATACGATCGTAGCGATTTCGAGCCTTCAACTGCTCTACTTCCTGTTTCAGCAGCTCATGTTCAGCATATAAATCCGTAGCAGAAAGAGCCTTCTTAACCACCAAAGTCAGACGGTCGAGATCGACCGGCTTGGTAAAGAAATCTATTGCACCTGATCTCATGGCCTCTACAGCGGTCTCAATCGTGCCATGCCCGGTCAGAATGATCACTGGCATCCTAGGATACGCGCTGTTGATTTTTTTCAGCAACTCCTCCCCACTGATCTTGGGCATACGCAAATCAGTTATGACCAAATCCACCGATTCCTTATTGATAATCTGCCATGCAACACTGCCATCCTCAGCGGTGAGAGTCTCAAACCCCTCCAGTTCCATGGCCATGCTCAAGCCGCTTCTAATGTTTTTTTCATCATCGCAAATTAGGATACTACGCTTCATACTGTCCCTCCGTCACCAGATTCTCTTCCAATGAAAGTCTTTGGCTTTTGGGTACCGGAAAGGAGAACACAAAGCTGGATCCTTCTTTAGGCCTACTTTGTACTGTGACATCCCCTTTATGCTCCTTCATGATTTTATACACAACGGTAAGCCCCAACCCCGTACCAGTGGCCTTGGTGGTAAAATAGGGCTCAAAAATCTTTTGCTGCGTTTGCTCATCCATCCCCACCCCGGTATCACTGATGGTCAACAGTACATGATTACCGTCCAATACGGTGCGAATAGTCAGTTTTCCACCACATTCCATGGCGTTCATGGCATTCTTGATCACATTGAGCACTGCTTGCTTGATCAGGTGTTCGTCAAACTCCAGCCTCGGCAGGGAAGAGGAAAAATCACGCATCAAGACAACTGCATGCTCCTGCAACTCCGGTTCCACAAAATCACAAATTTCAGTGAGAACTCGATTGAGTTGTCCAAGACGAAGCCGTGTATCCATCGGCCTCACTGCAAACAAGAAGTCAACCACGATTGAATTGAGTCGGCTTATCTCCTCTTGCAAAACATCCAGATACCGTTGTGCATCGTCGATGCTCAACAGCTCTTTTCTATAAAAAGCCTTTTTCAACAACTGAAGATGAATCTGCATCGCGGCAAGGGGATTCTTTATCTCATGGGCAACCCCCGCCGCCATGGTGGTCATGCTTGCCAGATTCTCACTTCTTCTCAACCTTGCCTCGTTTGCATTATGCTCAGTGACATCACAAAACACTATGACATAGGATGAGCGTTTTTTCTGTTCTGTCATGACATGCTTGAACACCGATACTGCAATGGTCTGAACTTTGTTTCCTTTTTGAAAGGTGAACTCATTATTCTCTTCCAAAGGTTGTGTCTTCAATGCCTTCATGATGTAGGAGAGAATCTGCTCATCTTCCATTATCCGGGACAAGCTCTGACCTTCATAAGACCTCATCCGGGCCATCGGAACAAGTGAGCGGCAGTGACTGTTGGCATAGTGGACCATCAACTGCTCATCAGTGAGTATCACCCCGTCCTGAATTGATTCCAGCACGCTCTCGAGCATCTCTACATCATTTGCCTGACTTTGCAGGATATCGACAATCTGTTTCGTGTCGAGCTGGTCGATCTTCAATATAGCTCGCTGAACAAAATTCTTCATGCCTCCTCCATCATCCTATAATATAACGCCTCAAGCAGGAGCTTTCCATTTTGGTTGAATTGCACGCTTTGCGAATACGCACTGTTGATCATCCTTGCATAGGATTGCGCAGACTTGAATGACAATAGTCCCATCTGCAACGCATCAGAAAGGCTTTTCAGCACCTGCCTGAGAAAAAACTCGTAGCTTTGCATTGCATCAACATCCTCAAGAATGGTGTAAAGTTCGCTACTTTGCATATATTGCTTTTCCAAGAGCGCATTGCACAAAGATTCAGCCATTTGCCGGTTTTTCTCAAGATCAAGCCCGCCTTGTGCAAGATAGAAGGTCTCCAAATCTTCATATTCGACATCCTTGAGATAAAAAGGTGCAAGATACTGCGTCAGCGCATCTTTAGAGAGTGGAGCAAACGTATAACGTCTCACACGAGAGAGAATTGTGCTCATGATTCTAGAAGGTTGCTCGCTGAGTAAAAAGAAATAGGTATCCTCAGCTGGTTCCTCCAGCATCTTGAGCAAACTGTTTCTTGCCGAAGCATTCGTTTGCTCTATAGCCTCAAGAATCACAATTCTCTTGGTATTCTGCACACTGGTCTTGTTCATCCATTGCTCGAGCGACCTGACCTGGCCTATGGTGATAGTTGTATTCTTCTTCAATGCTCCATAGAGGGTCTTCAAGGCCTTGGATAGTTCTATACACCATTTCTTTGCCTCTTTTGCGTTCCACTCTTTTTGCAGCGACATATCAACCAGCAACTCGTTGAGCAACCCTGCCGCTAGAGATGCATTGGTGGTACTCTGGCTTTGGCTCCCCTCGAGCAAGGCAGGATGGTATTGTAAAAGCAACCTTCTGATCATCCTGATTAAGTTCTGTTTGGAAAAATCGTTGTACAGGCGTTCAAATGTTTTCAAGCTGGTTTCTATCATACTGCGATGATCACGCTGACTGATCAAAACTACATCAGTAGTAGAAAGGGTTTCAAATCTTCTACAGCTATCACAACAACAGCCATCCTCTGCCGTCTTTTGGCAGCACAGGACCCTGGCAGTCTCCAAGGCAAAGCTGAGTCTCAATGAATATCGAGGCCCGCCAAAGAGATTTACTTGGCTGAATGTACTCGAACGTAGTTGCTCAGCAAATTGCTCAGACAGTTCCGGCTGAAAGGTTTTCAAGTATTCAAACATGGGCAATCTGTACCGAAGAGGCGAACCAATGGACCGTCTCAGGGACCAATGGCCGAACGATATTCAGGACGAACTGACTTTTGTCCATCACCGAGGAAAAATCAAAAGCCTTTTGCAATTCCAAAACATAGAGGATGACAGCACAGGCAATCATCACTTCCAAAACGCCCCACAGAAAACCAAGCAGCCCGTTAACGGATCTCAACCCTGTTGCATCCAGGGCGGTCTCCAATAAGTTTCCCACAATTCTCATCAGGCCATAGCCGATAAGAAACAAAATGAGAAATGCTGCAAAGCTTGCAAGCAGCATTGGAATATAGAAAGACTGAACAAACAATTGGGCAATAAGCTTGGTGAACATGAGTGCAGAAAAGAAACCCACAAAATAACCGCTTCTGTGAGCGAAGGCATCTGCAAATCCGCTTAAGGTATCAGCTATCCCACCGATAATCGCCAAACTGAACACAATAATGTCTATTGAATTGAAATACACAGATCCTATGGTCAAGCCCCACTGCATACTATACCCTTCCTTTCTCGTATAAGATTCGCTATCTTCTGCTCGCTCTGTGGCTCATAAAGAGCACTTATGTTTTTGCTCAACCTCATCAGTTCTTCCTCATTGCCGAGCAACTCTCCTACTTTTATCGCAAAATCAAATGAATTGATGTCATCATAGACTACCTGTGCTGAGCCCCTTGTTGCAAGATAGCGTGCATTCTCAATCTGATCTCCCCTGGTCTGTTCCTTACTCAAGGGAATAAGCAACGCTGCACAGCCAAAAAAGGCAAGTTCACTGATTGTCCCTGCACCTGATCGACTTATTACCAAGTCTGCATGGGTAAGCAATCCTGACAACTCATCATATATGAAAGGAACCCTATGATAAGAATGCGTCGAGTATTCATCCATTGTCGACCCACATTGATGATATACATACCCATAGCTTGTCAAAACAGAAAGGCTCTCGACAATGAGCCGGTTTATCTGACTCGATCCACTACTGCCGCCAAGTACCAGTATAAGCTTCTGCCCCTCCGATAAAAAAGATAAGGCACTTCTCGGTATCGGTTGCTCTTTTGCTTGCAAGAGCTCCGATCGGATCGGATTACCGGTCAGCACCATCTTCTTTTTCATTCTTGCAGGGAAATTAGCGCTGTACGCTGTACAAATGATGTGCGAAAAACGGGAATTGAGTCGAGTTGCAAGCCCTGGGGAGGTATCACTTTCATGACTTATAACAGGAATCCCGAGCAAGGCTGAAGCCCATACAGGCGGTACTGAAACAAAACCACCCTTTGAAAAGAGCACATCTGGCTTTTCTCTCATAAGAATGCCGAATGCCTGAAAAAAAGCAATCACAATATTGCCAAGGTCCAATATATTTCTCAGGCTCCAGTATCTTCTCAATTTCCCCGACCGTATACCATAAAAGTAAATACCTTCCTTTTCCACGGCCTCACGTTCTTTGTCGTGGTCTCTTCCTATCCAAAAGGCACGATAGTCACCTTGCCCAGCCATTGCTTGATGTACCGCCAAAGCCGGATAGACATGACCGAGGGTTCCTCCCCCTGTATAACAGACAACCATGGAATAAGTATACTATAAAAGATGAGAGAGAACCAGTAGATTGTATCAATATGATACACTATGTGTTCTTTTGCTACATTATTTATAAATACTACCACTTTTCTCTGACAAAGAGTATGAGTATACTAATAAGAAGGGATTTGCACCTCCCTTAATCAACGAGAGAAGAGAGACATTCATGGGCACCTCATTATTCACAAAATTGTTCGGGACCAAGCAAGACAAAGACCTCAGGGGCCTCTACCCTTTGGTGCAGCAAGTAAACAAGGAAGAAGGATGGGCCTCATCATTAGCTGATGCAGACTTTCCCAAGGCCACAGCTCAATTAAAAGAAGAGATCGCCAAAGGAGCAAGCCTGGAGGAGCTCTTGCCGAGAGCATTTGCACTGGCTCGGGAAGCAGCAAAGAGAGTCCTCGGAGAAAGACATTATGATGTACAGATCATGGGCGCGATCGTGCTTCATAAAGGAAACATCCTTGAGATGAAAACGGGTGAAGGAAAAACCTTGACCTGCGTTCCTGCTGCATACCTCAATGCGTTGGAGGGAAAAGGGGTCCACATCGTTACGGTCAATGACTATCTTGCCGGACGTGATGCAAGCTGGATGGGTCCCATCTATGAATTTCTGGGAATGTCTGTCGGCGTCATTCTCTCCACCATGGACAACGAGGCAAAGCGAAGTGCATACAGCAAGGACATCACCTATGGTACGAACAATGAGTTCGGGTTTGATTACCTGAGGGATAACATGAAATGGGCTCAAGAGGAAAAGATCCAACCGCTGCACCATTACTGCATCATTGACGAGATTGACTCAATCCTCATCGATGAAGCCAGGACGCCCTTGATCATAAGCGGCCAAAGCGAGGATGACTCTCAACAAGTGCTTGGAGCTGCAAGAATCGCACCTTCTCTGAAAGAGTGTGAAAAGAATCCTGAAACAGGTGATTATTATGAGCAGGACCCTCTTGCCCGTTTTGACCGCAATGCTCCCAAGTTCGAGGAACGGGGTGATTACAAGATTGATGAGAAACAGAAAAAGGTATCCTTTACAAATGAAGGGATGATCCATATGGAAGCCTTGCTCAACAATCTAAAAATCATCAATGGATCCATCTATGAAGATGAAAATTTTGAGTATGTGCACTATGTAACCCAAGCAGTGAAAGCGTTGAGGCTCTATCACAACGATGTAGACTATGTTGTAGTGGATGGGCAGGTCCAGATCGTAGATGAGTTCACAGGACGAATTCTCCATGGCAGGCGGTATAGTGAAGGATTGCATCAGGCGATAGAAGCAAAGGAAAAGATAAAGATACTCGGCCAGAACAAAACCTTGGCCACCATCACATTCCAGAACTTCTTCCGCATGTATGACAAGATCAGCGGCATGACCGGTACCGCTGACACCGAAGCGCCGGAGTTTTTGAAAATCTATAATCTTGATGTAGTCGTCATTCCGACAAACAAACCTATCACAAGAAAAGATCTCCCTGATTTGGTCTATTACAATGAAGAGTTCAAATTCAAGGCATTGTGTGAGGAAATACAGAAGATTCACTTAACCGGCCAACCTATATTGGTAGGCACCATCAGTATCGAGAAGAGTGAACTTCTTTCGGTCCTGCTGAGGAGAATGGGGATCAAGCATGAAGTATTGAATGCCAAGAATCATGCCCGTGAAGCCTTGATCATTGAGGAAGCCGGAGCAAAGGGAGCTGTCACGATCGCAACAAACATGGCAGGACGAGGGACGGACATCAAACTAGGTGGCAGTCTGGAAGCAAGGGCAAGAGCCCTTTGCGGCAGTGATGCCAGCCAAGAAGAATTTGCAAAAGCGATACAGGAAGTCTATCCGCAATGGAAAAAGGCCTATGAGGAAGTAAAATCCCTTGGAGGCCTGTACATCATCGGTACAGAACGACATGAATCAAGACGTATCGACAACCAGCTTCGCGGAAGAAGTGGAAGACAGGGAGATCCTGGATGCAGTCGATTCTTCGTCAGCCTTGAAGATCCATTGATGAGACTCTTCGCTTCAGAAAATCTTAAGGCCATCCTGGGAAGAATCGGGATGCAGGACGGGGAGCCCATAGAGCATAAAATGCTCTCAAATGCCATTGAGAAGGCTCAAAAACGTGTAGAGGATAGAAACTTCGAGATCAGAAAGCATCTGCTTGATTATGATGATGTACTCAATGAACAGAGAAATTACCTCTATCATGAACGGGATGCCATTCTCAGTGATGACCATCTTCTTGATCGGGTGCGTTCCATATGTCACGAATTGGCCGATGAGCTGGTTGATAGCGTTTTCTCCGACAAGGAAGAGAGCAAGAAAGGGGCGAAAATCATTGCAGAAATGCTCACCACCTTCCATCTGCAAGTTACACTTGAGAACCTTGAGGCAAACGCCCAGGAATTCAAGCAAGAGCTCAAGAGACAAATCGACCAAGAAATTGATTCCAAAGTTGCACTCACCGGTGAAAAACCGTTCAACGACTTCTTGCGGTTCAATTACCTAAGGCAGATAGACCTTCGTTGGCAGGATCATCTCACTGCTTTGGAAGACTTGAGGGATGCAGTCTCACTGCGCTCCTATGCACAGCGCAACCCCTTGGTTGAATATAAGGTGGAAGGATTCGAGATTTATACCCAAATGCTGCAAGGAATCAGGACATTCATGGCGCAAACCTTGGTAAGGGTGCAGATCACCCGACCTGAGCAGAGCTACCAAAGAAAGTCAGCTCCCGCAAAAATGGTGGAGACTCACAGGGCTCAAGGAGTATTCTCCCATGAGCAGACTCCCAGAAAGGGCCAAACAGGTGGAGATACCAATGTGACCATCAAACGCCAAGGCCCGAAGGTTGGAAGAAACGATCCTTGTCCCTGTGGAAGTGGAAAAAAATATAAACATTGCTGTGGAAAGAATGTCTGATGCTATTGGGGGGGCGAAAGGAATCGCCCCCTTTTTTAACGCCTAAAAGAATTGGCTTGGATCGAGTGCTATGCCCGATTGCTCGATCTTGAAATAGAGCGTTGGACGATCGTAGGAGGTCCCGCTGGTTCCGATGCTCCCGATCACCTGTCCTTTGGTCAATGTCATTCCTGTGCGGACTTCCACATTTTCAAGATGATAATAACTGGTTCTATACCCACCCTCATGACTGAGAATGACAAAACGCCCTCTTCCCTTAACCTCATAACCGGCATCCACCACCTGTCCGGGAGCACTTGCCACAACAGCAGAGCCCCAGTTCCCAACGATGAATATACCATCAAGATTTTCAGTGACCCCTGTAACAGTATTCAAGTATGGCTGCCCAAAAAGTGTCGTGATGACTCCAGAAGCAGGACGTGAAAATTGAATGGGGGCTACATCAGCTAATTGGGCCATTGCAGAGGATGAGGTATCGGGAATGAATAATTGTTGTCCGACCCGAATGATTTCGCTGGATAAGGCATTTACTTCCTGCAAGGTTTTCCATCCCAAGGAAGGGCTGAACTTCCTTGCTATGGTCGAGAGCATGTCCCCTTCCCTGACTGTATATAATTGTCCGTCCCTGTCGGGAATCTTCAAGACAACCCCCTCGCGTATCGCCTGGATATTCCTGATCTGGTTTACACTGATCAACGTCTGTGTCTTCAGGTTATATAGTGCTGCAATATCAGCAAGATCCTGCCCCTCTGCCACTACATGGTCAGCATACTGAACTCGCCTTGAGCTTGTAGGCAATTCAGAAGCGGGTCGATCAGTGAGAGCCCTTGCCTGGGTGTCCGGTGCGAAAGAAGGTTGGGCTTGTGGTTGCCGGATCTGCTCCTCTGCAACAACTGTCGGGGCATCGGCAATTCTCTCCACCTGGGGAAGCACCTGCTCGATCACCACAGGCTCCTTGCCTTGACTTTGCTGCTGTGCAGGAAAAAATTGATACCAAATCACAATGACCACTACACAGATGGCTATGCCAAGTGCAATAGTCCAAATCAGGCCTCTGTTGGGTCTATTGCCAGAAGTATCTCGTGAAGATCGCCTCGATGGTCGATCCTGCATATCATCGTAGTAGTCTTTTCCCATAGCTCGACATTACCTTTCCTACATAGTAGTATAAAACAATCATGGCTACCAGTCCAAAATGTACCTATATACGGTTCTTCACCATCCTTATCATACTACTTTTTTCAATTATTCTCATCCGTTTGGGGTTTTTAATGCTGTTCAATCGTTCTATATCAAAAAACTATGAAAATCCAAAAGTGGCCACCAGAGTGGTACGCGGTACAATCTACGACAGAAACCAAAGAATCCTAGCCATACAGACACCCTATTGGGGAGTGTATTTTCACTTGAATGCCATACAGGACCTCCAACTGGTCAGTGAGGTTGTTGCTCCCTACGTACAGATGAGCCCCCAGGCAATCATGGACAGAGCCCGTCAATATACCATCTATGCCCAGATCAAGGAATCGATTGAAGAATCCATGGTACAACCACTGCAAGAAGCATTGAGAAGAAACAAACTCCAAAACCAGGTGCAAATTGAAAAAAGAATGGGTCGCACCTATCCCGCAAGCTTCCATGCCTCACAACTGCTTGGATTCATCAACAATGAACAGGAGGGGATAGAGGGTCTTGAATTGAGCTTGGAAAAATACCTCAATCCTTACCCTGCGGTTGGGACAGGGGACACCACCTATGGGGAGAACGTCACCCTGACCTTGGACATGGACATACAATATGCAATAGATGTTCAGTTGCAGCGCATCGCAATTGAACATCAGTGTGATTATGCCATGGCCATCGTCATGGACGCAACAAACGGTGATTTATTGGCAATCTCGAGCTATCCTTGGTATGACGCAAACAAACGAGGTTCCAGCACGGCTGAACAACGTAAAAACCATGCAGTCAATCATCTGTTCGAGCCCGGTTCAGTTTTCAAGCTTTTCAGCATGGCCTCCATACTTGAACTGGGAGAGGCAGATACCCAAACCCCCTTTTTTTGCGATGGAAGTTATACATTCAAGGCAGGGAATACCGATGTGACGATCAATTGCACATCAGCACATGGGTCGGTTGATGTTACAGACATGATAGCAAAATCATGTAATGGGGCAATCTCCCATTGGGCAATGCAAACAGAGAGGGAAAACCTGTATGAAATGCTCAGCAGGCTTGGTTTCACCCGAGGATGGGATATTTCGTTGCCCTCAAGAGCAACGGCTATGATTGCGCCTGTCCGATCATGGTCCGGACGATCTGCTGCAACAATCTCCTTTGGTCAAGAACTGTTGACCAGCGCACTGCATCTTGTCGTCGCTGCCACAGCCTTCACAGAAGAAGGGCAACTGTTGATGCCTCACCTCGTTCTGAGAAGAACGGATGGACAGAGCCACGGGATTGTCTACCAACGCCAAAGAACCGTGATTGATGAGCTGTTCAGCAGTGAAACCACTGCTCAAATCAGGGAGGGAATGCACAAGGCCACCTTGGACGGAGGGACAGGCACCCGTGCTTATATAAAAGGCCTAGATATAGGCATCAAGACAGGAACGGCACAGATATGGAATCCCGAGCTCAAGGCATATGATGAGCGTTCTTTTCTTGCTTCTTCCCTGGCCATGGTCCCGGTGGACAATCCACGCTACATCATCTATGTCGGTGCTGCAAACCCCAAGGGATCGACCATTTACGGTGCAAATATTGCAGCGCCTGCCATACAGAACGTCATACAATCGCTTCTCAGCCAAGGCAAACTGACACTGAACAAGGCCGATTAGATACTCTGAAATCCTTGCAGGGATTGCAGAAGGATTTCTTTATCAGCCAACACCAAATCAGAGCTGACATGGGGGCCGTTGGTCAAGAATGACAAGGGCAGACGGCTCTGCCTTAAGAAGATAAGAATATTTCCGATGGCACTGCTCTCGTCAAGCTTGGTAACCACCAAAGACTGTGAAGCAAATGCTTCATACCATTTTTTTTGAAGATATAGATCACTGAGCTTTGCACTTGCCCCCACACAAAGATAGAGGTGACAGTTCTCTTTTCCCAACACTATGCAAAGCTGGTCAAGCAATACCTGTTCGTCTTCACCACGCCCTGAGAAACCACAAGTGTCTATCAGTACATGATCATACCCTTGCAGCTTCCCAATCAGACGCTCCGCATTGAACACATCAGATTCATAGTAATCTATTGCCTGCTGATTTGACAAATGCTGAAGAAGGGATGTTTGTTCTTCATCGGTGATATTGAATCGTAACAAGGCAACCCTCTTCTGAAGTTTGTTTCTCAGATGCAACGCAATCTTTACTGCTGTCTTGGTTTTTCCCACCCCGGCGTTCCCCAAAACAAGCAGGTACTTCTGCTGAGGTTGCACAGCAGTCTGGATATCCTTCAGCAGATACTCTACCAAGCGCTGTTCCAGCTGCTGCAGCGTTGTGTCTGCAGCAATGCAAACCTGCATCTGTACATCATCGACCACTTCCAACGGAATGGCATTCTGTACCAGCAAGGAACTGAAATGAGCCTTGCCGTCAAATACCTGTTCTTCTGAAACGTCTTTTTCTTGCGACTGTCCTACAAGATAGAACGTGATTACAGTGGCCTTTTTTGACTGCAAGAACTGTTTTTGCTGAATATCCTTGCGGGTATGAACACGAACAGCATTACCGTACTCACTGCGAGCCTGTTTGAGTGCACTTTCATAATCTCGTCCGACAATCGTAAGGAACTCCAAACCGACCTCCTACAGGATGAACTTGGACAGGTCCTGGTTTTGCAATACATCGTCAAGCCGTTCATCCACATACTCCTTGGTTATGGTGATGCTCTGGCCTGACAACTCATCAGCACTGTAGCTCAGCTCTTCGAGAAGTTTCTCCATGATGGTGAACAATCTTCTGGCACCAATGTTGTCATTGTTTGAATTAACCTCATAGGCAATCTCGCTCAATCGCCTGATACACTTCTCGTCAAAATCTATCTGAACACCCTCTGTCTTGAGCAATTCACGATATTGCATGGTTATGGCATTTGCAGGCTCTGTCAAGATGCGGTAAAAGTCATTCGCCGTCAAATCATCAAGCTCTACGCGTAGTGGAAACCGTCCTTGAAGTTCAGGGATCAGGTCACTCGGCTTTGAGACATGAAAAGCTCCGCTGGCGATGAAAAGGATATGGGTTGTATCAATCACACCCCACTTGGTGGACACACTGGTCCCTTCTATGATGGGAAGGAGATCCCTCTGTACTCCTTCCCTGCTTACGTCAATACCGGAAGAGCCTGCACCGGTCTTGGCAACCTTGTCTATCTCATCGATGAAAACAATACCCATCTGTTCAACTCGTTCTTTTGCCTCATCTATGGCCCGGTCATTGTCGACCGCCTTTTCCGTCTCTTCCTCTATGAAGATTTCCCTTGCTCGTTTTATGGTTAGCTTTCGGTTATGCGCTTTCCCGTTGCCAAAAATGGAACCAAGGCTTTGCATCGCCTCCTGCAACTCTTCCATGTTTGGTTGTCCGAGCACTTCTATACCGACGCGCTTGCGGCTTTGGACATTGATTTCGACTTCCTTGTCGTCGAACTTGCCCTCACGCAGCATCTTTCGAAATCGTTCACGTGTGGCTTTTTGGCTGTCAGTGTAGGAGGTGCCGACCTCAATGACATCAACAGATGAATCATTCTGCAACTGAGGGAGCAAAATATCGAGCAGACGCTCCTCCACCCGCATTTGTACAACCCCTTGCTGAGCATCGGCGAGTTCAGTCTTGACCTGTTGGACTGCTGCGCTCATCAAATCACGTATGATTGATTCTACGTCCCTGCCAACATACCCAACTTCAGTGTATTTCGTAGCCTCAACCTTGATGAAGGGCGCATTGGACAGTTTTGCTATTCGTCTGGCAATCTCCGTCTTACCCACACCGGTGGGCCCGATCATGATGATGTTCTTCGGTGATACCTCATCCTGGATTTCGATAGGAAGACGCTTTCTGCGTGTACGATTTCTGATGGCAACGGCTATCGTTCTCTTTGCCTGTGTCTGTCCGATGATATATTTGTCCAGTTCCGCCACTATTTCTGCCGGCTTGAGCTGGTCAAGCCTCTTGCTTGCTGAATATGCCATAGTATTATAGTACCTCTACATGAATCGAGTCATCTGTGTAAATGCAGATCGATGCTGCAATTTGTACGCTCTTGATTGCAATCTCCTGTGCACTCATCGAAGTTTGTGCATCCAGATAGGCCAACGCAGCACTGAGTGCATAATTACCCCCGCTTCCAATACCGATTGCATCACGTTCAGGATCAACCACATCCCCTGCTCCATTGATCAGGAAGATCCTCTTGCCGTCACTGACGAGCATCATCGCCTCAAGCTGCCTCAGTTGTTTGTCCGTTCTCCATTGCTTGGCCAATTCAACAGCAGACCTGGTCAAGTCCCCGTTATATTGTTTCAACTTTGCCTCGAAGAGCTCGAACAAAGTGAAAGCATCTGCAGTGGTTCCGGCAAATCCGGTTATGACCTTCCCATCATAGAGGGTTCGCACCTTGTGTGCATTAGACTTGAGAATGGTATCACCGGCGGTGACTTGTCCATCACCTGCTATAGCTACTTGCCCGTTCTTGCGGACTGCAACGATTGTCGTTCCTTTAAAACTACGCATCCTATTTCCTTCCGTGGGGATGGCAGGTCTCATAGACCTTGGCCAACCTCTTTTGAGATACATGGGTGTAGATTTGTGTACTGGAAATACTTGCATGTCCAAGCAATTCCTGCACCAAACGTATATCAGCCCCATTGTCGAGAAGATGAGTGGCATACGTATGCCTCAAAACATGAGGGGTAAAACGTTTTTGCCATCCCAGCCTTCTTTTATATGCTGAAAACATACTACCAACAGTACTAATCGGCAACTGTTTTCCCTTGTTTGAAAGCAGAAGATACTCACTATCGAATCTTTGCCGCTTGTTCGTTACATAGCGCATCAACAGCTCTTTTGTATAATCTGTAAAGAACACATACCGCCTCTTTCTTCCTTTTCCTACGACAAGAATCCGGTTCTCCTTCCAAGAAACATCACGCTCCTTCAGAGCGAGCACCTCACTGATACGACAACCGGTATCATACAGCAACGAGAACAAGCTCATATCCCTCAAAGAAGGAAAATCTGTTGAAGGCAATGAGAGCAGCGTGGCTACTTCTTTTGGACTAAGCACATCAGGCAAGGTACTCTGCTGTCGATGAACCGCTACTAGACTGAATGGATTCTGTTGGCAATACCCTTCCCTGACGAGGTAGGTATAAAACATTTTCACACAACTGATCTTGCGATTGACAGTGGCATGTCTGTACTGTTTTTCTTTCGTCAAATGGCGTACATACATCTTGGCATCCTCTCTCCTACACTCTTGAGGATGTATCGCCAGCGATGTCTTGGCCCAAAGAACAAATTGCGCAAGATCTTGCTCATAGGCAAAAAGCGTATGAGCACTGAGATTACGAATCGAGCGTTGGACTGCAATAAAATGGGCAATCAACTCTTTCTCATCGACGGTTTCTTCCATACATGCCACTATAGCATGCTCAGCCGAAGCACTACAATGTGACAGCTAAAGAACCCTGAAAACGGTATTGCGGCAAGGCCAATCCATTAGGCAAGCAAGATCTGCAAAATCATCCACAACAGGAGCTCCCATATCCACCAAGCTGCGAGAACCTTCACACCACGCTGTGTTTCGGGTTGCGCTTTCATGAACAAATACGTCCTTACCTTGGTCCAATGCCATAGATGCTACATGCAGAGCCCCGCTATGACGGGGAGCCTGCATGATGAGTGCAGCTTCAGACAATGATGCTGAAAGGACATTGCGACTAAGGCAGTTTATAGGCAAGGCCTCATCATCGGGTTCAAAGGCACTGATCATGTTCATTGAACAAACCAATGCATTTTTCTGGATTCGACTGCAAGCCAGGCCACAGTCACACAGCACAAACGCTTGTGCATTAGAATCATGACAGGCAGTGAGGATGCATCTGTCTATGCCCTGCGAATTGCTGCACACCAACGCAACATCATTTGCAAGAGCATCAAGAGAGAATGCATAGGCCGCCGATGAGCTTTGATAACAGGGATGGCGGGTACCACTGAGAGTGAGAAGCCGTTGGCCTTCTTTCGGCAACGATTTGTTGTACATAAGCCGAAAAGGAGGGTTCTCCAGCTCAAAGAAGGCTTTTGGATACTCTCTCATCCCATAGAAACACACTTTGGTATTGCTATGGGCAAGAAATGAGAGCATCCTCATGACTCGATTCCGAGAATAGCCCCTCATTTTCCCTATCCTCTGCAAGCTGGGGTTTTCTTTTGCCAATACATATTTTTCCGTGGTGCTGATCGGCAAGCAACTGATTGCCAAAAGAATGGAACTGAGCATACCTACTAAGAGCAAAAAGAGCGGGAGTGCTTCAAAAAACCTCAAACGCCACTTTCACCAGCAAAAGAGAGAGTACCAAAAGCATCACCGGCTTTACCACCTTTGCTCCTACCTTCAAGGCTAAGGAGGAACCGATGTAGGACCCAATGACAGCACTGACGGCACAAGGGATTGCAATGGAGAAGTCGACAAAGCCATGCAGGAGAAACATCATAAGAGCTGCAATGTTGGAAGCAAAATTGACCACTCTTGCCGTACCACAGGCTTTGAGCAGGTCAAGACCCAGCACCGAGGTAAATATGATGGTGAAAAACATGCCCGTGCCTGGACCGAAAAAACCATCATAGGCGCCGACAACCAAACCAGAAATTGCTCCAAGGGTAAGGCCGATACCTTTTGAACGTTCTTTGCCTTGCCCAAAATCGGGTTTGAAAAGCATGAACAGACTCAAGGCCGGCACAAGGAACAAGAGTAGGTAATAGAGGTAGGTTGCAGCATACCTTGCTGCCAAGGCAGATCCGATTGATGAGCCTAGAAAGCTGAATATCACGGCGATTGTGCCGATAGCGAGGGATATCTGTGATTTCTGAAAATACTTGAATGTTGCAATCAAGGTACCGGCACTGGATGAAAACTTATTGTTTGCAAGAGCAGCCTGAGGAGGAAGCCCTACTGCAGCATAGGCAGTGAGTGTTATCAGTCCACCTCCACCGGCAATTGAGTCAACAAAGGCCCCAAACGCAATGATGGGACAAAGAATCCATAGTATATTCATCATTATTTTCCTGTTTGTTTATCTCTCACATGATATTTTTGATAGGCTTTTTCCAGTTCAGAAGTATCAAGATGAGTATAGATTTGTGTAGTCTGTATATCGCTGTGTCCCAAGAGCATCTGGACGCTTCTCAGGTCAGCACCGCCTCCGAGCAGATGAGTTGCAAAACTGTGGCGGAGGGTGTGTACTTTCGCATCCACATCACAAACCCTGCAATGCTCTACAAATCGTTTATAGATTGCCTGACGGGTCATCTTCTTTCCCCTTCTGCCCACAAACAGCTCCTGGGTACAGAGCCGACCCTTGATCAAAAGAGGACGAATACGGAGCAGATACTCATCCAGATACTCCCTGGCTATCTCGCCGATGGGAAGGATGCGCAGCTTGTTGCGTTTCCCCAAGACCCTGATATTGTTTTCTGTCACATCACCGACCTTGAGGTTGCAAGCTTCGCTGATACGCAACCCGCAGGAATAAATCAACTCAAACAAGGTTCGATCGCGAAACCCCAAGGGGGTGGAGGTATCGATAGAGGAGAACAGAATCTCTATCTCTTCAACACTGACAGCCTGTACATACGGGCGAACCTCACGGGCTCTCTGTATCAGAGCCACGGGGTTATCCTCTCGAATTTTCTGCAACTGCAAAAACGTGAAAAAAGAACGCAACGCGGAGAGAGCTTTAGCTACAGACCTATCACAAAGGTTGCGCTTTTCTATCTGGTCGATCAGGTACTTCTCCAATGCTGTACAATCTATCTGCTGCAAGGAGTGTCCTGAAAGCAAAAACTGTTGAACCTCGTACCTATAGACGCAAAGCGTTGCATCGCTGAGCCGACGCTGCAACAACAGATAATCCTCGTAGTCCTCCAAAAGTACGCTGTCAGGGCCACTTATCATACCTATTTCTCATCATTTGTATTTCGTGAATAGCGAAGCACTGCTGGAATCGAGTAATCATTCGAGTTTGCAGCAGGCCCCTTGCCTAGCTGCTTTTGCAGATCCTGCCAACGGTTGACCTCGATGGCGGCGGCACTCTTATCGATTTCCTCACCCTTCTTGGAGGCAACCTCTTCATTGCTTTTCACTGTCGAGCCCAGTCGTCTCTTGACCAGCTCCATATCGGCAAGCTCAGACCCAACCACCTCTTCTTTGCGTTCAAAGCCGGTGGCAACTACCGTCACCTTGATTCGGTCCCCGAGCTCAGGATTGAAGGCCTGCCCTGCAATAATCAGTGCATCATCGCTGCATTTTTCTGTAACCAGCTCAACAACATCCTGATATTCCTGCAATGTAAGGTTATCACTCCCGCTGAGATTCACCAAAACACTCTTTGCCCCTTCAATGGAAGCATTTTCCAACAAAGGATTGCTGATCGCCTGACGTGCGGCATCGACAGCCCGATTAGCCCCTTCTCCGAACCCAATACCCATCAAGGCATCGCCTTTGCCCTTCATCACCGTCCTGACATCTGCAAAATCGATGTTTATCTCCCCTGGCTCGGTAATGAGCTCACTGATTCCCTGTACACCCATGTACAGAACCTCATCGGCCATCAGGAACGCTTGCTTGATCGGTGTATTGTTCTCAACCACCTTCAGAAGGTATTGATTGGGAATGATTATCAAGGTATCAACTTGTTTACGAAGTTTTTCAATACCTGCCTGGGCCAGCATGAGTTTCTTCTTTCCCTCAAAGGCAAACGGAGTGGTTACCACAGCTACAGTCAAGGCGTTGCAGCTCTTTGCTATCTCAGCAACAACAGAGGCAGCCCCTGTTCCTGTTCCACCACCCATGCCTGCAGTTATGAATACCATATCTGCGTTCTCAATCTCACGTCGGATATCTTCCTTGCTCTCTTGGGCGGCTTTTTCCCCTACCTCGGGAACACCACCTGCGCCAAGGCCTCCTGTAAGCTCCTTGCCTATAGGAAGTCGAACTTGAGCATTTGAGCGTTGCAGAGCCTGCATATCGGTGTTCATGGTGACGAAGTGCACTTTTTTCAGACCGCTGGCAATCATACGGTTCACCGCATTCCCCCCAGCTCCCCCGACACCGATTACCTTGATGACCGTTGCCGTGGTCTGCTCATCCTGGACCATATCCTCTACTTCAAACATTCCAAAATCCATAGCGTATTCCTTCGCCGTTCGGCTCTCTTAAAACAGTGTTCTGAAAAATCCCCGCAATTTCGAGACAGCCCCGCCATCTTTCCTTTGAGAACGTGTCTTTGTTTTCTTTGCACTACCGACAGTCTCCCTGGCCTTGCGCGCTTCGCTCTTGAGCAATCCCAAAACCGTAGCATATTGAGGATTGATGTAGCTCCGGTCCAAGCCTCCGATAGCCTCGGGAAACCCAAGTCGGGCAGGAAGTCGGAAAATCTCACTTGCCAGTTCAGTAACCCCGCTGAGCAAAGCACCACCGCCGACAAGCACCACTCCTCCACCAAAGGACCCTTGATAAGGCACCTTCTCCAGTTCGCTTTGCAATCGGGAGAAAATCTCAGCCATTCTTGGCTCGATCACCTTGCTCAACTCTTTCTTCGGCATCTTGATCGGCGGGAGCCCGCCCACTTGTGGAATGAGAATCATATCTTCATTTGATACAGAAGGGACATAACTATGGCCGCTCTCACACTTGATTTGCTCAGCAGCAGCACGGGTCTTGTTCAAGATATAGGCAATGTCGTTGGTAACAGCCTCTCCGCCAAGATTCACTCCCCCGGTATAAATGGGGGCTCCATTGGAATAGGCAATCATGTTTGTGATACCGCTTCCTATATTGATGAGTATGGTTCCCATCTCTTTTTCTTCACTGCTCAGAACAACTTCAGAATCGGCAACACTTTGCAAGACCATTCGTTGCACACTCAACCCTGAGCGCTGGATACATTTTCGTTCATTCTGGCAGATTGCGGACGAGGCTGTCACAATCAGCACCCTGCTTTCCAGACGGTGTCCCAACATGTCGATGGGATCTTTGATTCCCATCTGTCCGTCAATCTGGAAATCCTGGACCAAGGTGTGAAGAATCTCCCGATCCTGGGGAAGTTCGAAAGCTCGGGCGACCTCAAGGCTCCTGAATATGTCCTCTCGCTTGATCTCCTGATCCTTGCTGTTTATCCCAACTACTCCCGTACTTGGGATACCCACTACATGCTCTCCGCCAATGCCTATGATCACTTCAGTCATCTCTGCACCAGCTTGGAGCTCCGCCTCATTGATGACCGTCTGAATTGTCTTCAATGTCTGCTCTATATTTACAATGGAACCACAACGGACACCTTCACTCGAATGTTCGCAGATGCTGTCGACCATCAGTTGGCCGTCTCGGCTTACAGAGCCGATTACACATCTGGTACGGCTCGAGCCGATATCCAGTCCCATCAACATCTTATCACCAGCCATTACAGCTACCCCCTATTGGTTGTCTCGTTACCTACGGACCAAGCCTTCTCTATAAAGATCATAGCGCTTGGGTTCTGAGCTGAGGAAGGAGAGCGTTTTTTGTTGGTCTTTTACAACCAATGCTACGGCAGAGCGCACGTGCGCTTCTCCTACAGGTTCCCTCACCCAAATATGGGCATTGTAAGACGAGAGTTCCAAAACCATCTTTCCAAAGCTGTTACTACTATTATTATCGTATTTTATCCTTGTTATCAAGCTAGTCTTTTCCTGCAATGATGAAGAGAGCGCCAGCACCTGGAAAAACGTCTGGTCAAGACCATATTTTAGCATCATCTCACAATAAGACAGAGGCACTTCAATGGTTGGTACAATGGCGGAAAACAGTATAACATCCTCAGGCTCAAGCTCATATAAAGAAGTGTTGACCACCAAAAAACTTCTCTGGTTTTCATTGTTTACGAGCAACGCTGATGCATTTGCCAACGTAAACTCAAGACGCAGTGTGGCAGGAAGACTCCGCTTGATCTGCACAGCCTGAATCGCAGGATGCCTTTCGTATGCTTTTTCAAGCTTTCCAAGAGAGAAGGCGAACAATGAGGTACCAATACGTTCAGAGAGGTCTTCCTGTATTGCCATGGGAAGCCTCTGTTGTCCTCCTTTAAAGAAAACCTCAATCTTTGCAATATTGAATTGTTGGATGTTTCTGAGACTGAAGAGCAAAAATACTCCCAAAATCAACACGAGAAGCATAATCGTGATACATCTGGGAAGCAGTTTTTTCACAGGTTCCTCCTCGGCTCATATAGTATTTTGCTCTCTTTGTCTTGAATCAGGAGTACTCTATAGATGAAAGAACACCCGACAAGTACTACAAAGATATTTGTCCCTCCTTGACTGAAAAAAGGAAGAGGGATGCCGGTAGGGGGAAGCAGGGCTGTCACGACCATGAGATTCATCAAAGCCTGGAACAACACCATGCTGGTCATTCCAAAAGCTCCCTGGCTGAGAAACTTGTTTGACTGTGCAATCTTCTTTGCCCCGCCATATCCAAGCAAACAAAACAAGACAAAGAGCAGTATGATGAAGAGAGCTCCGACGAAGCCCATCTCCTCACAGATGGAAGCGAATATAAAGTCACTTTGCACCTCAGGCAACAATCCAAGCTTGTAGGTACCCTTGCCAAGCCCTACGCCGAACAAGCCACCTGAGCCGATCGAACGCAAACTGGTGCTCACCTGATAACTCATACCGGCAGGATCAAGAGCAGGGAATATGAAACTGAAAACCCGTCGTACCCGATACGCTTGGCTGAACATGGCAACCAATGCAGGAGGGAGCATGAATGCAACCATGACCAACAGATACGACAAGGGAAAACCACTTGAAAGCAACAGGGCAAGGCTGAGAGCTAAAAACAAAAGAGCAGAGGAGTAATCCCTCTGCAGAAAAATCAGCATGGTGATTATCAGACCGATGCCGATCTGAGGACCGAATCGTACTAACATTGTCTGTCCGGTCCGATCCTTCTTGTGATAGGAGGCAACAAAGAGAATCATGGCAATCTTGGCGAATTCAGAAGGTTGCAGGCCCGGAAGACTTCCTATTTTCAACCATCTTCTGGAGCCGAGGATCTCTTGTCCAAACGGGGTGAACAGCGTCATCAACAACAATACCACGACCAGGGTTATTGCCGGATAGGCACTCTTCTCCAACCAAGAGAGTGGGACGAATCGAAGAATCACCCCTACTGCGAACGCAAGGAGTACAAAGACCAACTGACGGCTGAAAAAATAATGATGCACCAAATTATGCAACAAGGCCTCATTATAGGAGGCGCTATAGAGCATTATCAGGCCAAAAGCGGTCAGCAACAACACCAAGCAAAGAAAGGTGAATGCCGCCAAGGTTGTCCTTGTCGGCTCTGTGGATTGTTCAATATCCTGCCAATCATCATATTCGTTTTGCATCATATTCTATTTCTTGCTGAGCAGAAGCGCCAATGATGCGAAGAGCCAGGAAGCGGCAATACACGAAGCTACAATCTTCTCTTCCTTTATTCCTTTCAGTTCATATGCATGATGCAACGGAGCAATGGTAAACACCTTTTTCTGAAATCCCCTGATGCTGACAATCTGAATCAGCGAACTTGAGAGTTCCAAGAGAAACAGCCCACTGGCTACGACAAACACCACTTCAGCGTTGATGAGCAGTGCACAGATACCGATATAACCACCAAGGGCATGGCTTCCTGCATCACCCATGAAATATTTGGCAGGAGAGCGGTTGAAATACAGAAATGCGAGCAAAGATCCAATCATTGCGGTTCCAAATCGTTGAGACAACAGTACCAATAACAGCAGCACAGGAAGACTCGCTCCAGAAGCCAAGGCATCCAATCCATCTGTGATATTCACAGCGTTGACAAAATACAAGACATAAAAAACTGCAAAAACCGGGTATAGATACCCTAGGTCCCATGAGAACCTGAAGAATGAAACATTGCTATCCAGTAAAGACCATTGTTTTGCAAGGAAAACTATGAGAGCCGCACTTGAGAACTGCAAAAGCAGTTTTGTTTTTGAAGAAAGGCCATCGCCATTCTTGGTCTTTTGCTTTTGCAGGTCATCCAAAAAACCAACCAGCAAAAACAATGTCAGTGCAATCATGGGCAGCAAGACAAGATAATCACGAAGATCGGACAACATCAGATTGGTTAGTATGAAGCCGATGCCGAAGGCGAGCCCTCCAACAACAGGAGTCCCTTGCTTAGCTGCATGGGTACGTGCGAGCTCAGGCTTTATGGCCACCTTGCTTTTGGTGCAGACAGAGAGAAGGACCTTGGAAATCAGAAAGGTCAAGAAAAATGAGCACACTGCCTGCAACATCAGCATCCTAAGCATAACGCACCCCTCCTTCTTGCACCTGCATCTTCAACGACGGAATGAGTCGTTCGAATGCCATGCTTCGAGAAGCCTTGAGCAAGAAAAGATCCCCCCTTGCAACAGATCTGTTGAGCACTAGAGCAAGTTCTGCAAAGTCATCTGTATAAAAGATGTCCCCTAAAAAACCAAGATTCATCAATTCTTGTTTAGCTACTTCCATCTCCTTCCCATACAGATATGCAGTAGAGAAGGAAGAACGGGCAAGAACCCTGGCTACTTGACGGTGAGCTTTCACTGACATGCTCCCAAGTTCCTTCATTGGTCCAAGTACAACCTTCTTTTGCCCCTTGTAGGAGAGTGAGGAGATATGACTGAGAATCCCTTGCATTGAATCAAGGCTTGCGTTGTAGGAGTCGTCAATGATGGTAATGTCACCGGCATCGACAAAGCAACGTCCCTTCATGGGTGTGAAACCATCAAGAGCGTGTGCAATATCCACAGCAGGGACGCCAAAGTGTTCTCCTACCGTTATGGCTCCGACAATATCCTCAAGCAAATGACGCCCTACCGCCCTTACCTCAAAGTGTTGGTCCTTGTAGGAAATCCTCCACCCACGAAGACCAAGATCTTCAGCAGTTATGTCATCTGCTGCATAGCTTTGCAAATAAACGGGTGCTCTTTTTCTGATCATGGAGCCATAGGTACAAGCCCTACTGATAAATCCAGCTTGTACTGTTGGATGAAATATTTTCGCCTTTTCCTCGGCAATGGTTTTCCGGCTGCCCAACTTCTGGAGATGGGATATTCCGATATTTGTCAGCAAGGCGACATCTGTTTTGATCATCTTCAGCATGACATCCATCTCTCCGACATGATCAATTCCCAATTCAAAAACCGAGTAGCGGGTATGCTCATCGAGACTAAAGAGGCTCAAGGGCAATCCATATTCACTGTTGAGGTTCCCCTCAGTCTTGGCAGTCGGACCGAGTGCTGACAAAATTCGTGCAAGAGCCTCCTTGGTGGTGCTCTTGCCACAGCTTCCTGTAATGCCCACAGATTGCACTTTGCCAAAAAGCTGTACATAATTTTTTGCAAGCACCTGCAAGCTCTGTTTTACATCCGTTACCGCCAAAACAGCACAACGCACCCGTAAAAGAGCTTCCCGTGCTCGTCGATAATCAACAACTACAGCACAAGCTCCCTGTTTTTCTGCTTGTTCTATATACTGAAAGCCATCGCTTTGTTCACCCTTGAGTGCGAAGAACAACGAACCGTTTTTGCACTGACGACTGTCGAGTTGGACCTCGGTTACCAGACGATCTGATGCACGCAAACAAAGAGCTCCACACATTGGTGCTATCTTGGAGGCTGTATACCTTTGGTTGCCGATCCTCTGATAGGTTTGCATTACTCACCCCTTGCCACCAAGGAAAAGGTCTGGGCCACAATGGGTTGGAAGACGATATCCTCCTGCAGTGCCCCATACACCAAAGCTTCAGGCATCATCATCCGGGCAAGTGTTGAACGAAGAACCTGCTGTTGCTCTTCAAGGTTTTGCTGCGTTCTTGCCAACACCTGTTTTTCCAGCTGCAGCGAACGGTGGACTCCTTGCTGCCAAAGAGGAAAGAAGATGGCACCAAGCAAGGACATAATCATCAACAGAGCACACAAGCGGCCCAGACGACGTACCTGTTTCTGCTCTTGCAATGGTTGTCTATCCAAATCTGTTGTATACCAGTCATATCCCATATTCCACCTCCAATATGAGTTCTAGAGCTTTTCAATAATTCTCAGTTTTGCACTCCTGCTTGCCGGGTTTTCAGTGATTTCTTCTTCTGAGGGAACCAAGGGTTTCTTCGTAAGTATCCTTATCTTCGCAGACGAGCCTTCAGCCATACCTTTGAACAACCACTTCACCGGTCGGTCCTCGAGGCTATGAAAACTGATCACAGCAAGTCTTCCTCCACTTTTCAGTGCAGCGATGGCATTTTTCACTGCAGGCTCTATCCTGTCCAACTCCCTGTTGACCTCGATGCGGATTGCTTGGAAACTGCGGGTGGCAGGATGGATTCTTCCATATCGATAGTTTGGAGGTACCGACTTGTAGATGATTGAGGCAAGCTCCTCTGTCCTGGTAATCTTGCCGGTCTTCCTCCGTTCTACAATCGCCCTTGCAATTCTGCGTGAATACCGTTCTTCTCCGTACTGGTAGATGACATCAGCAAGCTTCTGTTCCTGATATCCGTTCACCACATCCTGGGCACTGATTGAGGCATTCTTGTCCAACCGCATATCCAGTTCTTCATCACGACTGAACGAAAAGCCACGTTGGGACTCTTCAAAGTGAAAACTGGAAATACCAAGATCAAAGAGCACCAAATCCAGGTCCTGATTCTCATATTCATCAAAAAATGTATCGAACCAAGTATTCTTGGGTATGAAGCGATCGCCGAATTTTTCCATTCTCTTGATCGCCTTCTCTTGGATGACACTGTCTCTATCCAAACCTATTACTGTCAGGTTCTCGTACTTTGAGAGATAGAGAAAAGTGTGCCCTCCTTCTCCACAAGTACAGTCAACCATCTTCGCCGGCCTGTCTGATGGGGGGACGAGATGTTCAAGGATCTCATGTCGCATCACTGAATAGTGCACAAACTCCATCATGATCCTCCTAGACCATTTCGCTTAGTGACTGGGCAGCATCCAAAAATGCTCCCATGTTCACATTCATATATTGCTCGTACTGTGCCTTGTTCCACAATTCAAGGTAGGTACCGGTTCCTAAAATCACAGCCTCTTCCTTCTCGAGAAGATTCACACTCTTTCGCAGGCTCATGGGTATGTTAATTCTTCCCACTTTGTCGAATTCACACAGCTGCGCCGGAGCAATCATGCCTCGCTGCAACAATCTCATCTTGCTGTCGAACATCGACTGGGTGTTGCTGATGATAGTATTTAGCAGTTTCTCAAAATCAGCAGGGAGCATGAGCCAAAGACAGTTTTCAAGGCCTCGTGTCACATACAAGGATTCAGCCTCGAATGCACTTCGCAATCGAGCGGGAATGAGTATGCGACCTTTGTCGTCAATGGTGCTGAAAAATTCACCAGTCAACATGCCCTGAACACCTCACAAAAAGTAACTATTTTGGGATTTTTTCCCATATCTACCCATTAATGTACACTTCTTACCACTTGAACACAACCAAGCCCATCATGGTTTCTTACTCATGATGGTTGTTTTATCCCCCTCTCTGCTTAACAGACGTAAAGCTTTACAGGAAAAACAGTACCAAAAGACAAAAAACACCCTTCTCGGATTGAGGAGGGTGTCTGTTGGATTGAAAAGGTTTTAGTGTTCGGGATTGAATATGTTGTAGTCGATATCGGAGAAAATAACGTTGCGTTTTTCCGCCTTGACCAACCACTCTGTATTCACAGCATTCTTGCACATGTTCCCATATACTACATTGAAATTCTTAAGGTGTTCTTTCAATCGCTTCTGAGCATATTCGGTACTGCTGCGATTGAAAAGAATAAAAGACCAGTCGCTTGCCATGGCCAACAACACCTCACGGGCTGCTTGGTTGAGAAACCTCTGCTTGAGACTTGCCTGATCATTGAACCGAATTGCAAGCTCCTCCATTCTCTCAAGAGCCTTGTGAACATGCCGATAGATCCATGCATTTGAGCCGTCAAGCCAAACAGCACTATAGCCACCCTGCCCCCATGATGAAAATGCAGGACGGACTGTCTGCAAGGAGGAAGACTCCTTTGCAAGGACCGACGAAGGAGTGACAAACATTGCTGAATCGCCTTTCGCATGAGCATGGCGTATAACCTGCTCAAGCCAATCAATGCCCTCAAACCACCAGTGACCAAACAGTTCGGCATCAAAACCCAAGGTGAACAAGGGTTCTTTCTCAAGAGAAGACTCCATTACCCTTGCTTTCTTCTCAATATTGTAGAGAAAGTTCTTCGCATGTTCTGCAACACGTTTCTGTGCTTGTTCGCGCTTGTAAGGAACTTTCTGGTCGGTCTGTCCTGTTATTGCCCAATACTTGTAGCCAGTAAAAACACGTACTCCCGGCTCATGAATGTAGGGTCGGATATAATCCATATTCAGGTCATACCCGATATCACGATAAAACTCCCTGTAGCATTTGTCGGTCGGATATCCGGTTGTATTTGACCATACCAAGCTGGTACCCTGGAAATCTCTGGGAAAGACAGCTACTGCATTAGGGCAACGAACCGGGCGATAATCGCCACCATGAACGGCATCGGGAGAGAGCAACATGCTCTGGCTGGCTGTTTGGAACCACGATATTCCATGATATTTTAGAGTATCCTCAAGGCCTGGATAATAACCGCACTCTGGCAACCAGAAGCCTTTTGGCAAATGCCCGAAGGTGGTCAAGAAGGATTGCACTCCCAATTCCACTTGGGCGTTGATCGCTCTAGGATATTCCTGATAGAGCGGTAGATATGCATGAGTTGCTGCGGTGGTTGCCAACTCAAGATATCCGCTGTTTTCAAGCATCTTGAATCCATCGAGGATGTTGCATCGGTACAGATCTTGATAATCACAGAGATTCTGCTTGTATTGGTCAAGGTAGTACTGGGCCATCTCCAAAAACTCAGGCTGCTCCTTGGAGCATCTAGTCACTTCCTTCTGTCCAAGCTCAATGTGCAGCTCAAGATATTTCAAAAACTTCTCTTGCAGCATTGAATCGCTGAGCATGCAACACAAGGTTGGAGAAAGACTGATGGTCATCTTGCATTTGATACGTTCGCTTTTGAGGCGATTGAGCATTCGCAAAAGGGGAAGATAACTCTCACTGATGGACTCAAAAAGCCAATCTTCCTCAAGAAAGCGAGGATATTCAGGATGCCGTACAAACGGCAGATGTGCATTCAAAATGAATGCTATTGAATGGTTCGACATCACATGACCCCCTTGCTCAAGTTTTCAGCCATCTCTCGAAGCACTGCATTGTCCACTACTTCACCTTCCTTGGTGATCAAGGAGGAGAAGTGAACAGTAAAGAGCGAAGGATTGTCTGTCAACTGCTCAAAATGCCTTTGCCAATATGCGGGATAGGTTTCGACGGTGGAACTCCTTGCCAAGGACATCTCGTTCCCTTTTTTATCTCTGTAGCAAAGATCCACAGCATAACGAGAACCCATCGAGGGAAGATTGATGTTCCATTGCGCATCTTCGGCTTCAATGCTGATGTCGAAGGTCTTTACAGAACCACTGACCAGATCAGTCTGCTCTACACGGAGAAACAGGCTGCTTTGCTCCTGTCCATCTTCTCCAAAAATCATCAACAGTGTTGCCGGGGAGATCGACCAATATGCATATGCCCATTCAGGATCGCGCAACAAGAGATGGATTGAGGTATCAAGGTAACTCTGAGGCAAATCCTCAACACCGGGAAGATCTTGCACGTTTTGCTGGCTGCCTCGATAATCAGTCAATGAGTTGCAATACCGATTTCTGTTGATCTTTCCTTTCAGTGCAGAAGGAACTTCATCGTCCTGTTCTCCAAAGGCCTCTTCAAGGGCATCAATGAGGTCTCTCCGATCAAGCGACTGCCAGTCATCAAGCCCTTCCTGCTGGGCAATATACTGCAGCTCGGTAGTAGACAAAGAATCAATATTGATGAGAATCATGCTTACTCCCGCAAAGCATCCAAATTAAGGATGTCCTTTTTTTCCATCGTAAGAGAATCAAGAATCTTAGTCAACAGCGTGCAATTTTTTCGTTCACGCAAAGAGTGTCATCAAAGAGCTCTATTGTAAAGAAGTCTGCTATGCTATACTCCCCTTAGCGATATGAAAACACAACACAAAGAAAAGACATCTTTGATTTTCCATGGACATTTTTATCAGCCTCCTCGGGAAAATCCACATACAGGAATAATTGGCAAACAACTCTCTGCGCTTCCCTACTCTGATTGGAATGAAAGGATTCAGGCAGATTGCTACAATGCCAACACTCATTCACGATATCTATCCGGGGTTCGAAGAATCCTGAGCATGACCAACAATTATGAGTATTTAAGCTTCAATTTCGGCCCAACACTGCTGAGCTGGATGCAAAAAAACCATCCTTATACCTATGAGCTCATACTTGATGCCGATGCAAGAAGTGAACAGAGGCTTGGCTACGGCAATGCAATAGCCCAAGCCTACAACCACAGTATTCTTCCCTTATGCACAAAAGAGGATGCAAGGACACAGATTCTTTGGGGTCTTGATGACTTTTCCCATCGTTTCAAACGTGAAGCACTCGGCCTGTGGCTTCCAGAAACAGCAATCAACAAAAACGTTGTCGATCTCTTGGCACAAAGTGGTGTACGATTTGTCATTCTTTCCCCTTGGCAGTGTCGCTCCATAAAGGAAGTTGGAAAACCAATAGCTTCTCTAGGCGGAAAACCCGCTCCTTACGGAAGACCTTTTCTCCTTCGGGGAGCTCAAGGAAGCACTATCTACGCTTTCTTTTATAATCATCAGCTGGCAGAAGGAATCAGTTTCGGCCACTATCTCAGGGATGCCGATCTCTTGTATCATCGTTTGCTGACCATCAAGAGAGAAGAGCGCCAAAGCTTGATCCATACTGCTACCGACGGTGAGATATACGGACATCATGAACCCTATGGCGACATGGCCTTGGCTGCCCTCATCAAAAAAGTTGAAGCAAGAGATGATTTCACCATCACCAATTATGCTGCATATCTGTCCAACCATCCTGCACAGGATGAGGCTTTTTTGCATTTAGGTGAAGAAGAAAAAGGCACCAGCTGGTCCTGCAGTCATGGCGTTTCCCGATGGTACAAGAATTGCGGATGCCATACAGGAGGGGATGATTCTTGGAATCAAAATTGGAGAACTCCACTGAGAAAAGGGTTTGATACCTTGCGAGAGGAGCTTGATACCATCTATGTACGCATAGTCCAGCGTTTGTTTGATGACCAACAGGATCCTTGGCAGCTGCTCAATTCCTTTGCAACGGTGGCCAGCGCTTTGACTGACATGAAGAGCTTTCTTGCTCCCTACGCCCTAAGCAATGAAGATGAGCTGACTTTGGCGAACTTGTTGATCGGCCAGCAATACAAGCATTTTTGCTACACCAGTTGCGGATGGTTCTTCAACGATATTGCAGGCATAGAGCCGAGACAGAACATCACCTATGCTCTGATGGCCTTGCAATTGTACCAACGCTATACAGAAAAAGATCTCCTTGCACTACTCTTGGACGATCTTGCCCAAGCAAAGGCAAATCGCAAACAAGACGGAAATGGCAAGGATATAGCGCTTCAGGAACTCAAGGCTTTGCCTGGAGAGGTTGAGGCTGCACTTTTTTATATCCTCAATCGAAAGGTTGCCCAAGAGAATGACTACAGCAATGAATATGGGTATTTTTTCCTTGATCAATATACCAAACAAGATACCCATACACAGGTGATGAAAATCACCAACAAACTGACCTTGTCCACATATCTTTGCACCGCAACCGATCCAAATCCAGAGAAATCAACCTT